>Ga0180008_1000020_pt1 | contig 180702 bp, 132 predicted proteins | sample MM_PW_MetaG_FD_121121 | JGI IMG/M metagenome (GOLD analysis project Ga0180008, IMG submission 121121) | Groundwater microbial communities from the Aspo Hard Rock Laboratory (HRL) deep subsurface site, Sweden - MM_PW_MetaG | ecosystem: Environmental > Aquatic > Deep subsurface > Groundwater... | reverse complement strand
GCTGGTCCAGGGACCGCCGAGGTTCGCAACCAATATAATGCGCAGCAACTGCGCACACTATCATGGGAATTCGCCGGTTACGCCGCGCTCCTCCGCATTACCGCTTCCTCGCGATAAGCAATCTTATGCGCAGCTCGCCATAACAGCGCCCAAGGCCTGGCATATCCGGCGCGGCGCGGTGCTGGGCAATCCGGCGCGGCTGGGCATCGCGCTCTTCATTCTGACGGGTTGCATGCTGGTGGCCGATCGGGTCGGCCTCGTCGCTTTGATCGCTACGGGCTATCGCGCGCTCGCCTATATTTTCCTGACGGTTTACGTCCTGCCGCTGCTGACCATCGGCCTTGTCCGGCTGGCCAAGCGGCGACCTGCATATCAAGCGGAGGTCGCATGAAACAGTTTTTGATCGCCCTCGCTCTGACCTCCACATCGGTCTACGCCGCGCCACCTGTCGATTTCGACACGCGCGTCGAGGCGCTGCGCAACGCCGTGGGCGTGCCGGGCGTAGGCATAGCCATTGTGGAAAAGGGCCAGACGGTGCTCGCCAAAGGCTATGGCGTCAAACGTCTGGGGGGAAACGATCCGGTGACGCCGCATACGCTGTTCGCCACCGGATCGACCGGCAAGGCGGTGACGGCGGCGGCGCTCGCAACCTTGGTGGATCAGGGGAAGATCGACTGGGACGACAAGGTGATCGATCGTCTGCCCGGCTTCCAGATGTGGGACAGCTGGGTCACGCGCGAAATGACGATCCGCGACCTGCTGGTCCATCGGTCCGGTCTGGGTCTGGGCGCGGGCGACCTGCTGTTCGTGCCGCGGAGCAACCTGTCGCGCGCGGAAGCCGTGCGGAGACTGCGCTATATCAAGCCCGCTACCAGCTTCCGCAGCGACTATGCCTATGACAATATCCTCTACATGGTCGCAGGTCAGCTGATCGAGACGGTTACGGGCCAGACATGGGAAGCCTATGTGAAGGACGATGTCTTCAAGGTCGCCGGCATGACGGACTCGGTCAGCGACGATCCCGACCGTTTCGCCAATCCCGATCGCGCCCAGCCCCATGCGCGCATGAATGGCGGTCTACGCGGCGCCGGCGATCAGGAGGTGCTGGACGAACGCGATGGCCTGGCCCGCAACGCGGCGCCGGCTGGTGGCCTTGCGGTCAGTCCGGTCGATATGGGCAAATGGCTGGCGCTGCAACTGGCGCAGGGCAAGCTACCAAGCGGCGGCCAGCTATATGGTTCGGCGCAGGCGCAGCAGATGTGGCGCCCGGCCACGCTGATGCCGATCGCACCCAAGCCGCCCGAGCTGGCGCTGACCCAGCCTAAATTCCTCAGCTATGCGCTGGGCTGGCATGTGCAGGATTATCGTGGTGCGAAGATCCTGCAACATGGCGGCGCGGTCTTCGGCTTCCAGACCATGGTCGTGCTGATGCCCGAACAGGATGTCGGTTTCGCGGTCGAGATCAACAGCGAGGATGGCGAACTGGTGCAGGGCCTCGTCTACGAATTGCTGGATCATTATCTGGGCCTGCCGTCGCAGGACTGGCCGGCCCGGTTCCGGGCTTTCAAGGCGAAGAGGGTTGCAGATGGCTTGGCCGCGTTCAAGGCGAAGGGGGCCGCCTCGGCTAAATCCAACCCCTCGCTGCCGCTGGCCCGCTATGCCGGCACCTATCGCGATCCCTGGTATGGCGACATCGTCGTGGGTCAGGACAGGCAGGGCCTGACCATCGACTTCCGCTCTACCCCGCGCATGGGTGGGCGGTTGAGCCATTTCCAATATGACAGCTTTTTGACCCGCTTCGACGACAAGACGATCGAGCCGGCCTATGTCAGCTTCGGTCTGGATGCCGATGGAAAGGTGGAGCGCGTGACGATGAAGCCGGCCTCACCCATCGCAGACTTCAGCTACGACTATCAGGACCTGCTCTTCACCCCGGTCAAACCCTGACGGCAATGACTTTTCGATCCTCGTCACCCCGGGCGTGATCCGGGGGGGGGCAGCATCTTGTCTCCACCGATTGAAGAAAGCGGGATCCCGGATCAAGTCCGGGATGACCAGTGTGCAGCGCCTCAACCCTTGCGTGGCGCGCGCTTCTTGACCTCGTTCTGGGTCACATGATGGTGCGCGTCATGCATCAGGTTGGACAGATCCTCTTCCGCGCTGGACATGACGCCGATGGTCAGCGTTTCCTTGAAGCCGGGTGCGCAGACATAGGCATGGCCCATGCCTGAATCGATATAGATGGACTCGCCGGCTTTCAGTTCGATCGGATCATAAAATTCGGTGTGGACGATGATGGCGCCTTCCACCACATAGATGAATTCTTCGCCCGAATGGCGCACCAGCTGGCCGAATTCCTCGATCGTCTGGGCATGGATGCGGGTCACGACCGGAACCATGCGCTTCTGCCGCAATTCGGTGCAGAGATAATAATATTCATAATTGGACGTATCGACGCGCACGGCGCTGTCGATCGTCCCGACGCTGCGCCGGCCCATGATGGCGGTCGGCGAACTGGATTCCGATTGAACGAACAGATCGGCGATGCTGATGTTCAGCCGTTCGCTCAACTGCACCAGCTTGTCATATGTCAGGGACAGCCGGTCATGCTCCACCTTGGACAAAGTGGACACCGGTATGCCGCAACGCTGGCTCATTTCTTTCAGCGTCCACCCATTGCGGGTCCGCAGGTCCGTAATCACCGCGCCCAGGGTCCGTCGACCGCCTGCCATTCAACTCGCTCCTGTATTACCCTGCACGAACGGACCTTGTCTGCCCTGTTCGAAAACCCCGCCATAATTTAGCATCGCCCGTCCGGGATGCGCAATGCGCTCCCATAGGGGCTTTGCTCCGGCCCGACCTGTTGCAAAGGCCCTGCGGCCTGTGCCGGCGAAGGCCTTCTCATCAAACTCGCTTTGCATGCACGCGATCCCTTTTCCATCGAAAATATGTCCTGATAGGAGAATTTCCTTTGCAAAACGGCTCGTCGCGGCACGCGGCCATTTTCGGATGGAAGACAAAATGGAAAGTCCGTGCTAATTCAGAAAACCGCGTCCATCCGTCGGGCGTGAGCAGGGAGTAAATGGAACGGATGGCAGCCACCCCCAAGCCTGGCGTCGATCATGGTCCCGGCGCGTTCCTGCGCGAATTTCGCACCGCGCATGGCCTCACCCTGGCCGCGGCGAGCCGAAAGACCGGCCTGCCCGTCTCGACCCTGTCCAAGGTGGAGACGGGTAAAATGTCCCTCAGCTATGAGAAGCTGGTGAAGGTCAGCAGCGGCCTCGGCATCGATATTACCCAGCTTTTCTCGGGCGCCGCCTCCACCGCGCCGGTGGCGCAAATGCCCACGGGCCGCCGTAGCATTACGCTGGCAGGGGAGGGGCCGACGATCCGCACGGCCGCCTATCATTACAGTTATCCTTCCGCCGATCTGCTCAACAAGCAATTGAATCCCATGATCCTGGAGGTCGGCGCCCGGTCGATCGTCGAATTTGGCGAGTTGATGCGTCATCCGGGTGAGGAATATGCCTTCGTCATTGAAGGGCAATGCGAATTTCATAGCGATATCTATGCCCCATCGCTGCTGAAGACAGGCGATTCCATCTATTTCGACGCATCCATGGGCCATGCCTATGTTGCGGTGGGGAATGGGCCCTGCCGTATCCTGTGCGTCTGTTCGGCCAAGGACGCCGAACTCAAATCGACCTTGAATTCGATCGCCTTGGGCCACTCATAACTATCTATATTTAGGTCATTTTTCATTTATATCGGCGTTGGATGGCGCCCATCCCTTGTCTATTGACAATTCGACACAATAATTATCATATTAGAAAATATTTCCATATTGGAAATTTATCCTATGATATAGCGGTCGGGGAGAGGGGTGGCATGCGGACATTGTGCAAAGGGATCGTTTTGGTCCTTCTGGCTTGGATGGGGCAGGCGATCGCCCAACCCTCCGTCGCCCGACCGCTCGCCGTCCTGCAGGAGGCAGCCTCCGGACCCTACACGAAGTCCGCGCCGCACAGACTCGATAAGGCCGATGTCGATGCCTGGCTGGACGGCTTCATGCCCTATGCGCTGCAACGCGGGGATGCCGCCGGCGCTGTCGTCGTCGTGGTCAAGGATGGGCAAATCCTGACCCAGCGCGGCTTTGGCTATGCGGATGTCGCAACCCGCCGCCCGGTCGACCCGGAGAGGACGCTGTTCCGTCAGGCTTCCATCTCGAAGCTCATTACCTGGACCGCCGTCATGCAAATGGTGGAGGAAGGGAAGATCGACCTCGACCGGGACGTGAACGCTTATCTGGATTTCAAAATTCCCGACCGCTTCGGCAAGCCGGTCACGATGCGCAACCTCATGACCCATCGTGGCGGTTTCGAGGAAGTGCAGCGCGGCCTCAACAGCTACGACATCAAGGATATTCCGGCGCTCGACGTCGCGTTGAAGCGGCAGATTCCGGCGCGCATTTTCCCGCCCGGCGCGACGCCGGCCTATTCCAACTATGGCACGACGCTGGCCGCCTATATCGTCCAGCGCGTGTCGGGCGAGGCTTTCGATATCTATGCCCAGCGACATATCTTTGCGCCGGCCGGGATGCGCTACTCCAGCCTCAGCCAGCGCTTGCCGGCCAGCCTTCAGGCGGTGATGGCCAGCGGTTATGGCCGGGGATCGGGCAAGCCCACCCCGCTCGAATTGAACAGCTTCTGGCCCGCAGGCGGCATGAGCGCATCCGGCGCCGACATGGGCCGTTTCATGATCGCGCATCTGGCGGAGCGCGGCGTGCTGTTGCGGCCGGACACGGCGCATCTGATGCACGACACGATCCTGAAGTCGATCCCCGCGCTCAACGGCATGGCGCTCGGCTTTTACGAGCAGAATATCAATGGCCGCCGCGCGCTCTCCCATGCTGGCGACACGCTGACCTTCCACAGCCAGCTCTGGCTGCTGCCAAATGAGAAGGTCGGCATCTACATGTCGATGAATGCGGCGGGCACGGACAAGCTGTCCGGCGCGATCCGCAGTCATATGTTCGATGCCTTTGCCGACCGCTATTTCCCCGCCGATCATAAGGAGGATGGCCGGGTCGATGACGCGACCGCCCGTGCGCATGCGCGCATGATGGTCGGTACCTATAACAAGACGCGCCGGTTGGAGACGAGTTTCCTCAAAGCGATGGAAGTTGTGGGCGGCCAGATCAGCGTCGGGCTGGACGCGAAGGGCGGCCTGCTGCTCAAGGCGGCGCCGGCGCTGGGGGGCGCACCGCGCAACTGGATCGAGGTCGCGCCCTTCGTCTGGCACGCTGCCGATGGGCATATGCGCCTCGCCGCACAGGTGGAAAATGGTAAGGTGGTGCGCTTCGGCCTCGACAGTTCCTCACCCTATATGCTGTTTGAGCCGGTACCCTGGTATCTGTCCGCCCGCTGGATCAGCCCCGCGTTGCTCGTCAGTCTTGGCACGCTGACCCTCACTTTCCTGTCATGGCCAATCATTGCGTTGCTGCGCCGCCGTTACGCTGCTCAGCCCGTGCAGAGTGTCGCGATATGGCGCGCCTATCGCTTGTCGCGAGCCTTTGCCGGATTGGCGGTGGGCGTCATGGTCTGCTGGCTATTGTTCGTCAGCAAGCTGGTCAGCGATTTTTCGTCCATGAACGGTGAACTCGACTGGGCGCTCGTCACGCTACAGGTAACGACGCCGGTGGCCCTGGGCGGCCTTCTGGGCGCGGGGCTGTGGTACGCGCTGCTCAGTTGGCGGCGTGCCGGCATGCGCTTTGCGAAAGTCTGGAGCCTCCTTCTGGTCGCCGACGCGACGCTGCTGCTGTGGGTCGGCATCGCCTTTCACCTGATCGGATTTGGATTAAATTTCTAATTAGAGAATTATTGGCTTGAAATTCTCTTTATGGAGAAATACTGTTGCGCCACATCAACGGTACAGGGCATGGACGGGAGTCGCGATGGACGCGCCCTTCATGCCCGACTCCCATCGACAGGTGAGACAGGTGTTTCTTCAGACAATCGACCATGCCGCCGACGCGCAAGCGCCCCTCCAGTCGCTGCCCCAGCCCTATCTGCTGTTCCTGGGCGACACGGTGGAGGAAGGCTTTGCCAAGACCGCCTTTGGCCTGCGTGACTGGGCGCCAGACAAATGCACGGGCGAATATGCGCTGGTGGGTGCGGCCGTCAGCACCGGCCTGCCGGCGATGACCCCGCAAGAGGCACAGCGGGCAGGTGCCCGATCGCTATTGATCGGTGTCGCCAATAGCGGCGGCGTTCTGGCCGACAATTGGTTGCCGGCCCTGGTCGAGGCGTTGGAGGCGGGGCTGGATATTGTCAGCGGCCTGCACATGCGTCTGTCGGAATCGCCGGTCCTGGCGGCGACGGCGGAGCGTCTTGGCCGCCGGTTGATCGACGTGCGCCATCCGCCCCGCGACATCCAGGTCGGCACCGGGCGCAAGCGGAGCGGCAAGCGGTTGCTGACCGTCGGCACCGATTGCGCGCTGGGCAAGAAATATACGGCGCTCGCCGTCGCGCGCGCCTTTGCCGATCGCGGCGTTTCCACCGATTTCCGCGCCACCGGCCAAACCGGCATCATGATCGCGGGCGGTGGCGTGCCGATGGACGCTGTCGTCTCCGATTTCGAGGCTGGCGCGGCTGAAATGCTTAGCCCCGATGCCGCGCCCGACCATTGGGATGTGATCGAGGGACAAGGTTCGCTCTTCCATCCTGCCTATGCGGCGGTATCCATGGGCCTGCTGCATGGCAGCCAGCCCGATTGCATCATCGTCTGCCACCACCCCGGCCGAACGGAAATGCTGGGTACGCCCGGCTATGCCCTCCCGAGCGTGGAGGAGGTGATCGATCTCAATCTGCGTATCGGATCGCGCACCAATGCCGCCATTCGTTGCGCCGGCCTGTCCTTCAACACTGCGCATCTGAGCGCGGAGCAGGCGCATGCGCTGATGGAGGCCGAAAGCCAGCGGCTGGGCCTGCCCGTGGCCGATCCGATCCGGGGCGGAGCCGCTTTCGACCGGCTGATCGACCGCTGCCTCGCATGACGATATCGGCGCCCGTCCGGCCCGGCATGGGTAAGCGCATAAGGCGATGGGCCGCGCGTATCCTGCTTGGCCTGCTGGCGCTGATCCTGCTGCTGGTCGTGGCCGGCGCGCTTTACGAAGTCTGGGGTCGTTATAACGCCAGTCGCCTCTATCCGCCGCCAGGTCGATTGGTCGATATTGGCGGGCGCCGCATCCATATCGACTGCCGCGGTACGGGATCGCCGACCGTCATCCTGGAATCCGGCCTGGGATCGGGCGGATCGGTGGACTGGGCGCGGGTGCATGATGCACTGGCGCGTCACACCCGCACCTGCGCCTATGACCGCGCCGGTATCATGTGGAGCGATCCCAAGCCCGGCCCGCAAAATGCCGCTGCCGTGGCGGACGATCTTCACGCCACGCTCGCCGCCGTGGGCATCAGCGGCCCGCTGGTGCTGGTGGGCCATTCGATCGGTGGCCCCTACACCCGTGTCTATACCGGCCGCTATGGCGATCAGGTCGCGGGACTGGTGATGGTCGATGCCTCCCATCCCGATCAGGTGGCGCGCTTGCGCCAAGTGGTGAAGGCCAATGTCGATCCGGGCAAGGTCGTTGATATCGTCCGCATCGCGAACGCCCTGTCCTGGACGGGCCTTGTCCGCCTCATGACGAACGGCCAGATGCCCAACCTGCCAACCGAAGCGGGCGCCAAGATCGGCGCTTATACCAGCCATTCGATCGGCGGCGCACTCAGCGAATTGCAGGGCTTCGATCGCACCATGGATCAGGCGCGCATCGTGCGTAGCTTTGGCGATCGCCCGTTGATCGTGCTGACTGCCATGGCGCCCTATACGCCTGCGCAGTTGAAGAGCCTGGAGCTATCGCCACAGGATGGCGCGCGGATGAAGCAGGTCTGGAAGTCGCTGCAGGCCGAAATGGCCGCCATGTCGACCCATGGCAGTCAGCAGACCGTGCCGGATTCCGGCCATTATATTCAGATCGACCGGCCCGATATCGTGATCGCGGCGGTCGATCGGGTCGTCGATGCCGTGCGCGCCCGGCAAGCGCCGCGGTCAGGTCGCAACATAGGGGAGAAATGAAGATGAAGCGTGCCTTGCTCTGTAGCGCCATGGCGCTGTTGCTCGTAGCCAATGCGCCTGCCGCCGATTATGACGTCGTCATCCGGGGCGGGCGGGTGCTGGACGGCGCCGGCAACCCGTGGGTTCGCGCCGATGTCGCAATCAAGGGCGGGCGCGTCGTGCAAGTCGGGCAGGTGGCCGGCCATGGCGCGAAGGAAATCGACGCAAAGGGCCGTTACGTCTCCCCCGGATTCATCGACATGATGGATCAGTCGGGCGGCGTGCTGCTGAAGAACGGCGCGGCGGAAAACAAGCTGCGCATGGGCGTCACCACCGTTATCGCGGGGGAAGGCGGCACCCCGGTCGAGGCGGCGCAGATCCCCTCCTATTTCGCTCAGCTTGAGAAGCAGGGCATTTCCGTCAATTTCGGCAGCTATTATTCCACCACGCAAGCGCGGATGAAGGCGATGGGCGACGGCGCCGGCAACCCGACGCCGGCGCAAATGGACATCATGCGCAAGGAAGTGCGTACTGCCATGGAGGCGGGCGCATTCGGCGTAACCAGCGCGCTCATCTATCCGCCGAGCAGCTTTGCCACCACCGCCGATCTCATCTCCATGGCGAAAGTGTCGGCCCAATGCGGCGGCTTTTACGCCACCCATATGCGCGACGAGAGCGGTGATCTGGTAAAGGCGGTCAACGAAGCGATCGAGATCGGCGAGACATCGGGCGCGAAGGTCGAAATCTTCCATCTGAAGGCCGCCTTCGCGCCGGGCTGGGGCAAGCTGATGCCCGAAGCGATCGCGGCGGTGAACGCGGCCCGTGCGCGCGGGGTCGATGTCGCGGCGGACCTTTATCCCTATACCGCCGGCGGTACCGGGCTGGAGATCATCGCCCCCAGCTGGGTCTGGGCCGATGGCGTGCAAAAGGGGATCGAGCGGCTGAAAGATCCCAAACTGCGCGAGCGGATGAAGAAGGAAGTCGCCGCTGGCTCCATGCCTGGCTGGTCGAACCTCGTGCAGGCATCGGGCGGTTTCGGCAATGTCATCCTAGCCAATGGTTTCAGCCAGAAATATGCGCCCTATCATGGTCAGAGCCTGGAGAAGATCGGCGCCGCGCTGAAGCGTGATCCGGCCGATGTGGCCTGGGACATCTTGCTGGAGGGGCTGCCCAACCGGTCCGTCGCCCTCTATTTCATGATGAATGAAGGCGATATCGAAACCGCCTTGCATCAGCCCTGGGTCAGCATCGGCAGCGATGCCGCCGCGTCGGAGAAGTTCGGCGAGATGGACGCGCTCGGCCTGCCGCACCCGCGCGCCTATGGCACGTTCCCGCGCATCATCGCCGAATATGTGAAGCGCCGCCCGGTCCTGTCGCTGGAGGATGCGGTGCGCAAGATGACCGGCTGGCCCGCCCAGCGCATGGGCCTCACCGATCGCGGCCTGATCCGCGACGGGATGCGTGCCGACATCGTGATCTTCGATCTCGAAAGGCTGGACGACGTCGCCAGTTGGGCCAAGCCGACGGCGGCGCCGACCGGGATCGACACGGTGCTTGTGAACGGCGTCGTGACGATCGAGGATGGCAAGCATAGCGGCGCGAAGGCCGGCGCCGTGCTGCGACACGGCTGCGGCGGCTGAGACGCAAACGGAACAGGGAGGATGAGATGAAGCGGATTTTATGGACGGCGCTGGCGACCAGCATGTTGGCGACGCCGGCGCTGGCGCAGGACAACCCCTTGGCCGAGCGTACTTATATCCAGGCCGGGCGTCTGCTCGCCGACCCGGCAACCGGCCGCGTCGATCGCGACAAGACGATCGTGGTGGAAGGCGGCAAGGTCGTCGAGATACGCGATGGCTTCGTCGGTGAGGGCCGAGTGATCGATCTGCGCGACGGCTTCGTCCTGCCCGGCTTCATCGACAGCCATGTGCATATCACCTCTCAATCCGGTCCCGACAGCCGGCTGGACGGCGTCACCAAATCGACCACGGCGCAGGCGTTCGACGGCATCGTCTACGCTAAACGCACCGTGCGGGCCGGCTTCACCACCGTCGCCGATCTCGGCTCCGATCCCGAAGCGATCAACGCGCTGCGCGACGCGCTCGCGCAGAAGAAGGTGGTCGGCCCGCGCATCCTGGCCGCCGGTATCGTCGCGGCGCATGGCGGGCATGGCGACGTCCATGGCTATCGACAGGAAATACTCGACCTGTTTCGCCCGACGACTCTCTGTTCAGGCGCCGACGATTGCGCCCGCGCGGTGCGGCAGGCGGTGCAGCAGGGCGCGGACGTCATCAAGACCGCCTCGACCGGCGGCGTCATGTCGGACACGGCTGCCGGCCTTGGCCAGCAGATGAGCGACGCCGAACTTCTCTCCATCGTCGAAACGGCGCACCGGCTGGGGCGCAAGGTCGCGGCCCATGCCCATGGGACGGACGGGGTCAACGCCGCCCTGCGCGCCGGCGTGGATTCGGTCGAACATGGTACCTATCTCGACGCTGAATCCATCCGCCTGTTCAAGGCTAAGGGCAGCTATCTGGTCCCGACCCTGCTGGCCGGCGACACGGTGACGCGGCAGGCGGAAACCGCCGAATGGATGCCCGCAACCGTGCGGGCCAAGGCGCGGATCGTCGGCCCGCTGATGATCGACGCGGTGCGCCGCGCGCGTGCCGCCGGCATCAACATGGCGTTCGGTACCGACTCCGGCGTTTCCGCCCATGGCGACAATGCCCGCGAATTCGCGCTGATGGTACAGGCCGGCCTGCCGCCGATCGACGCGATCCGCGCCGCCACGGTCTGGGCCGCCACCCATGTCGGGCTGGACAAGGAGGTCGGCTCGATCGTCCCCGGCAAGGCGGCGGATATCGTGGCGGTGAAGGCCGATCCGCTGACCGATATCCGCGCGCTCGAAACCATGGCTTTCGTCATGAAGGAAGGGAATGTCGTCCGCGCCGTGGGCGACTGACCCTCTCCTGATCCTTTGCTGACCGACCTGCCCGGACCGGCTTCGCATGGCGATGCCGGACGGTGCTTTTCATGCCCGAAATATGGAGTCTCTCATGCCGCGTCTCACGCTAGACGTTACGGTCGAAACGCTTCGGCTGGCCGAAACCTTCCGCATATCCGGCCGGGCGATCGATAGCGCGGACGTGATCGTCGTCACGTTGGACGATGGCACGCATCGCGGCCGGGGGGAGGCCGCCGGCGTCTATTATATGGGTGACGATATCCCGCATATGCTGGCGATGCTCGACCTCACTCGCCCGGCGATCGAAGCACATCCGACGCGTACGGAATTGCGCGCTATCCTGCCGGCCGGCGGCGCGCGCAATGCGGTCGATGCGGCGCTATGGGATATTGAGGCGCAGCGTTCGGGCAAGCCCGTCTGGCAGTTGGCGAGCCTTGAGGAACCCAGTCCGCTTCGCACCACCTTCACCATCGGTGCCGACGATCCAAAGCGCATGGCCGCCAAGGCGACGGCCCATGCGCAGGCCCGATCGATCAAGATCAAGCTGACCGGCGACCTCGACCTCGATGTCGCACGCGTCACGGCGATCCGCGCCGCGCGGCCCGATATGTGGCTCGGCGTGGACGCCAATCAGGGTTTCGCGATCAACGAGTTGGACAGTCTATTGGCGGCGATGGTGGACGCGAAAGTGTCCCTGATCGAACAGCCCTTGCCACGCGGTCAGGAGGCGGCGCTGGAGGGGCTGGACTCGCCCATCCCTCTGGCGGCCGACGAAAGCGCCCTGACGCTGGACGATGTTGCGGGACTGGTCGGTCGGTTCGACGTCTTCAACATCAAGCTCGATAAATGCGGCGGCCTGACTGAAGGGCTGATGATCGCCGACGCCGCGCGGCAGGCCGGCCTTGGCGTGATGGTCGGCTGCATGGTGGGCAGCAGTCTGGCGATGGCACCGGCTTTCCTGCTGGGACAGGTCTGTGATCTGGTCGATCTCGACGCGCCGCTGTTCCTGGCGCGGGACCATGTGCCTGCCGTCGCCTATAATGGCGGGCTGCTCCATTGCGATAGGGCCGTCTGGGGCGGCTGATCCGTCAGATTTGGCGTGAAAGGGCAGCGCCTTTGGGCGGCTGCCCTTTTTTATGTCTCAATCGGTCGAATATGCATAAGATATTTAGTATACGGTATTTGACTTTTAAATATTTCCGTCGCAGCATCCCGCCTGCAAAAAAGTCAGGGAGACAATCAATGCGGCAATACCGTGTGAAATTATGCTGTGCGGTGGCGGCCGCCGCGCTGCTGCCGGGGGCGGCAATGGCGCAGGCGCCTCAGGCAAGCGAAGCGTCCGGTGCGACGGACATCGTCGTGACGGGGACGCGCATCAAACGCCCCGATCTGGAAAGCAACAGCCCGCAGACCGTCGTGAGTTCCGAAGAATTCCGATATCAGGGCGCAACGACCGTGGAAGGCGTGCTGAACCGCCTGCCCCAATTCACCGCCGACGCGAACGAAAATGTGTCCAACGGATCCGACGGCACATCCAATATCAACCTGCGCAACCTGGGTTCCAACCGCGTACTGGTGCTGGTCAACGGCCAGCGCATGCTGCCGCAACAGGCGATCGATCTCAATTTCGTGCCCAGCAGCCTAGTCGAGCGAGTCGATATTTTGAGCGGCGGCGCATCGGCGGTCTATGGTTCGGACGCGCTGTCGGGTGTCGTCAATTTCGTGCTCAAGGATAATCTGGACGGCATCCGTATCGACGCCCAGACCGGTTTCTACCAGCATGACAATAATAATAGCGCCGTGCGCAGCCTGCTCGACGACAAGGGATATCAGAAGGCCAAGGGCTCCGTCCTGGACGGCGGCAAGCAGGATATCACCATATCGGCGGGCAAGAATTTCGCCGACGGCCGGGGCAACATCACGGCCTATGCCGGCTATCGCCATTATAACCCGGTGCGCCAGTCGACCCGCGACGTGTCTTCCTGCGCCCTGCAACAGGCCGATGATGCCGGCACCGCGCTCTTCTGCGGCGGATCGAGCAATACCCCCTATGGCACCTTCGTACCTTTGGAAGGCGCCTTTCAGGGACAGACGCTGACCAATAACAAGAATGGCACGCAGACTTTCGTGCCTTATGACAACAGCTACGCCTATAATTATGCGCCCGACAATTATTTCCAGCGATCGGACGAACGCATTACGGCGGGTGCTTTCGCCAAGTTCGAACTGAGCAAGGCGGCCGAAGTCTATGGCAGCTTCATGTTCATGCGCGACCATACCTTCTCGCAGGTCGCGCCTTCGGCCATCTTCCTTGGCTCGCCTTTCGCCATTACGTGCAACAACCCGCTCGCCAGCGCGAGCCAATTGAACACTCTGTGCGGCAGCAAGGCGGGCACGGGCCAGACCGCCGACGCGCTCGTGGGCTATCGCATGTCGATCGCCCCGCGGCGCGACGACCTCAAACATACCGATTATCGCTACACCGCCGGCGTGCGCGGCGATCTGGGCAGCGGTTTCAGCTATGACGTGAACTATCTCTATTCGCTGGTCCGCTTCAAGGAACGCTATCTCAACAATGTCGACGCGATCAAGGCGCAGCGCGCGCTGGATGTCGTGACCGTCAACGGTACGCCGACCTGTCGTTCGGTGGTCGATGGCACCGATCCCAACTGCGTCCCCGTCAATGTCTTTGCAGCGGGCGGCGTGACCGCCGAGCAGGGCGCCTATCTCTTCACCCCCAGCAACACCTCGTCACGCAATGCGCAACAGGTCTTTTCCGGTACGCTGAGCGGCGACCTGGGCCAGATGGGCATTACCAGCCCCTGGGCCAGCCGCGGTGTGGGCATTGCACTGGGCGCCGAACATCGGCGCGAGACGCTGAACTATTTCGCCGATGAGATCGCGCAGCAGGGCGGCGCCACCAATGCGGACGGCATCATCAGCGTGACCGAAGGCTATGGCGAAATCGAAATTCCGTTGATTTCGGACATGCCCTTCATCCGTTCGCTGACGATCAATGGCGGCTTGCGCTATTCGTCCTACAGCAACGAACAGAAATCGACCGGCTTCCAGTCGAAGTTCAATGTCTGGACGTACAAGGGCGAACTCAGCTGGCAACCGGTCGATGACCTGCGCCTGCGCGCCAGTTACAATCATGCCATTCGCGCGCCCAATATCGGCGAACTCTTCGCGTCGCAATCGGTCGGTAATGTCGCGGGGCAGGATCCCTGTTCGGGGGCCAATCCGGTCGCGTCACGGGAAACCTGCGCCCTTACCGGCGTCACCGCCGCCCAATATGGCAATATCATCGAATGCCCGGCGGACACCTGCTCGGCGCTGGGTGGCGGCAACCGTAATTTGCGGCCCGAAACCGCCGATACCATCACGGCAGGCTTCGTCCTGACGCCGCGATCGCTCCGCAACTTCTCGCTGTCGGTCGATTATTACAAGATCAAGGTGAAGGACTATATCGGCGCGCTCGATGCGTCGCTCATCATCAGTCAGTGCGCGGAAACGGGCGATGCCTATTATTGCGGCCTCTTCAACCGCGATCCGCGTTCGGGCGCGATCTTCGGCCAGAATGGCTATATCGTCTCGACCACGCTCAACACCGGCTATCTCAAGACGTCGGGCATCGACATTACGGCTGACTATACTTTTGGCATCGGCAAGATGGGCCGGTTCAACGTCAACATGGTCGGTACCTGGCTGGACAAGCAGGTGGCGCAACCGCTGCCGGGCCTGGGCAGCTACGACTGCAAGGGCCTGTTCGGCTATACCTGCGGTCAGCCCTCTCCAGAATGGCGCCATGTCGCCCGCTTCACCTGGATGGCGCCGAGCGACACCGTCCTCTCGCTGTCCTGGCGCCATATCGGCGGCACCAAGCTGTCGAGCCTGTCGGATAATGCGGCGCTCAGCGGCACGCCGAGCGTGATCAACCGCAAAATCGACGATTATAATTATTTCGATCTTTCGCTGACCCAGTCGATCGGCAAGCAACTGACGCTGCGGGCGGGCATGAACAACATGTTCGACAAGGATCCGCCGGCGATCGCCGCTGGCATCCTGTCGTCGTTCGGCAACGGCAACACCTATCCGGGTGTCTATGACTCGCTGGGCCGCAACATCTTCATCGGTGCGACGGTGAATTTCTAGAAAGGTCCGCCGGCCGGGGTTTCGCCCCGGCCGGCACATATGAAAAGGCCCGCCTGCATCATCGTGCAGGCGGGCCTTTTCATGAGCGGCGTATGAGGGTCAGCGCACCGGAGCGATGGTGAAGCTGTAAGTCAGAGAGCGTAGCGGGATGCGGAAGTTCATATGCGCGCGTCCGTCCAGATTCCATCCGGTGTCGCCGCCCACCCCTGCCTGCGCCGCATCGATCAGCAGCGTGCCGTGGGCGTGCGGGCGGATGTCCGCGCTATGCGCCTGCCCCGGCGGCTTCATCGCCAGGTCCGCATAAGGGAAGGCCAGCGCATTGACCGACAACGGCTGCGCCCCGGTGATGCGCAGACCCGCGCCGGCACCGGTCAGCGCGATCCAGCGGACGTCGCTCTTGTTTCCCGATTCCTGCGGTCGCGCATAGTCGTGATACTGGTCCGCGACATCGCCGCTCCACCGTGCGATCAGCGCGCCGGTCTTGCGGTCCGCATAGCTTTCCTGCGGGCCGCGACCATACCATTGCACCTTGTCCAGCGCCGATGGGGTGTCGAACGCCAGTCCCACGCGCAACGGGTCGGGCAGCGTGTCGCGGATCGGATCGAAGCGCATCGTCACGCCCACCCGGCCGTCGGCGGACATGGTCCATCGCGTTTCGACCTTCACCGATCCCACGCCCATATCATGCCGGACGATGATCGCGTTGCCCGAACGCTCCACCGTTTCGACCCGGCGATGGTCGGAAAAATATTGCCACATGGCGTGGCTTTTGGGGATGCCTGCGCCGATATCATTGTCGGTCGGCGCGCGCCAGAAATTGGGCGCTCCCCCGCTCAGCAGCACTGCGCCTGCGCGCGCATAGCGTCGCAGCAGCCCGGTCGTGCGGTCAATCTCCAGCACGATATCGCCGGCGGTCAGGCGCAACATGTCGCCCGCCTCGACCGGTGCCACATCGCCGGCAGGCGGCGCAGGCAGGGCGGGGGCAGCAAGGGCGAACTGTTCCCAGCCTACGACATGTCCCGCTGGCAGCATCGGCACGGCGCCCGCCTTTGCCCGCGCGCGCAGGACCAACATGCGCTCCGCCGTCGCATTTTTGGACGCCGGCAGGGTGAGGGGGAGTGGCGCGCTGGCACCCGGTGCGACCGACGGCATGGGCAGGCTGCCGTGCGCGGCCGCGACGCCATCCTCCATCACCGTCCAGTCCAGCGTAAAGCGTGACAGGTCGATATGGTCGTGCCGGTTGACGATATGATAGCCATCGCCTTCATGCAGGAAGGCGATCGGCGCCTGCACCTTGGCCAGTTCATAATATTCCGGGTCGGGCGTCCGGTCGGATTGGATCACCCCGTCGCCGACCGGGCTATCGTCGCCATGGACGCCGGGTGCCTTGGGATCGGGATCATAATCCAGTCCTTGACCCCAATAGGGGCGCCCATCCTTGTCATGCAGCAGCATCGTCTGGTCGACCCAGTCCCAGACGAAACCGCCCTGCAACTTGGGATGCGCCCGCATCGCCTGCCAATAGCCTTCCAGATCGCCCAGGCTATTGCCCATGGCATGGGCATATTCGCACAGGATCAGCGGCTTTTTGAACGCCGGATCGCGCGCATAGTCGATCATCTTGGGCACGTCGTCATACATGGGCGCGAAGATATCGACATAAGCGTTCACCGGATGACGCCAGTTGCTCATGCTCCAGCCCAGGAAACTGACGAGGCGCGTCGGATCTTGTGCCTTCACCCATTTCGCCGCCGCTTCGAAACTGTCGCCGATCCCCGTTTCATTGCCCAGCGACCAGAAGATGACGGACGGATGATTGCGGTCGCGCTGCACCATGCGCTGCACCCGGTCCAGATGCGCCGCGCGCCATTTGGGATCGTTGCCCAACAGCGCCGACGGGTCGTTGTTGCGCTCCTGCGACAAGCTCAGATAGCCATGGCTCTCGATATTGGCCTCATCCATGATGTAGAGGCCATATTCGTCGGCCAGATCATACCATCGCGGGTCGTTGGGATAATGGGACGTCCGCACCGCGTTGATGTTCGCGGCCTTCATCAACTCTATGTCCTTGCGCATCGTCGCTTCGGACAGGATGCGGAAGGTCTTTGGATCATGTTCGTGCCGGTTGACGCCGCGGATCATGATCCGCTTGCCATTTACCCGTACTTCGCCATCGGCGATCTCGACCGTGCGGAAACCGATCCGCCGGCTCGTCGCTTCGACCAGCCGGCCCTTTTCGTCCAGCAGTTCGACCAGCAGCGTGTAGAGGTTGGGCGTCTCCGCCGTCCAGGTCTTCACGCCCGGCACGCCGGCCTCTATCCTGACCGCGCCACTGCCCGTCGCCTCCCGCACCAGCAGGCTTTTAGCGCCGTCCATCAACGTTGCGCGCACGCGCATGGCGCCCGGTGCGCCGCCGGTCGCGACCGTCAGGCCCAGCCGTCCGTCGCGATAATCATGCTCCAACTCGGCATCGACGGTCAGGTCGCTAATATGGGTAGGGGGCGCGGCATAGAGGCTGATGCTGCGCTCTATGCCGTTGACCCGCCAGAAATCCTGATCCTCCAGATAGCTGCCGTCGGCAAAGCGATAGAGTTCGATCGCCACGACGTTGCGACCCGCCTTGGCATATCGGCTGATATCGAATTCGGCGGGCAGCTTGCTATCTTCGCTATAGCCGACCCGCTCGCCATTGACCCAGAGATAATAGGCAGCCCCTGCGGCGCCCACGGTCAGCAGCAAGCGGCGCCCGGCAAAATGGGCCGGGATCATCACGTCGCGCCGGTAGGATCCGACCTCGTTCAGGCTGTGGTCGATCTTCGGCTGGTCGCGCGGGAAGGGATAGCCGCTGCCGACGAAAACCGGACGGCCATGGCCTTCCGCCTGCCAGATGCCCGGTACCTTGATCGTGCCCCAGGCGCTCGTATCGAAATCGGGGCGGTAGAAATCGACCGGCCGGCTTTCGGGATTGGGCGAGAAATGGAACTGCCATGCCCCGTCGAGCGAGAGATGATAGCGCGACCGCGCGACGTCACCAGATAGCGCAGCGGCGCGCGTTTCGAACCCGTCGAACGTCGCGTGCATCGGTTCGGCGCCCTGCCGGATAACCTCCGGCTGCTCCCATTCGGGCGGACTGGTCTGCGCCAGGGCGGGGGAGAGAAGAAGTCCGGCGATCAGCGCGCCTGTCGCGCTGGAGTGCATCCATGTCCGCATCATTCTCTCCCCCTTTGCCTGTTACCGGCCCTTCACCACGACCATCACCGCGCCATGCGCCGGCACGCTGTAGCTGCCGGGCAAAGCAGCCGTCGTCGCGCCCGACCATTGATCCTCGACCTGCGCGATTCCGGAAAGCCCGGCATCTGCCGGCGTCAGCGCCATCGTGGCGCCTTGCGTACCGCGGTTGAACAGCGCCAGCGCGACTCGCCCGTCAGCAAGCGGCTTGGCCCATATTTCCAGAGCGCCCTGCTTGCGCACGGCCTTCCCCTGTACGCCGCGCGCATCCTGGTCGATCGCGATGATGCGGCGGTTGGTCAGCATCGCCAGCGTCGCCGCATCCGTCTCACGCAGATCATGCCCCATCATCAGCGGCGCGGCGGACATGGCCCACAGCGTCATATGGGTGCGATATTCGTCCGCACTCATCCCGCCATTGCCGATTTCCAGCATGTCTGGGTCGTTCCAGCCATGCGGGCCGGCATGGGCGGCGTCGCCATTCTTGTCGAAACCGATCTTGGCCATCGTCTCATAATCGTCGGTGATGTCGCCGGTCGTGCGCCACAATTGTCCACCGACATCGCGGCCCCAACTGCCGACGTCGAAGCGGCCATATTCGCACAGGGAAAAGATCATCTCTCGCCCGGTCGCCTGCAAGGCTGCACCCATTTCATGATAGCTGCGCTTGACCGTATCGGCGTCGGCATAGAACCATTCGCCCGAACACAGATCATATTTCAGATAGTCGAAACCCCAGTCGGCAAAGCTTTTCGCATCCTGCGCGACATGGCCATAGCTGCCTTCATAGCCGGCGCAGGTGCGCGGCCCTTGCGAGCTGTAGATGCCGATCTTCAGCCCCTTGGCATGGACATAATCGGTCAGCGCCTTCATGTCCGGAAACTTCTCATTGGGTTGCAACACGCCATTGGCGTCACGTTTGCCCTGCCAGCCATCGTCGATATTGATGTAGGTATAGCCCGCATCGCGCAGCCCGCTCGATACCATCGCGTCCGCCATGGCGCGCACCGTCTTGTCGTCGATATGTTCGGCGAACTTGTTCCAACTGCTCCAGCCCATGGGCGGCGTGGCGGCCAGCTTGCTGGGGATGGCCTGACCAAGCGGCGGCAGCGCGGCAAATTTGAAGGCGCGCACCTTGGCATCCTTGGCCGTGCCACGATAGCCGTCGATCGCGATCGCGCTTTCCCATATCTGCCCTTCCAGATGCGGCTTGCCGTCTTTCAGGCTGACGCTCCAGTTGCGGGTCGGATGATCGCGATCGTTGATGTTGCGCGCCTCGAACAGCAGCTTGCCGTCCTCGACCCGCGGGTTCATCATCTCGACCGGGCCGTACCATAGGGTGGTGACGCGGCCCTCTATCTTCGCGTCCTTGCTCTTGACCTCCATCATGGTGACGCCCGGCGTGGGCGGGGCCTTGTCGAACAGCCATATGCCATCAAACGGGGTTTTGGCGGAAGCGGGACTGGCGATGCAAAGGGTGGCGGTGGCAAGGGCAGTGGCAGCAAAAAGGGCGCGCGTCATCGCGATCTCCTCGTTGGATCAATGAAAAACGACAATGGAAAAGAGGATGTGGCCGTCAGGCGGCAGCCGCATCCTGTCGAGCGCCGCTCCGGCTGCGGCTGTAGAGATAATAGAAGAGCAGACCGATGACATTCCACGCGCCGAAGCGGATCAGCGTGGATTCTGGCAGGCTGAACAGCAGATAGGCGCAGCCCAGGATCGTCAGCGTGCCGACGACATAGGGTTGCGGGCAACGGAACAGGCGCGGCAGTTCGGGCGACCGGCGGCGCAGGATCATCAGGCAGGCGCCCACCGCCATGAAGGCGATCAGCGTGCCGGCATTGGCCAGTTCGGCAATCTCGTCCAGGCGGAATATGCCGGCGACCAATGCGATCGACACGCCGGTAATCAGCGTGATGCGGGTCGGCGCGCCGGTGCGCGGGCTGATCTTCGCCAGGCTGCGCGGCAGAAGGCCGTCGCGGGCCATCACGAAGAAGACGCGGCTCTGGCCATACATCATCACCAGGATGACCGAAGGCAAAGCGATGACGGCGGCGAGCGCGATCAGATGTGCGGCGACCGGCTGACCCAGCTGGCGCAGCACCAGCGCCAGCGGTTCGGGCGAATTGGCCAGCTGCTGGAAGGGGAGGGCGCCTACGGCGGCAACCGCCACGCCCATATAGATGACGGTGCACACCAGCATCGACCCGATGATGCCGATGGTCAGGTCACGGCCCGGATTCTTCGCTTCCTCCGCCGACGTGGCGACCGCGTCGAAACCGTAGAAGGCGAAGAAGACGATCGCCGCCGCCGCCATCACGCCGCGCTTCTCGCCGCCGATTTCCGTGCTGGCAAAGCCATAGGGCATGAAGGGTTCGAGGTTGGTGGAATGGAAGGCGGGCAGGGCCATGGCGACGAAGATAGACAGCGCCACCAGTTTGATGATGACCAGGATGATGTTGAGCGTCGCGCTTTCACGGGTGCCGGCGATCAGCATCCCCATTACCGCCAGCGCCACCATCACGGCGGGCAGGTTGATGATGCCGCCGCCATGCGGTCCCACCAGCAGCATCGCGGGTAGATGGATGCCCGCCGATTGCAGCCAGCCGACCAGATAGCCGGACCAGCCGACCGCCACGGTCGAACAGGCCAGCGAATATTCCAGGATCAGGCTCCAGCCCACGACCCAGGCGATCGTTTCGCCCATCGCGGCATAGCTGAACGTATAGGCGCTGCCCGCCGCCGGGATCAGGGTCGCCATTTCGGCATAGGCGAGCGCCGCGCAGGCGCAGACCGCGCCGGCGATGGCGAAGGCCAGGATGACGGCGGGGCCGGCACGTTCGGCACCCACGCCGGTCAGCGTATAGATGCCCGTGCCCACGATCGCGCCGACGCCCAGTGCGATCAGGTGCGGCCAGCTTAACGTCTTGGCCAGACTATGCCCGGACTCGCGCCTGGCGAGTGACTCGATGGATTTGCGTGGTCCGAGCATGAAGTCCCCTTTTATACGATCATTGCGTGTGACTGGCGGCGAATTGCCCGCGCAGGTCATCCAGTGTGCTGGAGATATGGCTGGTCAGCAGCGCCTGCACTTCGTCGGCATTGCCGGCGAGCCAGGCGTCAAGCAGCGCCTGATGCTCCAGATGGGCGCGGTCGCCACGGCCGGCCGGCGCCAGATGCGCCAACACATAGCGTTCCGCCAGAACCTCGAGCCGTTCGACCAGTTGCGTCGTCAACAGCCGCCCGCCCGGACGCACCAGCGCGACATGAAACTCCCGGTTTCGCACGGCAACGGCGTTCAGATCGTCGTTGGCGGCCGCGTCCAGCAGCTTGAAGGCATTGATCGCCGCCTGCTTGTCGTCATCGGTCGATCGCGTGCAGGAAAAGGCGGCGGCAACGGGTTCGGTCGCCAGGCGCAGCAGATAGATTTCCTCCGCCTGATCGGCCGACATGGGGCGCACGAACCAGCCGCGATTGGCCTGGCTGGTCAGCAATCCTTCATGCTCCAACCGCGCCAACGCTTCGCGCAGCGGGATCTTGCTGACACCGAGTTCGGCCGCAAGGGCATCCTGCCGCACCGGCTCGCGGTCGGGCAGCTTCCCTTCGATGATCCGTTCCCGGATCACTTCGAAAATACGTTCGGAAAGCGTGCGGACGACGATGGTCACCTGTCTGTCTCCATATAGGTCGCTGCGACGCAAGAAAATCGCGTCGCGACTAGACCGTATATGGTAGATAATTGCCTATTGCACTGCAAAAGCGCGCTTGTTGTCGGTCTGTCCAATAATGTCACAACTTCCCCATGCGACGCGGACTGAGCCGGCCAGATGTTGGAGGGATGACGAAATCGGGTCATGATCGGCTTGGGCCTTGTGCGCTATCTGCTCTGTCGATATACCGTATACGATATTGAAGAGGCGATGCAATGGAGTTTTTGTGGGGCGCATAGCGATAGTCGGCGGCGGCGCGGTGGGATTGTCCACGGGCCTGGCCCTGCTGGACGCCGGACAGTCGGTGCTGTTGGTCGATGACGATGTGGACGGGCAGGCTGCGTCCTGGGGCAATGCCGGTCATATTGCCGTGGAACAGGTCGAGCCGCTGGCCTCGCTCGCGCTGTTGCGCAGCGTCCCGCGCCGCCTGTTCTGGCGCGGTGGCGCGCTGGACTTTCCGTTGTCGGCCATCGGCGCCTGGTTGCCTTTCGGCCTGCGGCTGATGGCCGCGGCACAACCGGTGCGCTTTCGCCACGGGCGCGATGCGCTGCGCGGGCTGCTGGCCCAGGCGATGCCGGCCTGGGACGCGCTGGTGCATCGGATCGGCCAACCCGACCTGCTGCGGCAGGATGGGCATTATGTGCTGTGGCATAGCGCGCAATCCGCCAGGGCCGGGCGCGCCGGCTGGGCCGCCGCCGATACCGGCACGGCGCAGGTGCATGACGCCACTTTAGGGGAACTGGCGCAGCTCTCTCGTCTGACCAGTGAACCGATGGCGGGCGCGATCCGCTTTTCGGGCAGCGGCCAGATTGCGGACCTCTCTGCCCTTCGCCTCGCCCTGCGCGCCGCATTCGTTGCGCAGGGCGGCGAGGTCGTCGGGCGCAGTGCGACTTTGCAGCGCGTCGGCAACCGGATCGAAGTGCCGGGCATCGTAGCGGATAGCGTCATCCTCTGCGCCGGCGTCCGCTCCCGCCCGCTGATGGAGGCGTTGGGGCACAAGGTACCGATGATCGCGGAGCGCGGCTATCATATCCGCGCCGATGCGGCCGACTGGCCCGCCGACTTGCCGCCGGTCGTGTTCGAGGATCGCTCGATGATCGTCACCCGCTATCGCGACTGCGTGCAGGCAGCGAGCTTCGTCGAACTGGGTCGCGTCGATGCGCCCGCCGATCCGCGCAAATGGGATCGGCTGGAACGGCATGTGGCGGAACTGGGCCTGCCGATCCGTGGCCCCTTCACCCGCTGGATGGGGTGCCGCCCGACCCTGCCGGACTATCTGCCCGCCATCGGTCGTTCGGACCGGGCGAACAATCTCTTTTATGCCTTTGGGCATCAGCATCTGGGGCTTACACTGGCGCCCATCACGGCACAGATCATGGCGGGGCTGGTTACGGACAAGGCGTCAAAGCTGTCCAACTCGTTGTTCGACATTCGGCGTTTCGCATAAGGATATGATATGATTGGTGGATCAACCGCGCAGGTCGAACTGGATCGCTTGCACCCCTGGGCCGAGAGCGCGGCCCCCATCGCGGCCGACGAACGTCTGGCCCGCATCGCCAAGGCGCAGGCGCTGGCCGATGGCATCGGCGCGCAGGCGTTGCTGGTCAATGCCGGCGCATCGCTGCGCTATTTCTCGGCCGTGCCCTGGGGACAAAGCGAGCGGCTGGTGGCGATGTTGCTGTTGCCAGGCCGTGAACCGATCATCATCTGCCCCCATTTCGAGATCGGCACGCTGGAGGCGGACTTGGCCATCGCGGCCGACATCCGATCCTGGCAGGAGGATGAAGACCCGGTCGCACTGGTGGTCGATGCACTGGCGGAAGCTGGCGTGCGGACCGTGGCGGTCGACCCCGAATTGCCCTTCCATTTTGCCGAGCGGCTCCGTGCTGCGACGTCGGCCGTTCTGGTCGATGCGACGCCGATCATCAGCGGATGCCGCATGGTCAAGTCCGCCGCCGAACTGGCGCTGATGCAGCAGGCCAAGGCGATGACGCTTTCCGTCCATGCGGCCGCTGCGCGCATCCTGCGCCCGGGCATCCGCGCCAGCGAAGTGACGCGTTTTATCGACGAAGCGCACCGCCGGCTGGGCGCGAAGGGTTCCAGCTTCTGCATCGTCCAGTTCGGCGAGGCGACCGCCTATCCCCACGGCTTGCCCGGCGACCGCGCGCTGGAGGAGGGGCAGTTGGTGCTGATCGACACCGGCTGCACGATCCAGGGCTATCATTCCGACATCACCCGCACCTATGCGTTTGGCGCGGTGGACGATCAGGCGCGCGATATCTGGGCACTGGAAAAGGCAGCGCAGCAGGCGGCGTTCGACGCGGTCGTGCCCGGCGCACCGTGCGAAAGCGTGGACGCGGCGGCGCGCGCCGTGTTGGAGAAAGCAGGGCTTGGGCCGGACTATCGCCTGCCCGGCCTGCCGCACCGCACCGGTCATGGCATCGGCCTGTCGATCCATGAACCCGCCTATCTGGTGCGCGGCGACAAGACGCCGCTGGCGCCGGGCATGTGCTTTTCCAACGAGCCGATGATCGTCGTGCCGCAGCGTTTCGGCATAAGGCTGGAGGATCATTTCCATGTCACCGAAAGCGGTGCGCAGTGGTTCACCCAGCCGCAGGTGGCGATTGATCGGCCTTTTGCCGAATGATTATCGGGTGGTGGGGCGCAGCCATCGCTGCGCCCCGACATTGACCACCAGCACCGCCACGCCGATCGCCGCGGCGACCAGGCCGATCCGCAGATAGGCGTCCAGGATGATAGTGCGGTCGCCACCATTGGCGCCGCCGCCCATCGCCTCGATCACCGATGCGATCACGCCGGCGCTGAAATTGCCTGCTGCGGTCGCGAGGAACCATGTGCCCATCAGGAAGCTGAGCATATGGCGCGGGGCGAAGCGCGACATGGCGGAGAGGCCGACGGGGGAGAGGCACATTTCCCCGATCGCGTGGCAGAGGAAGAGCAGGAAGATGAAGGCCAGCGGCACCTTCTGGTCCGCCGGCACCCATTGCGCCAGCGCCATCAGCACGAAGCCGCCGCCGACCATGATGATGCCGAAGGCGAAGCTGCTGATCGGCGTAGGCATCCGGCCGGCCTTGGCAAGGCGCAACCACAGCGCGGCGAAGGGCAGGGCGATCAGGCAGACGAAGAAGGGCGGCAGTGCCTGGAATACGGATGCCGGCACTTCATGGCCCAAGATCATGCGGTTCACATGATGGTCGATGAAGAGGCTGAGTGACGAGCCGCTTTGTTCATACAGGCCCCAGAAAACCGGCTGGATCACGATCAGCGCCAGCGCGTAGAGCAGCTTGCGCCGTTCTTCGCCCACCAGTCGGGCGAGCGCGATCCAGACCAGCAGCAGGCCGACAAGTAAGCCGCCGACCGCCAGCAGCGTGCCGGTCAGCTTGGGCGATATCAGCAGCAGCCAACTAAGCAGGGTCAGTGGCAGCGTGAGGCCATAGATCAGCCATTCGCGCTTGATGCCAAGGATGGGTTGCGCCAGCGCGGCCGGATCGGGCGCTTCGCCGCCGCCCAGAAGATGGCGCTTCCCGCGCGCGAAGACGACGACGCCCGCGATCATGCCGATCGCTGCTGCGCCAAAGCCATAGCCCCACCCTAAAGTCTCGCCCAGCAGGCCGCAGATGACCGGGCCGATCGCACCGCCCAGATTGATGCCCATGTAGAAGAGCGTGTAGGCGCTGTCCCGGCGCGGATCATGGGCGGCGTAGAGCTTGCCCACCAGCGCCGAAATATTGGCCTTGAGGAAGCCGGTGCCGACCACAATCAGCGACAGGCCGATCCAGAAGACCGCCTGTGCCGAGGCGCCCAGCGAATCCTCCAGCCCGAGGGTGATGTGGCCGCTGGCGATCACCAGCCCGCCGAACAGCACCGCCTTGCGCTGGCCCAGCCAGCGGTCGGCGAGATAACCGCCGATCATGGGGGAGAGGAAAACCAGCGCCAGATAGGAGCCGTAGAGCAGGCCCGATTGCTCACCCGAATAGAGGAAATGGCGCGTGAGGTAGAAGATCAGCAGCGCGCGCATGCCGTAGAAGGAAAAGCGTTCCCATAATTCGGTGAAGAAGAGGACGTAGAGGCCCTTGGGATGGCCCCAGAGCATTTCGGCTTCCGGCTGGGTGGTCGTCATGCGTCAGGGGATCCAGCGATAATCGGGTTTGGCGGTGACTTCGGGCACGGGGGCGGTCAGGTCCGCGCCACGTTTGGGGTCTTTGGCCGCGTCCTGATCGACGAAGCCGTAGGAGACGCCCTTGTCGAACTGGCCGCCGCGATGTTCGACATCGCCGATCGTTTGCGCGGCGCCGGACAGAATGATCCCTTTCTCATATTCGCCGATGCCCAGCATGGACGTCGCCGCGCGGGCATGGCCGCGCACTATGGTGTCGCCGCGCAGGACGGTGAGGCCAGCGATGACAGCGTCATCGCGTAGCTGCGCCTGTCCTGAAACGACGGCATGATCCTCGACCCGCGCCCGGTCGGCGACGGTGCCGGACAGGACGCGGGCATAGGGGCCGACATAGGCGGTGGCGGCGACCTTTGCGTCCGGACCGACCCAGCCGCCGCCATTGGGATGCCGATGGCCGCCGGTCATGGGGGCGGGGGCATCGGGTCGGGCGCCGTCCAGTTCGACCATCCAGGGATAGCGGTAGATGGAATAATAGGGCTGGTCCCAGCGGATTTTCTGCATCTGGGACGGGGTGCCCATGACGACGAGATAGAGGCCCTTGTCATCGGGGCGGATGGCGATGGCCGTCTGCGCGCGGGCGCCGCGTTGGAGTGGGCTGTAGCGGCTCTTGCCGTCCGTGCCGACCGCGACCACGCCCCAGCGCCAGTCGGAGGCGGGCGGCGGGATGGTGTCGGGTTCGTCGGCGAGGCCGGGGAGCTTCGTCACAGCCGACGCCTGTTGCACGATGCCGCGAAAGGTGACGCTGACGCGGCTTTGTCCGGCGTCGGGGTTCAACTTGACGATATTATAGCCCCAGCGCTGTGGCGCCCACATTTCCGGCACGGCATAGCGGCGCTTGTCCGTGTCGATCGGGTCCAGCACGGTCGCGGCCAATATGTTCGGGCCGGTAGTCTGGTCGTAACCACCATAGCTTTTGCGATAGGCGGCGCCATTGGTATAGTCCCAGTTGGCGTTGTGCAGCGCCCAGTCGCCGAAGGCGTCGTTCAGTTGGTCCTGCGTCCAGCCCATGTTCGACCGGAGGACGGTGAAGGGATCGGCGGTCAGGCGGGCGGGGTCGTCCTTGCCCGGCGCATTGCGCCACAGGGCGTTGACGGCATCATAGCCGTGCCGGTCTTTCAGATATTCGAACCATTGCCAGTTGCAGTAGCGCGAGCGGGTGGAGCCATAATAGAGGTGCGGATATTGTTTGAGCAGCACCGAACAATGGGTGTTGTCGCGAAATTCGGGCAACTGAGTTGTCATCCAGTTGGCATGACTTTCGAACATCCAGCCGGTATAAGGCGAGTCCATCAGCCGGCCGGTCGCGGCCTGCAAGGCGTGGGTCAGTTCATGGGCGAGGCCGAACCGATCCTTCAGCGCGCCCGGCCCGATCCACATGCCCATATGGCCGAGTGAATCCGTGCCGCCGGTCAGGCCATAATCGACGCCGATATAGGCATTGACCTTCAGCTTGGCAGCGTCGCCGCAATGGGGCTGGGGAAAGCCCAAAGTATCGATGAAATAGGACCAGACATATTCCAGATGGGCGGCCGCCGCCTTGGCATCGGCGGGATCGACCGTGCCGGGCTTCCAGTGGAAGGCGACATGGGCGCTTTCCATCTGGAGCGGCAGCGCGCCGTTGATTGCGTCGCCCGGATCGGTCGCAGCGACGGCCCAATTGCTAGCGGCGCAAGTAGGATTGGCTGCGCTTAACTTCGCATGTTTGTCGCTGATCTTGGCATTGTGTTGCGCCGGGTTGATCCTATCGGAAAGTGCCGCGCCACAATTGGCATGTGCGAGTATAGCAGCGGGACCGCCGATAGGACAGCGATCCACAGCCGGCCGGGGCAGGGCAGTCAGCGCCGCGCCCCCCAACGTCAGACCTGCGGCCGAAGCGAGGAGGGCGGCGCGGCGCAGCAGCATCAGCGCGGCGTCAGCGTGACGCGGGTGGTGGTGGCGCTGAGCGGGATGGCATAGCCGCCGCGATCAGCCGTTGCGCCGCCCAACGCATAAGGCTTGCCGTCCTTGGTCGTCGTTTCGAACAGCAGGCGCGCCTTGCTCGTCGCCGCGTCGGCGGGGTCGAGCGTCAGCACGACCTGACCCGACATGCCGTCATAATCGGCGCTGGCGATACGGCCTGCTTCCAGCGTGATCCACAGGCCCGCCGGAGCAATGAACAGGCGGCGGCGCGCACCATCCTGCGGCACGATATGGACCTTGCCGGCATCATCCGTCACCTTGCCGCCGAAGCCGAGCCAACCCAGATCCTTGTCCTTCACCGCATAGGTGGCCGACGCGATCGCATGGCCGTAAAAGCCCATGCCATAATCGCCGCTGATCGCATCCCACTTCATCATGTCGGGCCAGCTGTGGAAGGCGGCGGATCCAAAGCCCTGCTGGTCGATATTGGTGATGCCGCCCATCATGCCGCCATAGGCGACGCGCAACAGGTGCAGGTCGTCCGGGTTCTGGCGATAGGCGTCGAACAAAGGTACGGCGTTGAGCGCAGACCCATAATGGTGAATTTGCCGCTCGATCCGCGACACCTTTCCGCCATAGAGGAAGTCCCAATAACGGCGGGCATTGCCGTTATAGCCCCAGCTGGGGATGGTCGGATCATAGCCAAGGATTACCTCCTTGGTTACATCGGCCTGCGGCTGATAGCCGAAATAGCGCATCCAGGCATAGACTTCGGGCTGGCCGGTCGAATCCCACGCCATTTCGCTGCCGAACGGATATTTGAGCGTGCGCCAATGATCGGCGCGGCCTTTCATCAGTTGCTCCATTTCGGTGGCTTGCGCGGTCAGGCCCTCGCGCTTCAGATCCTTGAGGATGTCGAGGAAAATGTCGCCTTCCATCTGACCGAACTGCGCGTAATAGGGTGCGTCGCGCATCATAGCGACGGACGTGCGATAGGCCCAGTCGAGATAGAAGCGCCAGTCATGCTGCTTCACCAGACCCTGATTGTCGCGCGCGAGGCGATAGAGCACCCAATGGCCGATCGCGACATGGGGGTAGTTGTAGGAGCGGCCGAGATCGTCCGAATCCTTTTTCGACCAAGCGGTCCAATTCTTCCAGTTGATCGCCGGGTCATAATAGTCCGGGAACTCCTTGGGGTCGTAATAGAAGAGGCTCTTCTTGACCGCGCCGGCCTGTGCCCCTTCCGCGACCTGGAGATGGCCGATCACCGTTTCGTTGACCAGTCGCTCCAGCTTGGCGACTTCCTCTGCGTTCGGATTGTCGAGCTGCTTGATCGCGGCGGCGACCCAGCTGCCCGCGCCGCCCTCGTCGCTCATCCCCGACACCCAGACGCGGCCGTCCTGCGTCAGGATCTTATTCTCTTCCCGGTCATAGGAGAGGATAGCGGGCGAGCGGTGGAAGGGATCGTCCTTGCCCTCGAACCACTGATTGGTGGTGGTGAAATGGCCGATATCGGCCATCACCTGCTCCAGCGGCTTGGTGATATAATAGCTGACGGTCTGAGCCTGCCCGTCGGCATAGGTGACGGTCAGGCGCGCCTGACCCCAGCCGGAAGCCTTCAAATCATAGCGCGCCGATCCGGCGCTGCTTTCGACCGGGGTGGCGGTCAGGGCGCCGACCGGGAAGCTCTCGATCTTTGCGACCGGGCTGGCGGATTTGAGGTAGAGGCTGGCCGACTGGTCGGTGGGCACGACATAGCCGGGTATGCCGACCGCGACCGGGCGCTTGTTGGCGACCAGCGTATCCTCGATCGCGCGGATCGAAGGCGCGGTGACGAAGCGCAGGCCGATGGTGCGGCTCTGGCCGGGCGCAAGTATGATGCTGGTCGCGTCATTCCATTGGGGGCCGGCCTTGGCCCATTCCTTGTTTACGAAGCCCTTGCTGGCGACGGTCCAGTCGTAAAAGCCTTCCGATACCTGCGTGCGCGGGCTGCGGTCGGTGAAGATATCGTCCTTGGGCGCGGCGCGGGCTTCGAGGACCGGGCGATAGGCCTCCAGCGGGGTGTTCTTCTCGGGCAGGACGAGCAGCGCCGGACCCTGACCATTGAGGCGCGTCACCTGTAAATAGCCGGCGTCGCGGCCGATATAGGGATCGACGAAGCTGGCCTGCGCATGCGCCTGATCCAGATCCCGGTCGAGAATGATATTGTCGAACACCATCGGCATGCCGAGCGCGCCGATTTCGACCGGAGCATTGCTGCTGTTGACCAAAGTGAAGCGCAGGGCCAGCACGCCATCGTCATTGACCCATTGGCGTTCGACACGCAGCGGGATGCCCGCGCCCATCGACGCGCTGATGTCGGCGGCGGCCAGCACATCGCCGCGGGCGACCAGCTTGACGATGGGCTTGCGGGCATGGGCGGAGGAATAATCCTGCCATGCGCCATCGCCGCTTTTCAGGCGGATGTGGATGTCGCCGATATGGACATAGCCGTCACCTGCCCGTTCCGCTTCGCGGGCCGCGGGGACATAGTCGAACGCGGCATCGCCGCTGGGCGAGAGATGCGCCAGCGTCTGCGTATCGGTGCGCAGCGCCAGGTCGAAAGTCGGCGTCTTGAACGCCGTCTTCGCGATGGGCGGGAAGATTTTCTTGGCGGGCTGGGCCTCGGCGAAGGCGGCCTGCGCCGGGATCATCGCGGGCACCGACGCCAGCAGCAGCGCGATCAGGGGAAGCTTTTTGATCATGGTCGTCCTCGTCATTTCGCGGTGGCGGTTCGGGCGGCCTGTGGCGCCGTCAATGCCGGGGGCGTTTCGCCCAGCAGGTTGAGCGTGAAATAGTCGCGCAGCTTCTTCCAGAAGAAGGGCTGGTAGACGCGATGGGTGGTATTGGGCAGCACGACAAGGTCGACGTCGCGCCCGGCGTCCATCAAGGCTTTGGCGAGGCGGAAGCTTTCCGTCACCGGCACATTGTCGTCGATGTCGCCATGGATCAGCAGCAGCTTGCCCATCAAATTGCCCGCGACGGACATATTGCTGTTGCGTTCCCATGTGGCTTCGTCCGGATTGCCCATCGACACTTCGGGCCACCATGTCTTGTCGAGCCGCAGGTCGTGATTGCCCGAGGAGGAGACGCCGACCGTGAAGAAAGTCGGGCGGCGCAGAACGAAGCGGGCGGTGTCGTATCCGCCGGCCGATCCGCCGAACACGCCGACGCGGGTGGCATCCATATAGGGATATTTGGCAGCCATCTGTCGAATGAGGGCGATATGATCGTCCAAGCCGACTTCGCCCAGATTCTGATAGGCTGGCAGGCGGAAGGCCTGCCCGCGGCGCGACGTGCCGGTGCCGTCGATCATCACCACGATCGCGCCGATCTGCGCCACGGCATTGCCGGACACGCGATGGGCGTCGTTCCAGGTGGCCGGGACGTCGGTCGTGGTCGGGCCGGTATAGACATTGTCGATGATGGGGTAGCTGCGCTTCGTATCGAAGTTCGCCGGGCGGAAGATCATGCCATAGATGGGCGTTTTACCGTCCGCTGCGAGGCCCTGAAACGGCTCGGGCGATGTGTAGCCCGCTGCGCGCAGGCGCCTGTCATCGGCGGTGGCGAGGTCCATGACGATCTTGCCGGTCTGCCCGTCGCGCAGCACGGCGCGGGTAGGGCTGGTCGGGCTGGACATCTGATCGACGATCCATTGGCCGTCGTCGGACAGGGTCGCGTCATGATCGAGCGGTTCGGGCGTCAGTTCGGTCGGATCGCCGCCGCTCATCGACACGCGATAGAGGGCGCGCCAATAGGGATTGCGCGTCTTCTCGCGGCCCACGCCGGTGACGATCAACGAGGATTTGTCCCCGGCGACATGATCGACCGACAGGACTTCCCATTCGCCCCGCGTCAGCGATTTTCCACCATCGGGCGCGTCGGGGGTGACGAGATAGAGCTGCGCCCAGCCGGACCGTTCGGAGATGGAGAGTTCTCCGCCCAAGTCCGGCGCGGGCATGATCATGCTGGATGTGACGGTGACGAGCGGCTTGACCGCCTCATGCGCGACGATGCGCGCGGCGCCGGTATCCGGATCGGCCTGATAGACGGCCTGCTGCTTATAGCCGCGTTCGGTCCACAGGATGCGCGGCTTGCCCTTGATCCAGCCCATGTCGGGCGGCGAGGGATAGAGGATGGATTCGGACGGGATCGCCAGCGGCACGATCTTCGCCTTGCCCGCCTTCATCGCCTGTTCGATGTCGATGACGAAGCGGGTCGCCTGCGGCAGTTTCTCCGCGCCGGCGAGCGGATAGACATAAGAAAAGCTGCGCGGATAAAATTCGCCCGGCGGGTTTTGCTGGGTGATGGACAGCTTCTTTACGTCGCGCGTGTCGAGCCGCCAGCTCAGCAAGTAACGGCCGTCGGGCGACCATGCGCCGGACACGGGCATGTCGGGTTCTTCGGTGCCGGCGCGCAAGATATCGGCCAATTGCGGGATGGAGCGGCCATAGGGCTGCTCGCGCGTACCGTCGGTGGTGAGGGCGACTTCCTTGCCGCTCTTGATGTCGATCGCGATCAGGTTGAAATTGCGCGCAACGATGCGGAAGCGCCCATCGGGGGAGGGGAGGGAAAGGTCCTGGGTCTTCTCCTCCATGATCCGCTCCGCCTTGCCGGCGGCGTCCAACGTCCATCGCCCGTCCAGTGCGGCAAAGCGCAGGGTTTTGGTCGCCGGGTCGTAATCGACTTCGGCGATTTTGGCGGCGTCGATATCGACCGGCTTGCCCGTCGCGGCGTTCAGCGAAGTAAGCAGCGTTGCGGTCGTCGCCACCTGCGTCTTGGCCAAGGTGGCGAGGTCGACATAGATATAGCTTTGCGCCAGCCGGTTGCCGGTGCGGTAGAGCAGACCCTTCGGCCCATCGACGAAGTGCGGGGCGGCATCGGCATTGTCGATCAGGTCGCCTAGGCTCTGGCCGTTGAACTTGTCCGACAGAGCGTAGCGCGCCGCGATGTCGGGCAAGGCCGCCGCCGCCGTGACAGGACGCGCCATGGCGGGCAGGCCGACGCCGATGGCGCAGACCCCCATGGCGCTGGAGAGAGCCAGCAGGCTGATGCTTTTCGATACAGGGAAACGGACCATGCCCACGACTGCGCGCTGCCTATCATTTCAGGAAAGAGGCCGCAGTCATGACCGTAACGAAGCATGGCGTCAATAAGATTATACGATATAAGATCGGTCTTTTCCCCACAACCTTATCCGTGTAGCGTGGGAAGATAGCGATAGGATTGGATGATCGGCATGAATGACGGGCGGTATGTTCAGGACGGCGCGATCCCTGTGCCGCCCGTCACGTCGATCGTTACCGGTCGGCTGCACCATATGGTGGCGCACCGGCTGGCGACGCAGATCGTGAGCGGCGCGCTGCCGGTCGGCCATGTCTTTGCGGCCGAAGTGGATCATGCCGAAAATTTGGGCATATCCCGATCAGTACTACGAGAGGCGTTCCGTATATTGACCGCCAAGGGGCTGGTCAGCAGCCGGCCCAAGGCGGGCACGAAAGTCAACGAGCGACGCCAATGGAGCATGCTGGACCCCGATGTCCTTGCCTGGCAGATCCAGTCGGAGCCAAGCGAGCAATTTCTGCGCGATTTGTTCGAACTGCGCATGATGGTGGAGCCGCAAGCGGCGGAGATGGCGGCGAACCGGCGCAGCGATGGTCAATTGATCGACATGGCCAATGCGCTCGACGCGATGGAGCGTTATACGCTGGCGACCGAGAAGGGGCGGGCAGCCGATCAGCGCTTCCACGGATTGCTGATGGAGGCGGCGCAGAACGAGCTGCTCTTCTCCCTGTCCAGTTCGATCATGTCGGCTATCGCCTGGACCACGGCGACCAAGCAACGGGTGCAGGAGGCGCCGCGCGATCCCATGCCGGAACATCGCGCGCTCTACAAAGAAATCGCCGCGCAGAATCCGCGCCAGGCCCAAAAGGCCATGCGCACTCTGATCGAACTGGCCTTGGCGGACATGCACGTCGCGTTGCGACGCTAAGGCATGACCGAACAAGTCGGACAATAGGGATTGACAGCATGACCCTTCGCTCTATCGTATAGTATACGATATTCGGTAGGAGTGTTTTGCAATGAAAGCCAATCGTCGCGAGTGGCTGGCAGGGGTCGCTGCCCTTGCCGTCTGCGCCGTCCCGTTCAAGGGGCTGGCCGCGATCGCGCCCCGTATTCCGTTGCGGGCCAAGCCGCTGCCGCTGACGGATGTGCGGCTGCGCCCGTCCGACTATGCGACCGCGGTGGAAGTGAACATCGCTTATCTCCTCTCGCTCAGCCCCGACCGTTTCCTGCATAATTTCCGCAAATATGCGGGGCTGGAGCCCAAGGCGCCGATCTATGGCGGCTGGGAATCCGACACCATCGCCGGCCATACGCTGGGCCATTATATCACCGCGCTGGTGCTGGGCTGGCAGCAGACGGGCAATGCCGAATGTCGCCGCCGCGCCGACTATATCGTCGATGAGCTCGCATTGTGTCAGGCGCAACGCAAGGACGGCTATATCGGCGCGCTGGGTCGCAAGACCAAGGACGGCCAGATCGTCGATGGCGAGCAGATTTTCCCCGAAGTGATGAAGGGTCAGATCAAGTCTGGCGGCTTCGACCTCAATGGCAGCTGGTCGCCGCTCTATACCGTGCACAAATATTTTGCCGGCCTGCTCGACGTCCATGGCGCCTGGGGCAATGCGAAGGCGCTGACGGTCGTGACAGGCCTGGCCGGCTATTTCGAGACGGTGTTCGCGGCGCTCAACGATGCGCAGATGCAGGAATTGCTGGGCTGCGAATATGGCGGGCTCAACGACAGCTATGCCGAGCTTTATGCCCGAACCGGCGATGCACGCTGGCTGGCGGTGGCGGAGCGTATCTATGACAAAAGGGTTCTGGATCCGCTGGTGGCGCAGGAGGACAAGCTGTCCAACTTCCACGCCAATACGCAGGTGCCCAAGCTGATCGGCCTCGCGCGCATCCACGAACTGACCGGCAAGGACGATCCGGGCCGGGCCGCGCGCTTCTTCTTCGACCGGGTGACGCAGCATCATAGCTATGTCATCGGCGGCAATGCCGATCGCGAATATTTCTTTGAACCCGATACGGTCGCGCTGCACCTGACCGAGTCCACCTGCGAACATTGCAACAGCTATAATATGCTGAAGCTGACACGGCATCTGTACGGCTGGCAACCGGATGGCGCTCTGTTCGACTATTATGAGCGCGCGCACCTCAACCATGTGATGTCCGCGCAGAATCCGGCCAATGCCGGCTTCACCTATATGACGCCGATGATGAGCGGCGCGCCGCGCGGCTATTCGCAGCCCGATGAGGACGCCTTCTGGTGCTGCGTCGGGTCCGGCATGGAAAGCCATGCGAAACATGGCGATTCCATCTATTGGGAGGGTGACGACACGCTGTTCGTCAATCTCTATATCCCGTCCGAAGCGCAGTGGAAGGCGAAGGGCGTGGGCCTGACGCTGGATACCGAATATCCGTTCAAGCCGGATATCAAGCTGACGATCGACGCGGTGAAGCAGGGGGCGTTTTCTCTCGCCCTGCGCATTCCTGGCTGGGCCAATGGCCGTTTCGGGCTGAGCGTCAATGGCGCGCCGGTGTCGGTGACGCCAGCCAATGGCTATGCGGTCGTCACGCGTCGCTGGAAGAAGGGCGATGTGGTGGCATTGAGCCTGCCGCTGGACCTGCGGCTGGAATCCGCGCCGGGCGCGCCAGACGTCGTGGCGGTGGTGCGCGGGCCGATGGTGATGGCGGCCGACCTTGGCCCGTCGGAAATGGACTGGACCGGCGTGGAACCGGCTATGGTCGGCGAAGATCCGCTGGCGGCGTTCGCACCGATCGTCTCGGATCGTCCGCGCTATCGCACGCAGAATATCATCCGCCCGGCGAACCTGGCCTTCGTGCCTTTCTACAGCCAGTATGAACGGCGCAGCGCGGTCTATTTCAAGCGCTTCTCGGAAAGCGCGTGGAAGACCGAAGAGGCGGCTTTCCTGGCCGAACAGGCGCGGCAGAAGGATCTGGCCGCCCGGTCGATCGACATCATGCATCTGGGCGAAATGCAGCCAGAGCGCGATCATGCGCTGACGTCGGAATTGAGCTATCCCGCCTCCTATCGCGGACGCAACGGGCGCGATGCGCGATCGGGCGGCTATTTCGAATTCAACATGAAGGTGAAGCCCGGCCCGCTGCTGTTGCAGGCGACCTATTGGGGTGGCGAACGCAAGCGCAGCTTCGACATCATGGTCGACAATGTGAAGCTGGCGACCCAGAGCCTGGACAATGATAAGCCGGGCAAGTTCCTGGACGTCGATTATCCGATCCCCGAGGCGCTGACCAAGGGCAAGACCAGCGTGAAGGTCCGCTTCGTTCCGCATGACCGCAGCTCGGCCGGGCCGGTGTTCGGCGTGCGCCTGTTCACCGCCAAGCCGGCGACGGCTGCATGAGTGACATGGTGGCGATGACCCTTGCGGAGGCTGATGCGCTGGCCCGCACGGTGCTGGAGAGCCGTGGCCTCGCACCCGATCATGCGGCGGCCGTCGCCCGGACGATGGTGGCGGGCGAGCGGGACGGTTGCGCCTCGCATGGCCTGTACCGCTTGCTGGTCGCGGCCAATTCGATCGAGCGGGGCGTGGTCGTGCCCGATGCCGTGCCGGTGGTGAGCGAGCCGGCCGCCGCGCTGGTCCGCGTCGATGGCAAGGGTGGTTTTGCCCAATTGCCGTTCGAGCGCGGCCTGCCATTGCTGATCGAGAAGGCGCGCAAGTTCGGCATTGCCGCCTTGGCGCTCAATAATGTCGTGCATTTCGCTGCGCTCTGGCCGGAGGTCGAAGCGCTGACCGATGCGGGGCTGGTGGGTCTGGCCTTCACGCCCAGCCATTCGTGGGTCGCGCCGGAAGGCGGAACCAAGCCGGTGTTCGGCACCAACCCGATCGCGTTCGGCTGGCCGCGGCCGGGCGGGCATCCCTTCGTGTTCGACTTCGCCACCAGCGCGGTGGCGCGGGGCGAGATCGAACTGCATCGTCGCGCGGGCAAGACCATCCCGCCCGAATGGGGCTATGATGCCGAGGGGCATCCCTCGATCGATCCCAAGGCAGTGCTCGACGGCGCGATGCGGACGTTCGGCGGGCATAAGGGGTCTGCGCTGGCGGCGATGGTCGAACTGATCGCCGGGCCGCTGATCGGCGACATGACCAGCGCGGAGTCGATGGCGGCTGATGAGGGCCGTATGGGATCGCCGATCGGCGGCGAACTGGTGATCGCGATCGATCCGGCCGGCTTCCTGGGCGCCAGCGTCGAGGATCATCTGGGCCGGGCCGAAGAGATGTTCGGTGCGATCACCGGGCAGGGCGCGCGTCTGCCCGGATCGCGGCGCTATGTCGCGCGGGCGAAATCGGATGCGGACGGCGTGCGCATCCCGGCGCAACTCCACCAAGATATATTGGCATTGCTGGAAGGGGAAATGGCGTGACGATCTTTGGCGGCCGGACCTGGTTGCTCGCAGGCGCGGCGTTCATCAGCCTGGCGACGCCCATGGCGCAGGCACAAGCAGGCGCTCAGTCCGCCGATCAGGCGTTCGAGGCGATCTATACGGCCGAATATGACTGGCGCCAGAAACAGTCCGGTCCCAGCGAGGATGGTCCCAAGGATCAGGCGCTGGCCCTGCCCGACGTCGGCCCCAAGGCGCAGGCCGCCCGGCTGGCACGTTGGGAGCAGGTCGAAAAGCAGCTGGCGGCGATCAAGGTCGATCAGCTGACCCCTGAGCAACGGATCAACTTCGCGGTCTATAAGGGGCAGATCGACGCGATGCTCGCCGAGCAACGTTATCGCGACTATGAGAAGCCGTTGAACGCCGACACCAGCTTCTGGGGCGATCTGGCCGGATGGGCACGGGAACCGTTGCGCGACGAGGCGGGCGCAAGGCGCTATATCGCGATGCTGCGCGACATTCCGCGCTATTATGACCAGCAGATCGCGAATATGCGGGCCGGCCTGAAGCGTGGCTTCACCCCGGCGCAGATCACGCTGCAAGGGCGCGATATCGGCGTCGAGCAGGTTGCCAAGGCGAAGAGCGTGGAGGAGAATCCCTTCTACGCGCCATTCAAGACATTGCCCGCGACCATCCCCGCCGATGTGCAGGCCAAGTTGAAGGCCGAAGCGCAGGCGGCGATTACGCAGGCCGCCGTTCCGGCGCATCAGACGTTGCTGACCTTCCTGCGGCAGGACTATATTCCCGGCGCGCGCAAGGATCTGGCGGCCTATACACTGCCCGACGGCAAGGCCTATTATCAGTCCAAGATCCGCGAATTCGTGACCCTCGACAAAAGTCCGGCGCAGATTCACCAGATCGGCCTCAATGAAATGACGCGCATCCGGGGCCAGATGGGCGAGGTCATGCGGCAGGTCGACTTCAAGGGCGACCTGCCCGCCTTCCTGACCTTCCTGCGCACCGATCCGCAATTCTATGCCAAGACGCCGCAAGAATTGCTCAACCGCGCGGCGTGGATCGCCAAGACGTTCGACGGCAAGGCATCGCAATATTTCGGCCGCATGCCGCGCATGCGTTTCGCGATCAAGCCGGTGCCGGACGATATCGCGCCCTTCTACACCGGCGGGCGCGGCGGGCCGGGCATCTATCTGGTCAACACCTATGACCTGCCATCGCGCCCCTTCTACTCGCAGGTCGCGCTGACCCTGCATGAAAGCGCACCGGGCCATGCGATGCAGATGCCGCTGGCGGCGGAGAATAAGGCGCTGCCCGCCTTCCGCCGCGACACCTATCTGTCCGCCTATGGCGAGGGCTGGGCGCTCTATTGCGAGGCGCTGGGCGAGGATATGGGCATGTATGAAACGCCCTATGATCGCTTCGGCATGCTGAGCTATCAGGCATGGCGCGCGTCGCGGCTGGTGGTGGATACCGGCATCCATGCGATGGGCTGGACCCGCAAACAGGCGCAGGACTATCTGCACGACAATACCGCGCTGTCTGAGCATGAGATCGAGACGGAGGTGGACCGCTACATCGCCTGGCCGGGACAGGCATTGTCCTATTATATGGGCGAGCTGGCATTCGTCGATGCGCGCAGGAAGGCCGAGAAGGCATTGGGCGCGAAGTTCAATATCCGCGCCTTCCATGATGCGGTGTTGGCGCTGGGCGCGGTGCCGCTGCCGGTCATCGACCAGCGTGTCGATCAGTTGATCGCCGATGGCGGCAAGGGGCCCTATCCCGATGAAGAATAAGCTGTTTGCCGGCATCGCGCTGGTCATGGCCGTCACACCGGCTGGTGCGCAGGAAGCGCGTCAGATCAGCGTGCCGGGCAATCCCATATTGGCCGATGGCGATTATTATTCGGCCGACCCGGCGCCCTTCGTGGCGGACGGGGCGCTGTGGATCGTCGCGGGCCGGGATCAGGCGGCGCCGGACGTCAACGACTTCGTCATGGGGCAATGGCAACTGCTGAAGACGAACGATCCGAAATCGGGCAAATGGACCCATTATCCCGACATCATCCGGCCGGAAAACGTCTTCGCCTGGGCGGAGGAAGCCCGCGCCTATGCCGGGCAGATCATCCAGGGGCCGGACAAGCGCTATTATTTCTACGCCCCGGTGCTGGAAAAGAATAGCGATGCCAAGGATCGCTTCGCCATCGGCGTGGCGGTGGCGGATAGCCCGACCGGGCCGTGGCGCGATGCCCATCCGTCGGGGCCGATCCTGTCGCAACATGTGCCGGTCGCCAAGGATATCCAGAATATCGATCCCACCGTGCTGATCGACGATGACGGGCGGGTGTATCTCTATTGGGGCACGTTCGGCCAGTTGCGCGGCATCGAGCTGGAACGCGACATGGTGACGCTGAAAGGCGGGGGCCAAGCGATCGAGGGGCTGACCGGCTTTTTCGAGGCGCCCTGGATCATGAAGCGCAAGGGCGTTTATTACATGCTCTATGCGGGAAACAAGGCGGGGCCGACATCGGACTGTACCCCGGCCGTCTATCATGCCTGCATCGCCTATGGGACCGCGACTGCGCCCATGGGGCCGTGGACCTATCGCGGCGTGGCGCTGAAGCCGGTGTCCTCCACCACGTCCCATCCGGGCGCGGTGGAGTTTAAAGGGCAATGGTATCTGGTCTATCACACCGCCGACGCGAAGGATGGCGGCCATTTCCGCCGCAGCGTCGCGATCGACAAGATGGAATGGGACGATAGCGTGACGCCGGCGCGCATCAGGACGGTGGTGCCGACACGGCGACCCCAGCCGCCTTTGCCGCCGACCCGCAATATCGCACGGGCGGCGTCCGCCACGGCCTCCAACGAACCGCTGCCGGTGCAATATTGGATCAAGGCGCTGAACGACGGCGTCACCAAGGCCGCGCCGTTGCCGCCCGACCTGTGGGGCAGTTGGTCGCCGAACAATCCTGCGACCCAGTGGATCGAATATCGCTGGGACAAGGATGTGACGATCGACGGATCGCGCCTCTGGTTCTGGAACGACCAGCCGGCCGGATCGGGCGTCGGCGTCGCGCCGCCGGCGGCCTGGCATCTGGAATATTGGCATCAGGGATGGAAGCCGGTGCCCGGTGCCGGCACCTATGGCACGCAACCAGGCGGGTTTCAGGCCGTCCGCTTTCCACCGGTTCGCACCCGTTGCCTACGCGCGGTGCTGAATGCCTCCGGCGACGACAAGGGCCATGCGGGCCTCGCCGTGCAGGAATGGGAGGTATTGGCACCCAAGGCCGCGCGGCCGGTCGTGCGCGATCGGGCAGCGAAACCGGCGCCGGGTTGCGGCTGACGCGACAGCGAGTTGGACAGTTGTACAGAATGAAGGGGCGCGGGCGATCCGCGCCCTTTTCTTTTATTTCAATGACTTGATTGCCCTTTTTGCGGCCTTTCCAGCTTTGTTGCCGAAAAGTTGCAATGCGCTTGACTCCGACAAAATAATGTAGTTGGTATACGATATAAAGTCAGGCAGTCCGCCGGGGAATAAGGGGAAAGTGGATGAAGTCGCGTACGGTTCTCAACATGTCGGCGGCTTTGTCCGCATTGACTTTCGCGTCGCTATCGGTCGCGGCCATGGCGCAAGTCGCGCCGCAATCCCCGGACGAAGCGGCAGCCGCCAAGTCGGACATCATCGTCACCGGCGTGCGGGGCAGTGTGGAGGCGGCCGCCACCAAGAAGAAGAACAGCAAGCAGATCGTCGATTCCATCGTCGCCGAAGACGCCGGTAAATTGCCGGACAATAACGTTCCCGAAGCGCTTTCGCGCGTGACCGGCGTTCAGATCAATCGCGAACGCGGTCAGGGGCAGAACGTCACCATCCGCGGCCTCAGCCAGGTGCAGACCACCGTCAACGGCAATAACGTCAATCTGGGCACCGACCGGTCGATCAGCCTGGCGGATATTCCGGCCGAACTGCTGAAGTCTGTCGACGTATACAAGACCCGCACTGCCGATCAGGTCGAAGGTGGCATCGCGGGCACGGTGAACGTCGAACTGCGCCGCCCGCTGGACCTGAAAAAGGGTCTGACGGTCGCGGGCAGCCTGCGCGGCGCCTATGACGAATTTGCCGAGAAGGTCAGTCCCTATGCCAGCTTGCTGCTGGGCGACCGGTTCGAAACCGGCATGGGCGAAATGGGCTTTCTGCTCAACGGCAGCTGGACCAAGACCTATTATCAGGAAAATTACGTCGAGAGCGAGTCGCCGGACACCGTCTGCTGCGAAGGCGACGCGAACAGCCCGCTGAACAATCTGCCGGCCCAGTATCGTAACGCCGTCATTCCCTACCGTACCCAATATGGCACGGAAAGCGGCTATGTGACGCGCCCGTCGCTGAGCGGCGTGTTCCAGTGGAAGCCGTCCGACGCGCTCGAATTCATCCTGGAAGGCAGCTATATCGGATCGAAGGAGCGCCGCTCGATCGACAAGATGTGGACGCTCAATCGTGAGTTCGGCACCCAGTTCAGCGGTATCGAGCTGATGCCCGATGGGCAGACGATCAAGAAGCTGACCATCTCCAATCCGAACGGTGTGCCGGCCTATATCGAAGGCACCTACAACACGCTGAAGCGCGACCTCTACACCACCAATTTCGAAACCAACTGGCGCCCGACCGACCGCGCGCTCCTGCATTTCAGCACGCAATATAGCTGGTCGAAGGACAGCTATTATTATGTGCAGCAGATCCTGCGGCCTTATAATCTCCAGTCGGCCACGATCGATTTCGTGTCGAACAATTATTCCAAGCCGATCCCGTCGATCACCTTCAATGGCGGCGACATGACCGACCCCAGCCAATATGGCGTCAACCGCTTCCAGGATAATGCTGGCGTTTCCAAGAACAAGGAAATCGCCAGTCAGCTGGACCTGACGCTGGAACTGAGCGACAAGAGCCTGCTGCGTTCGCTCCAGACCGGTATTCGCTATAACCGGCGTGATGTGGATCGCTACTATGGCTATCGTGACGGTTTCCCCCGCGTGAATGGCAGGGATGCGCCGCTGACCAGCTTCCCCGGTGGCGATCAGGTATCGCTGATCGGGCCGGATCTGGCGGGATCGCCGCAATGGTATCGCATTCCCGGCAAGGCGCTGCTCGACAGCATCGACGCGGTGCGCGCCTATATTCAGGCGACCGATCCGGGCAATGCGGTCCGCTTCTCCAGCGAACTGCCGCCCAGCGATCAGGGGCAGACCTTCACGTCGAAGGAAAACACCTTCGCGGCCTATGCCCAGCTCAACTATGGCTTCGACGTCGGCTTCCCCATCGACGGCGTGGTCGGCCTGCGTGCGGTCAACACCTGGGGCAGCTCGACCAGCTTCCAATATCGGATCGGGCCGGCGGCACAGGGCTCTCCGCTGATCATCGAGGAAAGTTCGGGCCGCGGCAATTTCATGGATTATCTGCCCAGCATCACCGCGACGCTGCATTTCGATCCCAAGACGCAGTTGCGCCTGTCCTACACCACCAACGTCTCGCGCCCCAGCTTCTATGACCTGCGGCCCTTCTTCTTCGTCGATCCCAATGCGGCCAGCCCGCGCGTCGACGCCGGCAACCCGGATCTGAAGGCGCAGCGCGAATGGTCGGTCGATGCCAGCCTGGAACATTATTTCGGTCGTGCCGGCTCGGCATCGGTCGCGGGCTATTATAAGAAGGCGAGCAACTGGACCTATTATAGCAACGAGATCGTCGGCGATCTGGCGGAATATGGTCTGCCCGGCCGCAGCGGTTCGGTGGCGCAGCTGCGCAATGCGGGCGACGGCGAATTTTACGGCGTGGAAGCACAGGTCCAAAGCTTCTTCGACTTCCTGCCGGGCGTATGGAAGAATTTCGGCGCCAGCCTGAACGTGACCCGCGTTCTCCAGGCGCGCGTCGAATATCCTTATCCTGAGGATTTCCCGGGTGCGTTCGATTCGGTCGACACGTCGAAATGGACCGCCAACGCCGCGCTCTATTACGACACGCCCAAGTTCAGCACGCGCGTCGCCTTCAATTATCGGTCGCCCTACCGCCTGTTCGTGTGGACCGACAATCCCGCCTATAGCTGGTATAATGGTGCGACCCATCGTCTGGACGCGGCGGTCAACTATACGCCCGTCAAGTTCATGACGCTGTCGATCGAAGGCACCAACCTGACCGGCAACGATCCCTATCGTTATTTCGGCAAGCAGAACCTGCTGCCGCTGGGCGTCCGCACCATGGCGCGGACGGTGCAGGGCAGCGTGCGCTTCCGCTTCTGATCGTGAAACCGATCGACGCAAAAGCATAGGGGAGGGGGCTGCGGCAGCGATGTCGCAGCCCCTTTTCGTTCGATGGGAAGGAGGTGATCGTGGCGAAAGGCTATGGATTGTGGGCGGCGGCAGGTGCGATCCTGCTCCATACGCCGTTGGGGGCGAAGGCACCGGAGCGGCGCTGCGTCCTGCAAAGCCGGGTGGCGGCGCCCGTGGTGCGCGATGATCGGCGACTCTATTTCCGGGGACAACCGGACCGCCGGCAATCCTATATCGCTGTCTTCAAGGGCGGCGATTGTTCCGGCCTGACACCCTTTGCCACGGCCGTCGTGGAAACGACCGGTGCGGGTTATTGCGAGGGCGACAAGGTGCGTGCCGTCATCCTGCCCAGTGCCATATCCGGCCCGATCTGCGTGATCGATCACCTCATGCCCTTCGCCGGCGACGTGGACGATCCGGTGCCCGATGAGAGCGGTAACAATTGATTGCCGCACTGCAAAAAAGCCATTGCAGCCTCTAATTTAATATCGTATACGATATTTATACCAGCAAAAAAGGCAGGAAGAACATTATGGCAATTGGTTGGAAGGGCGTGTTTCCGGCGGTCACCACGCAGCTGCGTGAAGATCTGTCGATCGACCTCGCCGACACGCAGCGCGTCGTCGACGATCTGGTCAAGGACGGCGTCACCGGCGTGATTGCGTTGGGGACTGTGGGCGAAAACAATTCGCTGGACTATGATGAGAAGGTCAGCGTTCTGTCCGCGATCGTCGAAGTCGTGGACGGTCGCGTGCCGGTCATCACGGGCGTGTCGGAGTTCGACACCCGCCGCGCCGTCCGCTACGCGCAGGCCGCCGAAAAGGCTGGTGCCGACGGTCTGATGCTGCTGCCCCCGATGGTCTATGTTCCCAAGGCACATGAACTGGTCAATCATTTCAAGGGCGTTGCCGACCAGACCGGCCTGCCGATCATGCTTTACAACAACCCGCCGGCCTACCGCACCGTCATCGACCAGGAGGTTCTGACCGCCCTGATCGACGTCGAGAATATCGTCGCGGTCAAGGAATCGGCGCCCGATACCCGTCGCTTCACCGACTTCCGCAACGCGTTCGGCGATCGCTACACGCTGTTCGCCGGTCTGGACGACGTTGCGCTGGAGGGCCTGTATCTGGGCGCGCAGGGCTGGGTGTCGGGCCTGACCAACGCCTTCCCCAAGGAATCGGTGGAACTGGTCCGCGCCTTCGAACGGGGCGACCATGGCAAGGCGATGGAAATCTATCGCTGGTTCATGCCGCTGCTGCACCTGGATGCCGAACATGACCTGGTCCAGTCGATCAAGCTGGCCGAAGAAGTGATGGGCCGCGGGTCGGAGCGCGTGCTGCCGCCGCGCTATGTGTTGCAGGGCGAACGCCGCGCCGAAGTGATCGCGATGGTCGAAAAGGCCGCCGCGACCCGTCCGGACCTGTCGGTCGCCGCTGCGGCCTGATAGGGAGCGGCGATGCGTCACACTTTCTTCTGCATCGATGGCCATACGGCCGGAAACCCCGTCCGCCTCGTCGCGGGCGGGGCGCCGCTGCTGCGCGGCGCCTCCATGTCGGAACGGCGGCAGGATTTCCTGAACCGCTTCGACTGGATCCGCACCGGCCTGTGCTTCGAGCCGCGCGGGCATGACATGATGTCGGGCGGCTTCCTCTATCCGCCGACCCTGCCGGATGCCGACATCGGCATTTTGTTCATCGAAACCAGCGGTTGCTTGCCGATGTGCGGCCATGGGACGATCGGCATCATCACCTTTGGCCTGGAACATGGTCTGATCGTGCCGACGACACCGGGACGGCTGAAGGTCGAAGTGCCGGCGGGCGTGATCGACATCGCCTATGAAACGGAGGGGCAGAAGGTGACCGCCGTGCGCATCACCAATGTCCCCGCCTATGTCGCGGCCAGGGGGATCGACGTCGATGTGGAGGGCATCGGCCCACTGAGCGTCGATGTGTCCTATGGCGGCAATTATTATGCGATCATCGAACCGCAGGGCGCTTATACCGGTCTGGACGATATGGGCGCGGCGCGCCTGATTGAACTCAGCGGTCGCATCCGTTCGGCGATCCGCGAGAAATATGAGCCGGTCCATCCGCTCGACCCGACCATCCGCGGGGTCAGCCATATCCTGTGGGCAGACAAACCAAGAGGGGACGGGGCCGATGGCAGCAACGCCGTCTTCTACGGCGACAAGGCGATCGACCGCAGCCCGTGCGGTACCGGTACGTCCGCCCGTCTGGCGCATCTGGCAGCGTCCGGGCGGCTCAACGTCGGCGACCGCTTCGTCCATGAAAGCTATATCGGCAGCCGCTTCATCGGCCGGGTCGAGGAAGCTGTGGAGTTGGGCGGGGAAGCCGCGATCATCCCATCGATCGAAGGATCGGCGATCGCGACCGGCTTCAACACCATCTGGATCGATCAGGCCGACAGTTTCTGGTCCGGCTTTCAGGTGAAATGATATCGCGGGCGGGGGCTTTACGGCTCCCGCCTCACCCCTTGCCGCGCCGGGGGCGCAGGCCATCGCGCATCGCGATATTGCTGTTGATCCGGGTCACGCCGGGCAGGCGCGACAATATCTCGCCATGGATGCGCTCATAGGCGTCCACGCTGTCCACCTCCACCCGCAGCCAGTAATCGACCGATCCGGTCATCAGGAAACATTCCCGCACCTCCGGACATTGGCGCACCGCATGTTCGAAGCGCGACAGATAATCCTCGGTCTGGCGGTCCAGCGTCACCTGAACCAGCACATTGACGATCGCGCCTTCGTCCCGCCCGCCGGTGATGAGCGTATAGCCGCGAATATAGCCTTCCGTTTCCAGCTGACGAATGCGACGATGGCAGGCGGAGGGGGACAAGCCCACTTCCGCCGCGATATCCGCGTTGGAGCGGCGCGCATTGAGTTTCAGCAGGCGCAGAATCGCCCGATCGGCATTGTCCAGTGCACTGGCCATTTGTACGAATCCTTTCGAACGATCGGTCGAATATGGGATATTATTCGAAAAATTGCGTGCATTTTGCATGCCTATTCGAAGAAACGTCGGATAGCTTTGCCGGTATCGGAAGGGGATGGCGATGGATTATGGGACTGCGGGCAGCCTGCGCATCGACCTGAGCGCGCTGGTGGCCAATTACCGGACGATCGCGGCGCAGGTCGCGCCGGCTGCGGTGGCGGGCGTGGTCAAGGCGGACGCCTATGGCCTTGGCGCGGTGCCTGTGTCGCACGCGTTGCTGGACGCAGGGTGCCGTTATTTCTTCGTCGCCCATCTGGGGGAGGCAAAGGCGCTCAAACCCCATTTGCCGGCCGATGCCACCCTCTATATTCTGAATGGCTTACGCCCCGGTGCCGAGGCGGAATGTGCCGCGATCGGCGCGGTGCCGGTGCTCAACGCGCTGGTGCAGCTGGACGCATGGGCCGCCACGGCACGCGCGTCGGGCGGCACGCTGCCGGGCGTGGTGCAGGTGGATAGCGGCATGTCGCGCCTCGGCCTGACGCCCGAGGAACTGGCTATCCTGCGAACACAGCCCGAGCGGCTGGACGGAATCGATATCCAACTGGTTATGACTCACCTCGCCTGCGCGGATGAGCCGTCCAGCCCGGTCAATGCCGACCAGCGTGCGCTGTTCGACCAGATTGCGGCGCAATTTCCCGGCGTGCCGCGTTCCATCGACAATTCGGGCGGGGCGATGGCGCCCGACGTACGGCATGGCGACATCGTGCGCGCCGGCATCGCGCTTTATGGCGGCGCGCCGCATGGGTTGCCCAATCCGATGCGGGCGGTCGTCGCACTGGACGCCTATATCATGCAGTTGCGACAGGTGCCGGCGGGCGCGGGCGTGGGCTATGGCCTGACCCATCGCTGCGACCGACCGACACGGATCGCCACCATTTCGGTCGGCTATGCCGATGGCTGGCCGCGCCATGTCAGCGGGCGCGGCAGTGCTTATATCGGCGGTATGCGCGTCCCCGTCATCGGCCGGGTGTCGATGGACAGCATGGCGCTCGACGTCACGGACCTGCCGGCCGACCTGCTCTATCCCGGCGCGCCGGTCGAATTGCTCGGCCCGCACCAGAGGATCGACGATGTCGCCGCGCAGGCCGACACGATCAGCTATGAAATATTGACCCGCCTCGGCAGCCGCTATGATCGGACCTATCTGCCCGCGATTCTGGAGAGCATCGAGCCATGAAGATCGTCATATTGGGCGGCGGCGTGATCGGCGTCACGTCGGCATGGTATCTGGCCGAGGCCGGGCATGAGGTGGTCGTGGTCGATCGCCAGACCGGCGTGGCGCAGGAAACCAGCTTCGCCAATGCTGGCGAGATTTCGCCCGGCTATGCCTCCCCATGGGCCGCGCCGGGCATTCCGGCCAAGGCGCTGCGCTGGCTGTTCATGCAGCATGCGCCGCTGATCCTGCGGCCCAAGGTCGACATGGCGATGCTGCGCTGGCTGGTGGCGATGCTGGGCAATTGCAACGCGACCGACTATCGCATCAACAAGGGGCGGATGGTGCGGCTGGCCGAACATAGCCGCGACCGGCTGATCGCGCTGCGGGCGCAAACCGGCATAGGCTATGACGAGCGCAGCCAGGGGACGTTGCAACTGTTCCGTGAACAGAAGCAGATGGACGGCATCGCCAAGGATATCGAGGTACTGCGGGCCGACAATGTGCCCTTCGAGGTGCTGGATCGCGCCGGGTGCCTGGCCGCCGAACCGGGGCTGGCCGCCAGCGAAGCGTCGATCGTGGGGGGGCTGCGCCTGCCTCATGACGAGACGGGCGACTGTTTCAAATTCACCAACGCATTGGCGGAGATGGCGAAGGCGCGCGGCGTGCAATTCCTGATGGGCCGCACCATCCGGGGGCTGGCGACGGAGGGCGGCCGCATCGCGCATGTCGACACGGCGGAAGGGCCGGTGAAAGGCGATGCCTATCTGGTCGCGATGGGCAGCTATTCGCCGCTGGTCGTGGCGCCGCTCGGCCTGCGCCTGCCAGTCTATCCGGTGAAGGGCTATTCGATCACCGTGCCGATCGTGCAGGAGCAAGGTGCGCCGGTGTCGACCCTGCTCGATGAAAGCTACAAGGTGGCGATCACCCGGCTGGGCGATCGCATTCGGGTCGGCGGCATGGCCGAATTGTCGGGCTATACCAACGACCTGCCGCAGGCGCGGCGCGATACGCTGGACCATAGTGTCGGCACGCTCTTCCCCGGTGCAGGCGACCTCAGCCGCGCGACCTTCTGGAGCGGGCTGCGGCCGATGACGCCGGATTCCACCCCGGTGGTCGGCGCGACGAAGATCGACAATCTGTTCCTCAATACCGGCCATGGCACGCTGGGCTGGACCATGGCCTGCGGGTCGGGCCATGTCATCGCCGACATCATCAGCGGGCGCGCGCCGGCGATCGAGACGGCCGACCTGGCGCTGTCGCGCTATCGCAACTGATATCAAGGAGACATCATGACCATCACCCGCATCGAAACCGGCCCGCGCATGAGCGAAATCGTCATCCATGGCGACACCGTCTATCTGGCCGGGCAGGTCGGCGAAGGCGACAGCGTCACCGCGCAGACGAAGAGCGCGCTGGAGGAAATCGAACGCCTGCTGGCCCTGGCCGGCAGCGACAAGGCGCATATCCTGCGCGCCACCATCTGGCTGGCCGATATGGCGGATTTCGAGGAGATGAACGCGGTGTGGGACGGCTGGATTGCCGACGTGCCCGCGCCCACTCGCGCTACCGGCGAAGCGAAGCTGGCGACGCCGGATTACAAGGTGGAAATCATCATCATCGCGGCGGTCGCCTGATCCAATGCCGGGTGGCGCAGCAGATCGTTTCTGACGGGAAAAAAGGGTTCGCCCTTCCATCGTGACGCTTTAAGCCTTCATCATGGACAGCACCCCTTCCTATCGCCAAGTCAGCATCATCGGCTCCGGCCGCGTAGCGGCGGCCATGGCCCTGGCCTTGCAAACCCATATCGCGGCCCCGCTGCTGGTCTGGGGGCGTGATCCCGCCCGGCGTGACGCGCTGGTCGCGACGATCCCAGGTAGCAGCGCTGCGCCGGATCTGGCGGCGGTGGCGCAGCAGTGCGACCTGATCCTGATCGCCGTGTCGGACGATGCGATTGCCGCCGTAGTCACGGATCTTGCCGCCTGCCTGCCTGATGGCGCGCGCCCCTTCATCCTGCATCTGAGCGGACGCAGCGGCGCAGCCTTACTGAGCCCCTTGCAGCAGCGTGGTGCACTGACGGCGGCGGTGCATCCGGCCATGACCTTCACCGGCAATCCCGCGCAGGAGGTCGCCCGCATGATGGGCGCAACCTTCGTCATCACCGCCGACGACGCCCCCGCCATCGCCGCCGCGCGAGCACTGGTCGCAGTGCTTGGCGGCGTGGCGGAGCAGGTAGCGGAGGGGCAGCGCGCCCTCTATCATGCGGCATTGTGCCATGCGGCCAACCATCTGGTCACGCTGATCGCCGGATCGCGCGAGGCGCTGACGGCGGCGGGTATCGGCGATCCGGCCGCGCTGCTGGGGCCGCTGGTCCGCGCCGCGCTGGACAACAGCCTGGATCGTGGCATGGCAGCGCTGTCCGGCCCCCTGCTGCGCGGGGACATGGACACGATCGGTCGGCATCTGTCCGCGCTGTGCGCCGACCAGCCGCATCTTCTGCCAGCCTATCGCGCCATGGCGGGCGCGACGCTGGATGCGATGGAGAAACATGGCCATTCCGTGTCTCCTTCGTTGCGAACCATGTTGGATTGACCGCACGGCTTGAAGCCCCTCTGTGTGCTGGCTAATGCGACGAAATCGCAATCCGGAGCCAGCCGATCAAGCCCATCGATCTCAATCTGCTGATGACGCTCAGCATGCTGCTGCAAACCCGCAGCGTTAGTCGGTCGGCTCAGCGGCTGGGGCTGAGCCAGCCGACGGTCAGCCGCGCGCTGGGGCAATTGCGGCAGTTGCTGGCCGACCCGCTGCTGGTGCGATCAGGCGGGGGCATGACACTGACTCAGCGGGGCGAGGCACTGGCCCAGCCCCTCGAAGCCTGGCTGGCGATGAGCAGTGCGCTGCTGGAACCGGTGAGTTTCGATCCGGCCGTGCTGGATCGGAATTTCCGCGTGGCCGCGACCGATTATGGCGTCTTGTCGGTCGTATCGCCTGCGCTGCCCGCGATTGGTGCGGCGGCGCCCAGCTGCGGGATAGATGTTTCCGCCTTCTCCGACGACATGTTCAAGAAACTGGTGTCGGGTGAACTGGATCTCATCATCTACGGCTTCGAACCGGACCTGTCGCTGACCCATGCGCGCCATCTGTTCCGTGAAACCCAATCGTTGATCGTGCGGCGCGATCATCCGATCGCTGCGGGGGGATCGGACGTGCCGGTTTCGCTCGATACCTATCTTGGATGGCCACATGTCGCGGTCACGATCGGCGATCCCGATGTCGATCATGTCCAGTCCTGCCTGGGCGACCGGGTGTCGGAGCGGCAGCTGGTGGCGCGTCTGCCCTATTTCTACGCCGCGCCCGACCTGATCGGCGCGACCGACGCGATACTGACCATGCCGACCCGCGCGGCCGGGCGGTTTGCCGGCTCGCATGGCTTTGCCTGTCTCCCTTCGCCGACGGAGATAAAAGGCTTCGATTATTGGGTGCTCTGGCACGAGCGCAGCGCCCGCGATCCCGCGACCTTGTGGCTGATCGACCAGCTGGCCGCCGCCGTCTGACGATCATATCAGGCAAATACGCTATTCAAATTTGATATTTGGCATATCTTTGACAATGCGGCAGATGCGGCTGCGAAGCAATCGCATCTGAGAGTGCCGCCAAGGCGCCGGGGGACTTCCAAAAATCACGTCATCGCCGGGCTGCGCTTCTGTCGCAGTCTCATCCAAGGTGCGCGTCCGCGTCCATCCTGTCGTTCAACCCAAGGACTTTCCATGAAGGCCCAGACCCTTTTGCGCGCCAGCGGCGCACTTGCCGCCATCCTTGTTCCCGCCTGCGCCTTTGCGGCCGATGTCGCCGCCGACGGCGATCAGATCGTCGTAACTGCGGCTGGTCGCGAGCAGGAGGTGCGCGACGCGCCGGCCTCCATCACCGTCATCAACCGCGAGACGCTGGACCGCATGCCCTATCGCGAAGTCACCGACGCGCTGATGGAGGTTCCGGGCGTTACCGTCACGCCGGGTGAGGGCAACAGCCGCGACATTTCCATTCGCGGCATGGCGCCGCAATATACGCTGATCCTGGTCGATGGTAAGCGCTTGTCGTCGCGCGAATCCCGCACCAATGGCGGCAATATCAGCGAAGGCGGCCAACTGCCCCCGCTCGAAGCGATCGAGCGGATCGAAATCGTGCGCGGTCCGATGTCTTCCCTCTACGGGTCGGATGCGATGGGCGGCGTCGTCAACATCATCACCCGGCGCATCGGGGGCGACTGGCGCGGCAGTGCGCGGGTCAATGGCACGATGCAGCTGGGCAGCGACTATGGCAATTTCGCGGACGGTAATTTCTACCTGTCCGGCCCGGTGACCAAGGGCGTCGGCATCCAGTTGCAGGGTGCGATCAACCGACGCGAAGGCGACATGGTAATCGGCGGCACACCGGAACGCCATGATGAAAGCCTGGCGGCCAAGCTGGGTTTCGCGCTGAGCGACAATCATGAAATCCTGCTGGAGGCCGGCTATTATCGCCAGAAGGTCACGCAGATTTCCGGCGAGACGATCGAGGCGACCACGGCCGCGCCGGCCGGCACGGTCGATATTCAGGACCAGAAGCGCAAGGTCGCGTCGATCAGCCATAGCGGCAAATGGGGTTTCGCCTCGTCGGAATCCTATGTCCAATATGAAGACGCAAAGAATGTCACTTCGCAGAAGGAAGTGAAGAACACGGTCGCGCAGAGCCTGTGGGTCGTGCCGCTTCCCTCCAACACGCTGACCCTTGGCGGTTTCTACCGCTATGAGGATCTGACCGACCTGACCGGCAATCTCCTGGCCGGTTCAACCACCACCGGGACGACCCGGACCAGCTGGGCCTTGTTCGCCGAAAACGAACTGAAGCTGCTTGATGGGCTGGCGCTGACCGGCGGCATCCGCATGGACAATGACGAGCAATATGGCGTCCATTGGACCCCGCGCGTCTATGCGGTGTGGAACATCAATCCGGCGCTGACGCTCAAGGGCGGCTATTCGCAGGGTTTCCGCGCGCCCAGCCTGCGCCAGACCATCCCCGACTGGGGCCAGTCCAGCCGCGGCGGCACCATCTATGGCAACCCGGATTTGGAAGCGGAAACCAGCCGTACGATCGAGGCGGCGTTGCTCTTCTCGCGCGGGCGCTTCAACGCCAGCCTGACCGCCTATGACACGCGCTTCAACGACAAGATCACCCGCGTCACCTGCGCAGTGGCGAACGCCTGGTGCACGGGTGAGCCAGTCAGTTCGATCGGCCGCCCGCCCACGACCTATGTGAATGTGGACAAGGCCAAGGTGCGCGGCATCGAATTGTCGGTCGATTTCCCGCTGACCAACACGCTGCGCGTCAACGCCAGCGGCACATTGACCGATTCCGAGCAGTTGACCGGCACGGCGGCGGGCGCTGCGCTGAACGACACGCCCAAGCAACAGGCCAGCGCCTCGCTGAACTGGAAGCCTGACGATCGCCTGTCCGCCTATGCCCGCGCCGTCTATCGCGGCAAGGAAGCCGTGACGGAGGCGCAGATCAGCGGCACCAACATCTTCGCCGCCAGCTATACGGTGGTGGATATAGGCGCATCCTACAAGATCACGCCGGCCTTCACTTTCCATGGCGGCGTGCAGAATCTGTTCGACAAGCGACTGGATTATGATGCGTCCGGCTATGTGATCGATCCGGCCCGCATCTGGATGGGGGTCGGGGTCCGCTTCTGATCCATGAAGGTGCCGCGCGTCCTTTGGGCGGGCGGCACCTTGTCATTCCCGTGCATCCTCTCTTGTATGGCGCGGCGCTGGCAAGCTATGCCAGTTCCAAACAGAGAAGGATGGATGCGTGGCCAGATCGCCGACGAATATACTGAACAAGGCGAGTGGACGGGCCGGCGAGGCGGAGGAAACCCGCCTGAACATATTGGACGTCGCGACGCTGGAATTTGCCGACAAGGGGTTGAGCGGCGCGCGCATCGACGAGATCGCCGAACGGACCGATGCGTCCAAGCGCATGATCTATTATTATTTCGGCAGCAAGGAAGGCCTGTACCGCGCGGTGCTGGAGCGCGCTTATACGGCGGTGCGCGAAATCGATGCGGACAATACGCGCAGCGACCTGGACCCGGACGCCGCGCTGCGCGACGTGGTCGGCGCGACGTTCGACTATCACCATCAACATCCCGAATTCGTGCGGCTGGTGATGAACGAGAATATCCTGCGCGGCGCGCATATCGGCGAAATTCCCGGCATTCGCGAACGCAACCGCAAGGTGGTGGAGCAGCTGCGCAACATATTGGCGCGCGGTGTCGCCAGCGGCCATTTCCGCGAAGGGATCGACCCGCTGGAACTGCATATGACGATCAGCGCACTCTGCTTCTACAATGTCTCCAACCGCTACACCGTCTCCTACGGCTTCGAACGCGATGTGACCGCGCCCAAGATATTGGCGCGGCGTCGGGGCAATGTGGTCGACATCGTCGAAAGCTGGTGCCGGGCCTGAAACACAAGTGGCAGCGCAACTTCTGGCCTGAATATGCCAAGGCTGTCCAATAATCGGCGTCATGCCGAATTTATTTCAGCATCCATTTCTCCCCATAAGCGAACGATGCATGGGGCGAGCTTAGTTGTCTTCGGCCCCGGCCACTTCTCACGCATTATCCTGCACATCATCATCATCGCGCTTGCCTTGCGCATCGTCGATGATATCAATGTACGAAATAGTTAGCACAAGAATCGCGAACGGGAGAGGATTATGCGCAAGCGTATCACGCTATCTTTGGGTCTGGCCCTGCTGACCGCCGCCATGCCGGCCCAGGCTCAGCCGCCGTCCCCCGCGACATCGCCAGAACCCGCGTTGGGCGATCCGATGCCCGACCGTATCCTGACGCTGGCCAATGGCGTCACGGTCAATAGTGACATCGCCTATTCGACCATCCCGGGCTATCGGCCCATCATCCTCGACCTCTATCGCCCCGCGCAGCAGGCCAAGCCGCTGCCGCTGGTCATCTACATCCATGGCGGCGGCTGGGCGAACGGCCATACCCGTCAGTCCGGCGCATTCAGCGATTTTCCCGCCGTGCTGGCCGACCTGTCGGCGCGGGGCTATGTCGTCGCCTCGCTCGAATATCGGCTGTCGAAGGAAGCGCCTTTCCCCTCCGCGATCGACGATGTGCGCACCGCCATCCGCTACCTGCGCGCCAATGCCGCACGCTTCGGGCTGGATGGTCGCCATGTCGCGGTTTGGGGCGGCTCGGCTGGCGGGCAACTCGCGGCGCTGGCCGCCCTGCAATGCGGCAGCGCGCCGACTGGCGAGGACAAGAGCAATCCGGGGCAGAGCGATTGCGTGCAGGCGGGTGTCGGCTGGTACGGCGTCTATGATTTCGCGACCATGCCGCAGGCGATCGCCGGCGCGGAGAACGCCTATCTCGACTGCGTGAAGCCCGATTGTCCGGCCGACCGCATCAAGGCCGCCAGCCCTGCCGCCCATGTCGATGCCAAGGATCCGCCGATGCTGCTGATCCACGGCACCGACGATAAGGTCGTGCCCGCCGACCAGTCGCGCCAATTGGCAGCCGCGCTGAAGGCCGCCCGCGTCCCCGTCACGCTGGAGATCATTCCCGGCGTCGGCCATAGCTGGATCGGTGCCGATGCCGCCGCGACCCGCGCGGCGTCCCTGCGCGCGCTGGACCTGACCTTCCGCTTCTTCGACACGCAGCTCAAGGGCCAGAAATAATGCGCCGGCTGCTGCTGGCACCCGGTTTAATTCTGGGCTTGCTCCTCTCATCGGTCGCGCCGGCGCAGATCGTCGCGCAATCGACCGGCGATCCAGTTCGAACCGATGCGGGCCTGATCGATGGCAAGACCTTGGCATCGGGCGTGCGGGCCTGGCTGGGCGTGCCCTTCGCCGCGCCGCCGGTGCGCGACCTGCGCTGGCGCGATCCGCAGCCCCATGCGCGCTGGGACGGCGTCTGGCATGCGGATCGTCCCGCGCCCGAATGTATCCAGCCGCTGCGCGCCCGCAACCTCAACCATTATTTCGGGGAGGAGGCGACCAGTGAGGATTGCCTCTATCTCAATATCTGGGCGCCGCCCGGCCCTGCGCCGGCGGGCGGCTATCCGGTCGTCACCTGGATCTATGGCGGCGGCTTCAACATCGGATCGGCCTCCATGGCCAATTATGCGGGCGAAGCGTTGGCGGCCAAGGGGGTCGTCTATGTCGCCATCGCCTATCGGGTTGGGCCGTTGGGCTTCCTCGCTCACCCTGAACTCAGCGCCGAAAATGGTGGCAACTCGGGCAATTACGGCCTGAAGGATCAGGTAGCGGCGCTCCGCTGGATCAAAGCGAATATCGCCGGCTTCGGCGGCAATCCGGCCAATGTCACGATCGCGGGCCAATCGGCCGGGTCGATGTCCGTCTCGCTGCTTCAGGCCAGCCCCGCGACCAAGGGCCTGTTCCAGCGCGCCGTCGGCATGAGCGGTGGCGCCTTTGGCGGCATCGGTACACCCGCGCCGCTGAAGGAAGCGGAAGCCGAAGGCATCGCTGTGCAAGCGGCGTTGGGCGTCCAGTCGATCGAACAGATGCGCGACATGCCCGCCGACAAGCTGATTGCGCTCGCTGCGCCGGTCCGCCGCCGCCCGATCGTGATCGACGGGGAGGTCGTGGCGCAAACCCCGGCCGCTGCCTTCGCCGCCGGGCGCCAGAATGACGTGCCGTTGCTGCTGGGCTTTACCCGCGACGAAAGTTTCCGCTCGCTCGGCCCCATCGCGTCGGTCGCCGATTATGCAGCGGCCGTGCGCCGGGCCTTCCCGGACAAGGCGGACGCGATCCTGAAACGCTATCCCGCTCGCACGACGCAGGAGGCGCAGCGGCAAGCCCGCGATATCGAGCGCGACTCCACCCTCAATGCGCAGATGGCGCAATGGGCGCTGGCGCAGGCCGCCACCGGCAAGGCACCGGTCCACGCCTATTTCTTTACCCGCGTTCACCCTTATAGCCCCGCTGTGCGCTTCGCCGATCATGATCCCGCGACGGTGGGCGCCTATCATAGCGCCGACATTCCCTATTGGCTGGGGACGCTGGGCAGTCTCAACCTGTTCCGCACGACCCGCGACTGGACGCCGGTGGATCAGGCGCTGTCGGCCGAGATGATGGATCATCTGGTGGCCTTCGCCCGCACCGGCGAACCGGTTGCGAACTGGCCCGCCTTCACGCCGCGCAAGCCCATGCTGCTGCAATTGGGCGAGACGCGCAGCATGATCCCATGGCCGCATTTCGCCGACTGGTCGCTGTTCGGCGATGCGCCGCCACCTGCCGAGCGGCCCAAGGTTCGGGATTGATGCAATGACCAGCAGACGGGACATTTTGACCGGCATCGGCGGCGCGATGGCCTTGTGGGCGGTGCCGGGCAGGGCAGCTACCACCGAAGCGCCCGGCCTCGACTTCGTCTATGAGGCGACCGTGATGCTGGAACCGACCGAAGAAATCGGGCCGACCCCCATCGGTACTCGCCGCCGCGTGCCGATCACCGGTGGCACTTTTGCCGGTCCCCGCATCCGGGGCACGGTGGTCGCGGGCGGCGCGGACTGGCAGTTGCAGCGCGCCGACAATTGGACCGTGATTGAGGCCGACTATATGATGCGCGCCGACGACGGCACGCCGATCCATGTCCGCAATGTCGGCCTGACCAACAGCCGGGTGCCCGGCGCGTCGCGCCGCTATCTGCGCACCGTGCCCAGTTTCGAGGCGCCGATCGGCCCGCATGACTGGCTCAATCAGGCGATCTTCATTGGCACCATCGGCCCGCCGCCCGAAGACGCGCCCAAGCCCGCCGTGCGCATCCGGGTCTATCGCGTTACATGAGGCGGCTTTCCATCCTGACCGGTGCGGCCATTCTGGCGCTGACCGGCTGCGCGACCCCATTGTCCATACAGCGACCCGCCGACGCCTGCGCCCCGACCGCGCAGTTCGACTTCGTTTGCGGCGCGAACAAGCCCGAAGACCTGGCCCATATTCCCGATACACCCTGGATCGTCGCCAGCGGCTTTGCGACCGGGGCCGGGCTGAAACTGGTAGATAGCCGCACCCGACAGGCCCGCTTCTGGTTCACCGCCGTCGCCGATCAGGTCGCACCAGACCCCGCCTATTCCGATTGCGTCAAGCCGCCCGATCCCGCGCTCTTCACCGCGCGGGGCCTCAGCCTGCGGATGACCGGACCGGGGCAGGGCAGGTTGCTGGTCGTCAATCATGGTGGGCGCGAAGCGATTGAGGTCTTCGCCATCGACGCGCGCGATAGCGCCGCGCCGCCGACACTGCTCTGGCAGGGTTGCCTCGCCATGCCCGACGGCCATGTCGCCAACGCCGTCGCCTCCTATGGCGACGGTACGGTGCTCGCCACGGTGCTGACGCGTCCGGGCACCAGCATCACCGACTTCGTGGTCGGCCGTACGACGGGCGGCGTCTATCAGCGCGGCCCGCAGGATCGCGCCTTCCGGCTGCTGCCCGGCACCGAATTGCCCGGCAATAACGGGCTGGAAACGGCGCGCGACGATAGTGGCTTCTACGTGATCGCCTTCGGCCTGCGGGAAGTCGTCGCCTATGGGCGGCACAACACGCGCCAGCCATTATGGCGCGCGCTGGCGCCCGAATTCATGCCCGACAACATCCATTGGGACGGCGAACGGCTGCTGCTGGCCGGCATGGTGCGCGACGAACCGGCCTGCGGCGGTGTGCGCAAGATCGTCAACGGCGTGGCCGACGGCATGCTTTGTCATCGCGGCTATGCCGTGGCGCAACTCGACCCGGAAAATCGGCACTTCTCCCTGATCGCCTATGGCCCGCCCGATCCGGCCTTCAATGGCGTATCGGCGGCCGTGCTGCTGGGTGAGGATCTCTGGCTCGGTTCCTATCAGGCCGACCGGATCGCCGTCCGCCGCCTGCCCAAAAATGGTATGAACTAGTTAGTACATTTTGCTTGCGCACGGCCTCTGTTGCGCGTAGATGTGATTCTGCAAGATCGGGAAACATATTCCGGCATTCGGGGAGGATCGGGCCAGTCATGGGCCAGCGTGATATCTACATCTTGAACGGCCCCAATCTCGACCATCTGGGTGTGCGCGAACCGCATATCTACGGGTTCGAGACGCTCGCCGATGTCGAAGCGGCCTGCCGGCGCGAGGCCGAGGGCTGGGACGTAAACCTGATCTTTCGCCAGACCAATGCCGAGCATGAACTGGTCGGCTGGTTGCATGAGGCGCGCGTCGGTGCGATGGGCATCGTCCTCAATCCCGCCGCATTTTCCTATGCCGGCTATGCCATGCTGGACGCGCTCAAAATGTGCGATTGCCCGATCGTGGAGGTTCATATTTCCAATATCCATCGCCGGGACGAGGAATGGCGTACCCGTTCAATCGTGACGCGCACCGCCACGGCCATCGTGTCGGGCATGGGGACGGACGGCTATGCGCTGGCCGTGCGCCATCTGCTGTATCTCGGCCAGCGGCGGAACGCGGCATGAGGGCGCCTGTGAACCCCGGCGGCCTGATGCGTCCCACCCGCGCGCGCATCGGCGTGCTGGCGCTGATCAGCGTCGCCACTTTGCTCAACTATATGGATCGCGCCGTCATGGGCGTGGCCGCGCCGTCACTCACGGCGGAACTAGGCATTTCCCCGGAAATGATGGGCTTCATCTTCTCGGCTTTCTCCTGGACCTATGCCGCGTCGCAGATCCCCGGAGGGCTGCTGCTCGACCGGCTGGGCACGCGCATCACCTATGCCGGATCGCTGATCCTCTGGTCCTTCTTCACTTTGCTCCACGGCATAGCCGGTAATGTGGCGATGTTGTTCGGCTTTCGCCTTGCGCTGGGCATGGCGGAGGCACCTTGCTACCCGTGCAACAGCCGCATTCTCAGCAGTTGGTTCCCGCAGGATGAACGTGCGCGCGCCAATTCCGTATATGCCGTGGGGCAATATGCGGGCCTCGCTTTCTTCGCGCCGGTTCTATTCTGGGTGGTGGGGAGCTTCGGCTGGCGTGCCTTGTTTCTGATCGCCGGTGCGCTGGGCATGGCGTTCGGCCTGCTGATGTACGCCCGCTATCGCGATCCGGGTGAAAGCAGCCGCGTCAACGCCGCCGAACTCGCCCATATTCAGGCAGGCGGCGGCCTGACGATCGCCAAGACGGACGAGAAGATCCCCTTTTCCTGGGCCAATGTGCGTAAGCTGATGAGCAAGCGCCAGATTTTGGGCGCCTCGATTGGCCAGTTTTGCGGCAATTCGACGCTAGTTTTCTTCCTGACCTGGTTCCCCACCTATCTGGCGACCGAGCGGGGCATGGACTGGCTGAAATCCGGCACCTTCGCGGTGCTGCCCTATATCGCCGCTTCGGCCGGCGTGCTGCTGGGCGGGCAGGTGTCCGACATGCTGATCCGCCGCACCGGTTCGGCCAATATCGGGCGCAAGCTGCCGATCGTCGCTGGGCTGCTGCTGGCCTCCACCATCGTCGCGGCCAATTTCGTTCAGAGCAACACGCTGGTCATCGCCATCATGTCCATCGCCTTTTTCGGACAGGGCATGGTCAATCTGGGCTGGACGCTGATTTCCGATGTCGCCCCGCGCCAATATATCGGCCTGACTGGCGGCGTCTTCAACCTCTGCGCCAATCTGGTCGGCATCGTGACGCCGATCGTAGTCGGCGTGATCGTGGGCCAGACCGGCTCCTTCTACGGCGCGCTGGCTTTCATCGGCGTACTCGCGCTGGTTGGGGCCGCTGCCTATGTCTTCATCGTGGGGGATGTACGCCGGGTGGAAATGGACTGACCGACAGACGGTTCAGAATATAGCCCTAAGGGACAATAGAGCCTCGGGTCGCATCAAATTATGTACGAACTAGTTAGTAATAAAAAATGGGAGGATGGAATGAAAACAGGTTTCACCATGCAGCTTCGCCTCGGCGGATCGCTGGCCGCGCTGGCGCTGGGCGCCTTTGCCTCGCCGCTCTGGGCGCAGGATCAGGCCGCGCCGGCTGAAAAGGCCGCCGGCGCGCTGGCCCCGCAGGCCACTGACGCAGCAGCGCAGCAGACCGCCGACATCGTCGTCACCGGATCGCTGATCGCCCGCCCGAACAATGTCGCGGTCAGCCCGATCGTTACCGTCTCCGACGAACTCGTCCAGCAAAGCGGGCAGATCACGCTGGAAGATTCGCTCAACCAGCTGCCGGGCTTCACCCCATCGGGCAATGCCGGCACCGGCGGCCAGGGGGCCGGCGGCCGCGCCACGCTCAATCTGCGCGGCCTGGGTTCCAACCGCAACCTCGTCCTGCTCGACGGCCGCCGCCTGCCGCTGTCGGATATCAACGGCAATGTCGACATCAATATCCTGCCGGAATCGATCATCGGCTCGGTGGATGTCATCACCGGCGGCGCATCGGCCATTTATGGGTCTGACGCCATGTCGGGTGTCGTCAATTTCAAGACCGACAAATATTTCGACGGTGTCCGCGTCGATATCCAGAACGGCAACAGCTTCCGCGGCGACTATGGCAAGTTCAACGGTTCGCTGGCGCTGGGGACGAAATTCGCCGACGATCGCGGCCGGTTGATGCTGGCGCTCAGCTATGGCCAGCGCGACCCGCTCTCCGGTTCGCAGCGCGGCTTCTTCTCCGACAAGGTGCCATCCTCCTTCATCGGCACCGGCACCTTCGTTCCCAACGCGCTCAACCTGCCGAGCCAGGCCGCACTCAATGGCGTCTTTGGCCGATATGGCGTCACCACGCCCATCAACCGGACCTTGAACCTGGGCTTCAACAATGATGGCTCGCTCTTCGTTCAGACCGGCGCGGTCAATTATAAGGGGCCACGCGACGGCGCCTATGCCGTGGTCGGCGGCAATGTCCGCATGCCGGTCGGCCCGCAGCTTCAGATTCTCAACGCCTTCGAACGCAAGTCGGCCTTCGCCAAGGGCGAGTTCGACCTGACGGAATCGCTGACCGCCTACGGCCAGTTCCTCTATGTCGACTCCACCGTCACCACTGAAGCGGGCGGCAGCCTGACGCAGTTCGCGCCCTTCACCACCATTCCGGTCACCAACCCCTTCATCCCCAATGATCTGCGCACGCTGCTGGCGTCGCGCAGCAATCCGAACGCGCCGTTTCGCTGGAGCGCCCGCTATGTCGGCATCGGCGACAAGGGCTGGGAAGAAAATTATCGGGTCCAGCAATATCTGGGCGGCCTGAAGGGCACGATCGCGGGATCGTGGAAGTTCGACGGCTTCGTCGCCTATGACGAGACGGTCCATAACCAGTCGATGTTCAATGCCGTGCTGAAATCGCGCGTCCAGAACCTGCTCAATGCGGCCGATGGCGGTGCGTCGCTGTGCGCGGGCGGCTATAATCCCTTCGGCATCACCAACGCGACCAGCCTGTCGCGCGCATGCCAGCAATATATGACCGCCACCGTCAACAGCCGCGAACGGTTGACCCAGACGCAGGTCCAGGGCCAGGTCAACGGCCCGCTGTTCGACCTGCCGGCCGGTCCGGTCCAGTTGGCGCTGCTCGCCGGTTATCGCAAAAATACCTATAAATATGATCCCAGTGCGGATCTGGTGTCCAACAATGTCGAATCCGTCGTCGGCTCCAATCCGGCGCAGGGCGACATCAGCGTCAAGGAATTCGCCGCTCAGATCGACGTGCCGTTGCTGTCGGACAAGCCCTTTTTCCGCGAACTGGGCGTGGGCGCGGCCTTCCGCTATTCTGACTATAATACGACCGGCAGCGTGAAGAGCTACGAATTCGACGCGCGCTGGCAGCCTGTCGACGCGTTGCTGATCCGCGGCAGCTTCCAGCGCGCGGTGCGGGCGCCCAATATCGGTGAGCTCTTCTCGCCCGTCACCGGATCGCAGCTGGCGATCGGTACGCCGCCTGCGGCGATCGGCGATCCGTGCGATGTCCGCTCCTCGGCCCGGACCGGTGCGAACGGCGCGCAGGTGCGTGGCCTCTGCCTGGCGCAGGGCATCCCGGCCGCTGCGATCGACGCCTATCAGTTCGCCACCACCGCCACCGGCGGCAATATTCAGGGCAACAGTGCGCTGACACCTGAAAAGGCCAACACCTTCAATGTCGGATTCGTATTCAATCCGAAAATCTCGTCGCCCTGGCTGTCGGGCTTCTCCTTCTCGGTCGACTATTACAACATCAAGATCAGCAACGTCATTTCGACCATCAATGGTCTGACGGCGCTCGCCAAATGCTATAATCTGGATGGATCGAACAGCAGCTATTCCAACAGCAACGAATTCTGTCGCCTTGTCGAACGCGATCCGACCGGTCAGCTGGTCGCCATCGCCCAGCCTTATCTGAACCTAGGGGCGCTCGACACCGATGGCGTCGATGTGCAGGTGAACTGGTCGCTCAAACTGTCCGACGCCGGCATCGGCGATGGATCGGGCAAAATCTATGCTTCGTCCGCTATCGGCTGGCTGAACCACTACAAGGTCCAGACGCTGCCCGGTTCCGCGTCGCAGGATTTCGTCGGCACCAGCACGCCGGGCCGCCCGCTGCCCAAGTGGAAGGCGCTGACGACCGTCGGTTACAGCTCCGACACGTTCGGCATCGGTTTGCGCTGGCGCTATCAGGGCAAGCTGCGCGACATCAGCGCGATCACCACGCCTGCGGCGGAACAGGTCGGGGTGAAGCCCTATAATCTGTTCGATGTCTTCTCCACGCTGGACATCAACGACAATATGCAGCTGCGCGGTGGCATCACCAACCTGTTCGACAAGGGCATTCCCTTCGTCGCCAGCTCGCAGAACGGCACCGATGCCGGCACCTACGACATGGTGGGCCGCTCCTTCTATGTCGGCGCGAAGCTCAAATTCTGATCTCTCCGCCTGCCTCGCCGCCCGGTCATTCGGGCGGCGGGGATATTTTCTCCCAATCGGATGATCCCACATTGACCCAGACCCGCTCCGTCCCCGCCCGCTATCTGACCGGCTTGATCGGGCGGGATATCCAGGCGTCGCTCACGCCGCGTCTTCAGGAAAGCGAAGCGGATGCGCAAGGTGTGCGCCTGATCTATCGCCTGTTCGATTTCGCGGCCGACGGCATGGATGGCAAGGATCTGCCCCGTCTGCTCGACGCGCTGCAACTGGCCGGTTTCGCCGGCGTCAACGTCACCCACCCCTATAAACAGGCGGTCATCGCCCATCTGGACGATCTTTCGCCCCAGGCGGCGCAGATCGGATCGGTCAACACCGTCGTCTTCCGCGATGGCCGGCGTATCGGCTATAATACGGACGTCACCGGCTTTGCCGAAAATCTCCGCTCCGGCCTGCCGCATGGCACCGACACGACGCGGGTGGTCCAGATGGGCGCCGGCGGGGCAGGGGCGGCGACCGCTCATGCGCTGATGGATCTGGGCGTGGCGGAACTGACCCTGTTCGATTCCGACATAGACCGCGCCACCGCTCTTGCCGCGGCACTCTGTGCCGCCCACGGCGCCGGCCGCGCGATCGTGGGGCAGGATCTGAGCATGGCGATCGGCCGCGCCGACGGCATCGTCAACGCGACCCCCATGGGCATGGCGGTGCATCCGGGATCCGCAATCCCGCGCGACCTGCTCGAACCGCGCCTTTGGGTCACGGACATCGTCTATTTCCCGCTGGAAACCCAGCTGCTGCGCGAAGCGCGAGAGGCCGGCTGCACGACGCTCGACGGCAGCGGCATGACCATTTTCCAGGCAGTCGGCGCGTTCCAGCATTTCACCGGCCTCACCGCCGATCCCGCCCGCATGCGCGTGAATTTCCACGCCGCGCTTGCGGGCTGACGACAGAAGGAGAGGCAAGCCATGACCCTGCAATTCGGCATCGCCACCGTATCCTTGAGCGGCACGCTGGAGGAGAAACTGCGCGCCGCCGCCGCTGCCGGTTTCGACGGGGTGGAGATTTTCGAGAATGACCTGATCGCCTCGCCACTCCGCCCTCGCGAAGTGCGGGCGATGCTGGACGATCTCGGCCTTTCCTGCATGCTCTATCAGCCGTTCCGCGATTTCGAGGGGATGCCGGGCGCCATGCGTCAGCGTGCCTTCGACCGGGCGGCGGCCAAGTTCGACCTGATGGGTGAACTCGGCGCGCGTCACATTCTGGTCTGTTCCAACTGCTCGCCCCATGCGCTGGGCGAGCGCAACCGCATCGTCGCCGACTTTCAGCAACTGGGCGAACTGGCCGCCACCCACGACATCATCGTGGGCTATGAGGCACTGGCCTGGGGCCGCCATGTCTTCGATCATCGCGATGCCTGGTCCATCGTGGAGCAGGTCGATCATCCCAATGTCGGCATCATCCTCGACAGTTTCCATTCCCTCTCGCGCGGTATCCCCAGCGACAGCATCCGCGCTATTCCCGGCGACAAGATCGCCTTTGTCCAACTAGCCGACGCACCGAAACTGGATATGGACCTGCTCTATTGGAGCCGCCATTTCCGCAATTTTCCGGGGCAGGGCGGTCTTGCCGTCGAAGCCTATGTGGCAGAGATATTGGCGACCGGTTATTCAGGTCCGCTCTCGCTCGAAATCTTCAACGATCGTTTTCGCGGCTGGTCCGCAGATCTGATCGCGGCCGACGGACTACGCTCGCTCCGCCATGTCGAGGATGCGGCGCTGCGTTTGCTCGACCGGCCGGCCGCCGCACCCACACCGCCGGCCCATGTTCGGCCCGAATTCGTCGAATTTACGGTAGGCGACGAAGATGTTCCCGCGCTGGAGCGCATGTTCGGCTCGCTCGGCTTCGTCCGCACCGGCATTCATCCGACCAAGGCGGTCAGCCGCTGGCAGGCGGGATCGGTCAATCTGGTCGTCAATGCGCAAGCAGAGGGCTTCGGCCATGATTTCCGCGTCGCCCATGGCCCGTCCATCTGTGCCGTGGGACTGGTTGTGCCCGATCGCGATGCGGTCGCGGCGCGCGCGGCCCATCTAGGCATCCGCACGGTGGACGATGGTGACGCGCCCGGCAATCTCGCCTTCCCTGCATTACGCGGCATCGGCGGCAGTCTGGTCTATCTGATCGGGGCGGACGACGTCGACGCCATGTGGGACAGTGAATTCACGCCCACCGGCGCCGTCGTCGACGACGCGCCGCTATCCATCGACCATCTCGCCGCGGTCGTGCGGATCGAAGAATATCTGTCCTGGCAACTCTATTGGCGCTCGCTGTTCGGCTTGCAGCAAAGTTTCCAGGCCGATGTGATCGATCCGTCGGGACTGGTGCTAAGCCAGCCGCTGCAATCGGCGGACGGGGCGCTGCGCGTCACGCTCAACGCGTCCGAAGCGCTCGGCACTCTGTCGTCGCGCTTCGTCGAACATAATGTCGGTGGCGGCTATCAGCATATTGCGCTCGCTACGCCGGACTTGTTGGCGCGGACGGCAAGCATGGCGCAGGGCGGCGCCGAAATCCTGCCGATCCCGGCCAATTATCATGATGACATCGCGGCCCGCTTCGGGCTTGACGATCGGCGGCGCGATGCATTGGCGCAGGCGAACATCTTCTATGATGCAGACGGTAACGGCGGCGACTATCTCCAACTCTATAGCCGCGCCTTCCACAAACGCTTCTTCTTCGAATTTGTCGAGCGCCACGATTATGAAGGCTATGGCGCGCCCAATGCCAGCATCCGCCTGGCATCGCAGGAACGCTATAAATATGCGGCGGTCGATCCGGACTGATCGCGCGCGACCGGCCTGACAGACGCCGCACCCTCACGGGATGCGGCGCCTCTTGTCGTCAGGAGGCGGCGTCGGTCGCCTCGGCCTTGATGCCCAGCTTCTTGCGCGGTGCCTTAGGCGCGGCTGGCGCCTTGGTGGCGGCGCTTTTCGCCTTGGCCGGCTCTGCGGCGGCAGGTGCGGCCTTCGCCGCTACTTCGGCCTTGGGCTTTGCCGCTGCCTTCGCGGCAGGGGCAGCCTTCTTGGCGGCAGGCTTGGGCGCCGGCGTTTCGGCTACCACCGGCACGCTTGCCGGTGCCGCAGCGGCAGGCTTGGCACTGGCCTTCTTCTTGGGGGCAGGGGCGGCCTTGGTGGCGGCGCTTTTCGCCTTGGCCGGCGGGGTTGCAGGCTTGGCCTCGGCGGCAGGTGCGGCGGCGGCCGCAGCGGCGACCCGCGCCTGCGTACCGCGCTGGCCCAGGCCCAGCTTCTGCGCCACGGCGCGGCGCTGGTCCGAATAGGCCTGCGCCACCATCGGATAGCTTTCGGGCAGGCCATAGCGCGCGCGATAGTCGGCCGGGGTCAGGCCATGGGTGGCCAGATGGCGCTTGAGCGTCTTGTACGGCCGCCCGTCGATCAGGCTCAAAATATGCTCGCGCGATGCGATACTCTTGCGCACGCTCACGGCGGGGACATGCTCGACCGTCTCCGGCTCCGCCGGCGCAGTCTCCGCGATCAGTGCGGCGCGGGTCGACTGGATCAATGTGGCCAGATCTTCGCTGGCGACTGTGTTGTTGGCGACATAGGCGCTCAGCAACTGGACGGTCAGGCTCGTATAATCGGGCTGTTCGGTGTCGGCCATGATGATATCCTATCCAGATGGTCGGCCCGTTGAGGTGGGACATGGGAATGGGCCATATGGCTTTGTGCCGTCATCCGGCGCAATTGTCAAAGCGGCATGGAAAAGGCGGGTCGCTGACAAGGAAGGATGCCGCGCTCTGCTCCAAGATTTTGCAGTGCAACAATTGATCGTTCCGATCAATCGTCATGGTTAATCGAAGCATATCATCTTGCGCTTCGAAAATGGAGGCGTGGCAATATTGAGGAGGAGGCGGATGGCGACAGGCTTCGCATCGTCCGCCTCCTGTTCGATCAGGCCGGGTCGACCGATCCGCCCAAAGCCTTGACCAGCGCGATGCTGGCGCGCATTCGCGCAAATTCCGCATTCAGCAGCGCGCTTTGCGCATCGAGCGCATCGGTCTGCGCGGTGACGACTTCCAGATAGTCCGACGCACCGTCGCGATAGCGGGTGAAGGCAAGGTCGCTCGTCCGCTGCGCTGCCTGTGCCGCGTCGCGCTGATCGACCAGTTGCACCGACAGGTGACGCAGTGCAGCGATACCGTCCTCCACGTCGCGAAAGGCGCCCAGCACCGTGGCGCGATAGCTGGCGGCCTGCTCATCATACTCCGCACGCGATAATTTGACCTGCGCCTTGCGCCGGCCGCCGTCGAACAGGGTCAGCGCCGCCGCCAGCGGCCCCAGGCCCCAGACGCTATTGGGCGTGGACAGTAATTGGCCGTGCGTGGTCTGCCACCCGCCGCTCAGTCCCAGCGTCAACGATGGAAAGAAAGCCGCGCGCGCCACGCCGATCCGGGCGTTCATGGCGAACATGCGCCGCTCGGCCGCCGCGACATCGGGCCGACGCTGCAACAGCGCGGATGGTGCCCCCGTCGGCACTGCGGGCGCCTTGAGCGCCTGAACCTGCGGCGCGATCGCAAAGCCGGATGCCACGGCACCGGTCAGCGCTGCCAGTTCATGTTCGGTCGCCGCCCGCTCATTGGCGACCGCCGAAATCCGAGCCTTGGCATTGCTCAGCGTCGTACGCGCGCGATTGACGTCGATCCCCGACGCGATGCCGCCTTCATGGCGCGTGTCGGTCAACCGATAGGCGCGATCGAACGCCTCGACCGTGCGATGCAGCAGGTCAGCCTGCGCATCCAGCCCGCGCAATCGTGCATAGGCATCGGCCACCGACGCCTGAAGGCTGAGGCGCGCTGCGGCCAGATCGGCTTCGCTTGCCTGCGCGTCGGCGTTCGCGGCCTTCACGCTGTTGCGGATGCGCCCCCACAAATCCAGCTCATAATCCAGCGTCGCGCCGACCGAATAGTCATTATAGGTCTGCGCATTGCCATTGCCCTGGAACCGGTTGCCGGACACGCGCCGGCGACTGCCATCTGCGCCCACGCCCACGGTCGGGATCAGGTCCGATGTTTCGACCCGCGCCACGGCGCGCGCCTGATCGTAGCGCGCCAGCGCCGCCGCCAAGGTTGGACTGGCGGCCTCGGCGCGTGTCTCCAGATCGTCGAGCACCGGATCGCCGAACGCGCTCCACCACGCACCGCGTGGCGCGACGTCCATCGGCGTCGCCTGGGTCCAGCCCTCCATTTCCTTGTAGCTTTCGGGCGCGGCGATCTGCGGTGGCTGATAGGCCGGCGCCATCGAACAGGCGCCCAGCAGACTCAGCCCCAAGGCCGGCAGCGCCCGCTGCACCATCTTACCCCGCATGCGCCGTGCCCTTGCCGCCCGACGCGACGCTCACCTTGTCGCCCGACTGGATCGAATCCGGTGGGGAATCGATCACCTTGTCGCCTGGCCTGATCGCGCCGGAAATCAGCACGGTCGCGCCTTCGTCGCGGGTGATGGTGACGGGGCGTACGGTCACGCGATTGTCGCTGCCGACCACCGCGACGGTCGGACCGTCATTGCCATAGAGAATGGCGCTGCCCGGCAGGGACATGCCATTGCCGCCACCTTGTCCGACATTGAAGCTGACCTGCGCAAAGGCGCCCGGCTTCAATGCCCGATCGGGATTTTCGGCCTGCAACTGCACCAGAACCGCGCCCGATTGCGCATCGACTGCGCCGGCACTGCTGGTCAGCGTGGCGGTGAACGTCCGGCCCGGATATTCGGGCAGCATCAGCGTGGCGGCCATGCCCGGCTTCACCTGCGCCGAATAGCCCTGCGGCACGCGGACATAGATGCGCATGCGATGCACGTCGGACACGGTGAAGAGCGGCTGCGACGCGGCATTGCCCGCCACCACCAGCGCACCGATCTGCGCCGCGCGGCTGGTCACGACCCCATCGAAGGGCGCGGCCAGTCGGGTAAAGCCCTGCAACGCACGCAGCCGCTTCACATTGGCCATTGCCGCGTTGGTGACCGCCGATCGCGCGGCCAGATCGCCATTCTTCTCGTCCGATTCCTGTTTGGATACGGCATCCTTGGCCAGCATCACGGCCCAGCGCTTGGCCGTCGTTTCGGCAAGGCGTTGCTGGGCCAGCGCGGTCTGATAATCGGCCTGCGCGGCGGCCAGCTGCTGGTCGACTTCCGGCGCGTCCAGCACGGCCAGCGACTGTCCGGCCCGCACATTGTCGCCGATATCGGCCAGCCACCGGCTGACATAGCCATTGGTCCGGGCATAGATGGCCGCGCTGTTATAGGCCTGGACATTGCCCGGCAGCACCAGCGCGCCGCCCTTGCCATCCTGCTTGGGCGATACGACCGCGACGGAGGGAATGGCCGCCTTTTCCGCCGTGCCGCGCAACTCGTTGGTTGCGCTGATCCGGGTCGCCACGCCAAAGCCCACGACGGCGATGGCGATCACGGCGGCGCCGATGCCCACGCGCTTGAGCGTTCGGCTGTCCGGGCCGGTGACGGGCTGATTCTGTTCCGGGGTGATATCAGACATGGCTGGGCTGCATTTCCATCTGGGGGTCGGCGGCCTTGTGGCGGCGGTGGACGAAGCTGAAGATGACGGGGACGAAGAAGAGGGTGGCGATGGTGGCGCAGACCAGACCGCCGATCACCGCGCGGCCCAGCGGCGCATTCTGCTCGCCGCCTTCGCCCAGGCCCAGCGCCATCGGACCCATGCCGATGATCATGGCCAATGCGGTCATCAGCACCGGGCGGAAACGGACCATGCCCGCCTCCATCGCGGCGGCGGTCGCGTCGCCCAGTTCGGCCAGCTTCTCTCGCGCGAAGCTGACGACCAGGATCGAGTTGGCGGTCGCGACGCCCATGCACATGATCGCGCCGGTCAGCGCCGGGACCGACAAGGTGGTACCGGTCACGAACAGCATCCACACGATGCCGGCCAGCGCCGCGGGCAGGGCGGTGATGATGACGAAGGGATCGACCCAGCTCTGGAAATTGACGACGATCAACAGGTAGATCAGCACGATCGCGCCGGCCAGGCCAAAGCCCAGACCCGAAAAGGCGGTGTTCATCGTCGCATATTGGCCGCGCATGGTGATGGTCGCGCCCTTGGGCTCTTCCTTCTCCAGCGATTTGATGGCGGCGTTGATGTCGCCCGCCACCGCACCCAGGTCGCGGCTCTGTACCGTGGCATAGATGTCCAGCACCGGCGCGATATTATAATGCGACACCACCGGCACCGTGTTCGACCGCTCGATCGTGGCAAGGCCGCCCAAAGGCTGCACCGCGCCATTCGATCCCGCCGCGGCGGACACCGGCACGTTGGACAGGTCGCTGATCGACCCGACCAGATATTCGGGCGCCTGCGCCACGACCGGATAGGACACGCCCGTCTTGGGATCGACGAAGAAGACGGGCGCGGTCTGCGCGGTGCCCGCCAGCGAACTGGCCAGGCTGGTCGTCACGTCACGCTCGGTCAGGCCATATTGGCCCGCCCGGCTGCGATCGACATCGACGTCCAGCTGCGGCGATCGGCCCGGCTGCTGGATGCGCGCATCGGCAAGCCCCGGAATGGTCGCGACCTTCGCCAGCAGCTTTTGCGCATAGGCGCGGTTGGCGGCGGCATTCTTGCCGGAAATCTGAATGTCGATCGGGGCCGGCGCGCCGAAATTCAAGATCTGGCTGGTGATGTCGGCCGGCAGGAAGGCGAAATTGGTGCCGGGGAAGCGGCGGGGCAGTTCCTCGCGCAGCTTGCCGACGATCTCGTCGGTCGGGCGATGGCCATGCTTCAGGGCGATCATCATGTCGCCATCCTGCGGGCCGATCGTGCCGCTATTATTATAGACCGTGTTGATGGAGCTGACCGGCAGGCCGATATTGTCGGTGATCGACGCCAATTCCCCGGCCGGCACCATATCCTTGACCGCGGCGGAAATCCGCTCGAACCGTGCCGCCGTATCCTCGATCCGGCTGCCCACCGGCACGCGGATATGCATGGCGATCTGCCCTGAATCCACCGCCGGGAAGAAATTGCTGTCCAGCAGCGGGAGCAGGCCGAAGGACAGGATCACCACAGCCATGAAGCCCAGCAGGAAGGGCTTGCGCGCATTCAATGCGCCGCGCAGCAGCCCGACATAGCTGTCACGGACCGTCTCGAACCGCCTTTCGAAGCCGCGCTGGAACCGCACGAGCGGATTACGCGACTGCGCATCGCCCGACATATGGGCGTCGCCATGCTCGACATGGGGTTTGAGCAGATACATGGCCATCGTCGGCACCAGCGTGCGCGACAGGATGAAGGACGCGATCATCGCGAACACCACCGACAGCGCCATCGGCACGAACAGGAAGCCCGCAACGCCCGGCAGGAAGAACATCGGCACGAACACGATACAGATGCACAGCAGCGACACGAAAGCCGGCGTCACGATCTGCGCCGCGCCGTCCAGGATGGATTCCACCACCCCCTTGCCCTGTTCCAGATGCCAGTTGATATTCTCGATCGTCACCGTCGCGTCGTCGACCAGGATGCCGACCGCCAGCGCCAACCCGCCCAGCGTCATGACGTTCAGCGTCTGGCCGAACATCGCCAGCGCCGCCACCGCCGCTAGAATGGCGAGCGGAATGGACAGTGCGATGATGACCGTCGACCGCCAGCTGCCCAGGAACAGCAGGATCATCAGCGACGTCAGCGCCGCTGCCAGCGCGCCTTCGTGGATCACGCCCTCGACCGCAGCCTTCACGAACAGCGACTGGTCGCCGATCACCAGGATCTTCAGATTGTCGGGCAATGTGGCACTGATCTTGGGCAGCGCTTCCTTCACGCCGTCGACGATCGCCAGCGTCGATGTCGCGCCATTTTTCAGCGCGGTCAGCAGCGCCGACCGGCGTCCTTCGACATGCACCACATTGGTCTGCGGCCCGCTGCCGTCGCGGACATAGGCGATATCGCGCATGTAGATGGTCGCGCCGTTCACTACCTTGACCGGCAGGTCGTTCAGCGCCTCGATCGTGCCGGGCGCGTTGTTCAGGCGCACGCTATACTGGGTCGCGCCGATCTTCACGAAGCCGGCGGGATTGATCTGGTTCTGCGCGGCGATCGCGGTGCCGACATCCTGCGCGGTCAGTCCCTTGGACTGGAGGGCGACCGGATTGAGGTCGATCTGGATCTGCCGCTGCTTGCCGCCCGACGGGAAGGGCATGGCAAGGCCGGGAATGGTGACGAGGGACGGCCGGATCTGATTCTGGCCGAGGTCGAACAATTGCTGTTCGGACAGGCCCTGACCGGACAAGGCCAGTTGCAGGATCGGTACCGTCGACGCGCTATAGTTCAGGATCAGCGGCGGCGTGACGCCCGGCGGCATCTGGCGCAACACCGTCTGCGATACCGACGTCACCTGCGCAGTGGCGGTGCGGATGTCGGCGCCGGGCTGGAAATAGATTTTCACCACGCCGATGCCCTGCATCGACTGGCTTTCGATATGTTCGATATCGTTGACGGTGGTGGTCAGCACCCGCTCATAGGGGGTGACGATGCGGTTCGCCATGTCTTCGGGCGGCAGGCCGGCATATTGCCAGGCCACGGCGATCACCGGGATGCGGATATTGGGGAAGATATCGACCGGGGTGCGCACCGCTGCCATGATGCCGACGATCGCGATCAGGATCGCCATGACGATGAAGGTCAACGGCCTGTGCAGCGCAACCTTGACGATACCGATCAAACCAGGACTCCCGCACGCATCACGCCGGCCCGAACCGCCGGTAGTGAATATTCGCCTCTCCGTTCAATCATGGCCGCAATGGAGAACAACGCATCGAGCCGGTGGACCCGCTATCTCCTGCGTCATGCTTTGCGAAGGCGCCCATTATGGTTTCAAAACGCCACCCTTGGCAGGCGCTATGGGCAGTTGTCTATTTCGTGTCCAATATCTAATAAAGCATGATTGATATCTATGGCGACCTGATCCGATGGACCTAAGACATTTGCGGTATTTCCTGTGCGTGGCGGAGGAGATGCACTTTGGCCGCGCCGCCCGGCGCCTGGGCATGTCGCAACCGCCGCTCAGCCAGCAAATCCGCGCGCTGGAGGAGGAACTGGGCGCCCGCCTGTTCGACCGGACCAGCCGCCGCGTGGCGCTGACGGAGGTTGGCCGGCTGTTCCTGCCCGAAGCGCGCAAGACGCTGGCGCAGGCGGACCATGCCGCGCATGTCGCCCGCCGGACCCAGAGCGGCCATCTGGGGCGGCTTGCGCTGGGTTTCACCGCCTCTGCCCCCTTCGTGCCGCAGATTGCCGATGCGCTCTATGATTTCCGTCAGGGCTTTCCCCATGTCGACCTGCGCGTGCAGGAATTGGGGCGCGACGATCAGGTCGCGCTGATCGAGCGGGGCGATCTCGACATCGGTATCATTCGCGGCGTCGCGCCACCGACCCTGCCCGACGGCCTCAGCGCCACCTGGTTGCTGGAGGAAGATATGCTGCTCGCCCTGCGACAGGACCATGTTCTTGCCCGGCGCGCGGCCGAACCGTCCATCGCGGACCTCGTCGGGGTGCCGTTCGTCCTCTACGCCACCGCCAGCAGCGCGGACTTTAACGACCATTTCTTCACTCTGTGCGAACAGGCCGGATTCCGGCCCAGCATCACGCTGGAGGTCGGCAGTTTCGCGACCTTGCTGGGGCTGGTGGCCGCCGGTTTCGGCGCGACCATATTGTCGCGCTCGCTCTCGCGCCTGCATGTGGACAAGGTGATCCTGCGTCCGCTCTTTCCCACCGTGCGTACCCGGCTATGGATGATCCACAAAAATGACCTGCCTCCCACGGCGCGCGCCTTTCAGGACGCGATCCTGCGGGCGGGCGCCGTCGTGCATCCGGCCTAAGTTCTGGAAAAATAGGGACAATAGGATGGAACGTCGATCGATGGGACGGCGATTTTTCAAAAATCTTCGTTATTCAATGACTTGGATTTAAACGCGCTGCCTGAACAGCCGCTTTGGCCTGTCCAACTCGCTGTCGCATCAGCGCAGCCGAGCGGCCTCCAGCGCATCCATCGCCAGCGCCACCGCGCCCAGCGGCCCGGCCTGATCGCCCAGCGCCGGCGGGCGAACGATGCTGCCGATCGTTGCCTCGGTAACGAAGGGCAGATAGCCCGCCAGCTGCGCCACCACCTTTGCCCGCACCCGCTCCAGCAGGTCGGTCCGCCCCATGCCCACGCCACCGCCGATCAGCACCTGGCGGGCCGCCGTGGTCAGCAATATCGTACCGACCATCTGTGCGATATCATGGGCGACATCATCCCAGCGCGGATCGTCGGCCGCGATCCGGTTGCCTGCCACGCCGAACCGCTTCGCCAGCGCCGGCCCGGATACCAGCCCCTCGATACAGTCGCCATGGAAGGGGCAGGCCCCTTCAAAGCTGTCGTCCGGCGCCCGGCGCGTCATGATATGCCCCAGTTCCGGATGCATCGCGCCATGGAGCGGCCGGCCATGCAGCGCGAAGCCCGCGCCCAGGCCCGTGCCGATGGTGATGTAACACAGGCAATCGGATGGCCCATCGCCCTCCGCCCCCGCACCCCAGCGGACCTCGGCCAGCGCCGCGCCATTGACGTCGGTGTCGATCGCGGCGGGGCAGGGCAGCACCCCCGCCAGCGCGCCATAAATATCGGCGCCGGTCCAGCCCGGCTTGGGCGTCGGCAACATATGGCCGAAATCGGCCGCCGCCCGGTCCAACCGCAGCGGCCCGAACGATCCGATACCCAGCGCTTCGAACGGCCCCGCCTCATGCCAGCGCCGCAACAGCGCCGCCGCCGCGCTCAGCGTCTCCTGCGGCGTCGTGGTCGGGATCATCACCCGCTCCTCGATCGTCCGCCCCCGCGCCCGCAAAACGAAAACCTTCGTCCCCCCCAGTTCGACACCGGCCAGATAGGGCAGCGTACTCATGCGACGAGGCCTGAAAGGAGGGTAAGGAAGGACATGATGCTTGGCGCCCGAAAATGGAAATTCCGGCCCCTCATAGGCAAATGCAAGCGCCCCCGCCAGTTCCCGTCAGACGATGCGCCGCCAAACTGCCGATCGGCATATCCGCTACCCAAATGCCGCCGCCAGCGCGCGTAGTAGGCCATGGTCGGCCAGTCCTTCATCCGCCAGCGTGAAGCCCAATGTCCGGCGATGATCGAAGCCGGCCAGCGGCACATGGGCGACATCAGGGCTGCGATAGCAATCGGGCATTACCGTCACGCCCATGCCCGCCCCCACCATCTGCAACGCACGCTCGTCATTGGTGGTGCGTAGCGAGAAATGCGGCCGCACGCCGCGCTCCAGAAAATGCCGGCTGGTCTGCGATAGCAATTCGCAATGCCGTCGCACGATCATCGTCTCCTGCCGCAGATCCTCCGCATCCAGTTGCGTCCGGCCGGCCAGGGGATGGTCGGCCGCCATAACCATGGCATAGGCTTCCTCCGCCACCACCTGCTGTGCCATCGACTGTGCGCCCGGCCGCAGAATGCTGAAGGTCGCGTCGATCCGGTCGCGCGCCAGCATCGCGGTCAATTCGCGTTCGCTGGCGAAGGCGATTTCCACCGGCCCGCCGCCCTCCGCCCGATAGGCCCGCGCCGCCTGCGCGACGATCGTGCCGGCTATGCTGCTCAGCACGCCGATCCGCACCGGCCGCGCCTGCGCGATATCGGCCATCGCGCCCAGCGCCATGTTGAACTCCCGTTCGATCCGCCGGGCATGGGTCAGGAAGCGCGTGCCGGCCTGGGTCAATTGCACTCGCTGGTTGGTGCGGGTGAACAGTTGCCGTTGCAGCGCGTTCTCCAGCTTAGATATGCCTGCCGACAGGGTCGGCTGCGACACATTGCAATGCACCGCCGCGCGGGAGAAATTGCCCTGATCGACCACGGCCAGGAAATAGCGGAGAAGATAGCGTTCGATCATAGGTTCCATCTATACACTGATATGGGACTGTCAATTTTCCAGCCGGCGCCGGCTGCGCTAAGAAGGTGGCAATAGGAGAGAGACGCCGATGACCGATTTCGATTTTGCGCTGGGCGACAATGCCGACATGATCCGCGACAGCGCGGCCCGTTTCGCGACCGACCGTATCGCCCCGTTGGCGGCCGAGATCGACGCGAAGGACTGGTTCCCGGTCGAACTATGGCCGGCCATGGGCGAGCTTGGCTTGCACGGCATCACCGTGGCGGAGGAAGATGGCGGCCTGGGCCTGGGCTATCTGGAACATGTCGTCGCGCAGGAGGAAGTCGCCCGCGCCTCCGCCTCCATAGGTCTAAGCTATGGCGCGCACTCCAATCTGTGCGTCAATCAGATCCGCCGCTGGGCCAATGCCGAGCAGAAGGCGAAATATCTCCCCAAGCTGATTTCCGGTGAGCATGTCGGCAGCCTTGCCATGTCGGAAGCGGGCGCGGGCTCCGACGTCGTCTCGATGAAGCTGAAGGCGGAGAAGAAGGGCGACCACTATATCCTGAACGGCACCAAATTCTGGATCACCAACGCGGCCTATGCCGACACTTTGGTCGTCTATGCCAAGACGGGCGAGGGGTCGAAAGGCATCACCACCTTCCTCATCGAAAAGGGGATGAAGGGCTTCTCCATCGGCCAGAAGATCGACAAGATGGGCATGCGCGGATCGCCGACCGCCGAACTGGTGTTCGACGATTGCGAAGTGCCGGAGGAGAATATCATGGGTCCGCTCAACGGCGGCGTCGGCATCCTGATGAGCGGCCTCGATTATGAGCGCACCGTATTGGCGGGGATCCAGCTTGGCATCATGCAGGCCTGCCTCGACACCGTCCTGCCCTATATTCGCGAGCGCAAGCAGTTCGGTAAGCCCATCGGCGCCTTTCAACTGATGCAGGCCAAGGTCGCCGACATGTATGTCGCGCTCAACAGTGCCCGCGCCTATGTCTATGCCGTCGCCCGCGCCTGCGATTCCGGCAAGACCACCCGCTTCGACGCGGCCGGCGCGATCCTGCTGGCCAGCGAGAATGCGATGAAGGTCGCGCTGGAAGCGGTGCAGGCCTTGGGCGGCGCGGGCTATACCAAGGACTGGCCGGTCGAACGCTATATGCGCGATGCCAAATTGCTGGATATCGGCGCTGGCACCAATGAAATCCGCCGCATGCTGATCGGTCGGGAGTTGATCGGAGCATGAGCGCCCCCGTGCTCGACAGCAAGCTGTCGCCCGACAGTGAGGCCTTCCGCAGCAACGCCGCGCAAAACCGCGCGCTGGCGCAGGAACTGCGCGAGCGGGTCGCGACCGCCGCGCAGGGCGGCTCGTCCAACGCCCGCGAGAAACATGTCGCCCGCGGCAAGCTGCTCCCCCGCGATCGTGTCGAGCGGCTGCTCGATCCCGGCTCGCCCTTCCTGGAAATCGGCCAACTTGCCGCCAACGGCCTCTATGGCGACGAAGTGCCCGGCGCCGGCCTCATTGCCGGCATCGGCCGCGTGTCCGGTCGGCAGGTGATGATCGGCTGCAACGACGCCACGGTGAAGGGCGGCACCTATTATCCGCTGACCGTGAAGAAGCATCTGCGCGCGCAGGAAATCGCGCTCGAAAACCGTCTGCCCTGCATCTATCTGGTCGACAGCGGTGGCGCGAACCTGCCCAATCAGGCGGAGGTCTTCCCGGATCGCGACCATTTCGGCCGCATCTTCTACAACCAGGCAAACCTGTCCGCGCGCGGCATCCCGCAAATCGCCTGCGTCATGGGCAGCTGCACGGCGGGCGGCGCCTATGTGCCCGCCATGTCGGACGAAACGGTGATCGTCCGCAATCAGGGCACCATCTTCCTCGCCGGCCCGCCGCTGGTGCAGGCCGCGACCGGCGAAGTGATCAGCGCAGAAGACCTTGGCGGCGGCGACCTGCATGGCCGCAAGTCCGGCGTAGTCGATCATGTCGCCGAAAATGACGATCATGCGCTCACCATCGTGCGCGACATCGTCTCGACGCTCCAGCCCGATCGTCAGCCCGACCTCAACCTGCGCGATCCCCGCCCGCCGAAATTCGACGCCGCCGACCTTTATGGCATCATTCCCGACGACGTCCGCGCGCCCTATGATGTGCGCGAAATCATCGCCCGCATCGTCGACGGCAGCGAATTTCATGAGTTTAAGCCGCTCTACGGCACTACGCTCATCTGCGGTTTTGCCCATATCTGGGGCATGCCGGTCGCGATCCTTGCCAATAACGGCGTCCTGTTCAGCGAAAGCGCCCTTAAGGGCGCGCATTTCATAGAACTCGCCTGCCAGCGCCGCATCCCTTTGCTCTTTCTCCAGAATATCTCCGGCTTCATGGTCGGCGGCAAATATGAAGCGGAGGGGATCGCCAAAAATGGTGCGAAACTCGTCACCGCCGTCGCCACCGCGCAAGTGCCCAAGATCACCGTGCTGATCGGCGGCAGCTTCGGCGCGGGCAATTACGGCATGTGCGGCCGCGCCTATGGCCCGCGCTTCCTCTTCACCTGGCCCAACGCCCGGATCAGCGTGATGGGCGGCGAACAGGCCGCGAGCGTTCTGGCGACCGTCCACCGCGACGCTGCCGTATGGAGCGCTGAGGAGGCCGAAGCCTTCAAGGCGCCGATCCGCCGCAAATATGAGGATGAAGGCAATCCTTATTATGCGACCGCGCGGCTGTGGGACGATGGCGTGATCGACCTGGCTCAGACTCGCAACGTCCTCGGCCTCGCCTTCGCCGCCGCGCTGAACGCCCCGGTCGAAGACCGCGCGCAATTCGGCATTTTCAGGATGTAATGACGATGATTCAGTCCCTCCTCATCGCCAATCGCGGCGAAATCGCCTGTCGCATCATCCGCACCGCGCGTGCCATGGGCATCCGCACCGTCGCGGTCTATTCCGATGCGGACGCCAACGCCCTGCATGTCCGCTCCGCCGACGAAGCCGTGCATATCGGCCCCTCGCCGGTGCGTGAATCCTATCTGCTGGGTGACCGCATCATCGCCGCCGCGCAGCAGACCGGCGCGCAGGCCATTCATCCGGGCTATGGCTTCTTGTCCGAAAACGCCCAGTTCGCGCAGGCGGTGCAGGATGCCGGCCTCATCTGGGTCGGCCCCAATCCCGCCAGCATCACCGCCATGGGCCTGAAGGACGCGGCCAAGCAATTGATGCAGCAAGCGGGCGTCCCCACCACGCCCGGTTATCTCGGAGAAGACCAGTCACCCGACCGGCTGAAGGCGGAGGCCGACGCGATCGGCTATCCCGTCCTGATCAAGGCGGTCGCCGGTGGCGGCGGCAAGGGCATGCGCAAGGTGGATGATGCCGCCGACTTCGCCGACGCCCTGCTCTCCTGCCAGCGCGAAGCCGCCTCCAGCTTCGGCAATGACCAGGTGCTGCTGGAAAAGTGGATCACCAACCCGCGCCATATCGAAGTGCAGGTCTTCGGCGACAGCCATGGCAATGTCGTCCATCTGTTCGAACGCGACTGCTCGCTCCAGCGCCGTCATCAAAAGGTGATAGAGGAAGCGCCTGCGCCGGGCATGGACCCGGAAACCCGCGCGGCTGTCTGTCAGGCGGCGGTCAATGCGGCGAAGGCGGTGGATTATGTCGGCGCCGGCACGATCGAATTCATCGCTGATGGCGGCGACGGCCTGCGCCCCGACCGCATCTGGTTCATGGAAATGAACACAAGGCTTCAGGTCGAACATCCCGTGACGGAAGAGATTACCGGGCAGGATCTGGTCGAATGGCAATTGCGCGTCGCATCGGGTGAACCATTGCCGAAAAAACAGGAAGAACTGTCGATTAACGGCTGGGCGATGGAAGCGCGCCTCTATGCCGAAGACCCGGCCAAGGGTTTCCTGCCGTCGATCGGGCGGCTCGACACGTTCGAACTGGGTCACGGGTGCCGCATCGATACCGGTGTCGAACAGGGCGCGGAAATCTCGCCCTTCTACGACCCGATGATTGCCAAGGTGATCGCCCATGGCCCCAGCCGTGATGCAGCGCGCCGTTCGCTGGCCGCGTCGCTGGACGATACGGCTATCTGGCCGCTGCGCACCAATGCGGGATTCCTCGTCAAGGCGTTGGAGCATCCGACTTTCGTCGCGGCGCAGCTGGATACGGGCCTGATCGGGCGAGAGGGAGACGCGCTGCTCCCGCCGCACCATCCGTCCGACGAGGCGCTGGCCGACGCGGCAACGGTATTGGTGTCGGGAGACGGCTTGTCGGGTTTCCGCCTCAACGCCCCGATCAGGGCGGAGGCGGCCTTCTTGCTCGATGGCGAAGCCGTGACGATCCGCTTTGATCCGCGCGATGGAACGGATGATGGCGAAGCCCTGGAAGATGTGCTGATCGCCGAAGGTGGGCAGGTCTGGCACCTGACGCCTTGGCGCGCGAGCGGCGGCGCCGGCGGCGCGGCATCCGATGGCGCCATCCTTTCGCCCATGCCCGGCCGCATCATTGCCGTTGCCGTGACGGCGGGGGACAAGGTCGCCAAGGGGCAGAAACTGCTGACCTTGGAAGCGATGAAGATGGAGCATAGCCTGGTCGCGCCATTCGATGGCATCGTCGCCGAATTCAATGCAGCGCAAGGCGGTCAGGTCAGCGAAGGCGCTTTGCTCGCCCGGATCGAAAAGGACGAATGATCCTGTCCTACAGCGGGCGCTCCGGCCTATGGTGGTCGCCGCCAGCTCTGGTGGAAGGGTAGTTCGATAATGTCCTGTTTTCGACATAAAATGTCGAAATTGGCGGGAAATGTGCGAAGTTAAGGGACGACGATATGGCAGGCAGATATTTCGACCAGTGGCAGGTGGGCGACCGGATCGTCCATGACATCCGTCGTACCGTGACGGAGACGGACAATCTCCTCTTCACGACGATGACCCATAATCCGCAGCCCCTGCATCTGGACGCCGAAGCGGCCAAGGCCAGCGAATTCGGCCAGATCCTCGTCAACGGCACCTTCACCTTCGCGCTGATGGTGGGCCTGTCGGTGGGCGATACGACGCTTGGCACGCTGGTCGCTAACCTTGGCTATGACAAGCTCGTCATGCCCAACCCCGTCTTCATCGGCGACACGATGCGCTGCGAAACGGAAGTGACCGATCTCAAGCCCAGCAAGTCGCGCCCCGGCGCGGGCATCGTCACCTTCACCCACCGCCTCTATAATCAACGGGATGAGGTCGTGTGCCAATGTCTGCGCATGGCGCTGCTCAAAAAGTCCGACGCATGACGTTGCGCTCGCTGCTCTTCGTGCCGGGCGACCGGCCCGATCGCTTCGCCAAGGCAGCGGCCAGCGGTGCGGACGCGCTGATCCTCGACCTGGAAGATTCGGTCGCTTTTGAGAGCAAGGGAGAGGCGCGCGGGGCCGTGGCCGAATGGCTCGCAGGGGATCGGCCGGTCCCGACCTTCGTGCGCGTCAATCCGCTGGACGGCGACCAGACGCAAGCCGATCTGGCCGCCATACTGCCGGGCCGTCCCGATGGCTTGTTGCTGCCCAAGGCGGAGGGTGCGGCCAGCGTAGAGGCGTTGCTTGGGCTGCTGGGCGACGTGCGATTGCCGATCCTGCCGATCGCGACGGAAACGCCCGCCGCCATCTTTCAGTTAGGCAGCTATGCGACGGTTCGCGATCATCTGGCCGGCCTCACCTGGGGCGCGGAAGACCTGCCTGCCGCGATCGGCGCAGCAACGTCTCGCGAGGAGGACGGCCGCTATACGCCGCCCTATGAAATGGTCCGATCGCTCACCCTGTTCGGCGCCCATGCAGCCGCAACCGCCGCGATCGAGACGGTCTTCCCCCGCATCGACGCGCCGGACGCCTTGGCCGCCTATGTCGCCCGTGCCCGCCGCGACGGCTTTACCGGCATGATGGCGATCCACCCGGTTCAGGTCGCCACGATCAATGCCGGCTTCACGCCAACACCTGCCGAACTGGCCCATGCCCGCGCCATCGTCGACGCCTTCGCCGCCCATCCCGGCGCAGGCGCATTGAAGCTGGACGGCAAGATGATCGACCGCCCGCATCTGGTGCAGGCGCGTCGCATCCTCGACCGGGCGGGGGCTTGACCCCGAGAAGCTATGAAGCTGAGGCATATAATGCGTTCCCCGGCGTAGGCCGGGGTCCAGTTCCAAGCTCTGAACTGGACCCCGGCCTACGCCGGGGAACGGAAGGATATAGATTTACATCAATGCCCGCCGATATCAGTCCCGGCTAACCACGACCTCGACCCCCGCCAGCCCGCGCGTCAGGGCGAAAGGCTTGTCGACATTGACGCAGGCCTCCACCACGCCCGGCCAACTGAGGCATTCCTCGCCCAGTCGCTGGGCAAATGTCTCGATCAGCGGGATATGCACTTCCGACATGGCTTCGGCGGCGCGGACGATCCGGCGATAGTCGATCGTTTCGCCGATCCCCTCGACCGCACCGCCATCCAGCAACAATTGGACGGTGATGACCAGCGGTTGGCGCCGGCCGATCTCGTCCGGATTGATGCCGATATCGGCCAGTAAAGGCAGATCCTTCACTCGAACTCTGGTGGTGACGGATGCCATCAGCCTATGCTCCTCTGCGCGGCGGTGACGGTATTGCTGAGCAGGCAGGCGATCGTCATCGGGCCGACGCCGCCGGGCACCGGCGTCACCGCCTTGGCATGATCCAGTTCATGGGTCGCGCAATCGCCCACGATCCGGCTGTTGCCGTCATGATCGACAACGCGCGTGATGCCGACGTCGATCACGACCGCGCCCGGCTTCACCCAATAGCCGCGCACCAGATGCGGCGCGCCCGCCGCCGCCACGATCACATCGGCGGCGCGGGCGATATCGGGCAGGTTGCGCGTCTCGATATGGGTAACGGTGACGGTCGCTTCCCGCTCGAGCAACAGCATGGCGACGGGCTTGCCGACGATATTGGATTTGCCGATCACCACGACGTTGAGGCCGCGATAATCGTCGATCACGCTGTCCAGCAGCAGCATGATGCCCAGCGGCGTGCAGGGCACCAGGCTTTGCGAACCGGTCGATAGCCGCCCGACATTGACCGGGTGGAATCCATCGACATCCTTGGCCGGGGATATCCGGTCCAGCACCCGGGCCGCGTCGATTCCGGCCGGCAGCGGCAACTGCACCAATATGCCATGCACCGCCGGATCGGCGTTCAACCCGTCGATCAGGTCCAGCAGCGCCTGCTCCCCGCAATCGGCCGCCAGTCGCTTTTCGATGGAGCCGATGCCCGCCTTGCGACATTCGCCGATCTTGCGCCGGACATAGATTTCGCTGGCGGGATCATGTCCCACCAGTACCACGGCCAGCGCCGGATCGATGCCGTCGGCCTTCAGCCCGGCGACGGCATCGGCGGTCCGCTCGCCCAGCGCGCGCGCCATCGCGCGCCCGTCGATAAGCGTGGCCATGGATCAGCCCCGGAAGACGACGGTGCGCGACTCGTTCATGAATACCCGGTCCTGCAGATGCAGCCGCACCGCTTCGGCCAGCACGCGCCGTTCGATGTCGCGGCCACGGCGCACCAGTTCGTCGGGTACGTCGGCATGGCCGATCATCTCGACATCCTGATGGATGATCGGACCTTCGTCCAGGTCGGCGGTGACATAATGGGCGGTCGCACCGATCATCTTCACGCCCCGCTCATAGGCCTGATGATAGGGCTTGGCGCCCTTGAAGCCGGGCAGGAAGCTGTGATGGATGTTGATGCAGCGGCCCGACAGGAAAGCGGCCAGATCGTCGCTCAAAATCTGCATATAGCGGGCAAGGACGATCAGGTCCGCGCCGGTTTCGGTCACGACCTGCTTGATCTGCGCCTCTTGGCTGGCCTTCGTGTCCTTCGTGATCGGGAAGTGGAAGAAGGGCATGTTGCCGATCATCGAGGTGTGCAGCACCTCGCGCGGATGGTTGGAAATGATGCCGACCACATCCATCGGCAGTTCGCCGATCCGCTGGCGATAGAGAAGGTCGCCCAGGCAATGGTCGAACTTGCTGACCATCAGCACGACCTTCTTGGGCGCGGCCTGATCGGTCAGCGACCAGTCCATGTCCGCGTCCTGCGCGATCGGCGCGAACCCGTCGCGCAGGCCGTCCAGCGTCTCGCCCGCGCCGGGCTTGAACGCGACGCGCATGAAGAAGGTGTTGTTCATCGCATCGTCGAATTGCTGCGCATCGACGATATTGCAGCCCCGCGCCGCCAGATAACCGGCGACCTTCGCCACCAGGCCCGGCTTGTCGTCGCACTGAAGCCGCAGCGTATAGATAGTCGTCACGTCAATCTCCTCCCGCTCACCCATCTGCGTCAGTGCGCGCGGGCATAGTCGTTGATCCAGGCCACCGTCTTTTCCAGGCCGCCAAAGGGATAGAAGTGCAACCGCACCTTGCCATGTTCATCCCCCAGTGCCCGCTCGAACCGATCGACCAGCTTGTCAGGGCCGGCCGATCCGATCAGCTTCGTAATCGAAATTCCGTATTTTGCGAGCACGGAAGCGGATGCCCCGACACCGCAACGGGCGGCGAAGCGCATCAGCGTCTTGATGCCGGCGGGGCCGGGCACGCCGATGCGGACCGGTGCGCTGATACCACGGGCACGCAATTCGGTGAGCCAGGCGAGCACCGCGTCGGCATCGAACACGAACTGGGTGACGATCAGCGGGGCCATGCCGCGTGCTTCGATCTCGCTGCACTTGCTGGTCAGCACCGACCAGCATTGCTCCGGGGACATGTTCGGATGACCCTCCGGATGGCCACCAATGCCGATGGCGCGGATGCCGGCCCGTTCGAACGCGCCGCTGGCGATCAACGCGCTGCTGTCGAAATAGGGGCCTTCGGGTTCGGACGGGTCGCCGGCAATCACGAAGCAGCGCTGCACATCCGCTTCCGCCACCGCGGCGGCCAGATAATCCTCGAACTCCGTTGTGGAGGTGATCCGACGCGCGGAAAAATGCGGCATGGGTTCAAAACCCAGGCTGCGGACCAGCTTCGTCGCGGCGATGCGGGCGGCAAAATCCTCGCCGGGCAGGAAGGTGACGGCAACGGGCGTGTCGCGCGCGATGGCCGGCGCTGCCTCCCGCAGCGATTCCACATCCTTCGCCGTCATCTCCAGCGAATAGCCATCGACCATGTTGACGGGCGGACGTTCCCAATTCGGGTGAATGACCGGCATATTATCCCTCCAGCCTTTTTGCTTCTTGTACCTCCCTCTAAAGCATCGGATTAAATTCGCATAGACGAAAAATTCATAGATACGAAGTTATCCGTAATGGAGTGAGGCGAGTGGGTTTTCCGCCAGCCGCGCCGGGGGTTTGCCTGTCGCCTCGCTGAGCGAGTTGCACGCCCGCCGCGTCATGAACTTGTGGATTAGCCGATCGGGATGGTTGGATGGGGTCGAAGCACCATATGTTGCCACGCCGGGAGACGGCTCCGTCTAAACGACGCTTCGCGTAACCGCCCGTCACGTAAAACGCTGGCAGGACTTGTGATCCGCCGGCGTTCTTTCAGACTTTAAATGGACGGATTATTCCGCGCCGGGCGCGGCTTTTGCCGGGGTGGCGATCGGCCCGCCCTTTACCGCGGGCGCACCCTTCAGATAATGGGCCAGCCAAGCTTGGACCTCACGATAAAATTGGCGGCTGTCTTCGGGCTTGGTGATCCAATGCCAGGCATCGGGGAAGATGAGCAGGCGGCTGGGCACCTGCATCCGCTGCAACGTCGACCAGGTTTCCAGCGTATTCGACATGGGGACGCGATAGTCGCGCTCGCCAGCCGTCAGCAGCATCGGTGTCTTCCAGTCCTTGGCATAGGTGATCGGACTCTGGTCGCGCCACACCTTGCTGTCGCCCCAGGGCGGGCCGCCGCTCGCCACTTCGCGCCCATAGTTGAAGTCGCTGGTGCCCCATTGGGTCAGCAGATCGACTTCGCCCGCATGGCTGACGATACATTTATAGCGGCTGGTCGTGGCTTCCATCCAATTGGCAAGATGCCCGCCATAGCTGGCCCCACCGATGCAGGCATTAGCGGTGTCGATGAAGCTGTACCGCTTGCCCGCTTCGTCCACGGCGCAATTGATTTCCTCGGCCGGGCCACGCAGCGGGTCCAGCTTGATCGCGCGGGAGAAGGCTTCGCCATAGCCGGTCGATCCGGTATAATCGGTCATCAACACGACATAGCCCGCGCTCGCCAGCAGGTGATAGTTCCAGCGCAGGCCGATCTGGTCGGCGTTGGACGATGCCGGGCCGCCATGCATCAGCACCATCAGCGGATAGGACTTTGCCGGGTCGAACGCAGGCGGCGTCACGATCATATTATGGATGCGCCGCCCCTTGTCGCTGGTGAACCAGAAATGCTGTGGGCTGGACCAGTCGATCGTCGCGGCGAGCGCCGTATTGACGTTGGTCAGGTTGGTATGGCGCCCGGTTTTCGGATCGATCCGTACGATTTCGGCCGGGTTCACCGCGCTGCCATAGCTGGCGATCAGTTCGGTCGACTTGGCGTCCGACGGAATGTCGATCGCGCTATAGCCGCCGAACTTGGGCGCGACCACCAGTGCGGGTTTTCCGCCGGCAACGGGCAGGCGATAGAGATTTTCCATGCCTGCGTCCGGCACCGTCAGATACAGGGTACGACTGTCAGGCGTCACGGCAAAGCCGTCCACTTCGCGATCGAACGCGCCGGTCAGCAGCGTCGCGGCCCCGCCTGCGGGCCAGGCGATGCGATGCAGCCGCGCCAGATCATAGACATCCTCACCCTGACTGTTGAACTTGACGATCAGGCTCTTGCCATCGGGCGTGAATTTGGGATCGCCATATTCGCCCTGAACCGGCGTAGCCAGGGTCGGTTCGCCGCCATCGGCCGGCATTCGGTACAGGCCGTAATTGACCCGCGCATGCGCCGCATCCCATCGCTGTGTGGTGGCGATGAACAGGATTTCCTTGCCGTCGGGGCTCCAGAGCGGGGACAGGGTCATGCCACCGTCATTTTGCGGGCTGCCGCCAAAGCCTTCCGTTTGGGCCAGTTTCGTCGCGGACATCAGGTCGCGCGCCATCGCACCTTCGGTCAGAGGCTGCACCCAAAAGCTGGGCCGGCGATCGTCCAGCCAGTCGTTCCAGTAGCGGATCGGGAAATGTTCATAGACGCGCATGGAAAATTTGCGCGCCTTGCGCTCGTCCGCCGCCTTCTTGTTCGTCGCGGAATCCATCGCGCCGGGATAGACCAGAGTTTCGAACAGGATCGCTTGTCCGTCCGGGCGCCATTGCGGTCGGGCTGCGCCGGTAGGCACATCGGTCGCGCGCCGGGCCTCGCCACCTGCAAGGTCGAGGATGTAGATCTGCGCGACATCGTCACCTTCGCGCTTGGCCGAAAAAGCGATGCGGCGGCTGTCGGGTGCCCAGGCCGGGTCGCTCTCTCCCGCCTTGGTCGACGTCAACCGGCGTGGCGCCGCGCTGCCATCTGCCGGCACGATCCACAGATCGCTGACCGTTTCATCCTTCGCATAGGATGGCTCGCTCAGCGCATAGACGACCCATTTGCCGTCCGGGCTGGTCAGTGGCGCGCCGACCCGCTTCATCATCCACAGCGTTTCATGCGTCAGCACTTGCTTGGACTGCGCAAGCGCGGGTGCGGCGCCCAGGCCCGCGACCATCGCCGCGGACATTAGAAGATGTACGATCTTTCCCATCATCGACCCCATTTATAATGTCGGTGCAGCATCCAGGGGCCGCGCCGTTCCATGTGCTTTACCTTGAGGAAGAGGGGACGCGAGATGTCAACCCATTCGACCCGCGATCGCCGGGATTCCGTCGCAGCTTCTACTTCGCAATCGGCGATCGCGGCCGCGATATCCGACAGACGCTTCAGAAACTCAAAAAATCAGATCCGGTGTAGCCGGGGGGCATCCGGTTGCACTTCATAACGGACCAGTGATCGGATCGTCCCGCCCGGCCGTTCCACGACATCCATGACCTTCACGTCGGTCACCCACCGTTCGGGCGTAATATCGAACAGCTGATATCCCCGATAATCGGTATATAGGTCCAGATTGGGATTGTTGCGGAGCAAATGATCGAAGCCTTGATCGCCATGGCCATTGCCGCCAGATGAGATGGAGGTCGCCAGAAATTCCACGGCGACCGGCTTTTCATCCGGCGCATCATCGCGTTCGGGGACGACGCCGGCAGCATGTTTATGATGATCGCCGGTCGCGATCACGACATTGGTAAGGTTATGGCGGCGGATACTGTCCACAAGCCGTGCCTTGGCCGGCCGATAGCCGTCCCACAGATCCGTTTCGAACACAGGGCGCGATTGGCCGGGTGCGCGCACGTCGAATGGCATGACTATCACCTGTTGCGCCAACAGATTCCATTTGTGAACATTGTCCAGTCCCTGATCCAGCCATGCTTCTTGCGCACGGCCCAGCATGTCGGGGCTGTTATGCGCTTCCACCGTACAATTGTCGGCGCGGGCTATGTCGTTGCAGGACTGGTCGGTGCGATAGCTGCGCGTGTCCAGCACATGCGTACGCAGCAGCTGTCCATAATCGAGCCGTCGATAGGCGGTAATCCCCTGCGCGCCGGGCATCTGGGCGCGGCGGACGGGCATATTCTCATACCAGGCCTGATAGCCCGCCATGCGGCGGAGCAGGAAGATGTCGGGCGGCGTGCCGTCCTGATCATAGTCGCCCGCCCAATTATTGTCGACTTCATGATCGTCGAAGGAGGCGGCGAAGGCGCAGCTTTGATGGGCGGCGCGCAGATGCGGGTCGCTCTTATATTGCGCGTAGCGGCGGCGATAATCGTCGAGGCTGTAGATTTCGTCGCCGGCATGGTGGCGCACAGCCTTCGTATCTTCGGGGCGCCCGGCGCCTTCGTAGATATAGTCGCCATAGTGGAAGATGAGGTCGAGATCAGCTTCGCGCGCGAGCGCGCCCCAGACGTCGAACAGGCCCGCTTCCCAATGCTGGCAGCCCGCAACGGCGATGCGGGCACGATCGATGGCCGCGTCGGTGGCGGGCGCGGTGCGGGCCATGCCAACCGGGCTGACGTCGCTGCCCGCGACGCTGAAGCGATACCAATAATGGCGATGCGGACGCAGGCCGAACAGTTCGACATGAACGCTATGGCCCAGCTCCGGCCGGGCGAGCGCTTCGCCGCGGCGGATGATATGGGTAAAGCCCTGATCCTCCGCCACTTCCCATGCCACGGGCACGATCGCCTGCGGCATGCCGCCATGTTCGTCCAACGGCTTGGGCGCGAGACGCGTCCAGATGACGAACCCGTCGGGCCACGGATCGCCCGCCGCAACGCCCAGCGTGAACGGGTTTGCGCCCAGCGGACGGGTGAGCGTCGCTGCGCGAGCGGGCAGGCTGTTCAGGAGCAGCAGGCCAGCGCCCGATTGCAGGAGCGTGCGGCGGTCTATGGTCATGATGGTCTGTCCTGCGTGGAAGAGAGTTACTTGTCTTTTTTCCAGCCGAGCGCCGACATCATGATGTCGAACAGGCGGGTGTTGGGCATGAAGCCATGCACCTGATCCGAGCCGGGGCCGGAGGCGGCGACGATGACTTCTTCACCGGTATGGCTGTCTTCCACGCTGATGACGCCCGGCTTGGCCGGATCATATTGCTGGGCGAGCGGGGTGTCGCGCTTGCCGCCGGTCATGCGCAGGCCGAAACTATGGTCGGCGGTGAAGAGGATCAGCGTGTCCGGACCGGCCATGGCGCTGACACGGCGGATCATGTCGTCCATTTCGATGACATGGCGCATGCCGCCGAGCGGATCGTCGGTGTGCATGTCCCATTCGACCATCAGGAAATAGCCCTTGGGGTTGCGGGCGAGCTGGCCGATGGTCGCTTCGACGGCGGGCGTGGGCGCGAAGTCGCTGTCGCGCAGCACCGCCGTGCGCGGCGACGTGGCGATCAGGGCGGGGTCTTCGCCGAATGCGTAACCGGCCGTAGCGAAGGCCTTTTCCGGGGTGGTGCCCGCAGCGTTGAAGGCGGCTACGGCGTCCTTGCGACCCTTGCCCAGGATGATGTCGACGCCGTTGCCGAAGCGGGGTTTGAGCATCTGCGCGAAGATGTCGCCCTTGTTCGAGCGGGCGGCGACATGGGCGTAGTTGGCAGCGGGCGTCGCGTCCCAGATCGGCTTGTTGGTGACCACGCCGGTCGAAAGGCCACGCTGTTCGGCATATTCGAGCAGGCTCTTGACCGGCGTCAGCGCGCCGTCGGGGCCGGGGACCATCGACACCATGGCATTGTTGGTCTTGTGGCCCGTGACGATGGCGGTCATGCCGGCCGCGCTGTCCGTCACCCATTTGTCGAGCGCCGATGTGTCCGACAGAGCAACATGCGGCATCGACTGGATGAAGAGCGATTGCGGCTTGTCATGGGCGAGGATGCCCGCCGCGTTGATGGTCGATACGCCGCCTGCGTCACCCAGGAAGAGAATAATGTTGCGGGCCTTGGGCGCCTGCTTCGCCTCTTTCGCTTGTGCGGGGGCGGCCATGGTCGCGATCGCAGCAGCGGCGGTGAGCAGCATGGAGCGCAGGGAAAAAGCAGGGAAGGCAGGCATTGTCATCAAGTCCTTGGTTTTTAGGGCAGCGGCGCCGGGGCGGTGCCGGTTTCTGGGTCGTAATGGGCGTTGCCGGGATCTTGCGGGCGGGGATCGCCCTTGCCCGGTTTGGCGCTTTCGGCCCAAGCGCGGACCAGCAGGTCACGCAGCATGGCCGAACCTGCGGCGGCGCGGCGATAGACGAAATCGCGGCCTTCGCGGCTTTTGGGATCGGAGAGGATGCCGCGCTTTTCGAGCGCGAAGATGGTTTCGACGTCGGCGTTGCTGTCGGCGAGGAACTGCAACACATGGGTGAAGAGATCGCCATCCTGTCGGCCGGGCGCGCCGATGCGCTTGGTAAAATCGGCCGGTTGCAGGTCGATGGCGTCGGCATAGCCGATTTCGAACCCGCCATGGATGCCACCGGTGGTGACATAGCCCTTGGGATTGTCGCCGAACCAGCCTTCGCAATGGATGCTGGCATGGTGGGGGTTCGCGCCGTCGCCGATATAGTGCGACATCCATGCGGTGTAGAAGGCGAGCGTCCGTTCGATATTGGCCGTGGGTTCGCCGCGCGAGCGTTTGGCGCGTAGCGAGCGCATGCCCGCGACGATGCGGCCATAGCCTTCCATCACCGCATAAGGGAGCGTGCCGGTCCAGCGGACGTTGAGCCGTTCGGCGGCCTTGGGATCGGTGGCCTTCACCCGTTCATGCTCGCGGTAGAGGGCGAGGATGAAGGCGTGGCGCGAACGGGGGACGTCGGACCCGAAGAAGCGGAGACGCTCAAGGAACCAGGTGTGGTTGGGGTCTTCGTCGATCTTCGAAAAAGGTTCGGAGGAGGAGCGCCATGTGTCGGGCGCGCCCGCTTCTTCGCCGATATAGTCGGCATAGTTGCGCAGGAAGACGGGGCCGTCCGCGGGCAGGGTGTCGAGCGCGGCGAAATCGATCACCGCATGGCCGCGGCCGCCCCAGGCGAGGGCATCCGTGGCGGGAACGGTCGCGAGCAGCGACAGGGCGATAAGAGCAATTTTACGCATGGAAGGATCGTTTCCGTCAGGCAGGCAGAAACCGGCCGGGCACATGCTGCGCCCGGCCGGTCGGAAGATCAGAAATTATACGAGATGCCGACATAGGCGCGGCGACCCGCATAGATCGATCCGACGAAACGATCCTTGGTGTCATTGCCCAGATATTGCCACTCCTGCGACTTGGTAAGGTTGATGACCGAGGCCGTGAGCATTAGCCCGTTCATCAGTTCGTAGGAGGCGTTGAGATCCACCTGTTCATAGGGTGCGGTATAAGTGTTCAATCCTGATGACAGTCCGCCGACCACCGTGCCGCGCCGGTTGTAGGAGGCGCGCAGCAGCAGGCGCTTGGTTTCGTAGAAGACCGAGGCGTTGAACTGCGTCTTGGCGCTGCCCACCAGCGGCGAGGTGCCGACCTTCTGCCCGTCGAGCGTCACGTCCGCCGTCGAGGTGTCGTTCCAGGTGAAGTTGACCTGCGCGCCAAGCCCGAAGGGCAGGGTGTGCTGGGCGTAAAGTTCGACGCCCTGCGACACGGCGCTGGAGCCGTTGGCCACCGTCGAATAAGATTCGATCAGCACCTGCTGCCCCGCCACATCGCGGGTGACGTCCATCACCAGCGGCACGATGAAGTTCGACACATCCTTGCGGAAGGCGGTGGCGCCGATCACCGAACCGGGGCTGAAATACCATTCCAGGCCGATGTCATATTGCCATGCGCGGAAGGGTTTCAGCTGCGAATTGCCGCCGCTGCCCGACCAGCCCGCAAATTCCCCGAACTGGTCGCGGTCGAACGCATATTCGGGCGAGCGGTAGGTGAGCGAACGGGCACCCGCCAGATCGGAGATCGAAGGGCGCGCCACTACCTTCGCCACCGCGCCGCGCAGCAGCATATTGGATGTGACGTCGTAGGACGCGTTCAGGCTGGGCAGGAAATCGGTGTAGGTCTTGCGTTCGTTGAGGCGGATATTTTCGATCACTTCGCGCTGGGTCAGCGGAAGCACCTGACAATTGCCGTCCGCGCCCAGCGGACGGTTGGGGTCGAACGGGCCGCCCGGACCATTGACGCAATAATCGATCAGGCGTTGCAGGCGGTCCGACGTTTCGTCTCGCTGCTTGGTGCGCACAACGCGCAGGCCGATATTGCCGCGCAGGCCGCCGGTGCCGAAATTGGCCTGGGCATAGCCGCCCAGCGCCTCTTCGCTGAGATAATAGACGTTGTTGGGTTCAGGCTCGCGGACCGATGGTCCATAGCGTTCGTTGATGATTTCCAGATAGCGCTTGAAATTGATGCCGGGATAGAGGTTTGCGCTGAAGCCGCCATTGATGTTGCCGATCGGCTGGCTGTAGAAATATTCCGGCTGCGCCACCGCGCCCTGCGGCGTGTTCTGATAGCGAATCTTGTTGGCGGCATCGGCATACCATTCGTTGCGGCCGGTTTCGCGATGCACTTCCAGCTTGCGCCATTTGCCGCCGAGCTGGATCGAGCGGAAGAAGCCGCCGTCATCGAAGCTGCGCGTCATGTCCAACTGCACATAGGGCTGGTCGATGGCGCTGTTGGTGAAGCTGCTGTTGGTGCCGCCGATGTCGATCTGGGCGATGCCGTTCATCAGGTTTTCCTGAAGGTTGGGCGAGAATTCCATCGCCACGCCCTTGCTGCCCAATGTCCATGCGCTCAGGAAATTGCCGTTCTTCTCCTGACCCGGCACGGTGATGCGCGGCTTTGCGGCGGCCTGGAAACGCAGCGATGGGCCGCCCTGCGACGCGGTCTTGCCGACCTTCAGCAGCGCGTCGAACCGGTCGCGCTTGTAGCGGGCTTCAGCTTCGAAGGTCTGGCTGTGCTGCTTTTCCTCGCTGTAAGAGCCGGTGAGGCGCGGGGTTTCCATCGTGCACATCGGCGTGCTGCCAAGGCAGGGCGATCCGGGCACCGCGAAGGTGGCGGACTTCATGACCGTACCGCTCTTGTCGAACACAGCGTCGCTGAAGAATTTGCCGTAACCCCATTCAGGGATCGTCAACTGATTATAGGTGAAGTCGCTGCTATATTGAAATCGGAAATAGTTGGCGGTGATGGTCAGGCTGTCGGTCGGGCGGAACTGGGCCGTCGCCTGAATGCCGAAGCGTTCGCGGTCCTGATCGAATATTTCGGTGCGGACCGATTGAGGTGCCCAGTAACCGGTATAATGGGTGCCATCATTGGTGCTTTGCCCGCCGCCGGTCCAGTAGGACACCGCCGCGTCATTGGCGATCGGCTTGCCGTTGACGTCGGTCGCGCGTTCCAGCACCTGACCGTTCGCGCCGCGGTCGCTCCACCAGCGCCATGTGCCTGCGGTCGAGCGCATTTCGCGGTTGGTGCGCTTCTGATAGACGCCGCCGATCAGGAAGCCGATGGTTTCATCGGCATTCTTCCACGAATATTGAGCGCCGATCTGCGGCTCGAACTTTTCGCTATTGTCCGAATAGGTACCCTCGGCCGAAATGAAGCCGGAGCCGGAAGGCACGTCGAAGGGACGGCGGGTGTTGAGGATGATCGTGCCGCCGATGCCGCCTTCCTCCAGCCGCGCTTCGGAGGACTTATAGACTTCGGTGCTGGCGATGAAATTGGCGGGCAGCATCACATAGTTGAAGGAACGCTGCGGATCGCCGCTATCGGCACCGGCCAGGAAATTGCCGTTGAGCAGGGTTTGCGTCAGGCCCGGCTGAAGGCCACGGATGCTGACGCGCGATCCTTCGCCGCCGTCGCGGGTGATGACGACGCCGGGCATCCGTTGCAGCGCGTCGGCGACGTTCTTGTCCGGGAATTTGCCGATGTCCTGCGCCGTGATGACGTCGACGAAGGCATTGGCCTGCCGCTTCTGCTCCAGGCTCTCCTCGATCGACCGGCGATAGCCAGTGACGACTATGGCGTCGTCGGCGGACTGTTCATTCGCGGCAGCAGGCGCGTTTCCCATATTGGTCTGCGCCAGGGCGACCAGCTGACCGTCATCACCCACCACGCGCAGGCCCGAGCCGGCGATCAGCAGCGACAGGGCAGCCTGACGGGTCATCGTGCCGCGGACGGCAGGGGCGGCCATGCCGCGAATTTCAGCCGCAGGATAGACGATCTTGATCTTGGCCTGCTTTGAGAAAGTGATCAGTGAAGCGCCCAGATCCTGCGCGGGTACATCGAAATAGACCGAAGCGGCCTGCGCCGGGCTGGCGACCAGCGCTGTTGTGGTCGCAAGGGCGGCAAGAAGCGAATGGGACATACGGAACGACATGAAAGATCAACCCCCGAAGAGCGCCATATTTGCGCGGTTCGGTGTGATGACGGGATTGGAAGGCACTGCCTCCAAGCCGGAGGAAAATAAATCTCCCGATCATTTGGTGGCGTGAAGACGCGGTCGTTTCGCGCTGCGTTTGCGACTGTTTGGAAATGCGCCCTTTGCCGTGCCGCATCGAAAATGCGCTCTTTCGCGCATTTTACGAACGGTGTCTTATCGCGCCAGGCGATAGCCGTTGGGGGTGGTCGTGACCTGTGCGTTCAGGCTGAGCGATACGGCTTTCAGAAACTGGTCGGGGCGTGACAGGTCGAAGCGGCCGCCGATTTTTTCCTGCGCGAGTGCGGCGTCGACGACGATGATTTTCCGCGGAAGGTAGCGATTGAAATCTGCCGCTGCGTCGGCGACCGATTGATCGATGAAGATGATCTCACCCGCGCGCCAGGCCATGAGCGAGGCGACTTGTTCGCTGCTGTGGGTTTCGACCCGATGCATGCCGTCGCCTTCGACGATGATCGACTGGTTGGGCTTCAACGCCTCGGCGTCTGCGGTGTCGCGCAGGGGCATGGCGGGGCCGTCCACCAGGGTTACTTTCACCCGGTCGTCCGTAACGCGGGCATCGAACAGGCCGGGTGTGAGCGACAGCGATCCCGCATCCGCGTGAAAGATGGCGCTGTCGCGGCCGCGCAGGTCGAGCGCCACTTCACCGCGCTCCAGGCGCAGCGCCCGCTGCTTTTTCGAGAACTGCCATGACAAGGACGTGTCGGTGTTGAGGTAGGCGATGCTGCCGTCCGGCAGGTTGACGCGCCGGGTTTCGCCCACGCCCGTCGTTGCATTGTCCCAGGCATAGGCGCGCTGCGCGACGAAGCCGGATCCGATGACGGCGAGCGGCACGCCGACAGCGGCGATCCGGAGCCATTGACGACGGGTGAACGCGGGCGCTTCATCCGTGCGCGGGTGAAGCGCTGCCGGGGATGCGGTGGCGATCCGCTCCCAATTGGCAACGACGCGCGCGTAAGCGACGGCGCGAGCCGGATCGCCGCGTCGCCATTTTTCGAAATCATCTGCATGTGCCGTGCCCGCCTCCAGCGCAGCGAACCATCGCGACGCTTCGGCAATGAGGGCGTCCTGACCCAGCGGATCCTTAGAAATCGTCATCTGTCGTTCGTTATATTCGCCAATCGGGCCAATCCATGAGGGGGATCAATCCCTTCCTTCTATCTAACAGGCGCTTGCCGGTCAGAGAAGCATCTTCTCCTGCGACTGTTCCGATACGTCGTCCATGGCCGGTTCGTAAGGGGTGAGGGCATGGGTCAACAGTTGGACGGCGCGGGCCAGACGCTTTTCGAATGTGGAGATACTGATGCCCAGATCGTCGGCTATGGCGCGCGGACTTTCTTCGCCGAAACGGCGACGGACAAGGGCGATGCGACAGCGGTCGGGGAGTGCGGCGATCGCCTGATGCACGCGGGCCATTTGCGTGCGGGCGGCGACGATGCGGAAACTGTCAGGCATGTCGTCGGCGACATCGGTTATGGCTGGAGCAGGCATGGGTTGCATGGTGACGACACGGGCCTGTCGGATACGGTCGATAGAATGGCTGTAGATCATGCGCATCACATAGCCGGGCGGATTGGCGATGGCGGTCCAGCCGTCGAGCGTGAACAGCTTGGCATAGACTTCCTGCACGATGTCGCCCGCTTCGTCTTCGTCACGCACGGTGCGGCGCGCATAGGCGATATAGGCGCTTTCGTGCGGCAGGACTTCGTCCACGAACCAGCGGTCAATAGGGCGAACATGAAGCGCAGTCACGACTGTGAACTCGGAATATCATGGGAGGGCGGCTGGTGAGTAGGTCGATAAAATGTAAGTTTTGCGACATCCCAGAGAGATTATTCCGCTTGCGATATCAGGCGTTGGCCTGTCCTGCCCCGATCCGATGCGCCTTAAATCCGCCGGATTGACGCGCCGCCCGCCCGTCCTTTGGCGGTAAGGACGATGCTCCGCAGGGATGGCGGTATCGTCATCCATGTGACCTCGATCAACGACGACTCCCGCTGCTGGCACCGAATATGTCATCGACGGCGGAACCGTACCGACGGCGTTATGAGGGAGGCAATATTATAGAAGCCGATCAGTCCGCTGAAGAACAATGCGGAAGTCTCTTGCGCCGGCAACATGAGAATCATAGATGGGTGTGTCGATGCGGCGCCTTTGGGAGCCGAGGAGACAAAGATCGCGTCGGTTCCCCGGAAACGGGGATTAAAATGGGAACATGGTGAGGATGGTGCGAGCCGTCCAAATCCAGGGCTGTCCCTGCAACTGTAAGTGGCGAGCGCGATATACATGAGCAGACGGCATTGCGACCGATCTGCCAGCCACTGGGCCGGACGCTAAATCATGCGAGGCCTGGGAAGGCCGTATATCAAGCGATGACCCATGAGCCAGGAGACCTGCCGGCGTCTGGTCGCTCTTGCCTTGGTCCAGGGGATGGCCGCGGCACGGTAACTCCGTCTGAGCGACGAACGAGCGGCTGGGGCCGCATCGGACGCTGTGTGTCGGCCGCCCCTGGCGTCCGGCCGATGCCGGCTGCCGACCGTTCGTGAACGGCACGCCCCCGCCCGATTGTCGTGCGATGCCGAACGGGGGTTGAATATGTTGAAATGTGCACCGGCTGCGATTGCGGCCTTCTCTCTTGTTGCGCCTGGCGCTTTTGCCCAACCGTCTGCCGAAGACACGGACGAGGCGGCCATCATCGTCACCGGCGTCGTCGATCCGCTGCGCCTCAACCAGAAAAATGACGGGGCGAGCCGGCTTGGCCTTACCGCGCTGGAAATGCCGGCCAGTGTCGAAACGCTGGATGGCGACGCCATTCGCCTGCGCGGCGACCTTACCATTCAGGATGCTGCCGCGCGCGCGACGGGCATCGTCAACACGTCGGGCGTGTTCGGTTTCGGCCTCTCTGCGCGGGGCTTTACCGGGCAGAATTCGGTCATGACCCTGTATGACGGCATGCGCATGTACAATAATACGCTGACCTTCCCCGCCGATCCGTGGATGGCGCAAAGCGTGGAGATTTTGCGCGGCCCGGCTTCAGTCCTTTATGGCGAAGGCGCGATCGGTGGCGCGGTCAACGTCGTGCGCAAGCAGCCGTCGGACAATATGCAGGTCAGCGGGCGCGTAGGCGTGTCGTCCTATGACAGCTTCAATATCGGGGTCGGCGCAGGCGGCCCGGTTACGGACGGTGTCGCTTTCCGCGCGGATGCCAGCGTTCGCCGGTCCGAAGGGTGGATGACGCGCGGCGACGCCGATGCAGTGGCGCTGGCCGGCGCTATCCGGCTGAAGCCCGCCGCGAATCTGAGCATCACTCTGTCCCATGACTATAGCGAACAAAATCCCCGCACCTGGTTTGGCGTGCCGCTCGTCAATGGCGCGCTTGATCGCTCGATCAGGAAGAACAACTATAATGTCGCCGATGCCCGGCTGCGCTTCCGCGACAATTGGAGCCAGGCGAAAATGGAGTGGCAACCGTCGGACGCATTGACCATCCGGAGCATATTCTATCATTTGTGGGCGAACAAATATTGGAAAAATGCCGAAACCGTCACCTATGTGCCGGCGACGGCCAGCAATGCCGCGCAGGTCCGCCAATCCAGTTTCCTGGAACTGTACCATATACAAAAACAGACCGGCAACCGTACCAGTGCGACGTTGAACCATGGCGTCGGCGGACTGGACAATAGTCTGGTGATCGGCTTCGACGTCAATCGCATCAGTTACAAGAATGTCAGTAACAGCGGCAATAATGCAACGCGCTTGGTCGATGCCGCCAATCCCGATCCGGGGCTGTTCCTTCATCAGCCTGGCGCACCGACCAAGCCGCGCTACACCAATCGCATCCGCCAATATGCGCTGTTTGCCGAGGATCGACTGAAGTTCAGCGAGCAATTCTCGCTGGTGGGGGGCCTGCGCTACGATCGGCCGGAAATTACCAAGACCGACTATGTGAACGCGGCCAACAACTTCGTCGCCACCCCCGATGCGGTGACATGGCGCATGGGCGCGGTCTATAATCCGGTGCCGTCGCTGGCGCTCTATGGCCAATATGCCACGGCGGCCGATCCGGTCGGCGCGCTGGTGTCCACCAGCATGGCGCAAAGCGATTTCGACCTGTCGACCGGCCGGCAATATGAGGCAGGGATAAAGCATATCTTCTGGGGGTCGCGCGGGCAGTGGACCTTGGCCGCCTATGATATCGTCAAGCGCAAGCTGCTGACATCCGACCCGTTGATTCCCACTATTCAGGTACAGGTGGGCCAGCAAAGCTCACGCGGCGTGGAGGCTTCGCTCTTCCTTGAGCCGATCGACCGTCTCAGCATCATGCTCAATGGTGCGCTGGTCCGGGCGCGCTATGACGATTTTGCGGAGTCGGTAGGCGGCGTGCTGTTCCAGCGGGCCGGTAACCGCCCTAGCAATGTGGCGGCAAAGACCGCTAACGCGTTCGTCAGTTGGGAGTTTGCCGATAATTGGGTGATGGACGGTGGCGTCAGCCATGTCGGCAAACGGTATCAGGACGCGGCGAACAGCCGGATCGTCCCGGCCTACACGCTCACCGATGCAGGGGTGCGCTGGCAATTTGTCGAGGGGGCGAGTGCCGCGCTGCGCGTGCGCAACATCTTCAATGAGACTTATGCCCGTGCCACCTATGGCAGCAGCCAGTGGGTGCTGGGCGACCCGCGCACGGTCGAGGCGACGCTGCATCTCGCTTTCTGATGTAACGCGCATGACGCGGCGGGGGCCATCGGCTCCCGCCGCGTCATCTGCACCATGTCCTTCCTGACGGACGTGATGGCGGCCGACGCACGTCCTGCATCCTCCCTTGGTATAAGGGACGTTGCGCGAGCCATGATCTAGCCTTTCGCCAAGCCCTGCAGAGGCTGGGGACTGGAGAGGATATGTGGTGACTCTGGTGGGATTTCGGGGTCTGTTCCTAACCGGTGCCATCGCCGTCGCGATGGGCCTTGGCGCTTTGCTGGGCACTATAATCTACCTGCAAGGATCGACGCATCAATTCGCGCGGCGAGCAGATATGGCGCAGCAGCAGGCTTTGCTGCTGGCACATATCGACGCGGAGTCGGCCCAGCTCTTGCTGAACCGTTCCACCACTGCCCAGACCGAATTGGGTGTGGCGGTCAAAGCCTATTTTGCCAGCATCGCCGAGGAAACGACGCTGATGGGCGATGATGCGTCGGACCTTGGCTATCAGGCGCGGGAGGAAGCCAATGCCAGGCATCTGCTCCAGCTGCTTCAGTCCGGCCCGGGTGCATTGCCTGCAATCAGACAATTGGTTCGCAGCATAGCGGCGCAGGAGAATAGTGAAGCGCAGGTCGCAACGCAGCAGGCGCAGCAAGCGCAGATCGGTGCATGGCGACTGATATCGGTCATCATCTGCCTATTGTTGGCCCTGCCATTCGGTGGGGCTTTCTTCCTGTGGCGGCATCTGGTGGTTCCGCTTGCGGCTCTGGCCAACGCGACCCGTTCCATCGCGCAAGAGGATGATCGCAAGCCGTTGCCCGGCAGCAGATTGCGGGAAGTCCGGCAATTGATCGCGCATTTCGAGGATATGGCGCTGGCGGTCGAAGACAAGGTGATCGCGCGGACACGCGAGCTGCAAAGATTGAACCAGCAGCTGGGCGAAACCGATCGCCGCCGCCGCCTTTTCCTGTCCAAAGTCAGTCATGAACTGCGCACGCCCGTCACCGTCATGCGGGGTGAGGCAGAGGTGGCGCTGCGCATGGATGGCGACGTGTCGGTTCTGCGCGATGCATTGCAGCAGATATTGGACAGCAATCTCTTTCTGGAACGGCGGCTGGACGACCTGTTGACCCTGGCCCGTGCAGAGGACGGGGCGTTGCCGATACGGCAGGATCGGGTCGATCTTGCACAATTGGCGCGTGAGGTCGGGCAGAGTGCTTTTTCCTTTGCCCATGCCAGCGGCATCCGGCTGGAACTGGAGGCGCTGGATCGACCCATGCCCATCATGGGCGACGCAGACCGTTTGCGGCAGGCGATGCTGGCGCTGGTGGATAATGGGGTCAAATTCTCTCCCCCCGGCAGCACGATCCGATTGCACGGAACCCATACAGATGGGGAGGTCGGGATCGTCATCGCCGATGAGGGGCCGGGCGTCGCGGATGGCGAACTGGACCGCATCTTCGACCCCTATGTGCAAGGGAAAGCGGGCCGATCGCTGGGCGGCACCGGGCTCGGCCTGTCGCTGGCCCGCTGGATTGCCCAGGCTCATCAGGGCCGGATCAGCGCCTATAACAGGGATGAGGGAGAAGGATTATGCGTGTCGCTCAGGCTGCCGGCGCGGGTTTGAGGATATTACTTGTGGAGGATGATCCGGGCATTGGCCGGTTCGTCCATCGCGGCCTGACGGCGGAAGGCTATGCCGTGGAATGGCAGACATTGGGGCGCCGCGCGCAGTCACGGCTGGCATCGGGTCAATTTCATGCGGCCATTCTGGATCTGGGCCTGCCCGATGCGGATGGTGCCGACCTCTGCCGAGAGGCGCGCGCTAAGGGCAACGACCTTCCCATCTGCATGCTGACCGCGCGCGCGGAACTGGAGGACAGGCTGGACGGCTTTCGCTGCGGCGCGGACGATTATCTGACCAAGCCCTTTTCGTTCGACGAGTTGCTGGCGCGGTTGAACGTAATGATCCGGCGCAGCGCCGTCCAATCTCAGGACCGGATCGTGCTGGATGGATTGGTGGTCGATGTGCGCGGCAGGGCCGCGCGGGTGGAAGAAGTATCGCTCCCCCTCAGCCGTCGCGAGTTCGACCTGCTCCACTGCCTGGCGCGTCAGGCGGGGCAGGTCGTCACCAGAGGGCAGATATTGGATGAGGTGTGGGGACAGGATGCGGAGGTCACCGAAAATGCGGTGGACGTCTATGTCGGCTATCTGCGCAAGCATCTTATCCGCCATGACGGGGCGCCCGACCTTTCGACCGTGCGCGGGGTCGGGTTCCTGCTGCGGCATCGGACCAAAGCATAAGTCAGTCTGAGCGCTTTCTCATAAAGCCATCAGGACCATCTCATAAAACGCCGCCTACTCTTAGCTTCGACAAGCGGGAATGACCGCAGTCTGGCTTTAGGAGGATGCGATGATGGGAAGACGGGGGCGTCTGATGGCGTGCGCCATGGCGGTGCTGGGTGCGGCACCGGTGGTCGGCCAGCCGGCGGCGCAGAAGCATGATTTCAAGCTGCCCGGCGTGACCTGGGAAGACATATTGGCGGATGATAAAAGCAACGACAATGTGTTGATGTATGGCTTGGGCGTGAAAGCGCAGCGCTATAGCGAGTTGACCCAGATCAACAGTGAAAACGCGAAGAAGGTCGTGCCCAAATGGGTCTTCTCCTTCGGCGACGAACGGCAGCGGGGACAGGAAAGTCAGGCGCTGGTCTATGACGGCGTCATCTATGTCACCGGTTCCTACAGCCGCGTGTTCGCGCTGGATGTGAAGACCGGCAAGAAGATATGGTCCTACACCGCCCGCCTGCCCGACGATATCCGTCCCTGCTGCGACGTCGTCAATCGCGGCGCGGCCATTTATGGCGACAAGATCTTCTTCGGCACGCTGGACGCGGGGATGGTGGCGCTGGACCGCAAGACCGGCAAGGTCGTGTGGAACAAGAAGTTTCAGGATCACAAGGCCGGTTACACCATGACCGGCGCGCCCACGATCGTGAAGGACAAGAAGACCGGCCGGATCATGCTGATCCACGGATCGTCGGGCGACGAATTCGGCGTGGTGGGCGAACTATACGCCCGCGATCCCGACACGGGCGAGGAAATTTGGATGCGCCCGATGGTGGAAGGGCATCAGGGTCGCCTGAACGGCAAGCCGTCGAGCTTCACCGGCGATCCCAAGGCGCCCAGTTGGCCCAATGACAAGGACGGCAAGAAGGTCGAGGCCTGGAATCACGGCGGCGGCGCACCGTGGCAGTCTGCCACCTATGACGAAAAGACCAACACCATCGTCATCGGCACCGGCAACCCCGCGCCGTGGAATACGTGGAAACGCTCGCCGGGCGACAGCCTCTATACGTCGGGTCAGGTCTATATCGAGCCTTCGACGGGCGAGCCGGTCGGCTTCTTCCAGCATACGCCCAACGACGCCTGGGATTTTTCGGGCAACAACCCGATCGTGCTGTTCGATCTGGAGAAGGACGGCAAGACGATCCGGGCGGGCGCCCATGCCGACCGCAACGGCTATTTCTTCCTGACCGACCTCGACAAGCTGACCAAGCGCGACGGGAGGATCAGCAAGCAGAAGGGCAGCGCGCTCGGCATTTATCCCTTCGTCCCCAATATCAGTTGGGCCAGCAAATGGGATGTCGCCAACGGGCGGCCGATCGAAAATCCGGGCCAGCGCCCGCCGCCGCCAGCGCCGGGCAAGGACAAGGGCGAGAGCATCCGCGTCACGCCCAATTTCCTCGGCGGTACCAACTGGATGCCCATGTCCTACAATCCCGGCACCGGCCTGTTCTACATCCCGTCCAACGACTGGTCGGAAGATTACTGGACCGAAAATGTCACCTATAACAAGGGGGCCGCCTATCTGGGGCAGGGTTTCCGCATCAGGAAGCAGTTTGACGACCATGTCGGCGTGCTGCGCGCGATGGACCCCAAGACCGGTAAGATCGCCTGGGAAGCCAAGGAACATTTGCCGCTGTGGGGCGGGAACGTCACCACCAAAGGCAATATCGTCATCCAGGGCACCAGCGATGGCTATGTGAAGATCTTCAACGCGAAGACCGGCGAGGAGCTTTGGAAGTTCCAGACGGGGTCCGGCGTGGTGTCCGTGCCGATCGTCTGGGAAGAGGATGGCAAGCAATATATCGGCCTCGCCTCCGGCTATGGCGGCGCGGTGCCGCTATGGGGCGGCGACATGGCAGACCTGACCCGCACGGTCAGCCAGGGCGGCTCCTTCTGGGTGTTCGAACTGCCCGACGCCTGAATTATCTTGGCGCGGCGCCGACACGCCGCGTGAAGCGCCCGGCCGGACATGCGACCTCCCTCGCGTCTTCGGCCGGGCACCCTCTTTCGCCCATGGATCGGAATATCCCATGCGCCTGATTGTCCTTTCACTGCTGGCCGTCTCGGCTGTCACGCCTGCCCATGCTCAGCAAAAGATCGTCAATATAGAAGAGCGTCCGTCCCCTTGGGTCGTGAACGGATGTACCATCGCCCCGCACACCGCCTGTCCGGGGGCGGACCTGCGGTTTGCCGATCTGGCGAACGCCGATTTGACGGGCGCCGACCTGAATGGCGCCAAATTGTCGCGCGCCGATCTGCGGCATGCGAACCTGACCGGCACCAATTTGGAAGGCGCGGATCTGGAAGGGGCAGACCTGTCCATGACATTCCTCAATGGTGCGCGGCTGACTGGCGCATCGCTGCGTGGCGCCAATCTGGCCTTTGCCCGGGCCGGTCATGCGACGTTCGACGGCGTCGATTTTACGGCGGCGACTTTGGAAAAAGCGCTGCTGAAAGGCGCGTCATTCAAAAGCGCAAAACTGATCCATGCAGATTTGCTGGAAGCGAAATTCTACGAAGCCAATCTGGAAGGGGCTATCATGGATGCGTCACGCATCCGCTTTGCGGTGTTCCAGGACGCCTGGATGAAGGATTGCTCCGGATGTCCGGCCAATTGGCAAAGTGGCGACACGGTCTGGCAGACGGAGGAAAAGGAACGGCTACGCAATCAGGTACGCTGAACGGCGATGCCTGCGCTGCTGATGCAGCGGAGGCAGTCCAGTGCGAATGAAGGGGCGCCACGATCATGCGCTTACAAGCTGCCCCTGAGCGTGAAGATCAGGCTGCGGGGCGCGGCATAGCGCGCGCTGCCAGTGGATAGGCCCGAATAATAGGTCTTGTCGAAGACATTATCCAGATGTGCGGCCAGCGTCAGATGGTCGGAGAAACGATATTGCGCCATCAGGTCCAGTGTCGCCAGGCTGCCCTGTGTGTAGAATACGCCATTTGGCCCCGCATATTCGGTGCGCCCCTTGCCCTGCCATTGCAGGTTGCCGCCGATCGTCAGCCCATCCAGATCGCCGGGCAGCCGATAGGTGGTGAACATCTTGAAACTGTCCTTGGGGGTTTGTGGCAATTGGCGCACGCCATCGCGATCTTCCGATCGCGCATTGGCAAAGCCGCCCGCAACGCGCCATCCGGGCAGAATCTCGCCATTCACTTCCAGTTCGAAACCGGACGATTTCATGCCTGATACGGCGTGATATGCGGTGCTGCCGTCGGGGGCGAAGATGCCATCGCCATCGGCAATCGCATAATTGTCCTGCTTCATGCGGAAAACTGCGGCGCTCGCAGCCAGGCGCCCGTCGAAGAAATCGGCCTTCAGGCCAGCTTCATAGGTATTCCCTTCCAGCGGTGCCAACATGTCGCCGTTCACGGTACGCGCCGTCTGCGGCTCGAACACGCTGGCATAGCTGACATAGGCCGAAAGGGTCTTGGTGATGTCGAGCACGGCACCGACATAGGGGGTCAGCACGGCCTTTTCCCGAGTGCCGGGGGTCCATGTCCGGGGACCGGTCACGCCCTGCGCATAGCTGTCCTGTTTCCACCATGTCAGTCGGCCGCCGATGATGATGGACAGGGGCGAAATCGGCTTCAGGCGCGCGACACCGGCGGCCGCGCTGGTTTTGACGCGATTGCCGGCCAGGCTGCCGGTTGCCGACAGGTCGGGTTTCAGCACGTCGCCGGTCTTGAAATATGTCAGCGCGTCGATCGACTTCATATAGTCTGGGCCGTCCCACCAGCCGGGATAGGGGGTCTGGTCGTCGTTGAACTGGGCATGGCTCAGCGTCAGCGCGATATGCTGTTCCTGTCCCAATGCGTCGAAGCTGCCGCGCAAATTGGCATAGACGGCATCCAGCTTGAGGTCGGATGCCCAGCGGGTGGCGTAGAACGTACCGCCAAGGCCCGTATTCTTGTCGATCGCCGTGCCGAAGAAATAGCCGATCGTCTCGTCATAGGAGCCAGATTTATGTTCGGCGTCGATCTGCAGATGCCATCTCGGATCGAAATCATGCGCGATGGAGGCGAAGATGTTGGTGCTCTTGCGGCTGAAGTCCGACCAATTCGCCCCGCCATTGGTCGATCGCGCGAAATGGGTCTCGCTACCGTCGGTGAAATAGAGCGGCACGCCGCCGCGCGATGCGCCGGTGCTGCGGAAATTCTGATATTCCACGCCGGCGGTCAGCAACGTATTGGGGGCCAGGTCCGCTTCGATCACGCCGTACAGCGCCTTGCGCTTGATATGCTCGCGATCGATGAAGGTGTCATTATCCTGCCAGGCACCTGCGACGCGTGCGCGCACCCGGCCGTCGGATGTCAATGCACCGCCCACATCGCCCTCGATCCGGTACATGTCCCATGATCCGACCCGGGCCGATACGCTGGCGCGCAGATCGGTGCCTGGGCGCTTGCGGATCATGTTGATCGCGGCGGCGGGATTGCCGGTGCCGGTGATCATGCCTGCCGATCCGCGGATGACCTCGACCCGTTCATAGGCGACCAGATCGGCCGTATCCTCGGTAAAGCCATAAAGATTGGTCGGGCGTGCGACGCCATCGACCAGATAGTTTTTGACCGCCACGCCGCGCGCCGTGTAGGCGGTGCCGTCCGTGCCGAGGGCGCTCGTCCGATTGGACTGGATGCCCACGACCTGATCCATCACGTCGGAAATTTCGTACAGCCCTTGCTCCTGCATGCGCAGGCTGTCGATGGCGGTCACCGATTGCGGCGTTTCGCGCGACGAAAGGTGGAGGCCGGTCGTTTCCGTCTTGCCCGTGACGATGATGGAATCGGCATCGATGTCACCTGCCGGAGCCTGCGCATAGGCATGGGCGGCGCTCAGCAGGGCCAGGGCGACGGCCGAGGCGCCGGAATTGCGGGCAAGAAGCTTGACGGTAACGGACATGGCATGGCCCCCCAAATTGATCATTTGCATTGCGATCGACTGTCTGTGCGAATCTCTCATCCGCTTACTGCGGGCCATTAATGAGATTGACTCTCATATGCAATGTAACATTATAGAAATAATATTTCGGTCGGATTGTGAAGATGGCCAGCGGGCCATGCTCCAGCGGCAAAGGATTTGAAGGCGTTAGGTGCCGAAAAACGGGTTGGCCTTGGAAGGATGACGAGATTGATAGTATATGCTATTGCGAATCCATCGCAATTAATCTAGGCGCCGCACATCATTTTTAGGGGCGGACGATGGCAGCGCAACTCATTGCCGGTTTCCAGAATTATCAGACCGATCTGGACCGCTGTCCGGTCCGGCGGACCGGTGGTTTCGCGCTGGGGACCGACATTGCGCAGGCAGCCGATGTCCGCATAGCGCCTTCTCCCGAACCGATACGGGACGTGCCGCCCCGTCCGGAAAAGGGACAGAAGGAAGCGGCCAAAGCCGCTATCGATCAGCCCACGGTCGAGCCGCCGAAACGCGCGCAGCCGCTGCCCAAGCCACCTAAGGATGTCATTGGCGACACGATCGAACGGATCGTCCCGGTAGAGTTTTTCATGCGATGAATCTGACCCTGTTCTTTTCCAGCTTCGCCGCCGTGGCGGTAACGCCCTCCGACGATCAAGTGCGGCCGGATATGGCCACACAGCATCCCACGCACCCGCCGGTGATACCAGCCGGTCCCAATCCGGTATATCCGGCAGACTTTTACGCGCCTTTCCAGCCCCAGACGGCGCTCGACATGCTGGAACGGACACCGGGCTTTTTGCTGTCGGAAGGGTCGAGCCTGCGTGGCTTCGGCGGCGCGGCGGGCAACGTCCTGATCGACGGCCAGCGTCCCACGGTAAAGGCTGGCGGGATCAGCCAGGTGCTGCGCCGGATCAGCGCCTCGCGCGTGGAACGCATCCTGCTCTTGCGCGGCACGGACGCGGCCGAGGCGCAGGGGCAGACGCTGGTGGCCAATGTCATCCTGCGCACCGATGCCGGGGGCTCGGGCAATGCGTCCGTCACGGTGCGCCATACGTCCGATGGGCGCTTGTCCCCCTCCGCACAGATCAGCCATGCCCGCCGCATCGCCGGCTGGCAGACCAATGTCGAACTGTCCGGGGAAGTGGCGCGCTTCCCGGCCAAGGGCCTCTATTATAATCGGGATGCGGCAGGTCAATTGACGCAGACCCGGTTCGAAAAGACGACGGCCAAGGCACCCGAATGGGGGCTGGCCGCCTCCACGTCCGGCGCGGTTGCGGGCGGCGCGCTGACCGTCAATCTGCGACTGAACAAGGATGGTTTCCGCTCCCGCCGCGCCATCGACATTTTTGCGGGCGAGCGGGACGGCGCGCCCCGGGCGATGCGTGATATCGTCTACGAAGAAAAGGGGAAAAGCGCCGAATTGGGCCTCGATTGGACCCGCGCGATTGGATCGGGCTGGACCACCAAATTGGTCGGCCTCGCCCGGCTGGAGGACGGCGCCACGGATGAAAATTATGCCGAGCCGGGCTATCAGGGCGTCTCCTCGCTTCGACAAAAGCCGCTCGAACTCGTCGGCCGCAGCACGCTGACGCAGGAGGGCGACCATGTGATCCGCCCGGAACTGGGCATGGAAATCGCCTATAACCGCTTGTCGAGCCGGCTGGATTATGCGGAGGATGTGGGCGGCGGTCTGTTGCCGGTCAATCTTGCCAATGCCGATACGCGCGTGTCCGAATTGCGCGGCGAAGCCTTTGCCAATCTTACCGTCAAACTGGCCGGCACGCTCAATCTGGAAAGCGGCATGGCCTTTGAGATGTCGCGCATCCGCGTCGTCGGCGACTTTCCGAACGAACAGAGTCTGTCCTACTGGAAGCCCTCGGCCGCGCTCGTCTGGTCGCCAACGGGACGCACGCAACTGCGCGTCGGTGTTCGCCGGACGGTGGATCAACTCGACTTCGGCGATTTTGCCGCATCGGTGAACCAGGCCGATGGCAGGCCGCTTGGCGGCAATGCCGGCCTGCGTCCCGCTCGCGTGACCCGCGGGCTGGCCCGGATCGATCATCGCTGGGGCAAGGGCGGCGCGATCGCGGTCGAGGGCTATCATCAATGGCATCAGGGGTTGCTTGGCTATCTGTTGCTGCCGTCGGGGGACGAGGCTTTGGGCACGATCGGCAATGCGCGCCAATGGGGTGTCACGGCGCAGGCGACCTTGCCGCTCGACGCTGCGATACGCGGCGCGCGGCTGACGCTGGACGGCACGCTGCGCGGCTCGCGCTTGCGGGATCCGGTGACGGGCGGGGCTCGGCACATGGACGATATCTCGCCGCGCAGCCTGACCGCCGAATTTCGCCATGATGTGCCCGCACTGCGATCCTCCTGGGGGATAAACTATGCGGCGGCCGAGCGCGGGTCGGTCTATTATACCGGCGAATGGCTGGCCTGGCGCGACGACGCCTTGTGGGGCGCCTATGTCGAAACGAGCGCGCTGGCCGGGTTCAAGACGACCCTGAAAGCCAGTGCCATCAACGGGCAGGATACGCACCGCCTTCGCCGCTTCTACACGCCCAGCCACGCGGGTACGGCGTCGGGACTGGAACAGCGCGATCAATGGCAGGGCGCAATCCTGTCGCTGACTGTGGCGCGCGCCTTATGAAGCGGACCACCCTGCCGCTGCATCGCCGCACCCGGGTAGAACGCCGGGTGCTGGCCTTCATACGCGGCGAATGGTCCAGCCATCCGGACCCGCGCGCCGTCCGCTGTTTCGCCATTCTGCATCGTCTGGCAGAGCGGCGGGGCCTGGGCATCCAGCCGCCCGGCACATCCTATGTCAGCGAAGGCGAACTGGCGTTATTGTCTTGGATCGCGAGCAGCCAGCGGACAAGCGCGACCAGGCAGCCAGCAAATGATTGGCGACTGGCCGTGGTGACGGCCCGGTGCGGTCAATGGCTAAACCGGATGCGGCTTCGATTGTCGCCATTGACCCTGCACAGCGGACCGGACGGCACCGTCGCGTCGGGCCGGTGATGTGACGCCGAGGCTTGGTGCGGCCAGCCACTCCTATCCATGGGGCAAAGCGGCGACCGGATGCCGCACGCACAGCAACGTCCCTGTCAGCACGATGAAGCCTGACAACAGCAACGGCAGGGCCAGCCCCAGATGGATCACCATCACCGCGCCCAGGGCCGCACCGGCGAAGATGGCGACGATCGCCCCGACCCGGCGGGCAAGATTGGGATTCCCGCCCCCCGCCAGGCTGGAGTCCGCCGCGATTCCCGTGACTGTCAACGTCAGGACGGTGGTGGTCAGGTCGGGCACCTTCAACTGGCGGATGGTCGCATTGCGAAATCCCATGGCGATGGCGGTCAGGGTGATGATGGCGAACAGGGCAGCGGTGGGTTTCAGCGTCGGCACGTCAAAGCCCAGCGCAACGCCCGCCGCGATCCACAACAATGCCGCCTCGATCAGCGCCGCGATGGTCAGCCACTGGCGCAGCGGTCGCTTGCCAAAGCGCTGCCCCACGCGCCCGGCGACAAGAGCGCCGAGAAAGAAGGTGAAAAGCGCGACCAGATAGGGCGCGACCTGAAATCCCGGCGCCTGCGCTGCGGCAAAGCCCAGAAAGACGACATTGCCCGTCATGTTGGCCGTGAACACCTTGCCCAGGCCCAGAACGCTCACGGCGTCGATCAGGCCGGTCGTGACCGACAGCAACAGCAGCAGGCCGGGCAGGGGAGAGGGGGAAGAAGGCGAAGTCGGCATGGCGATGCTCCTGAAGTTCAAAAACGGAAATTGGCTTCGAAACCGGTCATGGCGATGGTTTTCGCCGGGCCGGTCTGGCGGATGAAGGCGCCGGGCGCAAAGAGCGACAGCGACGTGGACAGTTCCAGTTCGGGCGTGGCCTGCCATGCCAGCGTCGCTTCGGCTTCCTTGCCGATGAAGCGGGCGCGGCTGTGGTCGGCGGCGCGAATGAGATTGCCGGGAATATCGTACAGGCCGTCGTTCCAGGCATAGCGCCAATAGGCCATGGCAGCGATGCTGGCGGAAAAACCATTGCCCAGCGGCGCGCTGATCCGGGGATTGACGCTGATGATGTTGGTCGGGCCGACAGGTGACAATTCGCCGAAATATTTGCCCTTTGGAAATAGCGCGTTGAACGTGCCCAGCGTGCCGTCACCGCGATGCCGATCGCCGCTCACGATGTTGAAACGCAATGTCGCATCGGGTGACAGGGGCAGGGCGTCCAATGTCCGGCCGACTTCGGTGCCCAGCGTCCAGGCGGCAATGCGCTGCTCCTCATGATGGCCGAACTGCCCGACGGCCTCCACATTCCAGTGCCATTGGTCCCGTGCGCCATGGAAGCGCAAGCCGATGCTGTGACGCACCTCGCGCCCGATCCGTCCGCCAAAGCGCGCGGCGCGGTTGCGATAGCCCAGATAATAGAGGTCGAATTGCGGCAATGTCGCATAGGCGCCCCATAATCTGCGCGTGTCGGAGGTGCGATCGTCGAAGCTGTCGGGACCAGCCTGCACCGGATTGAGCAGGAACAGATCGATCGCGCGTCCTTTGCCCAGCGACAGGCTGCCGCGCACGCCGTCGAACGCCAGCGGCATATTGGGACCATAGCGGGTGCCGACCAGCCTCTCGGTGCCTAGCGATAGCATCTGACGTCCGCCCCGCAGCATGACCGGGCCAACGGCGACCTCCGCAAAGCCCTGAAGCATGTCGACCCGGCTCTGATCGATCGGACTGGCCGATGGCGCGACGCCCATGGCATAGCTGATGATCGGCTGGGCGAAGGCGCGCACATGCACGCCATCCGCCGCGCCGACATGCAGGTCCGCGTAGGGCATGGCTCGCGCCCAGACATAGCTGTCGTCCGGCGCTTCGGCCCCACCCCACAGATTGTCGGCATAATTTTCGTTGCGCACCCGCACTTCCACGCCGGTGGAAAGCCAGGCGTCCGGCCCAAGCGGGATATATTTGAATGGACCGGTCCAATGGCGGCGCCGTTTTTCCGCATCGGCCAGGTCCGACCAGTCTTCGTCATAGCGGGGGATCGACAGGGTCGGCGCCTGCCAGGCTTCGGTCGTCTGCGCGGCCAGCGGGCCGGACGCACAAAGCGAAAGGAGGAGGCAGGCGCGATATTTAGGCATCGCGCCGCGCCCGCCCGGCCACCAGCGCGATCAGGATAAACCCGCCGATCAGGCCCAGATGTTCGAAAAAGGCGTTGGTGGCCATGAAACGGTCCTGCCCCGCCGGCATCGTCCAGAAGGCGTTGGCCGTGAAGGCGGCCAGCAAGGTGAAGATGCCCAGCATGCCGGCGCCCAGCCAGACCAGCCGCCCGGTCAGGATCAGCAGCGGGCCGACCAGTTCTATCCCGATGGTCAACGCGGCCCATAGCGCGGGCGGGTTCATCCCGAAATGCGCCTGTTCCGCGACGGCGCCTGACCAGTCGGCCAGTTTCACGCCGCCTCCAAGCATATAGGCGCCGACCAGCAGCAACCGCGCGACGAACCAGGTCGGCCGCCAGTCCAGGATCGTCGCGACGAAGCGGGGGCTATGCTCGCTACGCATCTTATTGCGCCGCCGGGCTGTGGATTTCGGCGATGTAGCCGCCGGGAAAGCGCAGGATCGCGCTTAGCCGGCCGGCAACGGCCTTGGGCGTGACCAGCGTTTCCACGCCTGCGGCGGATGCCTTTGCCAGTGTGGCGTCAATATCGGCAACGGCATAGCCGGTCATGTCTCGGCCATAGGGCCAGGGCAATTGCCCGTCCGATACGAACAGGGTCATCTTGCCATAGCCGCTCTGGATCGCGACGCGGCGGATCGTCTTGCCGGTCTGTCCGATTTCCTCGCCCTTTGCGGCATGATCGTCGGAAAGGATCTTGCCATGGGCAAAGCCGGTCCAGCCCTTGATGAAGCGGTCGGCCGCATCGGCGGTCAGGTAGACGCGGTTTTCCGGCACGCTGGCGAGCGCTGGATAGTTGGGCTTGGCGGTGTGCCAGTATAGCTGCATGTTCACGCCGCCGGGCCACTGCACCACCGCGTCGCGGCCGATCGGATCGGGGAAGGTGGTGATGCGGCGCACGGCGCCATGGGCGACCGCCGATGCGACCGCCGCGTCCATGTCGCTCACCAGATAGCCTGTACGCTCGTCGCCGAAGGGATAGGGGATGGGCGTCTTGAAACCGAAGACGGACACGGTGCCGGCGGGGGTGAGCGCCAGTTGCGACTTGGTCAGGCTGGGCGTGGGCGTAACCTGAAATTCGCCCTGTTTCGACGTGGTGCCGCCGAATGTCGCGACGAAGCTGGTGACGAAGGCATCGAACTGGCCTTCGGGCACATAGACATGGGTCGTGTCATATTGCGGCCCGACGGCATAATCGGCGCTTCCGACGGGCTTGGCCGATAACGGCGTGGCGATAGGGGCGGCGGCGACCATCAGGGTCGCCATGATCATGGACAAGCGTGTCATGCCTGTTGCTCCGACAAGAAAGGGCGGGGTTGCCCGGTGAGGACTTGTCTAGGGGCAGCAACAAAAGCAAAAAATCCGAATAATATCGACCGTGATGTTCTATATTATCGAATAGTAGGGTGGTGCCTAACTTGAGGGCGGACGGCGGGTCTCGCCGGATCGATATGATTTCCCGTTATCGGTGATTGCGAGCGAAGCGAAGAAGTCCGAGGATGGCTTGGCCTTCGCCTGCTTTTAGCTCGACAGTCTCGCAGTGCCGGTGCGGGCCATTCTATGCCAACAGGCACCGACATAAAGCCATGCCCCTGTTCCCCGGCGTAGGCCGGGGCCAGTTCCATGCTCTCTTCTCGATAGGCGTAACATGCCTCCCATCAACCGCGCCGGGGCGCGGAGAGGCATAGATGCCGGTCTTACAGGGTCGCTTCAATCTCGCGCGCGGCCAGATCCGGATCCTCCGCCTGGCTGATCGGACGGCCGATCACCAGCATCGATGCGCCCCGATCCAGCGCTTCGCGCGGGGTCACGGCGCGCTTCTGGTCGCCCATCGCGCCGCCGATGGGGCGCACGCCGGGCACCACGAAATAACCATCATGCCAGGCCGCCTTGGCGATCGCCACTTCCGCGCCGGAACAGACGATCCCGTCCAGCCCCGCGCTCTGCGCCAGATCGGCCAGGCGGCGGACCTGATCCTCCGCTTTCCCACCGACGCCGATGTCCAGCAGGTCGCCATCGTCCAGGCTGGTCAGCACTGTCACGGCCACCACCTTGGTATTGATCCCGGCTGCGGCCTTCGCATCCTCCAGCATGGCGCGGCCGCCGGCGGCATGGACGGTCAGCACCGCCGGCTCCAGCATATGCAGCGCCTGCACGGCCTTGGCCACCGTATTGGGAATGTCGTGGAGCTTGAGGTCCAGGAAGATCGGCAGCCCGAACTTCATCATTTCATGCACGCCATGATGCCCATTGGCGCAGAAGAATTCGAGGCCCAGCTTCAACCCGCCGACATGATGCCGTACCTGACCGGCCAGCGTCTGGGCCTTGGTCAGGTCGGGCGTGTCGATGGCGACATAGATGGGGCTGCTCATGCTGGTCCTGTAACGATTGGAGTTGGAGTGGGCGAATCCGCCATGCCGGTCAGGCTGGGGGCGTCGGAAAAGGCGGGCGATGGCGGCGGCGCGGCGGTGGCCGTGGCGACCACCAGCGCACGTTCCGTGCTGTCGAGCCGACGCTTCAAGCGCCAGCGCGTCGCTCGCGCCATGATCCAGAAGGGCAGGGCGCCGAGCAGAAATGCGCCGATCAGCAGGACGGGCAGTTTGGTTTCCATCACCATGTCGCCCCACAGGCGCACGGTCACGGGCACGTAGTTCGCCATGCAGAAGAAGGCGAGCGCTACGGCGATGACCACCCAAAAGGCTGTCCGCAAAAATTGCATAGGCTAGACCCTCTTTCCGTTGCTGAAGGGCAGCTTAGGCGATTGCGGCGGATTTCGGAAGCGCTTGCTCGATTTTGTCGATGGCGATGGTCATGGACAGGCACGCCGTCTCGCCGGGCGCCAGGATCGGCATGCCGTCCCGGTTGATCGCGTCGGGCATGTGGCTCACCGGCTCCAGACAGAAAAACGCCTCGCCGGGCGGGCGATAGACATGCAGCCAGTCCGCGCCGGTGGCCGTCATCGTCAGCCGCACCCCGTCGCTGCGCTGGACGATCGCCGTCCCGTCCCAACCGGCATAGGCATTGTCGACTAGGCTGGTGCCGCGCACGATGGCGGGACGCGACCAGTCACCCAGCATGTCGGCGGGGGCCTCTCGGTCGGGTAGCATGCCGGGCGTGGACAGCCACAGGCCATGCGCGCCGAAAGTCAGCATAGCGGCCTCATCCGCCAGAAAATAGGGGTGGAAGCCCAGCCCGATCGGCATCGCCACATCGCCGATATTGGTGGCGGACAACGAGATGGACAGCTGTGATGGCGTCAGCGCCACTTTCTGTTCGGCCCGATAGGCAGACGGCCAATGGTCGTTGCCGCGATGCTCATGGATCAGCCGCGTGGACGATTTACCTGTCTCACTCGCTGTCCAACTTGCCTGCCAGCCAAAGCCATGGATGCTGTGCGGATGGTCGCCGAAATTGAGCGGCAGTTGATAATCCGCGCCTTCGAAGGCGAAGCGCCCGTCCGCGATCCGGTTGGCGTAGGGCACCAGCGGGAAACTCGCCATGGCGAGCGGATCGCCGGCCCCCTCCGGCGCGCGGCGCAGGAGATCGACGCCGTCCAGCGACAGTCCCAGCAGTGAACCGCCGACAGCGGGCGAAAAGGCCGCTTCCAGCCCTCCCGCCCGCAGGATGATGGCATCCTTGCTCAGCCTTCCATATCCTCAAGCTCGCGACCCTTTGTTTCATGCACCATGGCACGGACGAAGAAGAAGCTGATCAGCGCGAAGAAGGCGTAGCCGGTGTATGTGACGACCAGCCCCGGCGATACGGCCAGCGCCGGGAAGCTGACGGAGATGGCGGCGTTCGCGATCCACTGGGCGAAGCCGGCGACGGCCAGCCCCGATCCTCGGATCTGGTTCGGGAACATCTCGCCCAGCATCACCCACATGATCGGACCCCAGCTGAGGTTGAAGAAGATCACATAGAGGTTGGCCGCGATCAGCGCCATCAGGCCGTTATGACCGGGCAGCGATACTGCGCCGTTCGCGCCGGTGACGGCAGTGGAGAAGGCATAGGCGACGATCGCCAGCGTCACGGCCATGCCGGCCGATCCGATCAGCAGCAACGGTTTGCGACCGATCCGGTCCACCAGCATGATCGTGCCCAGGCACGCGCCGATCGACAATACGCCAGACAGGATGTTGATCTGAAGCGCATTATCTTCCGAGAAGCCGACGGCCTCCCACAAGGTCGCGCCATAATAGAAGACGACGTTGATGCCGACCAGCTGCTGGAATACGGCCAGGCCAATGCCAGTCCATACGATCGGGCGGATCTTGCCGGTGGTCTTGCTGATCAGGTCGCTCAGTTTGGGGCGATGATGATCGGCGGAGAGGCTGGCCCGGATTTCGGCGACCTTGCGCGCGGCTTCCTGCGGTCCGAACAGGCGGGTCAGCACGGCCAGCGCGCGATCGTCATGCCCGCGCGCGACGAGATAGCGGGGGCTTTCCGGGATGACGAGCAGCGCCAGGAAATAGATGGCGGCCGGGATCGCCTGCAACCAGAACATCCAGCGCCAGGCCGGGAAGTCCAGCCATAGCGGCGCGGTGGACCCGCCAGCGTAGCGGGCCAGCACGAAATTGGCGACGAACGCGCCAGTAAGGCCCGAAATGATCATCACCTGCTGCACCGACGACAGCCGACCGCGCACATTGGCGGGGGTGACTTCGGAGATATAGACAGGCGAAATGACGCTTGCTGCGCCCACGCCCAGCCCGCCGATGATGCGCGCGATGATGAAGATGGCGGAGGAACCGGCGGCACCGGCGACCAGCGCGCTGACCAGGAACAGGATCGCCGCCAGCATCATCACGCCGCGACGGCCGATGATGTCGGCCATGCGCCCCGCGCCGAACGCACCGATGGACGACCCAACCAGAATCGCGCCGACATTGATGCCGATGCCCAGCTTGCCCAGGTCGAAGGCGCTTTCCAGCCCCTTTTGCGTGCCGTTGATGACGCCACTGTCATAGCCGAACATGAACCCGCCGATCGTGGCCACCGCCACGATCGCGGCGATAAAGGCCATGTTGACCTTTTCCGCGCTCCCCTCACTCATCCGTCTTCGTCCTTCCAATTCTTATATCGTTGCGACTTACAATGCTGCGATATGGCCCGGCAACCCGGCCACGCCGGGATCGAAGGCGAAGAGATCGCCTGCCAGAGGCTGCTCTGTCAACGCTGTCATGTCCAGCCCCTTGCGCGCCGTCGTCGCATAGGCCGTGGTCAGCCCTTCGCCGCCAAAGGCGATCTTGGTGATGTTGGCGACGGGGAAGCGCACTTCGCGCATCAGCTTGCCGGCCGGATCGTAACGGCGCACCGCCCATCCACCGAACAGGCCGGTCCACAAACAGCCTTCGGCATCCACCGTCGGTCCGTCGGGATAGCCTGCATCCTCCTCGATCTTCGCGAACAGGCCGGTATTACCGACGGTGCCGTCCTCACGCAATTCGGTGCGCCAGATGCGCTTGCCCAACGTGTCGGTATGATAGAGCGTCCGCCCATCGGGCGAAACAGCCGGCCCGTTGGTGATCGACACGGCGGGCAGGCCGCTTTCGACGCATACGCCCTTGTGGAAACGGTAGAAATAACCGCTATCGGCTTCCTCCGCATCGTCCATCGACCCGAACCACAGCGCGCCATCGGGCGCGACGCAGGCGTCATTCTGCCGGTTGCCGGGCAGATGCGTTTCGGGTGCGTGGAGCAGGGCGAAGCTGCCCTGCGCCGGGTCGAAGCGATGCACGCCGGTCTGGAGGCCGACCGCAAACAGCCCGTCGTCGGTCGGGACGATCCAACCCACCTGACAGGGCGCCGCCCAGCTACGCCCGACGTCGGTCGCCGGGTCGTAACGGTGGATGCGATGCCCCTTGATATCGACGAACCACAGGGCGGCGTCGCGCGCTACCCAGATCGGCCCTTCGCCCAGCGTCGCGCCGACAGACAGCACGCTCTGCGGATCGGCACTCATGACGTCAGCGCCAGCCGGCATCGATGAAATAATCATGCGCGGTGCAATAGCGCGCATCGTCCGACGCCAGGAACATGGCCAGCGCGGCAACGTCTTCGGGCAGGATACGGCCATCCAGACATTGCGCCGCGACGATCTCCGCTTCGCCTTCGGGCGTGTACCATTTTTCCTGGCGCAACGTCTTCACATTGCCGGGGATGATGGTGTTGACGCGGATATTGTCCCGGCCAAGATCGCGGGCGAGGCTGCGGGTCAGCCCCTCGATCGCGGCCTTAGCGGTCTGGTACAGCGTCAGTTCCGGCAGAGCGAGGTGCCAGCTGATCGATCCGAAATTCAGGATCACACCGCCACCGGCGCGCTTCAACGCCGGCACCGCCGCCTGCGCCGCGAAGAAGAGGTGGCGCAGATTGACCGCCATCCGCTCGTCCCAATAGGCGGGCGTCACTTCCGCGATCGTGTGGCGATCGTCATTGGCGGCATTGTTGATCAGGATGTCGATCCCGCCCAACTGCTGCTCGACCGTGCCGATCATCGCCTGCACGGCGTCGATGTCGCGCAGATCCACGGCATGGAAGATCGGCGTGAAGGCTGCGTCGCCGGACAGGCGGGCGACCAGCGCTTCGCTCTGTTCCACGGCGATATCGCAAAAGGCGACATGCGCGCCCTGCGCCACGAACCCTTCGACCAGCCCTTCGCCAATGCCGCTGCCGCCGCCACTGATAAAGACCCGCTTGCCCTCCAGGCTGGGGTAGATGGCGCGGCTCATGCGGTTTCTTTCAGCAGGCCGCGTGCGGCCAGATTGGTGAACAGGGCGGTCAGGCCAAAGCTCCAGGGTGCGGCGTCCTTCGACGTCACGACGGTGTTGACCAGCTTGCCGAGGCGCGGGGTGGAGATGGCGACGACATCGCCGACCTTGTGGGTAAAGCCACGGCCCGGCTCGTCCCGATCCTGCACGGGCGCGAACAACGTGCCCAGGAACAGGGTGAATCCATCGGGATATTGATGTTCGGACAGCGTCTGGCGCACCAGTTCCAGCGGATCGCGGCTGATCTGGTTCATGCTGCTATGGCCTTCCAGACGATAGCCTTCCGGCCCATCAATGGTCAGTTCCAATTCGGCATTGCGCACGTCGTCGATGGTGAAATCCTCGTCGAACAGGCGGACGAGCGGGCCGAGCGAGCAGGAGGCGTTATTGTCCTTCGCCTTGCCCAGCAGCAGGGCGGAGCGCCCTTCGAAATCGCGCAGATTGACGTCATTGCCCAGCGTCGCGCCGATAGCGCTCCCAGCGGCATTGACCAGCAGCACGACTTCCGGTTCCGGGTTGTTCCAGGTGGAGTCCGACCGGATGCCGATCTCAGCACCCAGGCCCACGGTCGACAACACTGGCGACTTGGTGAAGACTTCCGCGTCCGGACCGATCGCGACTTCCAGATATTGCGACCACAGGCCATCCTCGATCAGCGCGGCCTTGAGCGCTGCGGCCTCGGCCGATCCGGGCACCACGGCGCGGATGGAGCCGCCGACCCGTTCTTCCAGACGGCCGCGAATCTCGGCGGCGGCGCTGGCGTCGCCACGCGCGCGCTCCTCGATCACGCGCTCGATCGCCGACAGGGCGAAGGTCACGCCGCACGCCTTGACGCATTGCAGATCGACCGGGCTGAGCAGCGGCAAAGCGAGCGTGTCGAGCGGCCCCAATTCTTCACCGGAGGCTGCAGCCAGCGGCAGCTTTTCGGCCAGTTGCGCCACTGTCGGCGCAACTTGGCTCATGTCGTAGGCGATGCCTTTATCTACAAGGATCGGGCTGGGGCCCGCGGCAGTCAGGACACGGCCAATAAACAGACCTTCGCGCCAGTCGGCGGGCAAGCAATCCGTCAAATTCACGGCGAGCAAGGAGTTTTCCCCCGGCATCATCAACTCCTAAAAAGGTGGTTCTAAATTGATAGCGCTACCAAAATCGAACCGCCAGCGAAGTCAAGAGGTGTTGCGCAAAAGGCGCGCGGGGGAAAAGTCGTAGGTTCGATCGCGTGTTACGGCTTTTCCCCACGTCCGCTTTACGGCATAGCTGGAAGGACCATGAGCAAGACCGAAGACTCGGCGCCAGAGACTGGCGCAGCCGCCGTTCCCGAAACTCCCGCTGCCGACAAGGCGAAGGACAGGAACAGGGTCGACCTCGCCACCGCGGCGATCAAATCGGCCGGCAAGGGCGTATGGGCCGGGGCAGCCGTCGGCATCGGGTCCGCTGCGATCGTCGCGGCGTTGCTCTATACCCGCAAAAAGGGCTGATCGAACCCCAATTTTCCATGACATCGCCGTGATGATGTCTGCAGTTTCGTAATCTCGATCGAGCCATCAGGCGATCGCGCGACCGTTGCCCATAAAAAAGAGGCGGCATGGCCTTCGTACCATGCCGCCTCCCGGTGCGACCCTTTAGGCTCTTATGTCCCCGCCTTCGTGACAGGGGGGATCGGTTATGCCTTATGCAGCGCCGCCGCTCAGATAGCTGACCAACTCGGTCTTGCTGATGGACGTGCTCTTATCCTTGTCGGCCGTGGTAAAGGCGCCATTGGCCCAAGCGGTGACCTGCTCTGCGGGAAGCGCGGAACCGGTCGCCTTCATCTCCTGACTCTTCAGCGCAACCATCCAGCGCGTAAATTCGGACTGGTCCAGTTGGCCGTCATTGTTGGCGTCATAAGCTGGGAATTCCGCGTCCACGATCGACGCGACCGATGCCGCCGGGTTGGCAGGCGCGGCCGGGGTGGCGGCTTGTGGCGCAGCAGGGGTGGCGGGCGCCGCCGGAGTCGCTGGCGTAGCGCCGTCGGCCGGTGCGGGGGCCATCTGCGCCATCGCAGGCGCGGTTATCGCCAGGGCGGCGGTCAATAGGAATGTGCGGACCATGGTAATCTCCTGCCACCTTATATTGAATCGAAACAGATCATGTTTCGGAAAATCTCGTTATGCTGGAGTAATAATGAACGGGGACTGGCGAATGTTCCTGAACAGCCATTCAGGCGGGGTCATTCGTCTTGAAAATATACTCGACTCGTCGGTCTTTTCTGATCGGATCATGGAAACGCCCCGGTTGTTGCCGTCCTGTCTTTCCCGATTTGCCCCGATGGGCCGACACTGCTAGGCGCGCGGCACGTTTTCCTCCTTTCAAGACGCTAAGGATTCGCGCCATGGTCCCTCGCTACGCCCGCCCCGCAATGACCGCCCTCTGGGAACCGGAAGCCCGCTTCAAAATCTGGTTCGAGATCGAGGCTCATGCGACCGAGAAGCTGGGCGAGCTGGGCGTCGTCCCGCCGTCCGCTGCCAAGGCGCTCTGGGACTGGTGGGCGACCAACCCCGCGATCGACGTGCCCGCGATCGACGCGATCGAGGCCGTGACCAAGCATGACGTCATCGCCTTCCTGACCTGGGTTGCCGAACAGGTCGGCGACGAAGCCCGCTTCATGCATCAGGGCATGACGTCGTCGGACGTTCTGGACACCTGCCTCGCTGTGCAGCTTGCCCGCGCCGCGGACATCCTGATCGAGGATATCGACAAGTTGCTGGAGGTGATCAAGCGCCGCGCCTTCGAACATAAGCTGACGCCCACCATCGGCCGCAGCCATGGCATCCATGCCGAGCCAGTCACTTTCGGCCTGAAAATGGCCGAAGCCTATGCCGAATTTTCGCGCTGCAAGACCCGCCTGATCGCGGCGCGCGAAGAAGTCGCGACCTGCGCCATTTCCGGCGCGGTCGGCACCTTCGCCAATATCGACCCGCGCGTTGAGGAACATGTCGCGGAAAAGCTGGGCCTCGCCATCGAGCCCGTGTCCACGCAGGTAATCCCGCGCGATCGCCATGCGATGTTTTTCGCCACTCTGGGCGTGATCGCCAGCTCGATTGAACGTCTGGCCGTCGAGGTCCGCCACCTCCAGCGCACAGAAGTGCTGGAAGCGGAAGAATATTTCTCGCCCGGCCAGAAGGGTTCGTCAGCCATGCCGCACAAGCGCAACCCGGTGCTGACCGAAAACCTCACCGGCCTCGCCCGCGTGGTGCGTGCTGCGGTCGTGCCGGCACTGGAAAATGTGGCGCTCTGGCATGAGCGCGACATCAGCCATTCGTCGGTCGAGCGTTTCTTCGGTCCCGACGCCACCATCACGCTCGATTTCGCGCTGGCGCGCCTGACAGGCGTCATCGACAAGCTGCTCATCTACCCTGAGCGGATGATGAAGAATCTCGACAAGATGGGCGGCCTCGTCCACTCGCAGCGCGTGTTGCTGGCCCTGACCCAGGCGGGCGTCAGCCGCGAGGACAGCTATCGTTACGTCCAGCGCAACGCCATGAAGGTGTGGGAATCGGACGGCCAGCTGTCGCTGCTCGAGTTGCTGAAGGCTGACGAGGACGTCACGGCTGCCCTGTCGGCGCAGGAGATCGAGGACAAGTTCAACCTCGACTATCATTTCCGTCAAGTCGATACGATCTTCGCCCGCGTTTTCGGCGAGGCGTAACTATTCTTGTAAACTCCGTTCGTTTCGAATCCAGCGGCGTCGCTGGGGTAGAAACGAACGGAGGTTGGGTTTTAACGCCCGCCCAGTCGCGGCCGCATTCTCGGCGCGGCGTCGGATTGTCGCCGGATCAGCGCATGGTCCAGCACCAGATGCTCGACCTCCTCCGCGTCACCCCCGCGCCGGCTCTTCAACTGTCGCACCAGCACCTCCACCGCCGCGCGTGCCATGGCGCTGATCGGCTGGCGAATGGTGGTCAGTTCCGGCCAGATGGTGGTCGCGAGCGACGTATCGTCGAACCCGCACACCGTCAGGTCGCCCGGCACGTCCAGTCCGGTGCGATGCGCGATCGCCACGGTCGCGGCGGCCATATCGTCATTGCTGGCAAAAATGGCGGTCGGTGGATCGAGCAGCGACAGGATATGTTCGGCCGCGTCCAGTCCGGATCGGTAGGTGAAGAAGCCCTGCGCGATCAGTTCGTCCTGCACCGGCAGGCCGGATTCACCCAGTGCCTCGACATAACCCTCGAACCGTCTGGCGCTCGCGCTCTGATTGGGGTTGCCCTTGATGAAGCCGATGCGGCTATGGCCCAGCGCGATCAGATGGCGCGTCATTTCATAGGCCGCCAGCCTGTCGTCGATGCTGACGGCGTGCAGTTCTCCTGGCGCGCGCCCGGTCGCCACGGCCACAGCGGGAATGCCCGCCTCGTCCAGCGCATCGACCAGTTCAGGCAGGTCGCAGAGCGGCGGCGGCAGGATCACCCCGTCGATCCGCCCGCGCTTCAGATGCGCGACGACCGATGCGACGGACGTTTCCTCATCCCATTTTTCCACGACCAGATCGACGCTGCTGCGGCTGGCCTGATCCAGGCTGCCGACCAGAAATTCGCTGAGATAGGAGGATGACGGGTTGGAATAGAGCAAACCGATCCGCGTTTCGTCGCCCCCCGCCAAGGTCCGCGCGGCGGCGCTGGGCGCATAGTTGAGCGCGGCGATCGCCGCTTCCACTTTTTCCCGCGTAACGGGGCGCACCACCTGCTCGCCATTGATGACGCGCGACACCGTCATGGGCGACACGCCGGCATGGACGGCGACGTCGTTGATGGTGGGCGCGTTGCGCTGTCGGCGGGAGCTTCTGGTATCGGTCAAATGCGGCGCCCTTCCCCTTGGGAGCGGATGATGTCGTCAGCGTAATGGTAACGGCATCATCCGCTATATTTAAAGCGAAATATCAATTGTGCCCCGGCGCATAGGGGAATTTGAGCGCCTTGTACCAATTGAGATCATGGGCGGGTTCAGCCGATCCGGCGGGCAGGGGGCGTTTGGACACCGACTGGAAATAGGCGATGCTGGCGTCGCGCCACCACTGCGCTTCGCGATGCTGGATCGTCAGAAACGCCTCCGTCTCCGCAAAGCGCTCCGCATCGACATAGGGTTTCAGCGACGTCCAAGTCGTCTGCATGTCCGCAACATAGGTCACGCCGCGGTCATAGCTGTGGACCAGTCCGTCCCACAGATTGTCGCCCGATTTCAGACGATAATCCCATGGCACATGGTGAAACCACAGCAGATCGCGCTCCGGCGTGGTCTTCGCATTGGCCAGCAGCTTCGCGACCGGCGCGGCATATTGGCCCACCGCATCGCTGCCGCTCTTCGTCCGGTCGAAGCCGATGCCGTTCGCGTCCGCCTTGTGATAATAGACCGGGTTCCATTCGGGCCGTGCGAGGTCCGACACCCATGGTCCCGGCCCATAATGATGGCCGGTATCCATGACATGGGCCAGGCCAAGCGGCGTCATATAATCGACCGCCGCTTCGCGCGATCCCATCATCATCTTGACGACCGGCTGCACGACCTTCTGGTCGGGCGAGAAAGTCATCTCCGCCCATTCCTTCGCGATCGTCTCGGCCGACAGGCTGGTGTCCCACGCCAGACGGCCGAACGCATACCAGTCCGCTTGGTTGAAGATCGACCCGCTCCAGTCGCGATCCACGCCGATATTGGCGACGCCTGCGATGCCGGTCAGCTTGTGGCCCTCCAGCGATCCGTCGATGACCTTGGCAACGGTCGATCCCTTGCCCTTGGCATAGGTGTCCGCGTCCAAAGTCTCCTCGAATAGCGGGCCAAGATAGGTCAGGTGCGTCGATTGCCCCAGATATTCCTTGGTGATCTGGAATTCCATCATCAGCGGCGTCTTGGGCATCGCGCCGAAAAGGGGGTGGAAGGGTTCGCGCGGCTGAAAATCGATCGCGCCATTCTTCACCTGCACGATCACATTGTCGGCGAACTTGCCGTCCAGCGGCTTGAAATCCGTATAGGCCTGCTTGGCGCGATCGTCGGGATTGTCATGCGCATAGACGAAGGCGCGCCACATCACGATCCCGCCATGCGGCTTTACCGCTGCTGCCAGCATGTTCGCGCCATCGGCATGGGTGCGATTATAATCCTGCGGTCCGGGCTGACCCTCGCTATTGGCCTTCACCAGGAAACCGCCGAAATCGGGGATTGCCTTGTAGATTTCGTCCGCCTTTGCCTTCCACCATGCGGCGACCTGCGGATCGAGCGGATCGGCGGTCTTGAGGCCATCCAATTCCATCGGCGCGGTCCATTTGACCGACAGATAGACTTTGATCCCATAGGGGCGGAAGATGTCCGCCAACGCCGACGCCTTCTCGATATAGGGTGCGGTCAGGCTGTCGGCCTTGGCGTTCACATTGTTCAGCACCGTGCCATTGATACCGATCGAGGCATTGGCTCTGGCATAGTCGCTGTAGCGCGGCCCCTTCCAGTCCGGCAGGCGCCACCAGTCCCAGATGGATTGCCCGCTATAGCCGCGCTCGACCGTGCCGTTCAGATTGTCCCAATGGTTGAGCAGGCGCAGTCCGATCTTCGGCGCGCTGCGAATGTCGAGTTTGTCGAGGCTCGTTCCGCTCTGTGCCAGACGCAGCCAATGATAGGTGCCATGCAGCAGGCCCACGTCGCTGTTCGCGGCGATGATCGTGACCGCCTTGCCGTCTACCGTCGCGCTGCGAATCGCATAGCCTTCCGCGCCCAGCCCGTCCGTCTTGACCGGCAGGGCAGGGGTGGATGCCGGTGTCGCCAGCAGTAGTGCACCTTGCTGGACCGTTGCCGACATAGCGGGTGTGGTGCCCGTCATGCCGGCGATACCGCGCTGCAATTCCTGCGTCGCGATGGTCAGCGTCGGGCTGGTCCCGGCCGCCACGATAGCGGTCGCATGGGCCGCCAAAACCGGCGCGCGCGCCTGATCGGCGGGCGGATAGCGCAACCACAGATCATAGCCGTCCTCGGCCTGCGCCACGGGCGCCAGAACTGGCGTCAGCGCCGTTCCGGCCATGGCAATCATCCAGCAAAACAGGCGCGCTTTCACTTTCATCCTCTCCCTAGTCCCCGAACGTCAAAGCCCATTGATCGGGCATTGACAAGTCTCTCTTGTCGAAGCAATGGTAACGCTATCAGTTCGATCGCGGCAAGCGGAAAGATTGGCGCGCAATAAAATGGAGGGGGGCATCATGATCCGTAACCGCAAAATCTTGTGTGCCGCATCGGCGCTGGCGTTCAGCGTCGCCCTGCCCATGGCGCCTGCATATGCGGCGCCCGCGACGGCATCGGCCAAGGCCGTCTACAAGGATGCCAACGCCCCGATCGAGGCCCGCGTCGATGATCTTCTCTCGCGCATGACGCTGGATGAGAAGATCGCCCAGATCACCACCGTCTGGCTCGACAAGGTCAAGATTTTCGACGACCAGTTGCAGCTCGATCCTGCCAAGCTGGCAGCGCAATATCCCAATGGCCTCGGCCATTTCACGCGCCCTTCCGATGCGAAGGGTGCCGTCAGTCCTCGGGTCGCACCAGGACGCAATCCGCGCCAGACGGTCGCGCTCGTCAACGCCCTGCAAAAATGGGCGACGACGCAGACGCGGCTCGGCATCCCGATCCTCTTTCATGAAGAGGGACTGCATGGCTATGCGGCCGTCGGCGCGACCAGCTTTCCTCAGTCGATCGCTATGGCATCGTCCTTCGATACGGACATGCTGCGCGACGTCAACAGCGTCATCGCGCGCGAAATCCGTGTCCGAGGCGTGCCGATGATCCTGTCGCCGGTGGTGGATATCGCCCGCGATCCGCGCTGGGGCCGGATCGAGGAAACCTATGGCGAAGATCCCTATCTGGTCGGTGAAATGGGCGTCGCCGCGGTTGAGGGTCTGCAAGGCGTCGGCCGGGGGCGCAATCTGCGCGACGGCAAGGTGTTCGCCACGCTCAAGCATCTGACCGGCCATGGTCAGCCCGAAAGCGGCACCAATATCGGTCCCGCGCCCGTCAGCGAACGCGAACTGCGCGAGAATTTCTTCCCGCCCTTCGAACAGGTGGTGAAGCGCACCGGCATTGAAGCGGTCATGGCCAGCTACAATGAAATTGACGGCGTCCCCAGCCATGCCAATCGCTGGCTGCTGGAAGGCGTGCTGCGCGAGGAGTGGGGCTTCAAGGGGGCGGTCGTCTCCGACTATTCGGCGGTCGACCAACTGATGAGCATCCACCATATCGCCGCCAATCTGGAAGAAGCGGCGATCCGTGCGCTGGATGCCGGGGTGGATGCGGATCTGCCCGATGGCCTGTCCTACGCCACGCTGGGCAAGCTGGTGCGCGAAGGCAAGGTGAGCGAAGCGAAGGTCGACCTGGCCACCCGCCGCATGCTGGACCTGAAGTTCCGCGCCGGCCTGTTCGAGCATCCCTATGCCGATGCCGCCGCGTCGGAAAAGATCACCAATAATGCGGACGCCCGCGCGCTGGCGCTGAAGGCTGCGCAGCGCTCGATCACCCTGCTTAAAAATGACGGCATGCTGCCGCTGAAGCCCGAAGGCACGATCGCCGTGATCGGTCCGAGCGCGGCCGTGGCGCGCCTTGGTGGTTATTATGGCCAGCCGCCGCACACGGTGTCGATCCTCGACGGGATCAAGGCGAAGGTCGGCGCACGCGCGAACATCGTCTTCGCGCAGGGCGTGAAGATCACCGAAAATGACGACTGGTGGGAAGATAGCGTCACCAAGTCGGACCCCTCAGAGAACCGCAAGCTGATCGAGCAGGCGGTGGAAGCAGCCAAGAATGTCGATCGCATCGTGCTGACGCTGGGCGACACTGAGCAGTCGAGCCGCGAAGGCTGGGCCGACAATCATCTGGGTGATCGTCCGTCGCTCGATCTGGTGGGTGAACAGCAGGAATTGTTCGATGCGCTCAAGGCTTTGGGCAAGCCGATCACCGTGGTCCTGATCAACGGCCGCCCGGCCTCGACCGTGAAGGTTAGCGAGCAGGCCAACGCCATATTGGAAGGCTGGTATCTGGGCGAGCAGGGCGGCAATGCCGTCGCCGACGTCCTGTTCGGCGATGTAAACCCCGGCGCGAAGCTGCCCGTCACCGTCCCCCGCTCGGTCGGGCAACTGCCCATGTTCTACAATGCCAAGCCCTCGGCGCGTCGTGGATATCTGTTCGATACCACCGATCCGCTCTATCCTTTCGGCTTCGGGCTTTCCTACACGACATTCGACCTGTCGCCCCCGCGTCTGGCGGCGACCAGCATCGGCACCGGCGGCAAAACGACCGTCTCGGTCGATGTCCGCAACAGCGGCGCGCGCGAAGGCGACGAAGTCGTCCAGCTTTATATCCGTGACAAGGTCAGCAGCGTCACCCGCCCGATCAAGGAGTTGAAGGGCTTCCAACGCGTCACCCTGAAGCCGGGCGAAACCCGCACCGTCACCTTCACCATCAGCCCAGAAAGCCTCCAGATGTGGGACGCGGACATGCATCGCGTCGTCGAACCGGGCGATTTCGAGATCATGACCGGCAACAGCTCGGTCGCACTCAAATCCGCCACGCTGACGGTGAAGCCATGAGCGCTCGTCTTGCTCGTCGTCAGGCGCTCGGCCTGCTCGCCTCCACCTCCTTCTTCGCAGCGGCCCCGGCCGTTGCGGCGAAGGGGAAGGGGCCGCTCTACAAGGATGCCTCCGCCCCCATCGACCTGCGCGTCCGCGACCTGCTCGGCCGGATGACGCTGGAGGAGAAGGTCGGTCAGATCATCGCGCTCTGGGCGACCAAGGCGGACATCATGGACGACCTGACCTTCTCGCCGACCAAGGCGAGCAAGGCCTATCCTAATAGTTTCGGCCAGATCACCCGGCCGTCGGATCGTCGCGGCGCGCCGAATGGCTCCAATCAGGCTGGCGGCGTCGGCGCCCGCTGGCGCACGCCGGCCGATACGGTCGCCTTTGTTAATGCCGTCCAGAAATGGGCGATCGAAGAAACCCGCCTCGGCATCCCGGTGCTGTTCCATGAAGAATCACTCCATGGTTATATGGCGACCGACGCGACCATGTTCCCCATGGCGATCGGCATGGCCGGTGCCTTCGATCGCGACCTGATGCGTGAAGTCCAGTCGGTCATTGCCCGCGAAGTGCGCGCGCGGGGCGTCCATCTGGCGCTGTCGCCGGTGGTGGATATCGCCCGCGACCCACGCTGGGGCCGGATCGAGGAAACCTTTGGCGAAGATCCCTATCTCTGCGGCGAAATGGGCGTTGCGGCGGTGCTGGGCCTGCAAGGCGAAAGCAAGCAGCTTGGCCCGGACAAGGTCATGGCGACGCTCAAGCACATGACCGGTCACGGCCAACCCCAGAGCGGCGAGAATGTCGCGCCGGCCCCGATCAGCCAGCGCGAATTGCGCGAGAATTTTTTCCCGCCCTTCCGTCAGGTGGTCAAGCGCACCGGCATCGCCGCCGTCATGCCATCTTATAACGAGATCGACGGCGTCCCGTCGCACCAGAATGTATGGCTGCTCGGCGACATCTTGCGCGGCGAATGGCATTTCGACGGCGCGGTGGTCAGCGACTATGGCGCGGTCCACGAACTCGACACCATCCACCATGTCCAGCCCGACCCGGAGGCATCGGCCCGCGCCGCCCTCCGTGCCGGGGTCGATTGCGAGTTGCCCGATGGGATGACCTATCGGACGCTCGTGGAACAGGTCCGCAGCGGAAAAGTGCCTTCCGAAGCGGTCGACATCGCCTGCACGCGCATGTTGACCCTCAAATTCCGCGCGGGCCTGTTCGAAAATCCCTGGCCGCGTCGCGATTATGATGCGCTGACCGGCAATAAGGAGGCGCGCGCATTGGCGCTGAAGGCCGCGCACAAATCCATCGCGCTGCTCAAGAATGACGGCATATTGCCTTTGGCCGCCGGCGCGCACAAGCGGGTCGCGGTGATCGGTCCCAATGCCGCCATCGCGCGGCTGGGCGGCTATTCCTCCATTCCGCGTCAGGACGTCTCGCTGCTGGAAGGCGTCCAGTCCAAGCTCAAGGGCAAGGCGGAGGTCGTTCATGCGCAGGGCGTCTTCATCACCCAGAGCGAGGATCGTTCGGTGGACGATGTGTTCCTGGCCGATCCGGTCAAGAACCGCGCGCTGATCGCCGAAGCTGTCGAGGTGGCCAAGGGCGCGGATATCGTGTTGCTCGCCATCGGCGACACCGAACAGACCAGCCGCGAAGGTTTCGCCAAGAACCATCTGGGGGACCGCACCAGCCTCGATCTGGTGGGTGAGCAGAATGACTTGTTTGCGGCGATCAAGGCGACCGGCAAGCCCGTCATTGTCTGTGCCATCAACGGCCGCCCACCCAGCTATCCCGCCGTGGTCGACGGGGCCAATGCCCTGCTCGAATGCTGGTATCCGGGGCAGGAGGGCGGCACGGCCATGGCCGACATCCTATTCGGCGATGTCAATCCGGGCGCCAAGCTGCCTGTCACCGTCGCGCGCGATGCGGGCCAGATCCCGATCTTCTACAATCGCAAGCCCAGCGCCCGGCGCGGCTATGTGTTCGAGGATGTCTCGCCGCTCTTCTCGTTCGGATATGGCCTCAGCTACACCAAATTCGAATTTGGAAAACCACGACTTTCCTCACCCCGCATCGGTATAGGTGGCAGCGTCACGGTCGAAGTCGATGTGCGCAACGCGGGCGACAGGGCAGGGGACGAGGTCGTCCAGCTCTACGTCCATGACCAAGTCGCCACCGTCACCCGCCCGATCAAGGAATTGAAGGGCTTCGAACGCGTCACGCTCGCGCCCGGCGAAACGAAGACCGTGCGCATCCCGCTTGGCCCCGACGCCTTCAGCTTGTGGAATCTCGACATGGAGGAAGTGGTCGAACCCGGCCTCTTCGACATCATGGTCGGACCCGACAGCCAGAATATTCAGACCATCCCGCTCGAAATCATCTGAACAGGACCGCTCAAATGCCCAAGATTATTGATGCCAAGGTCATTGTCACTTCCCCCGGCCGCAATTTCGTCACCTTGAAGATCATCACCGAAGACGGCGTCTACGGTCTGGGCGACGCGACGCTCAACGGTCGCGAGCTCTCGGTCGCCAGCTATTTGCAGGACCATGTCATCCCCTGCCTGATCGGTCGCGACGCGCACCGGATCGAAGATATCTGGCAGTATCTCTACAAGGGCGCCTATTGGCGTCGCGGTCCCGTCACCATGTCGGCCATCGCCGCCGTCGATACCGCGCTGTGGGATATCAAGGGCAAGCTGGCCGGTCTGCCCGTCTATCAGCTGCTGGGCGGCGCCAGCCGGGAAAGCGTCATGGTCTATGGCCATGCCAACGGCACCACGATCGAAGATACGGTCAAGACTGCGCTCGAATATCAGGCGCAGGGTTACAAGGCGATCCGCATCCAGTGCGGCGTGCCCGGCATGGCGTCCACCTATGGCGTGTCGAAGGACAAATATTTCTACGAACCGGCCGACGCAGACCTGCCGACGGAAAATGTGTGGAATACCAGCAAGTACCTCCGCATCGTTCCCGAACTGTTCAAAGCCGCGCGTGAGGCGCTGGGCTGGGACGTGCATCTGCTGCACGACATCCATCACCGCCTGACTCCGATCGAGGCCGGTCGCCTGGGCAAGGATCTGGAACAATATCGCCCTTTCTGGCTGGAGGATGCGACCCCGGCGGAAAATCAGGAAGCCTTCAAGCTGATCCGTCAGCACACCACCACGCCGCTGGCCGTCGGCGAGATTTTCAATTCGATTCATGATTGCCGCGAGCTGATCGAAAATCAGCTGATCGATTATATCCGCGCCACCGTGGTTCATGCGGGCGGCATCAGCCACCTGCGCAAGATCGCCAATCTGGCCGACCTCTATCAGGTGCGAACCGGCTGCCATGGCGCGACCGACCTGTCGCCGGTCTGCATGGCCGCCGCGCTGCATTTCGACCTGTCGATCCCGAACTTCGGCGTGCAGGAATATATGCGCCACACGCCCGAAACCGACGCGGTCTTCCCGCACGCCTACACCTTCGCGGACGGGGCGATGCATCCGGGCGAAGCACCGGGCCTGGGCGTCGACATCGACGAGGAACTGGCCGCCAAATATGAATATAATCGCGCCTTCCTGCCGGTAAACCGGCTGGAAGACGGCACCATGTTCAACTGGTGATTTCGTGCTTCGGCTGCCCTTGACGTCGTCATCCCCGCGAAGGCGGGGATCCATCTTCCACCCCATCTCCAGCCGCACCGTTGGGGATGGTTTCCCGCCTGCGCGGGAATGATGAACCTGATTGGACGAGGGCAGTGACTGCAATTCCCAAAACCGCCGGCCCACCCAAGCCGTCAGGCAAGGTCCGTTGGATCGTCTGCGGCCTGCTCTTCGCGGCGGTCGTGCTCAGCTATATCGACCGGCTTGTGCTGCCGACGCTCAAGCCCGACCTTCAGGCCCGCTATGGCTGGAGCGAGAGCGGCTATGCCAGCCTCGCCATCTGGTTTCAGGCGGGTTACGGCATCGCCTATGTCGTTTTCGGCCGTTTGATCGACCGGATCGGCGCGCGGGCGGGCTATGCGCTCGCCGTGACGCTGTGGACCATCGGCCATGTCGCGCACATCTTCTTCACCTCCACGGCGGGCATGCTGCTCGCCCGCATCCCGCTGGCGATCGGGGAAGCGGGGACATTTCCCGCCGCCATCGCCGCGACCAATGAATGGTTCCCCAAGAAGGAGCGGGCGTTCGCCATCGGCATCTTCAACGCCGGGTCCAATGTCGGCGCGATCCTGACGCCGTTATTTGTCCCGATCATCGCGGTGACGCTGGGCTGGCGCTGGGCCTTCATCCTGACCGGTCTGCTGACGGTCCTGTGGCTGGCGGCATGGTTGAGTTTCTATCGCCGCCCGCGCGAGAAAAAGAGCCTCAGCCCGCAGGAACTGGCCTGGATCGAAACCGATCCGGTCGAGGAAAAGCGCCCCGTCAAATGGGCCACCCTGTTCCGCCATCGCCAGACCTGGGCCTATATGTCGGGCCGTTTCCTGATCGATCCGGTGTGGTGGACCTTCCTCTTCTGGCTGCCCGACTTTTTCAACAAGCAATATGGCGTGAAGATGCTGGACTTCGGTCCGCCGCTGATCGCCGTCTATCTGCTGGCCGATGTCGGCTCCATCGCCGGCGGTTGGGCCTCCTCGCGGTTCATGGGCCGGGGCTGGAGCCTCAATCGCTCGCGCAAGTTCGCCATGTTCCTCGCCGCGCTCTGCGCCGTGCCGATCGCCTTTGCCGCCAGCGCGCCTTCCATGTGGATCGCCGTCGGCCTCATCGGCCTCGCCTGCGCCGGGCATCAGGGCTTTTCCGCCAATCTCTACGCGTTGCCCGGCGATGTCTTCCCGCGCTGGATGGCCGGGTCGGTCGTCGGCCTGGGCGGCCTGTCGGGGGCGGTCGGCGGCATGCTGATGGCCAAATTCGCCGGCGTGATCCTCGAAACCGTCGGCAGCTTCGGCCCGATCTTCGCGGTCGCCTCCGTCGCCTATCTGATCGCGCTGGCGGTCATCCACGTCCTGCTGCCCCGCTATCAGCCGGTGGTCGCCTCTGTTCCCGGAAATCCCGCATGACCAAGACGCTCAGCCTTCATCCCGATCGCCTTTTTCCGTCCGATCCCGCGACCCGCGACATCGCCCGCCGCCTCTATGCGAGCGTGCAGGATCTGCCGATCGTGTCGCCCCACGGCCATACCGATCCGCGCTGGTTCGCCTATGACGAGCCCTTCGCCAATCCGGCGGAATTGCTGATCGTGCCCGACCATTATGCCTTCCGCATGCTGATGAGCCAAGGCGTGAAGCTGGAGGATCTGGGCATCCCGACCGTGGACGGCAGCGCCACGGCCAGCGATCCGCGCGCCATCTGGCGTCTCTTTGCCGAGCGTTATTATCTGTTCCGTGGCACGCCGACCCGCATGTGGATGGACTGGGTCTTCGCCGAAGCCTTCGGCATCGATGTGCAGTTGGACGCCGACACCGCCGATCATTATTACAACATCATCGACGCCGCGCTGAAGACGGATGCCTTCCGCCCGCGCGCCCTGTTCGAACGCTATAATATCGAAGTGATCGCCACGACCGAAGGACCGCTCGATCCGCTCGACCATCACCGCGCCCTCCGCGCGTCGGGCTGGGGCGGCAAGGTCGTTACCGCGTATCGTCCCGACCCGGTACTCGACCCCGACGATCCACGCTTCATCGCCAATGTTCAGCGCTTCTGCGCGATGACGGGCGAAGATCCCGCCAGCTACGCCGGCTACCTGCGCGCCCATGAAAAACGCCGCGCCGATTTCCGCGAAGCCGGCGCCACTTCCACCGACCATGGCCACCCGTCCGCTTTCACCGCTGACCTGCCCCGCGATGAGATCGAGGCGCTCTATGCCAAGGTCACGACCGGCCCCGCGACCGCCAAGGAGGCCGAGCTGTTCCGTGGCCATATGCTGACCGAAATGGCGCGCATGTCGATCGCGGACGGCATGGTCATGCAGCTGCATCCCGGCGTCCACCGCAGCCATAACGCCGCCGTGCTGGCCCGCTTCGGCAAGGACAAGGGCGGCGACATCCCGACCGCCGGTGAATTCGTGCAGGCGCTCAAGCCGCTGCTCGACGCCTATGGCAATGATCCGCGCCTGACCTTGATCCTCTTCACCCTGGACGAGGATGTCTATGCGCGCGAACTGGCCCCGCTGGCCGGCCATTATCCGGCGCTGAAACTGGGACCGCCCTGGTGGTTTCATGATAGCCCGGAAGGCATGCGCCGTTTCCGCGAGCGCACCACCGAAACCGCCGGCTTCTACAATACGGTGGGTTTCAACGATGACACCCGCGCCTTCCTGTCGATTCCGGCGCGGCATGACGTCGCCCGCCGCATGGATTGCGCCTGGCTTGCCCAGTTGGTCGCCGAACATCGGCTGGAGGAGGATGAAGCGCTCGAACTCGCCCGCGCGCTCGCTTATGACCTTGCCAAGGCGGCGTACAAGCTGTGAGCCGCCTGTCTTCCGCCACGCTCGCGCAATTGCCCGCCGACGTCACTCTGCCCAGCTATGATCGAGCCGCCGTGACATGCGGCGTCGTCCATATCGGTATCGGCGCCTTTCATCGCGCGCATCAGGCGGTGGTCTTCGACGACGCCCTCAATGCCGGCGACCTGCGCTGGGGCATCATCGCGGCCTCGCTGCGGTCGCCCGCCGTGCGCGACCAGATGCAGCCGCAGGACGGCCTCTACACCATGTTGGTGCGCGACGGCGCGGCCGAGCCGGCACGCATCATCGGCGCGGTGCAGCAAGTGATCGTCGCGCCGGAAGAGCCGACGGCGCTGCTCGCTGCGCTGGCCTCCCCGGACACGCATATCGTGACGCTCACCATCACGGAAAAGGGCTATAAGCTCGATCCATCGACCGGCGCCCTGATCGCGGACGATCCGCAGCTCGCCGCCGACCTGGCCTCGCTCGAAAGCCCGCAGACCGCGCCCGGCTACCTGGTCGCCGCGCTGGCCCTGCGCCGCGCCGCCGGCCTTGCGCCCTTTACCGCCATCAGTTGCGACAACCTCCCGCATAATGGCGTGCGCCTGCGCAATGCCGTGCTGGAACTGGCGCGGCGGCATGACGCCGATCTGGCCGACTGGATTGCGACCCACGGCGCTTTCCCCGAAACCATGGTCGATCGCATCGTGCCGGCCACCACGCCCGAAGACATCGCCGCGCTCACCCAGCGTCTCGGCCTGGAGGATCAGGCGATGGTCAAGACAGAACCTTTCATCCAATGGGTGATCGAGGATAAATTCTGCGGCCCCCGTCCGGATTTCAGTGCCGGCGTGCAATTGACGCAGGCCGTCGCCCCCTGGGAGGAAGCCAAGCTGCGCCTGCTCAACGGCGCACATAGCGGCATCGCCTATCTGGGCGGCCTGGCCGCCATCGACCATGTCCACGAAGTGCTGGCGCTGCCGGAAGCCCGCGCCTTCGTGGAAGCGCTCTGGGACGAGGCGGAAACCACCCTGACGCCACCGCCCGAACTGGACGTGGCCGCTTATCGCCGCGACCTGATGGCGCGTTTCGACAATCCGACGCTGCGCCACCGCACGCGTCAGATCGCGATGGACGGGTCGCAAAAGCTGCCGCAGCGGCTGCTCGCGCCTATCGCCGCCCGCTTGGCGGCGGGGCAGGGGATCGATGCGCTCGCGCTGGCCGTGGCCGCCTGGCTCCGCTGGCAAGCGGGGCAGGATGACAAGGGCGATGCGCATCAGGTGGACGACCCGCTCGCCGCGCCCATCGCCGCGACGCTGGCCGATGCCCGGACGTCGCAGGATCGCGTGGCCGCCATTCTTGCTTTCGACGCCGTGATTCCCCCGACGCTCGCCACCGACGATCGTTTTCGCACGGCGCTCACGCATTGGCTGACGCTGCTGGAAAGCCAGGGTGCGCTGGGTGCATTGGCCGCTTTCCGCCACTGACAACGTAGTCACCTATATCGTTACCATTGTTGCCCGCCGGACGTCTTGACAAAGTCGACGGCGGGTTTATTGAAGCCATAGTGATAGCGCTACCAGTTTACGCCCACCGGAGAGTCGGGGGCGGCGCTCAGGAGAGGGGTTTGTTCATGTCTTCACGCACCCAGATTTTTCGCACCGCGCTGTTCGCCGCGTCCGCGATCGGTTCGCTGGCTCTCGGCCAAGCCGCCCTTGCGCAGGACGCCGCGCCGCAGGATGGCGACGTTGCCGACATCGTCGTGACCGGCATTCGCGCGTCGTTGCAGAGCGCTACCAATGCCAAGAAGGATGCGGTAGCTTTTGGTGACTCGATCTTTGCCGAAGATATCGGCAAGCTGCCTGCCACCAACCTTGCCGAAACGTTGAACCGTATGCCGGGCGTGCGCCTGCGCCGCGACAATAATGGTGAAGGTACGCAGGTCGCGATCCGTGGCCTTGGCCCCAGCTTCACCCGCGTCCTGTTGAACGGCTCGCAGATTCAGGTCGCGTCGGACGGCGGCACCAACGGTGGCAGCGCCAACCGTGAAGTCGATCTAGACTTCTTCCCCTCGGAACTCTTCACTCGCCTCGACCTGGCCAAGAGCCCGTCGCCCTCTACGCTGGAAGGCGGCATCGCCGGCACCGTCAACCTGCGCAACGCGCGCGCCTTCGACAAGGAAGGTACGCATTTCACCGTCGTGGCGCAGGGCCAATATACCAGCCCCAATGACAAGATCAGCCCGCGCGGCGCGATCGTTGCCAGCCACACCACCGACACGTTCGGTATTCTCGTCGGCGTGGCCGGCGTGAAGACCAAGACGCGGATCAAGGGCTTCGAAACCGTTGGCTGGACCGACGGCAATCTGGGCGCCGTCAACGGCGTGCCCGATGCGGGCGGCAACAATTTCTCCTGGGCATCGGTCGTGCCGCGCAATGCGGGCCATGGTCTGGTCGCTGGCCAGCCGGTCAATGTCGTCGCGACGTCGGGCCTGACCCGCTCGCAGCTCAGCACCGCACTGTTGCCGCGTCTGGGCCGTGAAAGCCTGACCGAAGGCACGCGCTCGCGCATCTCGGCGCTGGCCGCGCTGGAATGGCGTCCGTCCGACACGCTGCATTTCGCCATCGACGGTATCTGGGCGAAGTCGACCCGCGATTATACGAAGGTCAACATGAACTGGCAGGTCCGCAATTCCGGGCCGGGCACCAGCGCGCAATCGACCGGCGGCATGATCCCGATCGGCCTGACCGTGGACGAAAATAATGTCGTGACCAGCGGCACCTTCGCTAACTCGTCCTATTTCCTGGAAGCGAGCGTGTTCAAGCAGACCACGAAATTCTGGAACATCAACCCCAGCGTCAGCTGGGAGCCGACCGACAATCTGAAGGTCAACCTCAGCGCCAACTATTCCAAGAGCCGCTTCTTCCGCGAACAGCCGACCTGGGCGTTCCAGACCACGCCCAATTCGGGCGTCGATACCTATTATGAAAATAAGGGCGGCGATTATCCGTCGATCACCAGCAATCTGGACCTCAACGATCCGAACAATGGCAGCTGGCAGTGGTATCGCCAGAATATCCAGCTGGTCCGCCGTCATACCGAAACCAAGGGCGCACATTTCGACGTCATGTATGGCGACGAACAGTTCAACGTGAAGGTCGGCGCGGCCTATGATCAGGCGACCCGCTCGATCCGTGCCTACGACAATAGCATCGCGTATCAGCAGTCGGTCTGTGGTACGGGCTGCACCGGCGCCACCGGCTCGATCACGACCAGCCAGATCGCGCAATATCTGAAAAGCTCCTCGACGGCCGGCTTCGTCGTGCCCAATTTCGATGCCATCAAGCAGGCGACCAACTATGCCAGCTATCGTGACAGCGCGCCCGAAGCGCGCGGTGCGGTAACGGGCGGCGCGACCGGCGACATGGACGAAAAGGTGATGGGCGCCTATTTCGAAGTGAACGGCGTGACCGAAATCGCCGGTCGTGACCTGCACATCAATGCCGGTATGCGCTATGCCCATACCAATCAGGAAGTGACCGGCCCCAGCCAGGTTGGCACCACGATCATCGACATCACGTCGCGTTCCAAATATGAAAATTTCCTCCCGTCGATCAACCTGACCTATGACGTGGCCGATAATATCAAGCTGCGTGCATCGGCTTCGCGCACCATGACCCGTCCGGATGCTGGCCAGATCCTGCCCGGCGTCACCTTCTCCGATCCTTCGGCTCTGATCGCGAACGCCGGCAACCCGGACCTGAAGCCCTACACTTCGGACAATTATGATCTGGGTGGCGAATTCTACACCGGCGGCATCGGCTATGTCGGCGTCTCGGCCTTCATGAAGAATGTCCAGGGCTTCACCACCACGGTGCCGACGCAGGCGACCTTCGGTTCGCTGAACATCCCCTATGCCAGCCTGCTGTCGACCCAGCAGAATGCATTGACCGATCGTTCGGGGGCAACTGGCGTCGCCATCAACGATCTGGCCATCACCGTGAACCGTCCGGTCAACCTCTCCGACCTGAAGATCAAGGGTCTGGAAGCCACCTGGGTGCAGCCGCTCGACTTCTTCGTGAAGGGCCTCGGCTTCTCGGCCAACGGCACCTATCTCAAGCAGTCCTCGTCCTCGGGCCTGGTTGCCGAAGGCGTGTCGAAATATTCGTACAATCTTCAGGGCTTCTACGAAAATCACGGCCTGTCGCTCAGCCTGAACTATGTCTGGAACGGCAAGTCCATCGCGCTCAACGGCCCGCAGAACGGCATCGCCGGCGCGGACCTGAAGGCCGATGCCCGTGGTCAGCTCGACCTGTCGGCCGGCTATGAACTGCCCTTCTTCAACAAGGCGATGCGCCTGACGCTCGACGTGCTGAACATCACGAACGAGCCGATCCGCACCACCTTCGAATATTCGAACGCCGCTTATTCGGTCTATTATCCGGGTACGTCGGTTCTGGCCGGTATCCGCGCCAACTTCTGATCCTCCCCAAGGACCAACTGACAGGGCCGGCCGCAACGCCGGCCCTATTTTCTTGGGGCTGGTGATTTGGTGAGGATTGGGATCTCATGCTTCCAATGTTGGATTTTATCTGATCTATCCGGGCTGCCTTCCGAAGGGCCGTCAGGCCTGTATAGGAAGTGACGCTTCGCGAGCGCGCAGGGAGCGCCTGGCGAGCGCTTCGCGAACGCTTCGACCCCAAATAGGGCGACAACGGTGTGAACTTCGGCCGTCGCTTCGGTGGCGCGCCATCATGGCAAAAAGGCAAGGCGATGATGCGTCTCTCTCTCCTCTTCACCATCCCCCTTGCACTGGGCACTATGCCGCTGCAGGCCAAGACCTGCACCCCGACCTGGGTCGCCGGTTGGGCCTCCTCGCAATTCCGTCCCACCGGTGACGCCGAACTGCCCGCCGGCACGCTGCGCGACCGGACCCTTCGCCAGATCGTTCGCCCATCCGTCTCCGGCGACCGTCTCCGCGTCCGCTTCTCCAACCTTGCCGGCACGCAGCCGCTGCGCATTGCCGGTGCCAGCATCGCCCGCGCACTGGGCAGCGCATCGCCGACTGTCGATCCCGGCACGCTCATCTCGCTCCGCTTCGATGGCGCGCCAGAAGTCGTCATCCCTGCCGGCGCCGATTATCTCTCCGACCCGGTATCGCTGCCGGCCAGGGCGCTGGACAATATCGCCATCTCGATCCGCTATGAGGGCGAACCGGAACAGACATCCCATCCCGGATCGCGCGCCACATCCTGGCATCTGCCCGGCAACCATCTGACCGCCGAAGCGATGCCCGGCGCCGCCAGTTTCGACCACTGGTTCAATCTTGCTGCGCTGGAGGTCGAACGCTGCGCGCCTGCGCACCTCATCGTGGCGCTGGGCGATTCCATCACCGACGGCAAAGGTTCCACCACCAACGGCAATGACCGCTGGACCGATATACTGGCGCAGCGGCTTCAGGCCGATCCGAAACGGCGTCCCATCGCCATCGTCAATCAGGGCATCGGCGGCAACCGCCTGCTGAACGACGGCCTGGGTCCGAACGCTCTGGCGCGGCTGGACCGAGATGTGCTGGCCCAGCCCGGCGTGAAGTATATGATCCTGCTGGAAGGCATCAACGACCTGGGCACCCTGACCCGCGACACCCCGGTGAGCGCAGAGGCGCATCAGGCCCATGTCGCCCGCATCATCGGCGCCTATCGGCAGATCATCGCTCGCGCCCATGCCAGGGGGGTCAAGGTGATCGGCGCGACCGTCATGCCCTTCGTTGGCAACGGCTATTACCATGCCGACGCACGGAATGAGGCGGACCGGCAGGCGGTGAATGCGTGGATCAGGAAGCCCGGTAACTTCGACGGTCTGATCGACTTCGACCGCGTCACCCGCGATCCCGCCCATCCCGACCGGCTGCTGCCGGCCTATGATGACGGCGATGCGCTCCACCCCTCGCCAAAGGGCTACAAGGCGATGGGGGAGGCGATTCCGCTCAGCCTTTTCGACTGACCCGCTTGTGCCCCGCCTCCAGCACCGTCTCCATCGCCACGAAGGTCGATGTGCTGGCGACATGGGGCAGGGCGCTGATCTTTTCGCCCAGCACGACCCGATATCGCCGGATATCGGACGTCCGTACTTTGAGGAGATAGTCGAAATTGCTCGCCAGCATATGGCATTCTTCGACTTCCGGAATGCGCCGCACCGCCGCATTGAATTCGCGCAGCGCCGCCTCCCTCGTGTCGGACAATTTGACCTCGGTAAAGGCGATATGATCCATCCCCAGCTTCGCGGGGTCGACGATCGCGCGAAAGCCGCGAATGACGCCAGCCTCCTGCAATCGCTTCAACCGCACCTGGCAGGGCGTCTTGGAAAGGCCAACAAAAGCAGCCAGATCGGTGACGGTCATGCGGCCATCTTCGACCAAAGCGGCTATGATCCGCCGGTCGAATTCATCCATTTCGACTGTGATGGGCTTATTCTCCATCCAATCTGCCTAACATGGGCCATTTAATAAGTCACTCCGACCATGTTGGAGCCATTCATAAGACGGAACGAAAATCTGATCTGGATTATTCTTGTCCAATGACCGACCAGCACCCCTTCGCCGACTTCGCTCCCGCTCTCCGCCAGCCCACCCCGCTGCGCGAAGCGATTACCGCCGCCTACCGCCGCGATGAGGCTGAGGCGCTCGCCCCGCTGATCGCCGCTGCGACTCTGCCGACCGAGACTAAGGCTGCGGTCGCCGACACCGCCCGCACCCTCGTCACCGCATTGCGGGCCAATCACAAGGGCACGGGCGTCGAGGGACTGGTCCAGGAATATGCGCTTTCCAGTCAGGAGGGCGTGGCGTTGATGTGTCTGGCCGAAGCGCTGCTGCGCATCCCCGACACCGCCACCCGCGACGCGCTCATCCGTGACAAGATCGCCGACGGCGACTGGGGTTCGCATCTGGGTGGCGACAAGTCGCTGTTCGTCAATGCCGCCACCTGGGGTCTGGTCGTCACCGGCAAGCTGGTCGGCAGCGTGGACGATCGGGGCCTCGGCGCTGCGCTCACCCGCCTTGTCGCCCGCGCCGGCGAGCCGGTCATCCGCCGTGGCGTGGACCTTGCCATGCGCATGATGGGCGAACAGTTCGTCACCGGAGAGACGATCAAGGAGGCGCTCAAGCGCGCAAAGGAACTGGAGGCGAAAGGGTTCGCCTACAGCTACGATATGCTGGGCGAAGCGGCGACGACGGCAGCCGACGCCAAACGCTATTATGCCGATTATGAACAGGCGATCCATGCCATCGGCAAGGCGTCGGCCGGGCGCGGCATCTATGCCGGTCCCGGCATCTCGATCAAGCTGTCAGCGCTCCATCCCCGTTACGTCCGTGCGCAGGCCGATCGCGTCATGGGCGAGTTGCTCCCCGCCGTGAAGAAACTGGCGTTGTTGTCTAAACACTATGACATCGGCCTCAACATCGATGCGGAGGAGGCCGACCGGCTCGAACTCTCGCTCGACCTGCTGGAAAGCCTGGCGACCGATCCGGACCTTGCCGGCTGGAACGGCCTGGGTTTCGTGGTGCAGGGCTATGGCAAGCGCTGCCCCTTCGTCATCGACTGGATCATCGACCTTGCCCGCCGCGCCGATCGGCGGATCATGGTGCGCCTCGTCAAGGGCGCCTATTGGGATGCGGAAATCAAGCGGGCGCAGGTCGATGGCCTGACCGACTTCCCGGTCTATACCCGCAAGGTCCATACCGATGTCGCCTATGTCGCCTGCGCGCAGAAGCTGCTCGCCGCGCCGGACGCCGTCTTCCCGCAATTTGCGACGCATAATGCGCAGACGCTCGCCACCATCTACCAGCTGGCCGGCCCGGATTTCCAGATCGGCAAATATGAATTTCAGTGCCTGCACGGCATGGGCGAGCCGCTCTACGAGCAGGTCGTCGGTGCAACGAAGCTGAACCGCCCCTGCCGCATCTATGCGCCGGTCGGCACGCATGAAACGCTGCTGGCCTATCTGGTCCGGCGTCTGCTGGAAAATGGCGCCAACAGCAGCTTCGTGAATCGCATCGCCGACCCCAATGTCTCGATTGAGGAGATGATCGCCGATCCGGTCGATGTCGTGCGCGTCATGGCTCATCCCGGCCATCGTCACGACAAGATCGCCCTGCCGGCCGATCTCTACCCAGAACGCCGCAATTCCGATGGCCTCGACCTCAGCAGCGAAACCACGCTTGCGGCGTTGGGCGATGCGTTGCAGCACAGCGCCGCGCTCGCCTGGACTGCCGCCCCGGCCAGCGGCGCGGGGGAAGCGCGCCCGGTTCTGAACCCGGCCGACCATCGCGATATCGTCGGCACCGTCTGGGAAGCCTCACCCGACGAAGCCCGCGCCGCCGCCATTCGCGCTGCCGTCTCGCTCTGGCCCAACAGCCCGGTCGCCGATCGCGCCGCTGCATTGGATCGCGCTGCCGATGCGATGCAGGCGCGCATGCCGATCCTGCTCGGCCTCATCGTCCGTGAAGCCGGCAAGTCCCTGCCCAACGCCATTGCCGAAGTGCGCGAAGTGATCGACTTCCTGCGCTATTATGCCGCGCAGGCGCGCACAACTTTCGGCCCGGCCCAGGTTGCGCTTGGCCCTGTCACCTGCATCAGCCCGTGGAACTTCCCGCTCGCTATCTTCACCGGACAGATCGCCGCCGCTCTGGTCGCCGGCAATCCCGTCCTGGCCAAACCGGCAGAGGAAACTCCGCTGATCGCTGCCGAAGCGGTCCGCCTGCTTCACGAAGCGGGCGTGCCAGCCGATGCGTTACACCTGCTGCCCGGCGACGGCCGGATAGGAGCGGCGCTGGTCGCCGCGCCCGAAACCGCTGCCGTCATGTTCACCGGATCGACCGAAGTGGCGCGCCTGATCCAGCGCCAGTTGGCCACACGCCTCTCCCCAACCGGCCGCCCGATCCCGCTGATCGCCGAAACCGGCGGCCAGAATGCCATGATCGTGGACAGCAGCGCGCTGGCCGAGCAGGTGGTGGCCGACGTCATCGCCTCCGCCTTCGACAGCGCCGGTCAGCGCTGTTCGGCGCTGCGCATCCTCTGCCTTCAGGAAGATGTGGCCGATCGCACATTGACCATGCTCAAGGGCGCACTGGCCGAATTGCGCATCGGCCGCACCGACGCGCTGAAGGTCGATATCGGCCCGGTCATTTCCGCCGAAGCGCGTGATGGCATCAACCGGCATATCGATGCCATGGCTACGCTGGGTCGCAAGGTGGAACAAAGCCTGCTGCCGGCCGACGCCGCTCATGGCACCTTCGTCCCGCCCACGATCATCGAGATCGAGTCCGTCGCCGACCTCAGCCGCGAAGTCTTCGGCCCGGTCCTTCATGTGCTGCGCTTCAAGCGGGATCGGCTGGACGCGCTGGTCGATCAGATCAATGCGACCGGCTATGGGCTGACCTTCGGCCTGCACACTCGGCTCGACGAAACCGTCGCTCGCGTGACCGCCCGCGTGAAGGTCGGCAATATCTATGTGAACCGCAATGTCATCGGCGCGATCGTGGGTGTTCAGCCCTTTGGCGGCTGCGGCTTGTCGGGCACCGGTCCGAAGGCGGGTGGGCCGCTTTATCTTGGCCGTCTGGTCGCGACGCCACCCGTTTTCGCTGCGCGTGTCAGCCATCTGCGCTCGCCGCTGCATGCCTTCGCCGACTGGCTGGACGCGCAGGGCGAAGCGGATGTCGCCGCACATGCCCGCCGCACGGGCGACGCGTCGGCTTTGGGCGTCGAACTGACGCTGCCCGGTCCGGTGGGGGAGCGCAATATCTATGCCCTGCACCCGCGTGGCCGCATCTTGTTGCGCCCCGCTACCCGCCAAGGCCTTTTCCGCCAGATGGCAGCCGTCCTTGCCACCGGCAATCATGGCGTCGTGCAGGGGATGACCATTCCGCCCGGCCTGCCCGCCGAAGTCGCCGCCTGTTTCGGTACCGACGCCACGGGTCATTATGCCGGCGCTCTGGTCGAAGGCGGCGCTGCCAAGGTTGCGGCAACGGCCCAGTGCGTGGCGGACCTGCCCGGTCCGATCGTGTCCGTGCATGCCGACGATCATGGCCATGGCTATTGCCTCGACTGGCTGCTGGAGGAGCAGTCCATATCGGTGAACACCACGGCGGCGGGCGGCAATGCCAGCCTGATGATGATCGGCTGAGGAACGCGGCTGGCCTCAGTCCAGGTCGTGAAAGGGGCGGATTTCGATCTCGCTCGGTCCCGGCATGGGGTTGGGGCATCGCTTTACCCAGGCGATCGCTTCCTCCATGTCCTTGACCTCCCAAATCCAGAAGCCGGCGACCAGCTGCAGCGGCTCCGGGAAAGGTCCGTCGATGACGCGCCGGTCGGCGCCATCGAACGCCACGCGCGCGCCGGCCGAAGACGGGGTGAGGCCGTCCGCCATGATGAGGATGCCGGCATCGCGCAATGCGTCGTTGAAACGTCCCATCGCGTCCATCATCGCATCCGTTTCGGGCGACCGCCGATAGCCTTTTTCGCTATCCTCTGTAGCCTTTACCAGCACCATCACGCGCATCGACCATCTCCCGTTTGCACCGCCAATCTGGCAAGGATGGGGACGGTTCAGCTCAACAGCTGAATCATCGACGAAAAATCACGCCCACCCTCGCCCTTGTTGGCGAGCAATTGATACAGGCTTTCCGCCTGCGCGCCCATAGGCACGCTGGCATTGACGGAGGAAGCGGCTTCCAGCGCCAGCTTGAGATCCTTGAGCATCAGGGCGACGGCAAAACCGCCCTGATAATCCGCATCGGCCGGCGTTTGTGGCCCGACGCCAGGCAGCGGACAGTAGCTGGTCATCGACCAGCTCTGCCCGGACGACACGCTGGAAATATCGTAAAAGGTCTGCGGATCGAGGCCGATCTTCTGCGCCATGGCAAAGGCTTCGCACGTTGCCACCATCGTTGCGCCGAGCAGCATATTGTTGCAGATCTTGGCCGCCTGCCCATTGCCCGCACCGCCCGCATGTATCACCGCCTTGCCCATGGCCGACAGGATCGGCTTCGCCTTCGCATAAGCATCGTCCTGCCCGCCGACCATGAAGGTCAGGGTGCCGCCATTGGCCGCAGCAATGCCACCGGAAACCGGCGCGTCGACCATGTCGAACCCCTTGGCTAGCGCAGCGGCGATGACCCGGCGGGCCGTCGCGACATCGATGGTCGAACAGTCGAGCAACAACGCGCCTGCCTTGGCCGCTCCGAACACGGCGTCGTCATACACCGCTTCGACATGCTTGCCGGCCGGTAGCATGGTGACGACGGCGTCAGCGCCGGTCACGGCATCGGCCGCGCTGGAGGCGCGGAGGGCACCTGCCGCCTCCGCCTTGGCCAGCGCATCGTCCGACAGGTCGAAGGCGCGCACCGAATAGCCATTCTTGACCAGATTGGCGGCCATGCCACCGCCCATATTGCCTAGGCCGATGAAGGCGATTGTCTCAGTCACATCCTGCTCCTTACAGCGATCTTCCCTGGGCCGTCATTTGTGCCCATTGTCTATCCATACCGGCCCATCGCGGGCCGTCCGCGCTTAGCGCCCCTTCCAGACGCCGGCGCGCTTTTCGACGAAGGCGGTCATGCCTTCCGTCCTGTCCTCGGTAGCCGTGAGGATCTGGAACAGACGCCGCTCGGTCAGTAGCCCCTGCGCCAGGCCGGTCTCGAAGGCGATATTGACCATTTCCTTGTTCACCATCGCGGCCATCGGCGGCAGCGCGGCGATCGTCGCGGCGGTCTTGAGCGCTTCGTCCAGCAGGTCCGCAGCCGGCACGATGCGGCTCACCAGCCCGGCACGCTCGGCTTCGGCCGCGTCCATCATGCGCCCGGTCAGGCACATCTCCATCGCCTTGGCCTTGCCCACCGCGCGGGTCAGGCGCTGCGATCCGCCCATGCCCGGCGCCACGCCCAGCTTGATCTCGGGCTGGCCGAATTTCGCCGTATCGCCCGCGATGATGAAGTCCGCCATCATCGCCAACTCGCAGCCACCACCCAGCGCAAAGCCCTGCACCGCCGCGATCCACGGCTTGCGGGTCGCGACCACGCCGGTCTGCCAGCCGGAAAAGAAATCCTCCAGGAAGAAGTCGGCGGCCTGCTTCTCCACCATTTCCTTAATGTCCGCGCCGGCCGCGAAGGCCTTCTCACCGCTGCCGGTCAAGACCGCACAATGCTGGGTCGGATCGGCATCATAGGCGGAGAAAGCCGCGCTCAGATCCTTCAAGACCTGGCTATTCAGCGCGTTCAACGCCTGCGGCCGGTTGAGCGTGATCAGCGTCACGGCATCGCGCTGTTCGACGATGATGGTTTCATAAGTCATGGCAGATTTTCCGTTTCAGGCAGAGGTGTCCATTCCTGTTCCGGCGCGAGCGGCGCGAAAAGGCTGTCGATCAGCGCGTCGTCCACGGCTTCCGGCGTGGCGGGTGTCCATCGCGGCGCATTATCCTTGTCAAAGATTACCGCGCGCACGCCCTCCACGAAATCGGGCCGGCGGATGATATGGCAGGCCAGGCGATATTCGTTGCGCATATTGTCGGCAAAATCGGTCAATGCGGCGCCTTCCACCAACTGGCGCAGGGCGACCTTGACCGTCTGCGGCGATTTCGTGGCAAGCACGGCCAACTGCTTTTGCGCCCATTCGGATCCATCGGCGGTCAGCGCGGCCAATATCTCCTCATAGCGGTCCGACGCGAACAACTCGTCGATCGTTGCGCGCTGCGCCGCCAGACGAGAGTCCGGTGTCATCTCGTTCGCGCGATCCAGCAGCGCCGACAGGGCAGTGGGATTGGCCAATATATCGGCCTTCAGCGCGTCCAGCTTTTCCGATCCGATATAATGGGTCGCGATACCGGTGGCCACGCAATCCGCCCCATCGATCCGCGATCCCGTCGTCGCCAGCCAGGCGCCGATACGACCGGCCAGGCGTGGCAGGAACCAGCCGCCACCCACGTCCGGGAACAGGCCGATGCCGGTTTCGGGCATGGCAAAGCTGGTCCGCTCGGTCGCGACGCGATAGCGGCAGGGCAGGGATAGGCCGACGCCGCCACCCATGACGATGCCATCGATGAAAGCAACGATCGGCTTGTCATAGACGAATAGCAGATGGTTCATGCGATATTCGACATGGAAGAAGCGTTCGGCCTCGATGCAATCGGCCTTGGCGCTGTTCGCGATCAGCGCGATGTCCCCGCCGGCGCAAAAGCCGCGCGACAATTTGGGATCGCCATCGGCTGCGGGCATATGGTCTATCATCACGGCGACCACGGCGGGATCGTCCCGCCATACCAAAAGCGCCTGATTGATCGCCTCGCACATGTCGGGCGTCAGGGCGTGGATCGCTTTGGGGCGGTTCAGCCGGATACGGCCGACGCCATTGTCGATGATGGTCAGGACTTGATCGGTCATGGCCTGCTCCTTCACGCGCGCAGCATGTCGCGGGCGACGATCATGCGCATCACTTGATTGGTGCCCTCCAGGATCGAATGGACGCGTAGATCGCGCCAGATGCGTTCGATCGGATAGTCCATCAGATAGCCATAGCCGCCATGCAGTTGCAGCGCGCGGTCCACCACCGAAGAGCCGGTGTCGGTGGCAAAGCGTTTGGCCATGGCGGCAAAGCGCGTCTTGTCCGGCGCATTGTCCGTCACCTTGACGGCTGCGGCGTAGAGCAGAGTGCGCGCCGCCTCCAATTCCGTCTGCATGTCGGCCAGCGTGAACTGCGTATTCTGGAAATCCGCGATCGACTGGCCGAACTGTTTGCGGTCCTTGGTATAGCGCACCGTTTCGTCGATGGCTCGCTGCGCACCCCCCAGCGAACATGCGCCGATGTTGAGCCGGCCACCGTCCAGCCCCATCATCGCGATGCGGAAGCCTTCCCCTTCGCTGCCGACCAGATTTTCGACCGGTACTCGGACACCGTCGAAATTGACCTGCGCGGTGGGTTGGCTGTGCCAGCCCAGCTTGCGCTCCTGCGCGCCGAAGCTGACCCCTGGCATGTCCTTCTCGATGACGAGGCAGGAAATACCCTTTGGCCCATCCTCACCGGTGCGGACCATGACGACATAGACGTCATTCTCGCCGCCGCCGGAAATAAACTGCTTCGAGCCGGTCACGACATAATGATCGCCGTCCCGCACCGCCTTGGTCTTGAGCGCGGCAGCATCCGATCCGGCACCCGCTTCGGTCAGGCAATAGCTGGCCATGCGCGTCATGGGCACGAGATCGGGCAGATATTTGTCCTTCACCGCCTGACTGCCGAACCGGTCGATCATCCATGCGCCCATATTATGGATGGAAATGAAGGCACTGGTCGACGGGCAGCCATAGGCCATGGCTTCCATGATGAGCGCGGATTCGAGCCGACCCAGACCGATGCCGCCGGCTTCTTCCGACACATAGATGCCGCCGAAGCCCAGTTCGGCCGCAGCACGGATCGTGTCGCGGGGGAAGATATGCTTTTCGTCCCACTCGGCTGCATGTGGCGTGATGGCATCGGCGGTGAAACGCTGCGCCATTTCCTGGATGGCACGCTGGTCGTCGGTCAGGTCGAATTGAGTCATATTTCGGTCCTAAAAGGCGCGCGTGCGTACCGAAGAGCTACGCTCGTGCGCCCGAGTTTAGCCGGCGACCTTCCAGAATCCACCGACATCGTGCGGGGCGCTTGGATCCCCGCAAACAGCCTTATCCCATCGTCGGGATAACGAACGCACTGTCGCCGGTGCCGCCACCGTCCGGCCAGCGCTGCGTGATGGTCTTGACCTTGGTCCAGAATTTCACGCCTTCCATGCCATGCTGGTTGGTATCGCCGAAGGCCGAGCGCTTCCAGCCGCCGAATGTGTGATAGGCGACCGGCACCGGGATCGGTACGTTGATCCCGACCATGCCGACATTGACGCGCGCGGCAAATTCGCGCGCGGCATGGCCGTTGCGCGTGAAGATGGCGACGCCATTGCCATATTGATGTTCGCTCGGCAGCTTCAGCGCTTCTTCGAAACTCTCGGCGCGCACCATCTGGAGCACCGGGCCGAAAATCTCCTCCTGATAGGTGCGCATCGTCGGCTTCACATGATCGAACAGGGTAGGGCCGACGAAGAAGCCTTCCTCATGCCCCTGAAGCGTGAAGCCACGACCGTCGACGACCAGTTCTGCGCCTTCGTCCACGCCCATCTGGATATAGTTTTCGATCTTCGCCTTGTGCGCGGCCGTGACGACCGGGCCATAATGGGCATCAGGATCGGTCGAGACGCCGACGCGCAGGGCCTCGATCGCCGGGATCAGCTTCTCGCGCAGCGCGATCGCCGTCTTCTCGCCCACCGGGGTTACGACGGGGAGCGCCATGCAGCGTTCGCCGGCCGACCCGAAGGCGGCGCCGGACAGGTCATTCACGACCTGGTCGAGATCCGCGTCCGGCATGACGATGCCGTGATTCTTCGCGCCGCCCATGGCCTGTACGCGCTTGCCGTTGTCGACGCCGCGCTTGTAGACATAATGGGCGATGTCCGACGATCCGACGAAGCTGATGGCGCCGATATCGGGGTGATCAAGAATGGCATCGACCATTTCCTTGTCGCCCTGCACGACCTGAAGAATGCCGTCGGGCAGGCCGGCTTCGCTGAACAATTCGGCCAGGCGGACAGGTACCGACGGATCGCGCTCGGATGGCTTCATGATGAAAGCGTTGCCGGTCGCGATGGCGACGCCCGACATCCAAAGCGGGATCATGCCAGGGAAGTTGAAGGGGGTGATGCCCGCGCCGATGCCGATGGGCTGACGGAAGCTATAGACGTCGATGCCCGGACCCGCCCCCTGGGTATATTCGCCCTTCAGCACATGGGGGATGCCGCAACAAAATTCGATGACCTCCAGACCGCGCTGAATGTCGCCCTTTGCGTCGGCGATAACCTTGCCATGTTCGGAGCTGAGCAGATATGCCAGCTCGTCCATATTCTTTTCGACCAGCGCCTTGAAGTTGAACATCACACGGGCGCGACGCTGCGGATTGACGGCGGCCCAGGCCGGCTGCGCCGCCTTGGCGGCCTCGACCGCGCGATCGAGCAAGGCCTTGTCACCCAGCGCGACACGCGCCTGCACTGTGCCGTTGTTGGGATCGAACACGTCGCTGTAACGCGCCGCCTTACCGTCATGGGCAAAGGCGAGCTTATGGGAAATGTCGCGCATCGGAACCTCTCGCTATGATTTGCGCCGATCATGACTTCATGCGATATTGCGCGCAATCAATAAATTTCGCAGACTATGTCTGCATTTTTGCAGGATGATGGATGTTCGACTGGGACGATCTGCGTATCTTTCTGACTGTAGCCCGGCTGAAACGCATGGCGCCTGCCGCACGATCGCTCGGTATCGACGCCACCACCATAACCCGCCGCATGGCACGGCTGGAGCAGGCGCTCGGCACCAAGCTGTTCGAGCAATCAGGCGGCGAGCGGGTTCTGACCCAGCGTGGGGCCGTCCTGCTGCGCCATGCCGAAAGTGTCGAGGGGGCGACGATCGACGCGCTGGTCGATGTGCGCGGCGAACAGCATAGCCTGAGCGGCCATGTCCGCCTGTCCGTGGCGGAAGGGTTCGGCACCTGGATATTGGCGCCCGGCCTGCGCCATTTCCATGAGGAACATCCCGGCATCCAACTGGACGTTGTAACGGCGTCCGGCTTCCTCAACCCGTCCAAGCGGGAAGCGGATATGGCGGTCATGCTGGCGCGGCCACAGAGCGGCTATCTGACCGTGCAGCGGCTCGCCGATTATGGCCTGCATCTCTACGCCTCAAGGGCCTATGTCGAACGACATGGGCGACCGCAGGCCCGGTCCGACCTTAGCGGCCACACATTGATCGGCTATGTCCCGGAATTTCTGTTCACGCCGGAACTAGACTATCTGGACGAGGTGGACACCGGACTGGAAGCGACGCTGCGTTCCAGCAGCATCGGGATTCAGCGGCGACTGGTCATCGACGGCGCGGGCATAGGCGTGTTGCCCGATTTCATGGCCGCACAGGACAGCCGGTTGATCCGCATCCTGGCCGACACTGTGGAAATCAAGCGCAGCTTCTGGCTGGTGACGCACCGCGACATGACGAAGCTGGCGCGGATGGCGGCCGTGTCCGACCTGTTGCGCCGTCAAGTGGCGTTGAAACTCTGAGGGTCAGGGTTTCAGGCTCACCGGATCGAGTTTGGCCACGCCCTTCAACGCCATGTCGTCGGCATGATGGCCGACCGCCAGTGCATAGCTGCCACCATCAAGCCGCCAGCCAGCGCCTTCCTCGAACCGGGCGATCAGGCGCGGATCGACGGTCATCGTCACGCGCCGCGTCTCGCCGGCGGACAGGCTGATCTTGTCGAAGCCGGCGAGACGCCAGGCGTTGACACCCGCGCTACCCTTCGCCTGCACATAAAGCTGCGGCACATCCGCGCCGGATCGGTTGCCGGCATTGGTGACGTCGAAGCTGACGGTCAGCGCTGTGCCGTCGTGCACTTTCAAATTTGCATAAGTGAAGCTGGTATAGCTCAGGCCATAGCCGAACGGGAACAGCGGCTTGCTGCCTTTCATCGCATACCAGCGATAGCCCACCTCAGCACCTTCGGGATAATCGACCGCGAACGGTGCAACGCCCCCGGTCATGCCGTAATTGGCGGTATCGCCGGCCTCGCATCGGGCGTCGGCGGCACGTAGTTCGGCAAGGCCCAATGGTTCGGGGCGTGGCGCCTGATCGGCGTGCACCGGGAAGGTGATGGGCAAGCGACCCGAAGGCGCCACATCGCCAAACAGGATATTCGCCATCGCCTCGCCACCGCGCTGACCGGGATACCAGGCCTGCACCAGCACCGGCACCTTGGCGATCCAGGGCATCTCGACGGGGCCGCCGGTTTCCAGCATGACGATGGTCTTGCGGTTGGCGGTCGCGACCGCGTCGATCAGCGCATCCTGATTGTCGGGCAGCCGCATATTTTCGGGGTCTTGCGCCTCCGTCTGCCATTGCCAGCCAAAGACGATGGCAAGGTCGGCCCGGCGCGCTGCCTCCGCCGCCGCCTTGGGATCGCTGCCGTCGATATAGGTGACGTCGGCTTGAGGCGCGAGCGCCTGGATAGCCTTGAGTGGCGAAGACGCATGCCAGGTCATCCGCGCGAAGGATGCCGCCGCGCCCTTGGTCAGCGGAATTTCGACCGGAGCCCCGCCGACCGAACGGACCTGAGACGATCCGCCGCCCGACAGCACACCGACATCGGCGTGGCCACCGATCAGGACGATCCGCCGCGCGCTCTTGGCCAGCGGCAGCAGATTGCCCTCATTCTTGAGCAGGACGATGCCTTCCTCCGCCGTCCGCTGGGCGACATCGGCATGGGCGGCATAGTCGATCTGGCGCGGGCTTTCCGGTACCGGATCATCCATCAATCCGCTGGCGATCACGCCATGCAGGATACGCGTTACCATATCGTCCAGCCGAGCCATGGGGATGCGCCCGGTCTTCACCGCGTCCTCGAACGGCTTGCCGAAATGGATGGCGTCGTCCAGTTCCTGACCCGATTCCTGATCCAGCCCGCCTAGCGCTGCCTTCTCGGTCGAATGGACCGCGCCCCAGTCGGACATGACCCACCCCTTATAACCCCAATCCTTCTTCAGGACCGTGTTGAGCAGCCAGTCATTCTCGCAGGCATAGTCGCCATTCACCTTGTTATAGGCGCACATGACGGAGGCCGGATCGCCGATTTCCGTCGCGATCTGAAAGGCCAGGAGGTCGCTCTCGCGCAACGCCGCCTTGTCGATCCGCGCATCTAGAACGGTCCGCCCGGTTTCCTGGGAATTGAGCGCGAAATGCTTGATGGTCGATACGATATGGTTGCTCTGGACACCGCGAATATGTTCGCCGGCCATCACGCCCGCCAGCAGCGGATCTTCGCCCAGATATTCGAAATTGCGTCCGTTCCACGGATCGCGGGTCAGGTTGACGCCACCTGCCAGCAGGACGTTGAAGGTTTTCGCCCGTGCCTCCGCCCCGATCATCGCGCCGCCGGCATAGGCGATGGAAGGGTTGAACGTGGCCGCAGTAGCCAGGCTGGCGGGCAGGGCGGTCGCCGTGTCGCCCTTGCGCTGCTCGATCTGGTTGGCGACGCCCAGGCTCGCGTCGCTTTCGCGCAGTGTCGGGATGCCAAGCCGTGGGATGCCCGGAATATGGCCGGCCGACGGGATCATCGCGATCGGTTGCGGCGGCTTCGCCATCGGCGGGAAATAGCCGTGGACGATCGCCAGCTTCTCTTGCGTGGTCATGGCCGCGACCAGCGCCTTGGCTCGCGCCTCCGCCGACAGCGCGCGATTGCTGCCGGCTGTCGTTGCGGCCAACTGGGCTTGCGCGGCGGGAACGCAGGCGGTGCCAAGCAGGAGGAGAGCGATCAGGGCATGGCGCGTCATGGGCGGTCTTTCATCTATATGATGCAAAAGTGGCGGCGGATGCCCTTGGGGGAGGGGAGGGCGTCCGCCGCCTGAAGGGCGACCGGCTGGGGAAGGAAAGCCGGTCGCTGGCCGTTGTCAGAAGTTCGCGCGGGCGCGCACGCCCCAGGTGCGCGGCGGCTGAAGGTTGGACAGGAAGATCGGATCGTAGCGCGGTGCGCCGAATGCGCCGGCACCGGTACGGATCTTTCCATTTTCGATATTCTGGACGAAGGCCTCGACCGAATATTTCTCATCCGGCGCGGTGAAGCGGATCGACGCGTCGGACCGGAAATAGGCTTTCTGCCGATCCCAATCGGTGCCGTTGGTGCCCCGGCTGGGCATATTGTCGGCCGGGTTGTTGGCATTGACGAACGGATTGGCGTCCCCGTTGAAGTAGCTCAGCCAGCTCTTCGTCTCATAATGGGTGGTGAAGCGCGGGGTGATACGCGCGCCGCTCGCCATCACGAAATCATGCTCATAGCTAAGCGTCGCGGAAAAGCGCGGCGCATGGGCCAGTTCATTGCCTTCAAGCTGGGCGATCGAGGACAGCTTGCCGCCATCGTAAAGCCGACCGTCGACGCTTGCCAGCTCCTCCAGCTTGGTCTTCTGGAGCGTGCCGGAAAATTGCAGCCGGTCATTGTCGGTCAGGTTGGCGACCATTTCCGCTTCCAGGCCATAGGCTTTGGCACCCTTGGCATTTTGCGTGATCATCTGGCTGCGTACGACATTGCCCTGATCGTCGCGGAAGGTGACAGCCTGGTTCACCTGATAGCCCTTGAAGTCGCTATAATAAGCGGCAAGGTTCAGCGTCACGCGGCGGTCCAGGAAGCGGGACTTCAAGCCCACTTCATAGTTGGTCAGCGTTTCCGGATCGGTCAGGCCGGCATTGTCCTGAATATTGCCCGACTTGAAGCCGGTGCTGATGCTGGCATAGCCCAGCACATCCTGCGCCAGGTCCGCATCGACACGGGCCAGATAGGTCAGCTTGTCCCATTTGCCCTTCACATCGTTGCTGGAGATGGAGAAGCCCGGCAGTAGCGTGGCCAGTTCCTCCGCCGTGGCACCCGGATAGGCGCCGAAAATGCCACCGGTGCAGCGGCCGCCGGGCAGCTTGTCGGCATCGGAACAGCCTTCGCCCGAATAAGTCACGTTGCGGCCGCCAATATCCTGCTTCTTGTCGGACGTGTAGCGCAGGCCGCCGGTCACGCGGATCGCGTCATTGACGTGCCATACCGCCTGACCGAATACGGCGCGGCTGTCGATCTGGCGATTGGCCTGGATGAAGCTGCCGGCCCAGCTGAAGGTGCCGTCGCGATAGCCGTTGCGCTGATCGATGTCGAAGCGGATGCGGTTCTTTTCGTGGCTGTAATAGGCACCCAAAATCCAGTCGATCGCCTGCTCGCCGGACGATTTCAGCTGGATTTCATGGCTCTGGAAATCATAGCGCGACGACAAAGTCCGGTTTTCGCCGAACGCGCCCAAGGGCAGATTATTGCCGCTGGCATCGACCTGTCCCGTCGGCGGCATCGCGCCTCCATCGGCGTCGGTCTGGGTCGATCCGCCGATCCGCGACCAGCCGGCGATGTAGCTCAATTGGATGCCGTCGGTCAGGTCGTAATTCATGCTGCTGCGCACGCCCACCGAATAGCGATCGGTGTCGGGCGCGGTGTCGCTCAGCGTCGACCAGCGCTTGGTTCCAGCACGCGGCGTCTGGAGCAGGCCGATGACCGGCGCGCCATTGTCCAGGAAGCCTTCGGCCGACAGGTTCCAGCTGAACTTGTCGCTCGGCTGCCAGAGCATCGACACGCGGCCGGATTGCTGGTCGGCAGCATAATATTTCTTGCCGCTGGTCACGAAGGCGGACTTGTTGATGCCGGTCACATTGGGCGCCGGCTGGAAATCGGCATAGCCGTCATGCCGGTCGGTGACGAAGGCGACGCGGAAGGCCAGCGTGTCGCTGACCGGGATGTTGATCGCGCCGCGCACGCCCAGCCGGTCGTAATTGCCGGCGGTGACTTCGACATTGCCTTCGAATTCGCCGAGCTTAGGCTTGGCGGAAATCAGGCTGAGCGCGCCGACCGTGGCATTGCGGCCGAACAATGTGCCCTGCGGACCGCGCAGCACTTCCACGCGCTCCATATCATACATCAGCACGGACGCGCCCTGCGAACGCGGCGAATAGATGCCGTCGACATAGATGGCGACTTCCGGGTCGGCCACTTCGGTATAGGCGCTGTCGTTGCCGATGCCGCGCAGCGTCAGCAGCACGGCCGACTGGTCGCCCTGCTGGTTGAACTGAAGCGAGGGGACGAAACGCGCAAGGTCGGTTACGTCCTTGACCTGTTGCCTGTCCAACTGCGCCTGACCGAAGGCGGATACGGCGATCGGGGTCGATTGCAGGGTCGTTTCGCGGCGGGTGGCGGTGACGATGATATCGCCGTCATATCTGTTTTCGGGCTGCTGGGCGGCCTGCGGCGCGGTGTTGTCCTGCGCGTAGGCGGGGGCCATCGCCAGCGTCATGGTCGCAAGCGCAGTGCTCGCGACGAGCGCAATGCTCTTCATCATCTCTCTCCCTGGACTCACATCATTGTGTGTGCCGCGTAATGACCAAAGCCTGACAACGATGTCAACATGGTTTTGACAACGATGTCGGATTCGCGCACACAGCATGCCCGCTGCTTCCCATTCCTGCCCATGTCCTGTAAGGATCGACCGAAAAGTCCACTCGATGGTTACCGCTACGTCAACCTTGGCCATTCCCGATGGCGATTACATCGCGACCCGTCTTTTCCGGCTGTCCATCGGCGTGTTTTTCATCGGCGGATTCCTGACGTCATCGGTCAGCCTTCTAGTGCCGCAACTCAAGTTGCTGCTGCATCTCGACTATCGAGAGGCGCTGCTGGTGCAATTGGCTTTCCATTCCAGCTATCTGCTGTTCGCATTGCCCATCACCTGGGCGATCGTCCGCAACGGTTATATGCGCGCTATCGTCACCGGGCTGGCGGTGATGACGCTGGGTTGCCTGGCACTGACCATGGCACAGACCGTCCTGTCCTTCGCCATGGTGATGGGCGCGCTGCTGCTCCTGTCGGCGGGGCAGACCTTTCTTCAGATCGCATCCAACACGGTGGTCGCGGTGATCGGCCCGGCGCGCGGCGCGGTTCGCCGCCTTACTTTGCTTCAGGGCTTCAACGCGCTCGGCACGGTAATGGGACCATTGATCAGCGCGCCGTTGTTGCTGAGCGAACTGGATGCCGACGCCGCGCGGGGCATCGATCCGACGCTGCCATTTGTCGGGACCGCCTTGGTCACCGCGGTCCTCAGCCTGGCCTATATGCGCTATCGCAACTTGCTGGTGCGGGGCGAAGCGCAGCCCTTCGCCGGGATAAGGCAGATGTTCCAGTTGATCCGCCTGCGCCGTTTGAAATGGGGAACGGCGGCGATCTTCTTCTATGTGGGGGCGGAGGTTGCGATCGGTGCGCTGCTGCCCACCGTCTTGATGCGTACCGATCGGCTAGGGGTGACGCCGGTGGCCGGCGGTCAACTGGTCAGCCTTTATTGGGGTGGTGCGATGGTTGGCCGCTTCATCGGCGCCTGGGTGATGACACGCATGGCTGAATATCGTCTGTTGCTGGCGGCGGCACTAGGGGCCGTGGCGTTGACGCTGGCGGCGATCATCCTACCTGGTGCGCTGGGTGCTGGCGCCCTGATCGCGGTCGGCCTGTGCAACGCGATCATGTATCCCACCATCTATGCCCTTGCGCTGCCTGCGGATGATCGGCAGGCGCCGGTCGCCTCCATGTGGCTGTGTATGGCGGTGGTCGGCGGCGCGATCATTCCCCTTGCCACCGGCGCTCTCGCCGACGGGATCGCGTTGCTGCCGGCGCTGCTCGTGCCCGCCGCCTGCTATGCTTTCATTGCCCGGTTCGCCGCCCTGTGCGCGCAGCCGCAGGAGCCCATATCATGAAGACCGTTACCATCAAGGATGTCGCGGCCCGTGCCGGTGTGTCCCCCAAGACCGTCTCGCGCGTCATCAACGGGGAAGATCATGTTCGCGCCGAAATTCGCGAGGCGGTGCAGCGGGTCGTGGCCGAATTGGACTATCGCCCCAATGCCTTCGCACGCAGCCTGTCCAGTTCGCGCTCCTATCTGCTCGGCCTTTTCATCGATGATCCCGTGTCGGGCTATGCCGCCGATGTGCAGCATGGCGCGCTGATCCGCTGTCGGGAGCGCAGCTATCATCTGGTGGTGGAGCCGGTCGACCTGAGCCGCCCCGGCTGGCAGGACCATGTCCGCGACAGCATCGCCAGCCTGCGGCTGGACGGCGCGATCATCGCCCCGCCGATTTGCGACGCGCCCGAACTGATCGACCTGTTCCGCCAGTCGGCCGTGCCCCATGTACTGATGGCCCCGTCCGTCGAGCCGGAGGATAGCGGCGCGGTGCGGATGGACGATCATGGTGCGGCGCGGGAAATGACCGACTATCTGATCTGCCTTGGCCATCGTCATATCGCTTTCGTGCAGGGGCCGGAAAATCACAGCGCCTCCATCCGGCGGGAGGAGGGATTTCGCGCGGCCATGGCGACGGCCGCCATAGCGGTGGACGAGCGTTTCGTGCTGCGTGGCGATTTCAGCTTTCGATCGGGACTGGAACTGGGCGAAGCGCTGTTGCGCGGGCCGGATCGGCCCAGTGCCATCTTTGCCTGCAATGACGATATGGCGCTCGGTCTGCTCATCACTGCGATCAAACGGGACATTCAGGTGCCCGACGATCTGTCGATCGCCGGCTTCGACGATGCCGCTTCTTCGCGTGCGGCTTGGCCGCAAATCACCACCATTCGCCAGCCCAAGGCGGAAATGGCCGCCGCAGCCGTCGATATTCTGGTCGATCCGTCCTTCCGCAGGACTATTCCGCACCCGGACGCACATCTGATGCTGCCCCATGCGTTGGTCGTGCGTGGCAGCACGGGGCGATGCGGGACGGACGCGGACAGGGTTTGACGCAGGTAGCGGCTATCGCTAGGCCGCCGCGATGATCGTCCTGCTGTCGCCCGCCAAAACACTCGATTTCGAACGCGAACTCCCGTCGATAGCGACGACGAGGCCGCATTTCGCTGACGAAGCGCGCAGCCTTGCCCATTCCGCCGCGAACCTGACGCAGAAGCGGCTGGCCGAACTCATGCACATCTCGCCGCGTCTGGCCAAATTGAACGCAGACCGGTTCCGCGACTTTCCCGAATTGCCGGAACGGCCCGCTCTCTATGCCTTCGCCGGTGACGTCTACACCGGCTTCGAAGTCGATACGCTGGACGAAGCCGGGGTCGCCTTCGCGCAGGATCATGTGCGGATATTGTCGGGCCTCTATGGCCTTCTGCGCCCGCTGGACGACATCCGGCCCTATCGGCTGGAAATGGGCACACGCTGGGCACCGCGTCAAAAAAAATTGACCGACTGGTGGGCTGACCGCATTGCCGATCATCTGCGCCGCGAATTGACGGAGGAAGGGTCCGCCACGATCCTGAACCTCGCCAGCCAGGAATATTACGCCGCGGTCGACGGTAAGCTGGCAGGCGTGCGCGTGATCGAGGTGGAGTTTCGCGAGCCGGGGCCGAACGGCCCGCGCTTCGTCAGTTTCAACGCGAAGCGCGCGCGGGGCATGATGGCCCGCTGGCTATGCGAGCATCATGTCACCGATGTGGAGGCCATGCGCGGTTTCGACAGCGACGGCTATCGCTTCGATGCTGAAGAGAGTGATACGGATCGCTGGCGCTTCACCCGCGCCTGACATTCTACTGGACGGATGATTGCTTCAGCTTTGCGCGGGGTTTGCCCGCGATGCGCAGCGCGATCCACCCCGCCAGCATGGGAATGGTAAGAAGGCCCACGGCGATAAGCACCAGATGCTCGCTCTGCAGGTCGAACTGCGCCAGCTTTCCGCCGGCGAAATAGCCAGGCAGCAAGAGGGCCGGCACCCAGAGCAGGGCCGACACGATATTGGCCGTCTGGAAATGGCGTTGCGGCATCTTCACCACCCCGGCGACGACCGGAACGGTGGAGCGAACCGGCCCCAGAAACCGCCCGATCAGCACGGACATGAAACCATAGCGTCGAAAGAACAGGCGCGCCCGCGCGAAGGCCAGCTTATGGCCTTTCAGCCAGCGATGGCGATAGATCGCAGGCCCGATCCGGCACCCTAGCGCGTAGGAGGTCCAGTCCCCCAGGATCGCGCCGACCACCGCACAGGCAAAGACCGGCGCAGGCTCGATGATGCCCGCCCCGATCAACCCGCCGATCGCGATCATCGTCGCGATCGCCGGCACGAACAGGCCGATCACCACCAGCGATTCGAAAAAAGCCAGCACGCCGATGATCGGACCACTCCAGCCGGCATAGCGGGTGACTGCGTCAAGGAGGAGGTCTGATGGGTCGGACATGCTCGATCAGTTCGATGAGAAAGGACGCAGGGTAGCGCCGTCCGATGAGCCTTTGGTTAACAAAGGGCAATGGAGAAAATCCATCTGCCGTAACTGGGCCACGGCTCGGATGCGCCCGAAGCGAGCATGTCGCTTCGGGCGCATCCATATCCCTCGTCACACCAGCTGGTTGGTCCGCACCAGTTCGCGATACCAGTCGGCGCTCAGCTTGGGCGCGCGCTTCTGCGTCTTGAAGTCGACATGATGGATGCCGAACAGCTTGGTATATCCGTCCTCCCACTCGAAATTGTCCATCAGGCTCCAGACGAAATAGCCCTTTACCGGCAATCCCTCACGCGTCGCGCGCTGGAGGTGCGTCAGATAGTTGCGCAGATACATGACGCGGTCGGTGTCATAGACCTTGCCGTCTTCGGCGACCTTGTCGTCGGCCGAGCAGCCATTTTCGGAGATGTAGAGGCCCTTGGGCTTCCACATGTCGTTGATCGCCCGCATGCCCCAATAAATCACCTCCGGCGTGACATAGAGCCAGGGGGAGGGCATGCGCGGCGCCTGACCCGGATGAGGCAATATCTTGTAGCCCGACGGCGCGGTCGGGTCGGCGCGGACGGTGTTGCCGGTATAGACATTGACCGACAGGAAATCGAGCGGCGCGCCGATCAGCTTCATGTCGCCATCCTTGACCTTGGGCGCATCCTTGCCCTGCGCGGTCAGATAGCTGTCGATATAGCGGCCTTCCATGATGGCGGTCAGGAACATGGCATTTTCTTCGCGCACGGCTTTCTTCACCGCCTCGATATGCTCGGGTGTCTCGATCGCGGGGACGTAGATATTGGGATTGTCCGCGATGCCGACCTGCGTGCCGCTCTTCGTCGCCGCCCGGATCGCCTGGACGCCCAGGCCGTGGGCCAGCACGCCATGGTGCCGGATCTGGTTCACTTCACCCATCGGTAGCTTCAGGCCCGGCGCCTTGCCACCGGTCATGTAGCTGAGGTCCGTGAAGCAGCGCAGTTCGTTGACCGTCATGAAATGCTGCACCCTGTCGCCCAGCTTGCCGGCGGTATAGCCCGCATAATCGGCAAAGGCATAAGCCGTGTCGCGGTTCTGCCAGCCGCCCGGCAGGGCTTGGGGCAGATCCCAATGGAACATCGTGACATGCGGGGTGATGCCCGCCGCCAGCAATCCGTCGACCAGCCGGTTATAATAGTCCAGCCCCTTGGCATTGGGCTTGCCCTTGCCATCGGGGAAGATGCGCGACCAGGCGAGGGAGAAGCGATAAGCCTTGACCCCCAGCGCCTTCAGCAGGGCGATGTCGTCATTATAGCGATGATAGCTGTCGCAGGCGACATCGCCCGTATCGCCATTGGCGACCTTGCCCGGCGTGTGGGAAAACACATCCCAATTGGTCTGGCCGCGCCCATCCTCCTTCACGCCGCCTTCGATCTGGTAGGCTGCGGTGGCGCAGCCCCAGAGGAAGTCGGCCGGGAACGACTGCGCACCCTGCGGCGCCGAAGCCGACCCAGCCTGCGCGCGCGCAGTGCTGCCGCCCGCCAGAGAAGCGCCCAGAGCAGCCGCGCCCAGACCCATGCCCAATTCGCGGCGATTGATACCCGTCATCGTCGATAGTCTCCTTACTGGCCTACGACCTGAACCAGGCCGCTCACAGCCTGGCCGGTGGGCAGTTTCGTCTTGCTCGTCAGCGTCTTTGCCTTGTCGTCCCAGACGAGGTCAGCCTTTATCCCGCCCTTGCGATAGGCGTTGGTGGTGCCGTCATCGTCATAAAGGGTGAAGCGCGCATCGGTGCCGGGATAGACGCGGATGCTTTCCAGCGCCTGCTTCTCCGCCGTGCTCTTCACCTGCACGCCCATCGGCACGATCGACCCGGCCTTCACGAACAAGGGAATGCGCTCGATTGGGGCGTCGACCTCGATCGTCTGGCCGCCCTCGAACTTCTGGTTGGTCCAATAATCATACCAGGCGGTGCCCGCGGGCAGGTAGACGGGCCGCTTCGTCTGACCCTGCACCGTCACCGGCGCGACCAGGAAGGCGGGACCGAACATATATTGGTCGCCGATGTTCGATACTTGGGGGTCGTTCGGGAAGTCCATGAACAGCCCGCGCATGAAAGGCGCGCCGGTGTCGTAGGTATGCCGCCCCAGCGCATAGATATAGGGCATCAGCGTATAGCGCAGGCGCAACCAGTCGGCCAGGATCGGTTCGGCCGCCTTGCCATATTCCCACAGCGCGCTGCCCGGCCGCTGGCCATGGATGCGCAGCGTCGGGGTGAAGACGCTATATTCGAACCAGCGAACGAACAATTCGGAATAGTCCGCATAATCGGGGCTGGCCGCCGTGGAGCCGGCCGGATCGACCAGGACCGGATTTTCCGCCTTCGGTCCCTTGGGCCATTGCCAGCCGCCAATGTCGCTGCCCCAATAGGCGATGCCCGAGGCCGTGAAGTTGAGGCCGGTCGGGATTTGCCGGTGCAGCGCTTCCCAGGTCGATTTGATGTCCGACGACCAGAACAGGCCGCCATTGCGCTGCGCACCCAGATAGGCCGCACGCGCCAGGATCATGTTGCGGAAACCGGGGCGGTCGCGCTCCGACCCTTCGGCCACGCCGGTCGTATGCACCAGCGGGAAGAGGTTATGATAACGGTCGCCCGACCCCTTGGAATAGAAATAGCCGTCCGGCACCAGATCCGGCTCCGTTTCGTCCAGCCAGAACCAGTCGAAACCCTGGCTCGCGATATTGTCGCGCAGTTTGCCCCAGAACCATTCCCGCGCTTCCGGATTGGTGCTGTCGATCAGCGCGCCTGCGCGATCGGAGCGGGAAGGCAGGCCATCAACCGGATTGCCGTCCTTGTCCTTCAGGAACCAGCCCTTGGTCGCGAGCATGTCGAAATAGCGCGATTCCCGTTCGAAGCGCGGCCATACGCTGATGATCGAGCGCATACCCAGCGATTTGAGCGTGTCGTTCATCCCCTTGGGATCGGGGAAATAGGTGCGGTCGATGTCGAGTTGCCCCATGCGGGTCCAGTAGAACCAGTCCAGCACCATCACGTCGAGCGGCAGGTTGCGCTGGCGATAGCCATTGGCGATGTCGAGCAGTTCCTGCTGGCTTTCATACCGCGCCTTGCTCTGGATCAGGCCGAAACCGGCCTTGGGCGGCAGCGGCGTTTCGCCGGTCAACTTGGCATAGCCGGCATAAAGTTCGTCGGTCGTCTTGCCGGCGATGACGAAGAACGAGACGCGCTCTCCCACCTGGCTTTGCCAATGGGTGCTGCTGTGCAGGCCGGGCTGGATCAGCGTGCGGGCCGGATTGTCCCAGACGATGCCATAGCCCTTGTTCGTGACCATGAAGGGGACGCAGACCGTCTCGCCGGCCGGCGCATCATAGCTGTGCGAACAATCGATCTGCTTGCCGCGCAGATCAATATAGCCTTCCTGATTCTGACCCAGGCCATAATAATGTTCGTCCGCCGGGGAATCGAAGCTGGCACCGACCTTGAAGGTCTGCTCGCCATTCACCGTCACGGGCGCCATTTCCCAACCGGTCATCTTCGTCAGCAGCGTGCCGCCGGCATCCTTGACCGACAGGCTGACCGGCGGCAGCGACGGCGCGAAATAGCGCTGCATCTGCGTCGGCGCGCCGGGCCATTGCTTGGCGTCGATCGTCAGGGTGAGGGCCGAAGAAGTGAAGACGTCCCCGCTCGCATCGGTGCTGTGGGTCCAGCCAGTCGCGTTGGGCTTGGCGTTAGGTCCTTCGCCCGGTGCGGCGGACGCCAGCACGGGATCGAGCGCGATCGTCACGCGCACGATATTGGGCGCATAGGGTTCCCCCGCGACGCGGCTGCCATGCCGGTCCAGCAATGCCATTGGTTCCGCCAGCGCAGGTGCCGCCATCGCCAGGACGGACGCGCCCAGCGCGATCCCCGCCACTTTTGCCTTGAAACCCGTTGCGATCATCCCTGTAATCCCTTGTCTTTGCATTAGATGAGGCCGCGTCCGTCGATGCGGATGGCCGGAACGAAATGGCCGGTGCGTGGCATATCGACATGCAGGCCAGCGCCATCCTGTCGGAAGGGCAGCGGGCCGCCGCCCAGCAGCGTCACCTGGCCGATTGTGCCGTCCACGCGGCCGCGCGCCAGTGAGCGGATGGTCGTAGATCCCTGCGCCCGGCCCAGGAACAGCGCATAAAGTGCGCCCTTGTTAGTGGTGAAGCGGATGTCCTGCGCGGTGAAGGGCTTGGCCTTCTCCTCATTCTGCATCCCCGCGATCAACTGGGTCGGCCCCTCGCCATAAATACGCCAGGGCCGCGATCCGAAGATCGCCTCTCCGCCATGGGTCATCCATGCCGCCATGCCGTCCAGCACCTTCTCCGTCTCGCTGTCGATCGACCCGTCGCCCGGCTGCGGGATGGAGAGCATAAGATTGCCGTTTTTCGACACCACATCGGCCAGCCGCTGGACGACTTCCTCGGCGCTTTTGTAGCTTTTGTCGTGCAGCCGCGCTTCATTGTAGAACCAGTCGCCGATGCAGGTGTCCGTCTGCCACGGCTCGTCCCACAGATGGTCGGTAAAGCCACGCTCCACATCCTGCACCATGCCAAAGCGGGCATAGGGTTTGAGCTGCTTGCCGGTCAGCACCACGTCGATCTTGCCGTGCCATTCGATCGAGCGGTTATAATAGTCCGCCGCCGCTTCCAGCCCTACAGGTCCGAAGGGCAGTTCATGATCGTCCATATAGACCATGTCGGGCTTGTATTTCGCGACCAGATCGGTCTGGCGCAGCAGCCAGCGGGTGACATAGGCCGGGTCGTCCTGCGGCCCCGTTTCGATCCACTGGCCGTTATGGGCATCGTGCCATTTGTCCATCGCCTCGATCGTGTCGATACCATCGGGCAGCACGGCATGGCCGCCGGTATAAAGTTCCTGCGGGTCGAGGCCATCCCACCATTGGCCCTTGCCGTCCGCCTTGCGCAGGCGGAAAGCGTCGTACCGTTCGCCCTTTTTCGGGCCGATCGGGTCATAGCCATAGGCCGGCTGGTACCAGTGCCAGGCATGAGCAGCATGGTTGGACACGCCGAATTTCATGCCCGCCTTGCGCGCCGCCTTCTCCCAGATGCCGACGATATCCTTCTTCGGTCCGACGCGCAGGCTGTTCCAGGCATGGTAGCGGCTGTCGTAGCAATCCAGATTGTCGTGATGGCAGGCCAGCGCCATGAAATATTTGGCGCCCGCCTTCTGATAGCGGGCCATCAGCGCATCGGGCTCCCACTTGTCGGCGGTCCAGAGATTTTGGATGTCCTTCATCCCCGCGACCGACGGATGGCCGTAGGTCTTCAGGTGATGCTCGTACATCGGGTGGCCCTGCATATACATGAAGCGGCCATACCAGTCGCCTTGCGCCGGCACCGATTGCGGCCCCCAATGCGACCACATGCCCAGCTTCGCGTCGCGGAACCAGTCGGGGTAACGATAATTGCCGACCAGTGAGGGCCAACTGGCCTGTACCGGCCCGCGCATCGTGCCCATGGGGCTGGCGGCGCGCGCCGCGCGGGCGAGGCCGAGCGCGGCTGTGCCGGCCAGGAAGGCGCGGCGTCCCAGCATCGTCATTGGATTTCCCTCAAAGCCTTGTCGATGGCTTGCCGCGCCAGCGGGCGCATGATGGCATAGCCTTCTTTGGTCGGATGGACGCCGTCGGTGGACAGGCCCGGCTTCATTGCACCGTCTGCCTGCGCCATGGCGCTGTGATAATCGACATAGGTGAAGCCGCGGCTACGCGCATAATCGGCCAGCCACTTGTTGATCGCCGCGATCTGCGGGGCTGGCTTCATGGCCGGGCTCCAGGGGAAGGCGCCTGCGGGCGGCACGGAGGCGATCACGACCTTGATGCCATGGGCCTGCGCCAGTTCGGCCATCGTCTGGATATTGCCCAGCACCGTTTCCATCGTCGCCGCGCCGCTATTGCCGGCGATATCGTTGGTCATCGCCATGATGTGGACGACTTGCGGTTTCAGCGCGATCACGTCATTGCGGAAACGCACTAGCATCTGCGCCGTGGTCTGCCCGCTGATGCCCCGATCGACCAGCCCGTCCTGAAACATCTCCGGGTCCAGATTGATCCAGTTATCTGTAATGGAATCGCCCATGAAGACGGCGCGCACCTTTTTGCCCGCCAGCGCCTTATTGTCGGCGGCATAGCGGCACAACTGCCCGAAATCGCGGGTCAGCATGTGGAGGTTCCACATCTTCCATTCCGCTTCACCTGTAGGCTTAGGATGGACCGGGCAGGGATCGGCCACGATGCCGACCGGATCGTCGGCATGGGGATCGCCTGGTACTTTCGTTTCCGTCAAAGCGGGGGTGGCCAGCGCCAGCGCGCAGGCAAAAGTGGTGAGTTTCAGCATCCTCTTCCTCATTTTTGGCGCAAGGCTTGCGCGATCGCCCGCTCCGCGATCGGCGCCATCACCGCATAGCCATTGTCGAGCGGGTGGACGCCGTCCTGCGTATAGGCGGCTGTCATCAGGCCATTCCGGTCCACCAGCGCGGCGTGATAATCGGCAAAGCCATAGCCGCGCTCCGCACAGAAGGTGCGCAGCCAGCTATTGAGCGTGACCAGCTCTTCAGGCTTGCGCTCTTTCACGACGTCTTTAGCCGCTTCTGTGTAGTCGTTCACCGGCAGGATCGAGCCGAACACGACCTTGATATGATGGGCCTCTGCCAGATCGGCCATGGCTTCCCAATTGGCTTCGATCTGTTCGGGGCTTTCCTGTTGCAGGAAGCCTTGTACGTCGTTGATGCCCGCCAGGATCACGACGACCTTCGGCTTCAGTACGATTACATCCTGATGGAAACGCAGCAACATCTGCGCCGTCACCTGGCTGCCGATGCCGCGATTAATATAGGGTTTGCCGGGGAAGCTGGCGGCCAGGTTCCAGCGATCGGTAATGGAATCGCCCAGGAACACCACGCGCTGTTCGCCCTGCTTGGGCGCGGGTAACGCGGCATTGGCGGGCGCGTAGAGATAGCGCTCGCCAAAATCCTGCATCAGGCTGGGCATCAGCTTTGCGCGGAACGGGCCGAGCCATGGCCCCCAATCCTTCTCCACCACCGTGCGCCGCTCGGGCGAACTTTGATAATCGCCGGGCGCGGCCAGCGCAGTGCCGGCGCTGAACGCCAGCATCAGGGCGATCGGCCATCTCATGCCGGAATCAACCCGTGCTTGGCGGCAAAGGTGGCGAACAGGGCGGGCCAGGCCGATGCCTGCATCGTCGCGGGCAGGCGGGTGCCGAACCCGTGGCCGCCATCCTCGAAGATGTACAGCGCGACCGGGCGTTTTGCCGCTTCCATCGCCTGGAACAGCGCGATGCTGTTGGCGGGCGGCACCAACCCGTCATCGGTCGCATGGACCAGGAAGATCGGCGGTGTCGCCGCGTCGACCCGCATCTCGACCGAGCGGTGACGCCGCGCCTGCACTGTGCCGCCCATGCCCAGCAGCATATCGCGCGATCCACCATGGGTGAAGGCTGCGTCCAGACTGACGACCGGATAGATCAGCGCGGCCAGGTTCGGGCGCGCATCCTGCGCATCGGCGGCGTCGACCGGGTCATAAACTGTCTCGCCGTGACGGGTCGCCAGCGATCCGGCCAGATGCCCGCCGGCAGAGAAGCCAAGTACGCCGATCCGGTCCTTTGCGACAGCGAGTTGGGCAGCTTTTGCGCGGATCAGCCGCATCGCTCGCTGGGCATCCTGCAATGGGACGTCCTGACGCCGCGCCCAGCCTTCGCCGGGCAGGCGGTAGAGCAGGATAAAGGCGGTAATGCCGCGCGCGTTCAGCCATTCGGCCTGGCTGGTGCCCTCATTATCATAGGACAGAAAAGCATATCCGCCACCAGGTATCACCAGCATTGCGGCACCATTGGGGCGGGCAGGGCGCCGTACGACCAGCACGGGGCGTTCGATGCCCGTCACCCAGCGATCCGGCTTGCCGCCGGGCTTGGCCTGATCGGCGATCTTGCGAACGATGCGCGCGCCAGTGTCCCCCGGCGGCGTGCCGGGCCACAGGTCGATAATCTCGTCGCTGGCGTTTGTCTGCGCGCCGGCAAGACCGGGCAGCGCCGCCAGCCCGGCGACGGCCATCAGTGCGGTACGGCGATCAAGTCCGCTCATTGTCCGTTGTCCATGTCGCGCGCGGGAAGGACCATCATCGGCGACATGGCATCGCCGATCGCGGCGGCGGCGTCGCGCACCAACTGGGTGCAGGCCTGTGTCGTCGCCCGATTGGCGGCGCCATCGACGAAGGGCATGGTCAGCGCCGCGCGCGCGACGCCGCCGACCAGGATCGGGGCGGACAGATCGGTGATGCCGGTCAGCATCGGGCTGGGCGCGAAGGCGCCACCCGCTGCCAAGGTGGCGTTCAGCCGCTCCGTCAGTTCCGCTTCATCCAGGGTTTCGCCCGTCGCCCGGATATCCGCCAGCATCGCCGCGCGCGCATCGGACGACTGGAAGGCGAGCAGGATACGGCCGGAATTGGAGCGGTGCAGCGGCCGGCGATAGCCCACGCGCACGGCAAAGCCCGACAGGCCGGGCGCCTCGATCGCGATGATGACGACCATTTCCGCGCCGGATGCGACGGCCAGGTGGCAGCTCTGGCCCGCCCGGCGCGCCAGATCCTGCATCACCGGAAGGGCGGTGGAGGCGAGGTCGCGGATCGGCGGCTGGCTCATGCCCAGCGCGAAGAGGCGGTTTGTCAGCCGATAGCCTTCTTCGGCCCGGGCGATGTAGCCATGCTCCTCCAGCACCTGCAGCATCCGGAAGATTTCGCTGACCGACCGACCTAGCGCCGTCGATATGTCAGACATGATCAGCGGCTCACTCGCACCGGCGAGAAGCTCCAATATTTCCAGCCCCTTGGTGAGGGCTGGCGCCTGATAGCGCGCCTTGCCAGTCATCTGCTCACCCCCTCCATTTTATAGATGATTCTCTGTGCAGGATCATCCCTCGCTGTCCAATACCCATTAGGCGAAATCCAAATATGAAATCAATTTTTATATTTCATAATTTAAAATGTGGGAGTAATGGGGCCTTGTCTTGGTACCGCTCCCAGCAGCGGGTCGGGACATGAAAGGGAAATATTTCGGCCGTTTGCGGCCGCGAATCACGTCAGCGCTCCGGACAGGAGCCAGGGAGAGGAAGGGTTTCATGACCAAGATGATTCACATGCCGCGTCGCGCTGCGCTGCTGGCCGGCATCTCGATCGCCAGCATCGCGCTCGGCACGGCTGCCCATGCGCAGGATAATGCCGCACCGCAGGCCGCAGCCGCCGACGAAGGCGACATCGTCGTCACCGGCGTGCGCGCCAGCCTGTCGAGTGCGCAGGCACTCAAGCGCAACAGCGACGTCATCGTCGATTCGATCGTCGCCGAAGACATCGGCAAGCTGCCCGACCGCAACGTGGCCGAAGCGCTTCAGCGCATCACCGGCATCCAGATCGAACGCAGCTATGGCGAAGGCAGCGCGGTCGCGATCCGCGGCCTCAGCCAGGTCCGCACCGAAATCAACGGCCGCGACGTGTTCACCGCCAATGGCGGTCGTACGCTAAGCCTGGAGGATGTGCCCTCCGAACTGCTCGCCGGCGTCGATGTCTACAAAAATCCGTCGGCCGACCTGATCGAAGGCGGCATCGGCGGTCTCATCAACCTGCGCACGCGCAAGCCCTTCGATTTCGACGGGTTCAAGGCATCGGCCAGCGCCAGCGTCAACTATTACGACCTGTACGGCAAGTCGAAGCCGCAGGCGAACCTGCTGCTGTCTGACCGTTGGGACACGGGCATCGGCGAAATCGGCATCTTGGTCGACCTCGCCTATCAGAAGACGGCTTTCCGCCAGGACCAGATCAGCAGCCAGCCTTTCTTCCTGCTCGACCAGTCGGTCAATGCGCAGGGTCAGCCCAATAACGCCACCGACTATGCCACCGCGCAGGGTCTGGGGCGCTTGGGCAAGCCGACCTATCTGCCCCATGGCGTCGGCATCGGCCAGTATCTGGGCGATCGTCGCCGTATCGGCGCCGACGTCGCGGTCCAGTGGAAGCCCAGCGACACGCTGCTCGTCACCGCCGAATATGTGCGGTCAGACTATAAGTTCCAATATGGCGACTACAGCTTCTTCGCCTATACCGGCAACAATCCGATCACGCCGGATTACGGTACGCCCTTCACGTTCGACGATGCCGGCAATTTCCGCAGCGGCACCTTCGCCAATGTGCCGATCGATTCCAACACCAGCCTGGAACGGCGCAAATCCGTCACCAACGACTTTTCGCTGAACCTGAAATGGAACCCGACCAGCAACCTGACCGTCACGGCCGACGGCCAGTATATTCGCGGCACCACCAGCGGTCAGCGCTCGATCGTCATCCTGCATTCGAACGCAGAACGGCTGCATCAGGTGGTGGGCAACGGCGTGCCGACGATGGAAATCCTGCCGGACAATAACCCAGCGAATGGCAATGGTTCGGTGACGGATATCGCCAATTATGCCCCGCTGGGCGGCGGCTATCTGGACCATATCGAACATTCGGTGGGCAAGGAATATGCCGGCCGTCTGGACGCCGAATATCGCTTCGATGCCGGCATCCTGCGCTCGCTGTCGGCCGGTTTGCGTTATACCGACCGGTCGGCTGTCACCGACAGCAGCACCTATGCCTATTATGGCACCAGCGCGCTGGCCAACGACCTGTACGAAGTGCGCAAGTTCCGCGGCGACCTCTATCGTGGTTTCCAGGGCGTGCCCCAGGGCGCGGTCTTCTTCGACCGCAACCTCGTGCTCGACTATGACGCCACGCGTCAGGCGCTGGCCCCCTATGTCGATCCGTCGCAGCGTGACGCGTTGCTCAATGGCGTCAGCTATGTGCCGAGCGATCGCAACACGCAGGGTGAAAAGACCTACACTGCCTATGGCGTGGCGAAGTTCGATTTTGCCGATGCGGGCTTCCCGCTGGACGGCAATATCGGCGTGCGCGTGATCAAGACGAAGGTGTCCACGGACGGCTTCAGCGTACAGACGCCGCAGATCCAGTTGCCCAGCGGTCCTGCCAATGGTCCGATCAGCTATGTGCCGATCAGTGTCAACAGCAGCTATACCAAGGCGCTGCCAAGCATCAACCTTCGCTACCACTTCACCGACCAGCTTCAGCTGCGTCTGGCCGCGTCGAAGGGGCTGACCCGCCCGGACTTCTCGCAGCTTAATCCGAACATCAACATCGTCGAGCTGAATCCCGGCAGCAACATCCGCACCTCCAGCTCTGGCAATCCTTATTTGAAGCCGCTGGAAGCCACGCAGTTCGACGCATCGCTGGAATGGTATTTCTCGCGCACCGGTTCGCTCTATGCTGCCGGTTTCTACAAGAAGGTGGATGGCTTCATCGCCAATATCGCGACCGACGAAACCTATGATTTCGGCAATGGTCCCTTCACCGTGTCGGTCAGCCGTCCGCTCAATGGCGACAATGGCAAAATCAAGGGCGTGGAAGTCGGCGGCAACACCTTCTTCGACTTCCTGCCGGGCATCTGGTCTGGCTTCGGCGTGCAGGCCAACTTCACCTATGTCGACAGCAAGGCGCCCAGCCCCGCTGCCACAGACAATGAAGGCAATGCGCTGATCGTGCCGCTCGAAAAGCTGTCGAAGTACAGCTACAATCTGATGGGTTTCTACGACAAAGGGCCAATCTCGGCACGCGTCGCCTATAACTGGCGTAGCAAATATGTCGTGACCACGCGCGGCAATGGCAGCGGCGAACTGCCGATTTTCAACGCCGCGCGCGGGCAGGTCGATGCGTCGCTGACCTATACGGTCAACGAGAATTTCGCGCTGACCGTAGATGGCGTGAACCTGACCGATACCGAGAACAAGACCTATTACGGCATTCCCAGCCGTCCGCAGTCCTCGGTGCTGAACGATCGTCGCGTGAGCATCACCGCCCGTCTGACCTATTGATCCGACGTGCGGACGTTTCTAGCGTCCCTCCCCTGGCAGACCGGACCCGTAAAGGGCCGGTCTGCCTCTTTGGGTAGAAGAGAGGATGGTCTGATGCATAGGCAGGGTAACGGCATCGCACCGAGCAGGCCCGAACGCAGCAGCCCGATGGCCATGGTCCTGACCACGGGGCTTTTCTTCCTGTGGGGCGTGGCGAACAATCTGAACGATGTGCTGATCGCGCATTTCCGGCATGTGTTTTCGTTGTCGGATTTTCAGTCCGGACTGGTCCAGTCGGCCTTCTATCTGGGCTATTTCTGCTTCGCCATTCCGGCCGCGCTGGCCGCCGAGCGACTGGGCTACAAGGCCACGGTCATCATGGGCCTGTTGCTGTTCGGTGGCGGTGCGCTGCTGTTCCTGCCGGCGTCCGCGCAACTCAGCTACGGCTTCTTCCTTTTCGCCCTGTTCGTGATCGCCAGTGGCCTTGCTTTCCTGGAAACCGCCGCCAATCCCATGGTCGCGGTAATGGGACCGGCGGACAGTTCGGCGCAGCGGCTCAATCTGGCGCAGGCGTTCAATCCATTGGGGTCGATCACCGGCGTAGCGCTGGGCGCGACGCTGATCCTGTCCGATACGCCGGCGCAGGGCGCCGCGGGCGCAGCGGCCGTACGACTGCCTTATCTGGCCATCGCGCTGGTCGTGCTGGGCTGGGCGGCGATCTTGGCCTTCACCCGTTTTCCACGCGCCGCCACCCAGGCAGAGGGGCGCACCGGTCCGATCTTCGCGGGCTATGGCGCGCTGCTGCGGCGGCCTCGCTATCTGGCTGGCGTGGGCGCGCAATTTTTCTATGTCGGTGCGCAGGTCGGCATCTGGAGCTATCTGATCCGCTATGCCGAAGCCGTCGTTCCGGGCATCGGCGCGCAAAAGGCCGCCTGGCTGCTCACTTTGTCGCTGGCGCTCTTCATGATCGGCCGCTTCGCCGGGGCGGCTTTGCTGGCGCGCTTCGATGGCGCGCGGCTGATGGCGCTGTTCGCCGGTATCAACATCGCCTTGTCGCTTGCGGCGATCGGCGGTGGCATAGTCGGCCTCGTGGCGCTGGTCGCGACCAGCTTCTTCATGTCGATCATGTATCCGACCATCTTCGTCCTGTCCCTGCGCGACCTCGGCCCGCTGACCAAGCCGGGGGCGTCGATGATCGTCATGGCGATCATCGGCGGCGCGGTGCTGACCATGGCGATGGGACTGGTATCGGACCTGACCGGCACGATCCGCGCGGCAATGCTGGTGCCGGCGCTGTGTTTTGCGGTCGTGACTCTCTTCGCGCGCGCCAACCGACGGGAAGCGGCCGCATGACCGTTGCATCCTATCCGACGCTGGGCATGGGCACAGCGCCCATCGGCAATCTCTATCGCGTGGTGGAGGACGGCGAGGCGCAGGCGACGTTGAACGCGGCCTGGGACGCGGGCATCCGCTATTATGACACGGCGCCCCATTATGGCTTCGGCTTGGCCGAACGGCGGCTGGGCATGATGCTGGCTGCGCGCGACCCCGATGGCACGGCGATCGTTTCCACCAAGGTCGGCCGCCTGCTGGTACCGACCGATGCGCGGGGCGAGCGGCATGGCTTTGTCGATGCCGATCCCTATGCGCCGGTGTTCGACTATCGCTATGACGCGGTACTGCGCTCGTTCGAGGGCAGCCGCGCGCGGTTGGGTCGCGACCGGATCGACCTGTTGCTGGCGCATGATATCGGCCGGCTGACCCATGGCGATGATCATGGCCGCCACCTGCGCGCTTTCCTGGATAGCGGCTATCGGGCGATGCACGATCTGCGCGATGCGGGCGCGATCGGTGCGATCGGCATCGGCGTCAATGAAGTCGCGATTTGCGACGAACTGCTCGACCATGTCGAACTGGACATGATCCTGCTTGCCGGCCGCTATACGCTGTTGGATCGCAGCGCAGAGCGATTGCTGGCGCGCTGCGCCGATCTGGGTGTCCGGATCATCGTGGGCGGTCCCTATAATAGCGGCATATTGGCGCGCGACCTGAGTGGTCCGCTCCATTTCGACTATGCCGCGCCCAGCGAGGCGATCCTTGGCAAGGCGCAGCGATTGGCGCAGACCTGCGCCGAATTTGAGGTGCCGCTGCCCGCTGCCGCGCTGCAATTCCCGCTGCGCCATCCTGCCGTCGTCAGCGTCATTCCCGGTCTTGTCGGGCCGGATCAGGTCGCCGACACCATGACCCGCCTGTCGGTGCGATTGCCCGATCCGCTCTGGCCCGCGCTCGACGCTTCACTGAAAGATTCCTCCATGTTGCAGGACGATGCGCGGCTGATCCTGCTGCATCCTGACGATAATGTCCTCATCTGTGTTCGGCCGATCGAGGCGGGCGATATCCTGCCAGCCTCGGGCGGCACCATCCCGGCGCGCGAAGGCATCGCCATCGGGCATAAGGTTGCGCGCAATGCGCTGCATGCCGGGGACAAGGTGATCAAATATGGCGCACCGATCGGGTCGATGACGGCCGACGTGGCAACCGGCGACTGGGTTCACATGCACAATATGAAAAGCGACTATATCAGCAGCCATACCCGCACCGCGCTGGAGCCGGGGGCATGATCCGCGCCTGGCAAAGGCAGGATGGGCGCAAGGGCATCCGCAATGTCGTGGCGGTCGCCTATCTGGTCGAATGCGCGCATCATGTCGCGCGGCGGATCGTGGACAAGGCGGACGATCCCGACGTCCAGCTGATCGGCTTTCCTGGCTGCTATCCCAATGCCTATGCCGCCAAGGTGATGGAGGCGATCGTCACCCATCCCAATGTCGGCGGACTGGTGATCGTGTCGCTGGGTTGCGAAAGTTTCAATCGCGAGCGGTTGCTGGCGGTGGCGCGGGCCAGTGGACGCCCCGCCGAATTGCTGGTGATTCAGGAGACGGGCGGAACGGCGGCGACGATCGCGGCGGGCGTCGAAGCCGTCGGGCGCGTGCGCGCCGCCATTGCCGGCGTGCCGCGTGTCGCCATGGGCGTCGAGGAGTTGGTCGTCGGCACCATCTGCGGCGGGTCGGACGGGACCAGCGGCATCACCGCCAATCCGGCTGTGGGCCGAGCCTTCGACCGATTGGTTGCAGACGGCGCTGCCTGCATCTTTGAGGAAACCGGCGAACTGGTGGGATGCGAAACGATCATGGCCGACCGCGCCCGCACGCCCGCACTGGCGGTCGCGATCGAGCAATGCGTACAGAAAGCCGAACGCTATTACACCATCATGGGCTTTGGCAGCTTCGCGCCGGGCAATGCGGAAGGCGGCCTGACGACGCAGGAGGAAAAGTCGATGGGGGCCTATTCCAAGTCCGGCTCTTCCACCATCGACGGCATATTGAAGCCGGGCGATGTGCCACCGACCGGCGGCCTCTATCTGCTGGACGTCGTGCCCGATGGCGAGCCGCGCTTCGGCTTTCCGAACATCTCCGACAATGCCGAGATCGTGGAACTGATCGCGTGCGGCGCGCATCTGACGCTCTTCACCACCGGGCGCGGATCGGTGGTGGGGTCGGCGATTTCGCCGGTCATCAAGATCTGCGCCAATCCCGACACCGGCCGCCGTCTGGCCGCCGACATGGACGTCAATGCCGGGCGCATCCTGGAAGGGGAGGCGACGCTGGAACAGGTCGGTACGGAGATATACGACAAGGTGCTCGCCGTCGCGGCGGGTGAACGCAGCATCTCAGAATCCCTTGGCCATCAGGAGTTTATTTTGACTTACAAGGCTTTCGATCCCATCGGTCCCGACTGCTTGCCCACCAAGACCGCGATGGGGGCGCGCGCATGAGCGGGCGTCTGGAGGGCAAGGTCGCGCTGATCACCGCTGCGGCGCGGGGCATCGGTCGGGCCACGGCACAGCGTTTCGTGACAGAAGGCGCCCGCGTGATCGCGACCGACCGGGATGTCGATGCGCTCGAAGGGCTGGAGGGCTGCGAACTGCGCGCGCTTGATGCGACCGATGGTGCGGCGGTACGGGCGCTGGCGACTGAGGTCGGCCCTATCGATATCCTCGCCAACATTGCGGGCGTGGTCCATGCGGGCAACATCCTGGAATGCAGCCAGGAAGATTGGGATTTCGCCCTCTCGCTCAACATGACCGCCATGTATCACACGATCCGTGCCTTCCTGCCCGGCATGGTGGAAAAGGGCGCAGGCGCGATCGTCAACATGTCCTCCATCGCCAGTTCGGTGAAGGGCATCCCCAACCGCTTTGCCTATGGCGCGAGCAAGGCGGGCGTCATCGGCCTGACCAAGGCAGTCGCCGCCGATTTCGTGGGGCAGGGGGTCCGTTGCAACTGCATCTGCCCCGGCACGATCGACACGCCCTCGCTGCAACAGCGGTTGCATGACACCGGCGATTATGAGGCTGCACAGGCCGCCTTCATCGCGCGCCAGCCCATGGGTCGTCTGGGTCGCGCCGAGGAAATCGCGAATCTCGTCCTCTATCTTGCCAGCGACGAAGCCGCCTTCACCACCGGCGCGGTGCATATGATCGACGGCGGCTGGATCAACTGATGCGGCATGTCCTGCTGATCGACCTGACCGACGAGGCGGAAGCCATCGCCCAATATGAGGCATGGCATGCCGCCGGTGCGCTGCCCCCGGCGATCGGCGCCAGCATCCGTGCCGCCGACATCGGCGCGATGGACATCTATCGCAGCGGCAACCGGCTCGTCATGCTGATGGAAACCGGCCCCGGTTTCGATCCGGCGGCCAAGGCTGCCGCCGATGCCGCCGACCCCGCGGTGCAGGCCTGGGAAGCGCAGATGGACAGCGTTCAGCGCCCGCTGCCCTGGGCCGCGCCCGATGCCAAATGGACGCTTGCCACCCGCATCTTCTCCCTCGACGAACAGCCCTGAAAGGCCCCATCATGACCCTTCCCCGGCTCTTGCTCGCCGCAGCCCTCCTGTCGTCCGCTACACCTGTCTTCGCGCAGGGCGACACCCCGCATATCGAGACGCGCAACGGCAAGCATGCGTTGATCGTCGATGGCGCGCCTTTCCTGATGCTGGGCGGGCAGATCAACAATAGCAGCAATTACGCCACGCCGCTGACGAAGGTCTGGCCGGTGCTGGACCGGATCGGCGCCAACACGGTCGAAGCACCGATCGCCTGGGAGCAGTTGGAGCCGAAGGAAGGGCAGTTCGACTATAGCTTCGTCCAGACCCTGCTCGACGAAGCGCGCCGGCATGACAAGCGCATCGTCCTGCTCTGGTTCGGCGCGTGGAAGAATACGGGCCTGGCCTACACCCCCGACTGGGTGAAGCTCGACAATCGCCGTTTCCCCCGCATGAAGACGAAGGACGGCAAGGATCATGGCGTCCTGTCGCCCCATGGCGCCGCGACGCTGGAGGCGGACAAGCGCGCCTTCCTCAAGCTGATGGCCTATATTCGCGACCATGACGCGCAGAACACGGTCATCATGGTTCAACCGGAAAATGAGGTCGGCAGCTACAAGAACCCACGCGATTACAGCGCCGCCGCGCAGAAGCTGTTCGACGGACCGGTTCCTGTAGCGCTGACCAAAGGGCTGAAGAAACAGGCCGGCAGCTGGGCCAGCGTCTTCGGCGATCAGGCCGACCGCACATTCAATACTTGGTACACGGCGCGCTATATCGAAGAACTGGCCAAGGCCGGCAAGGCGATCAAGCCGCTGCCCATGTATGTCAACGCTTCGCTCGGTGATCCCTTTGCCAAGCCCGATCCGATGGCCTTGTCGAGCGGTGGACCGCAGGGCGACGTGATCGATATATGGAAGGCGGCGGCGCCCTCGCTCGATCTGGCTGCGCCCGATATCTACGACCGGGCGAGCCGCAACGTTTTCAAACATCTCGACCTCTATACCCGGCCGGACAATGCGTTGATGGTGCCGGAAATCGGCAATGCGGCCGAATATGCGCGCTATTTCTGGGCAGCCTTGGGACGCGGCGCGATCGGCTTCGCGCCGTTCGGCATGGATGCCACCGGCTATTATAATTATCCGCTGGGCGCCAAGAGCTTCGACGACAAGACTTTGGACGCCTTCGCCGCCAAATATCGCGTCGTGGCATCCGCGCCCTGGGCGAAGATTGCCTTCGACCATCCGGTCTGGGGCACGGCCAAGCCGGACGATGGCGCACCCATCAGCACGACCATGGGCGACTGGACCATTACCGCCAGCTTCGGCCAGTGGCAGTTCGGCCAGCGCGAATGGTTCCCCAAGGCGGACCTGCCTGCATGGGCGACCGAACCGACCGGCGGCGTGGTGGTGGCGCAGCTATCGGCCAACGAGTTTCTGTTTGCCGGCGATCATGTCCGCGTCGCCTTCGATGCTAAAGAAGGCAGTGGGCCGGGCGGCATGGTCGTCAAGGTCGAGGAAGGCCATTTCGATAAGGGCGCCTGGGTGATGGATCGCATCTGGAATGGCGACCAGACCGATTATGGCCTGAACCTGATCGACCAGCCGGTCTGGATCAAGGTGACGATGGGCCGGTACAAGTGAAGCGCGTCATGCCTATTTTGAGGAACGCGAAGGTGAGCGGTTCACTCAAGTCGCAACGAAGCTGAATTATATGCCGTTCCCCGGCGCAGGCCGGGGTCCAGTTTCATGCTCCGAACTGGACCCCGGCCTGCGCCGGGGAACGGCAAGATGAAGGCTTGTCGGTATAAGATGAATTGCCCTTGGCCCATGCCGCCACGGGTGTAGCGTGCCGGTCATGAGCCGTCATTCCGCTCAAGCCATTCGTTTCGATGGAGCGGAGCCATACTGCACAGCGACATCGCAGTTGAAGGGTCAGCGACATCGTAGATGACGTGTGGGGGGAAGCGGAGGCCGGGCGTAGCCCGGACGTAGCTTCCCCCCACACGGGCGCGGGTTTCCCCGTGCCGT
>Ga0180008_1000019_pt1 | contig 189084 bp, 148 predicted proteins | sample MM_PW_MetaG_FD_121121 | JGI IMG/M metagenome (GOLD analysis project Ga0180008, IMG submission 121121) | Groundwater microbial communities from the Aspo Hard Rock Laboratory (HRL) deep subsurface site, Sweden - MM_PW_MetaG | ecosystem: Environmental > Aquatic > Deep subsurface > Groundwater... | reverse complement strand
GAGTTCAGTATTCAGTGGTCAGCTGGTACTTACATAATTTTAGTTAGCTTCTGGCTTCTGTATGCTGTCTTCTGGTGTCTGCCGACGAAGTCGGTCGACCTCTCCGGCTTTGCCGGCTTAGGATAGAATATTCTGTATCCGCACCGGCAGGCGGGTTGGTATCGACGTCCCATTTAATCATCAGTTTTTGATCAGCCAATGCCGAGAGTCCCAAACTCTTTAGAATCACGGGGAATCTGAGGGCTATGCTTTGCACCGTACCAACCGACCTGGCTTTTGCTTCGCAGCTGAGGCCGAAACGCGCGAAATCACCGGTGAAATATGTAAGCACTGCCTGCATATCCGGACATTTGCCCCCGACTACCGAGAAATCGAGATCTTCCGAGTAGCGGCGCAGCCCGTGTAAAATACGCAGCGCTGTGCCGCCGAGAAACGACAGGCCGTCGAACATTCTGCGGTCGCTCATGACCTTGAGGCAAAGCAGTTGAAGAAATTCGCGGGTGATATTTACCCTGGCCTCCTGCGACTGGCCTTCACGGAACTGCTGCCTGATCACCTCGATCATGGTTACACCTTGCCGATGAAGGCGGCAAGAGCCTTAATCACGCGGTCAAGCTTTTTACACTCGAAGAGCTGCGCGTAGTTCGAGAGCTTCTGATGGTTGAGCTGGTCAAAATTCTGGAAGCGGTAAGATCCCAAAGCCGCCTTTGCGGGGTCATTCTGAAAGCGTGACAGGTTGAGGTAGCAGAAATCGACAAGTGCTTTCTCCGGCTCTGCGATAAAAAATGCTGTCTCTCCATCCAGAGGCTTGCTAACGAAACCGCCAAATGCTGAACGCTTGATGTGCTGGTAGCTGAAGAGCCCGACGCTGTTTTTAATGCGCCTGGTTTTCAGGCTGGTGATGGAAGTGATGACCTGGGTCATTTCCGGGATCAGCTCATAAAAACTCAGTGCCCATTCCAGGCTGACATAGGAGGGGATGCAGAGATTATTTGCCAGGTACACCAGACTGAGCGGTGCCTTCCTGTCAAGATCGCTGAAGATGTATGTCCCTTTCTTCAATTTCAACAGCAGCTTTTTTTTTGTCCAGCGGCTGATTTGATTGCGCAGTACCTGGGCATTTTCGCCGCTCTCCCGGATAAGGGAAGCACTATCAAGAAACGGATTTTGACGGTAATTCCGGCGGAAAGTTTGAAAATTCATGTATTTCTCTAAATAATCATATATGATTATTTAGAGAAATAATATCATGACTATGCAATTATTTCAACCTGGCAGCAGATCTTATGAATTCCCACTAATTTTTGAATAGGCTATGTCAATGGCTTATAAATCCGCTAATTGAGGCAGACGTTTGCGGGTTGCCGTTTTCTACAGGAATCGTGGAAGGAGTTGCGCAATGGCAATTCAGGCGGACGTTTGTCGCCGCCCTCGTGGCGTCGATCTGCACTCTGAACGGAGAAAAAAAATGCGGCATCCTGGGCAGTCGGCGCTATAGCGCCTCCTTTGCTCGCAGTTTGCGTGGCCCCGCCTTCGGCGCCCGCAAACTTCTGGCCGTTTTTTTCTCCGTTAAGCCGCTCTGAATTGCCGATCTGTCATCAGACGCTACGCGTCTGATGACTTAATCATTGCGGGGTCCGCAATGATCGGCGAAACCCCTTCCACTTGGCTATAGGAAATAACATTACTACAAAACAAGTGCCCTGAATTAAGGTATTTATGCATCCTTCATCCGACTATAAAAAAATTGCGAAAATTTAAGTATTTTGATTTTTTTATTAACTTTTGACTTTTTCAAAGTTACATACAATAGTGTATACACTATTGTATGTAACTTAAGGAGTTTTTTATGGGTTATAAAGTTAAAATTCAAAAGGTCAACAGACCAACAAATATGTCATTTTACTTAAGTTTTCCTTCAGCACTTGCACAACTCTTGGATGTTAAAAAAGGAGAAGAATTCGAATGGAGTGTGGAATACAAAAATTTATTTTTATTACGACGTGTAAATATGAAAGAAAAAATAAAATTGAAAGCAATAAAAACTGAGGACTAATAACATGTTTGCTTCATTAAAAAAATGGTTGGCACAAAAGCCATTTGGAGACACTTGGCACAAATTTCAAAAAAACGGTATTGCATTTTTTTTATATGGTGCTTTAAAGGCTCAGACGCTGATACCAGCAGTTGCAGGCCGAAACGGTGTAATGGGGAAAGTCTTCGAGAAAATGGGATCAAGCGATTATTTAGACTATACAGCAATCATAGAATTACAAATACAAAAATGATGGAATTTTACAGTAACCGGCTTTTGCAGTATACCGCTAAAGTTAAAAAGTTGAGGCTCGTAATAGACTGGACAACTCTACAAGAAAATTTTATGCTTCTAAGTATTTCTCTAATAACAAAGAAAGGAAGAACTATTCCAATCGCTTATGATGGATATAAGCAGGGTGAATTAAGGGAAGGAAAAAGTCAAAGCAGTATAGAAGAAGATTTACTAAAAAAAATTATTGAAACCATACCAATGTCATCAAGAAAAAGAATAACAGTGATCGCTGATAGAGGTTTTGATAGACCTGATGTTAAAGACATTCTTCACGAATATTCTCTAAGATGGGAGATAGAATCTATGTTTAAATCCAAAAAAAATTTATGCGTTGGAATGAGTTGGAAATATGCAAAATTAACCACAATTGACCGATGGTTGCGTTTCGTGTTTCTCATTACAATTCTATTTCAATTTCTAGCGGATGTCGGGATTTTTTGTGATGATGATATAAGCATAATAAAAAGATATACTCCTGTGGCAAATCCTAAAAGACGAATATTTTCAATTTATAACTTAGCACTTAAAGTGATTAAGGGACTCGGCAGGATATTCAATATTTTCATCAACCAATTTGATGAACTTATTATCCGGCCAGTGTAAAAAAGACGCGTACGGTATAGTGCGGGAGGTGTATTATGTCTAATAAAAAAAAATTACTGGGTATCCGCAAGGGCAGCAGATAGATATTATAGCCACAGAGTTCAGTTGAGGTCACAGAGAGAGAAATTCCTGTGAGTCCTCTGTGACTATACATCTTGGAATACTAAGGTAAAAAAGAAGAGTGCCTGTTTTATTCCCTAAGTGCAGCCATAAAATTAATAATAAATTTTGCGCCTCTATTCTCATTAGCGTTCATTCGCGTCCATTCGCGGTTTTTTTGAATCGCAAAAAAAAGCAGAAAGACATTAAGAAATATCTGCGTTAATCCGTTTGCCCTGTAATTGCATGCGTAAATTTATCAGCAGGAAGAGACTGCATGTCCGTGTGTATGACGCTGACTGAACCGTATCCGGAAAGAACAGCCCCGAGGTCAGTACCGGTATCATTTTCGGAATCATTACGAATCCCGGTAAGCAGAAACCCGTTTTTCACAGGTGTATAATTATCACTGTAAAAGGATTTTTTGGATAGTACGGTCGCGCGCATACCCTTGCATTCCGCATAGGGATAATTTACATTAACGATACATCCCTTGCCGAGAGAAAGTGCAAGGCTGATATAATTGTTAATCTGACCTGAAAGCAGTGTGAAAGCCTGAGAAAGATTTGCTTCATGGTTTTTGACATATTCAGCGGAAACCGCAATTGCCGGGATACCGGAAAGCGCCGCTTCCATTGCCGCGCCGACAGTGGCTGAGTACCGCACATCTCTGCCGGCATTAATACCGATGTTCAGTCCGGAAATTACGATTTCCGGCGGCGGTATATTGAGGAATGTGAGTGCAGCCTTCACGCAGTCAACACTGGTACCGCTGAGACCGAAACACGCAGCGGTGCCGGGAATTATTTTTTTTTTTACGGAGACCGGCGTCTCGATACTTACTGCCATACTGCGGCCGCTCTGTTCAGAAAGCGGCGCGGCAACTGTAACCGCATGTCCTGCGGTAAGAATAACTTCTATCAGACCTCTGATTCCGTCAGACGAAATTCCGTCATCGTTAGTAACCAGAACGGATACCATTACTGAAGCAGAGGTTTCCACACCGCAAGAAGTTTGTTGCTGAATACGGTGTTGCCCCAGGCGGGAAGTATTTCACAGCGGCAGCCGCGTGCGATGAAAAAATCTTTTAACATAACGAAGCTCGGGAAAGAAAGCCCGCCGGCAATTGTAAAACCGGTAGAGATACTCACCCGCTCGCAGAACCAGGTGATGAAATACCGCACACCTGCTTTTCTTTCACCGTCACGAATGAGAAGTACCCCGCCGGGATTTAATAACTGAAGGGCATTTTCGAGCATATGGTTTTGAACCTGCGGAGGAAAATAGTGGAGGAGATCTATCATCGTGACTGCATCAAAAGTTTCTTCGGGCCGGTACGTAACGGCATCGCCGGTTTCAAAACTGAGCGAATTACCGTAACCGAGAACTCTTCGGGCAATATCAATTCGTTTTTGATCGTGATCAATGCCCCGGACAACACGCCCCGGACGGTTTAAATAATTAATTTCAAGGCCTATCCCGCAACCGAGTACAAGACATTTGCCTTTTTCAGGAACGTAGCGGTTTATCACCCCGTACACCGGGTCGGTACGGTATTTCCAGTAACAGTAATAGTACGTGGGAATGGATATGGTGCGGTACGGTTTTGCTTTTGCTTTTATTTCACGGGACATAATTTTTTCTTTTAATAATGATATACGTAATTACTCCGCATACCGCGCCGAGAATAAGGCCAAGCAGCAGCGAGCCGAGAATCCAGGTTTGAAAAATTTCTGCGGTAAACCGATACAGTGATTTTTGCGCTTCTGTAAAAAATGTATTGACATCACCGGAAGCAAATTTTCCGTAACGCGCGAGATGACCGGTTTGAATACTTGAAAAAATAAGAATGGGAGCAAAAAAAGGCAGGGAAATGTGCGCTGCCGCAAAAGAAACAATGCGGTTAAGATGAAATCTGGTGGCGATAAAAACTATCATAATTATCTGCAGACCGTAAAAAGGGCTGATCCCGACCATTATGCCGATCCAGACCGCAGCGGCCATTTCGCCTGCACCGGATCTTTCATGCGTCAGACGGTCTTTTATACTGCGTACCTGCGCTTTTAACGGCATGCCTTTAAGACCGCGGAAATACAAAAGAAGTGCATCGGTACGTTTATAGACTTTTTTGTACGGCAGCGGAATGCACATTCTGAATAAAAACACCATGATTTGAAGAGTGAAACGGACTTCGGAGCGAGGGGACGGGGGGGACGGTGTATTCCGGGCAAGTACAGCGCGTGGAGCGGAGTTCGCAGAAATTTGTTCTGAAAATAATCTTTGCGGAGAAAGCTCAACACCGGCACGCTGCAAACGAAAAAATAATTCCGCAAAGTAAAATATGCCGCCGGACCTGCACGGCATATCAAGAGCATAGCACACCGGTACGATGATCCGATTTTCCGCAAGGTTTTGCAGGGGAATGCCGCTGATAATACGGAAAATTATCCTGGTGAAACGGGAAATGCGTATTCTGCATGAAAACGGAATAAGAAACATTTCTGCGTCTCTGTGATCTGAAACGGAATTTCTGATACTCCGTATGTAATCTGCTGCAGGAGAATAATTTTTATTCAGAAAGTCGCTGCCTAAAAGCAGCAGCATATGTGTCATGCCATTGTCCGCAGCATTTTTCATTACTGCAGAAACATATGCGTGCGATGAAGGATTTTCTGTAATGAAGATACCGTTTTCAGAAAAACCTGCCCCTTCAGCCCATTCACGGCAGGCAGGGGCAGAGTCTTCAGGACAATTAAAAATTGATACGCCGATATTCATTGTGCATTAACGCACACGAAGGCCTGGATTTTTGATAAAAAATTTAATCCTTGCCGGAGAATACCGTAAGATTATCAACGGCCATAAGGGTATCCCACGTGCGGATGCCAATCCAGAGTTTTTCGTCCATTTCAAGCGGCTGCGCATCCCATGCTTCAAGGATGATTTTATCGTCAAGCCAGTACCGTATATGTCATTTGTGAAACTCGACTGCGACTTTGTATTTTTGTCCGGAAACAAGAGGGCTGTATTCCGTCCGGGCAATCATTTCACCTTTTTTATAGAACGTGCTGCAGTTGTTCCAGTACGATCCGGTAGTCAGTGCGTATCCGTTTTCAAACCAGTTTTTTGGAGAGTCTCCGTTTTCGGCGTTAAGAAGGACGGTGATATCGCCGATTTTACCATCTTTGGCGGCGAAAAGTGTCACATCAAATTCAACACGTACTGACTCAAATCCGCATGGTGCCACAAGAAGTGCTCTGTTTTTTTCGCCTTCGACTGCCCGCAACATTCCATCTGTTATTTCCCATTTGCCTTCAACGGAGTGCATAGAAGCAATTTCTGCTGCGTCAGAAAATTCTAAAGAGTGCTGTTTTTCCCATTTAACTTTAAATTTCCCTCTGCTTTCCTGTAACCAATCAGCTTGTGCTTTTGGTTTGAATATCCAGTACCCGACGATTAATATCAGTGCGAGACCAAAGGCGGCAATAAAAATAATTTTTGCTTTGTTCATTGTAATACTCCTGAAGGGGTTTGTGAATTGAGTTTAAAATACCGTTTTGAATAATCAATCTTCATAAAATTAAGTATATCATAAATTCGAATTTTTGGGCAACGGTAGTCTTTTTTCTTTTTCAATAGGCGGCGTGGGAGGGGTTTCGCAATTCAGGCGGGAGACTTGTTTTTTCTAAAAGCACCGTGAAAGAGTTTTAAAAACTAAAATCCAATCTGACGTTTGCGTCTGCCATCCTGGCAGCCCGCTGCACTCGGCAAGCGTGGAAAAAACTAGGCCTCCTGCCGTTTTTCCACGCTTGACGCAGATTGGATTTTGAGTTTTTAAAACTCTTCCACTTGGCTAGTTAAATAAAACTCCTAACCCCCCCCCCCACTCTGAATTGCCGATTGCGAAACCCTCCCACTTGGCTAAAGAAAAAATAAACTAAATTTTAAAATACAAGTTCATTCCTGTCTTTTACCTACTCCCGCAGGCATGTGCAAGAGGCGCTCGCATTCCCTTTCTCTCTCAGCGCCTCTGCGCCTCAGCGGGAGTCTCCCCTTGCACGTTTGCCGCAAGCAAGCAGTGATTGACTAAACTGTAGAAATACTTACCGCAATTTTCTTTTTACCGCACTGTTTTACTCTATGCTGATAAATTTCAGACCAATGTTACGCACTTACCGGAAAAAATATGCAGATTATTGATAATTGATATCGACTGAATTATACTAGTGTATATCATCGTCGTGCGAATATCATTATTACTTAAGCGTTACCATTCACAAATTTATGAAACACTCTCCGCAAATTCCGCAACAGCTTTTACAAAAGAATCGGTATTATCGGCATGTACCCAATGTCCTGCATCAGCAATACAAGAAAAACGTATTTCGGAAAAACGGTTTTTAAGGAGATCAAAATCAGTATCTTTCACAAAACCGGATTTCGCGCCGTAAATGAATAATGTTTTTCCCTGGTACACGGTATTATCCGGCTCTGGTTCATTGCCGAGTACTACGATATTATCCGCAAGCGCGCACACATTGACTTTCCACTTAAATCCGCCTTCTTTTGTTTTGGTTAGATTTTTCATAATAAAATACCTGAGTAAATTATCGGGGATGCCTGCAGTCAGGGCCTCGTCCGCCTGAGCGTAAGTATGCAGCGTACTTACATCCAGAGTTTTCATTGCGCGCAGAATTCCGGTAAAATTTAGATAGTATTTTCGCGGCGCAATATCGACTATAATTAGTGCTCCGATAATTTCAGGCCGGCTGAACGCGATAGTCATCGCCACTTTACCGCCCATGGAATGTCCGAGCAGAACCGGTCTATGCAATTTATGCGCATCGATGAATTCCAGAACATCGCCGGCCATCGCGTTATGACCGATATCATTATCGTGCGGGGACTGTCCATGATTACGCATATCGAGGCAATAACAGGTATAGTGCGCCGAAAGCCGACGTGCAACCGATTTCCAGTTTTCCCCGCTGCCGAAAAGGCCATGCAGGATGATTAAAACGGGTTTACTGCCCGGGTTTGCATGTGTGTGCGGAGTACTTTCAAAACGTTCGTAGTGGAGTTTCATGGGTGGGGATTTAATTTTAAACAACGATTCTACTATAACAAATTAATTTTCATATATTGCATCCGGGAAATTTCACACATAGCCCGCAGGTGACACTGAGATGATGCATTCTTCTTGCCTCAGCGTTCTCTGCGTGAAATCCCTGCTACCTTCATAAATAGGGTATACATAGTTACGAGATACCCTGCAGATTAGTGTAACTTATAGAAGGTGAAAAGTCAAGATGCGCACAAAACGAAATAAGAAATACATTTTCACCCTGCGCTCTATAGCGGGATTCAAATCACCGTAAAGTTGCAATTATTTTTTTATTCCCTTCAAAGCCTCGGTAAACAAAAATTACATGATACAATACTACCAACTTAGTAGGATATCATCATATGTAAGGAGGTTTTCATATGAAAAAAATTATTTTTATTAGTGTGTTCTCGCTTCTCGCCGCAATTGTAGTAAGCTGCGGCGGAGATAATACAGCTTCGGCGTGTAACGCAAAGCACGGAGAAAAGCGTAATCAGTGCAAGGTTCAAAGCGACACGTGTCCCGCTCAAAAAGTATGTATCAAATGCGGAGAAATTAAGGGTAGCGATACGTGCTGTAAAAGCGAAGGCCGTGAAAAATGCACGAAATGCGGCTTATTTAAGGGAAGTGTCGGCTGTTGTCAGATACCCAAAGGGGCTGAAGAAGTATTTTATTGTAAGAAGTGCAGCAAAGTAGTCACCGCAGACGAAATGAAGAAAATGTGTAAGGAAAAATGCGAAAATTGTGAAAAAGATCATTGTAAAAGGGCCGGAAACAAAACTAAATCATAAAAGTACCTTTTGCTGATATTAGTTTTATAAAAACCCATTCCCCGCTGCCGGATACCATGTGTGTCAGGGATCCGGCAGTTTTTTTTGAATAGCTACCATGCCCCCGTTTTATGATTATTTTCAATCCCAGCCGTCATGGTCCGCTTCGGCCGGAATTTATACACCGGGTAAAATTATTTATTTAACGGGGGAATACATTACTTCTGCCTCAAAAGAAACAGGTCTTTCCAGAGACTGCCAATTCAATCTTATAGAAGAGTTGAATTTTTTTAAACCAAATTCGATTTGGGAACAGCTTTTTTTTCACTGCCATTACAGGTTGTGTAATGAAAATCAAACCTTGCAGGCAGATGAGTTTAACCTTTGGCCGGAAGTAAATTTTCTGGAAAACAATGCGCCTCTGCTTTTTTACGTGTTTATATTTCTCTCTGCGCTTGGTAAAATAAAAAAATTTTATACTGCACACGGTATTCCGCACGATGTATTGACTCACACACTTGAGGATCTTCAGATATGGATAGATTACAGTTATCAACAAACCGGAAAATATTGTCTGCTCAACATCGGAAGGAACTGGTTGTTCAATCATTTCACCGGCCTCATTTTCGCCCTAGGCCGGCTCCAGTTCAATTATTCCGCATACCCCTATGATTATCATGTGTTTCGAAATACTGAAGGGAAATACCTGGTCTTGTCGCCGGATAACGCGCTGATACGAAAGGACGGCCAATTCGACGGCGTGATGGGTATATATAACCCTGCTTTTACTGCACAGTACGGAGAACAGGATGATTTTTATTTCGGGAACCCGGTCACAAAAGATGGGATTATTCTCTCAGAAAGAGTATACCTTAAAAAAACAAAATGGGTAAAAATTGTACAAAAAGGAGATACGGTACTGACGTTTCATATTCCCGCATCCGGCCCGATGGACTTTGCAGAATGCGGGCGGTCATTTGCACGGGCGTGTAATTTTTTCTCGCGGTATTTTCCGGATAAACCATTCAATACGTTTTCCTCTGAATCATGGCTTTTTGATAATCAGTGGCAGAAACTGCTTCCCTCTGCGTCAAATATTTCCCGCCTTTCCCGTGAATTATATCTCACACCTCTTCCGAACGCAGATGACAAACAACTTCGCGAAAGGGTATTCGGAAGCAGGAATGCGGAGATACTCACTGCATGTTCAAAAAGCTCTCTTCAGAAAACCATAGTGTCGCATGTAACACAGGGCGGACATTTCCGCAGCGGCGGCGCTCTTTATTTTAAAGAAACATTTTCATGGGGTAATCCGCCTTATTGTGCTTTACCAATTTCAGTGTTATCTTGTGTCAAACGGGAATGGAGAGACTCCCGCTGAGGCGCAGAGGCGCGGAGATATAAAGGGAATGCGAGCGCCTCTTGCGCACTTGCCAGCGGGAGTAGTTACAAGCCATGAATGGAATTGCACCTTATGTAAATTCATTAACATTGAAGTAGTAGTAGTATTTTCTATTGCCACGGCACCTATGGAAAAATAATAGTAATAGTGTCATTATTTTTTTATTATCGTTGCCCACAATGACTACACTTGAAATTTTGAGTTATAATGATAGAATAGTACTGAAAACTAATGAATGGAACTTTCTTCTTTACACAGTTTCTGCGCTATCTCCCGGTTATTCTTATATTTTTTGTCCTGAATGGGTATTCCTCTGAAAATGCCGCCAGCAACGCGCAGGCAACAAACCAGACCTTAAATGTGCGCTTCGCACTTAAAGGGAAAGGTGATCTGAACGGATATACGGTTCTCGTCAGCGGACTTGATCTGGTTTTCAATTCTGACCAGCAAGGCAGTCTTTTCAGCATACTCGATTCCAAAGCGGAAACCTTCAGCGTCCCGTATGGCACCTACACCGCAGAGATTATAAAAGCAGGCGTCAGCCGTAAAGAAAATTTCTCTATCGGTCCGGATACGCAGGATATTGTATATTTTTCCGTATCCGAAACGCGCAGTGAAAATAAAAAAGTAACCGCACGCGTCACAGAACAAATCTCAGGAACCGGCGGGCGCAGTATCGGTTCATCCCGGCAGGTGCTGAGCGCGGAGGAGGCCCGTTTTATTCCCGGTACCGGCGGGGATGCGCTCCGGAGTATAATTAATCTTCCCGGTGTCGTAACTACAAGCGGATTTTCATCAGGGCTCTTCATACGCGGAGGCGACCGTTTTGATATTTTATACACTTACGATAATATCCGTATCGGCAATCCTTTTCATGACCTTGGTTTATACTCAGTGTTCGCGCCCAACTCCATCGAAAGCGTAAATTTTTATCCCGGAGGGTTTCCCGTTAACTACGGCCACAGTCAGGGCGCGGTTATCGATGTCGAATCAAAAACATATTTTAAAGATAATAAACTGTTCGCGGATATAGATGTAAACCTGTTCGCCGCCGGAGCGTATTTTTCCATCCCGCTTGGGCCAAACGTACGTTTTTCAATAGGCGGTCGAAGAACCTATTATGGTTTTTATATGCGTGCGCTTGAGTTCGCCGATGACACCGCAGCCAGGGCGAGAGGAAATAAAGAAGGAGGCAGCAACAGCTTTTTTTCCCTGCTCAGCGATTTTGATCAAATTCCGTTTTTTTATGATTATAACGCAAAACTTGATTTTCAGCTTCCCCGGAACGGAGGTGTGCTGAGCCTTCTGGGGATCGGCGCGCAGGATAAAGTAGAGTTTAATACTGAACGTGCCCCTCTTACCGACAGTGACGGCAAAACCAATTTTGTAAATTTTTCCACAGATTTTGACAATATCTGGAACACTCAGGGTATTGTATACAAAAAACAATTCCGCACGCTCCGGGTGTTCCATACTTTGTTCAGAAATCAGTCTTTTAACAAGGTTTTTTTTCTTGATACGGTCTTTTCAAAAAATGAAACAGTAAACTATGGTTCGGTTAATCAATATAATTTTCAGATCGGAAAAAAAATCGAGCTCAATACCGGCTTTGAGTACACCTACCAGGACGAAAAAGCAACTGCATCAGAACCAACACCGGGTACCGAGGCTTTTTTTACAAATACCGGTTTAAGTCAGTATGAATTTTACATCGGCCTCACCAATTACATGGCGCAAATGCGTGAAGTAACAAAAAATCCGGACCGGCACACGGGATGCGTTTTTTTAGATACGGTGATTAAAGATATCGGCCCTTTCGGCGTGCAGGCCGGCCTGAGAGGTACTTATAATAATTACAGCAAGTACGTCGACCTTGATCCGCGTATTGCGCTCAGTGTTTTCCCGTTTAATGATACTGAACTTTATGTCAAATGGGGAAAATATTCCCAGCTTCCCGGTTTTTTCGTTTCATCCGGCAGAGGTACCGAATTTCAGGAACCAGTCACAAAAAGCCCTTACTCATATCACTGGACAGCCGGCGCCGATTTTCTTATTAACCGGTATAATATTAAAAGCGAGTTATACTACAAGGATATGCGCGATGTTATTCTTAAAAATCCCACCCACGATCCGTTTTTCCCAACCGATCCAGTCACAAACCCGCTCACATTCAATAAAGGCTACGGGCGGGCCTACGGCGCCGAACTGCTTATCCGCCGTAAAATTTCACAGGGCTTATTCGGATGGTTTTCCTATGCCATATCAAAAGCCGAGCGATACACATTTACAAAACAACCGGACAGTATGACGCTGTATCTTGACCGTGAAAATAACGGCCAGGATTATAAAACTATTCCGATGGATTGGCATCTCTACAGCCGCGATCAGACTCACAATCTGAAATTAATCACCTCATGGCATGCGCTGCCCTGGCTTAAGGTCGGCGGAAAATTTTCACTCCAGTCCGGTCTTCCCTACACAGAGACACGTATCTACTACCGCGATGAAAACAATAACGGTACATACGAACGCCCCGATGTGCTGTATTACGATGAAGTTCCGGATAAATATAACAAACGCTATCCGCTGAAATACTACATTGATCTGCGGCTTGATTTTATTTTAAAAATCCGCACACTTGATATCAGTCTGTATATTGATATCTGGAACCTTCAGGACTTGTGGCACGATAACGTGCTTTCATACAGTTACCGAACTGATATGATTGATTACAGCCGCAAGGAATTTCAGCACTCGATACGTCCGGGAGCGGTGCCGAAAGAGGCTATTGATGAACGGTATGATCTTCCGCTTCTGCCGCTAATCGGACTGCAGATAGTATTTTAGGCAATTCAGCAAGAGAAAGTTCTTCAGCCCATGAGGCGGGGAAACTTGTATTATACGGCATCACCACTGACACTGCCCAATTTCCGCAAAACGTTCCGTGGCCTTTGAATTGACCGAAGTGGGTAAAAAAAGCCTCGTATGTGCTGCCCGCGTCAGAAAGGTTCTTTTTATCAAAACTCTTTATTGAAAGTATTTCAAAGGGAACGGTAAACCCGCAATGGACTGCCTTTGAAAGGGCTTCTTTCATTGTCCACACCATACATTCAAGCCTCAATTTTTCATCACCGATTGCTTCCAGAATTTTATGTTCGTCTTCGTTCATTATCCGGTCATACACATTTTCTTTTTCTCTTCTCACATACTCAATATCAATACCGCTGTCATGTCCGCGGGGAAATGCAAGGGCGAGCGCGACGGTATCTGTGTGGGTAAGGGACACATCGGGAATATGCGGATCGGACGCCTGTATGAAAGGATATCTGAGCACTCCGGTATCTGTTTCTATCATGCTCATTTTTGTTTTATTCATATATGCGCAGGATGCAAGTTTAAGCGCGTACCTTCCAAGAAGATAATTCTGTTTTGTTTTGATCGTTTTTTTATCGAAATACGCATGTGTTTCGCGCTCAGTAAGAAAGTCGCGGTACTCGCATGGCAGAGGATTACGGACTGCGGAAAGATACACTGGGTATGGCCGGTTATCGCGTTCGGCATTAATGAGGCGGCATATGGAAGCAGATTCAGAATTCATGGTCTATTCCTGACTTTGTCCTGCAGAGATATCCTGTAGTAGTGCGCGGATTTGCATAACTTTTTTGCGGGGATCTGATGCCCGGGTAATCGGTCTGCCGATAACGAGAAAGTCAGCGCCCGAGCGCAGCGCTTCGGCAGGTCCGGATGTTCTTTTTTGATCGCCGGCAATATCATCTTCCATCCTGATGCCGGGGTTGACGATGATGAAATTTTTTCCGTGCTGTGTCCGCAGCCGGCTTGTCTCCTGCGGCGAGCAGACAATACCGTCAATGCCGTTAGTAATACCCATTCCCGCAAGACGGCTGACATGACCATCAATGCCAAGGGATATACCGAGATCATCTGCAAGAGCCCCGGCGGTAATGGATGTGAGGACAGTGACGCCGATTATTTTGACCGCTGTTTTCCCCGCCGTACTGTCTGGTGCTGTGCCGGTCGTTTTTTGTGCACTTTTTACCGCAGCCCTGATCATGGCACTGCCTCCGCTGAGATGAATCGTGAGCATGTCTATGCCCATATCCGCAGCCTGCGACACTGCATCTGAAACGGTGTTCGGAATATCATGAAATTTCAGATCAAGAAAAACTTTTTTTTTGCGCTCTTTAAGGCTTTTAACAACTGACGGTCCTTCGCGGGTGAAAAGAACACTGCCGATTTTATAATAATCCGCCAGTTCTCCGATTGTATCGGTAAATATAAGCGCGTCCCGCTGTGTGGGAAAATCAAGCGCGATAATAAGCGGATCATGTAAATGAGGCAAAGTACTCAAAGTGGTGTCCCTTAACTTATCTGATTATACCCTGAGGTTTAATAAAATACATCTTCTGCAGCATCTCGTCAAACCTCGCGGTATTGAGCAGTCTTTGAATGAGGTAAAAATCATTTTCTGAAATATGCTGGTAACGAGGGATATATACTGTTTCGTTAGTGTGAAGAGATAAACGAAGATTGGCGAGTGATTGCCGCATTTCCTGATCAATACTTTCTGTACTGAGCTCATCACTTGTTTCCAGCTGTGTCGGAGGAAACCGGAAAATTGTTTTTGGTACAACTACCGCGCTGCCGGAGACGGTGGTATACTCCTTTGAAGAAGAAACGGATACAATTACCGGCTCGCCGTAAATATAGGTAATTGCCGTGGGTGTGACGATCGTATACTTATGGGTATCCGAGTTTTTATAAGAAATAGTTTCGGCGCTGCCCTTTTCAATCGATACCGTTACCGACGGTTCACGGAGATACGGCCTGTGAATATTCAGATGAGCGGTGCTTTCAGAAAGCAGCCTTAGAAAAAAACCCTCGCGGATCTGTATGTGGCAGGAACTTTTTACTTCTGATGAAATGGTTATCTGCCCTTCGAGAACAGTTCCCGGAACAACCTGAGAACTGCTGTTTTTTTCTGTGACCGTTACACGGCCTGAAACCTCAGCAATGAAACACAAGTCAAAGGTTTTCTTTTTTTCTACTTCTTTTTTGACTTTGATTGTGCTGAAAATATATATTGAAGCCGCGATAAGACAGAATACGGAAATAAAATAACAGATATGTATGATCTGGTAGTAATGGCGCAGGAAAAAATATTTTTTATCGTTTTCTATTGAACGCAGCGCATTTTTAAAAGAGCGGTAATCTTCCTGCATTATATCTCCTTCATATCCTGTAATGACAGGTTTTTATTTGATAATTCATTTTTAATAAACTGCAGCGCATTTTGATACAGAGTTTTAATATTCCGCGAGGATTTTTTTTCAATCCTCGCAATTTCATCAAAAGTGAGGTTCGCCTTGGATTTAAGAAGAAATACATTTATGAGCTGCACCGGAAGTTTCGCGACTGCATACTCAACTGCCTCGTTTATTTCACGGTTAATAATTTTGTTTTCAACACCAGGCTCCGGAGAACAGAATAAATCAATCAGCTCATTGCTTTTTTCATTTTCTGCGCTTAACCGCCGGTTGAGCAGCGAGAGCGCGAGGTTTTTATTATTGCGGATATAGTTCGCGCAGGTATTGTGCGCAATAGCGTATATCCAGGCTTTGAATGAATTTTTTTTTTTAAATTTTGCAATATTAAGAATGACTTTAATGAAAATATCATGGAAAATATCGGGAATAACATCTCTGTCGAAAATAAAACGGGTGCAGTAGTATTCTATCCGCCGGCGGTACCGGTTGTAAATTTCTTCGAAGTACGGGTCAATTTCGGGGTTATTAAAATAATCGTTTAAGTGAATAACGTTTTTTCTTTTTACTTTTTGCTGAACCAGAATAATCAGTTCTTCATCGGAAATTCCAGTAAAACGGTTATTGACATCCTGCGTGTTCATTATTAATTTCCGGTTAATTCATTCTGTAACAAAAGTATTCCGCGGTTTTCTGCATATCCGGTCATATACACATCGCTTCCGTATTTTTTTGTACGCACGTCGCAGAGCACTGCGGCCGCGCTCATTTTTCCAGGCGGATTACTGATTTGAAAGGGAGACAATGCATTTAGGCCGTCACCGGTGATCTTCGGTCCGATAAAAAAATGATACCGGTTAATTAAATTATTATTCAGCAGAGAACTGAAAATTCCGGCGCCGCCTTCAATCAGGATTGAATTAAGTGAATATTTTCCGGATAGTGCAGTAAATACCGATCCGAGATTAAAGTGAGATTTTTCTGTTTTTTTTTGTTCACTTTCAAGTTCAAATTTCTCAAGCACAATTATTTCTTTTTCCTGCATTCTCAGATAATGTGAAGGATAGTTATGTCTGTCTTTTGGAACAACAAGAATGAGCTTAGCATGTTTTTCAAACACGGGATGATTTTCAGGTAATATGCAGTCCCTGTCAATTATTATCCGTACCGGCTGTTGTCCGCGGTATCCCCTGAGGCGGACGGTAAACCGTGAATTATCAATCACACACGTGTTGCTGCCTGCAGCCACCGCATCGTGCCGGCTGCGGAGTACATGCACATATTTTCTGGATTCTTCACCGCTAATCCAGCGGGAGTCGCCTCCCGCGCATGCAATTTTCCCGTCAAGAGTAACCGCAGCCTTAACGGCTAAAAGCGGCCTGCGGTATTCATTATTGTAATAAAAATCTTCGTTGAGTTCGAAGCACTTACGGGAAATTTCATGCGGAAAATCATAACGCACCGTAACTCCGGCGGCACTGAGTTCCTGACCGCTTTTTTTTGCAACCGCAGGATTGTTATCCCGACACGCCACATGCAAAAGCCGGATACCGCTTTCTATGATCAAACGTGTACATGGAGGCGTCCGCCCGAAATGGCAACAGGGCATGAGCGTGACATACATTTCTGCGTCTGCAAGCGACGCACCGGAACGGAGTGCGTGCGAAACCGCCTGCACTTCCGCATGATCATTTCCCGGTTCCTGCGTTCTGCCGGAGCCGATGATAACGCCGTTTTTTACAATAACCGCCCCGACTGCCGGATTAGGTTTACAAAAGGGCTTCGCTTTTAGCGCTTCGGAAAATGCGTTGCTGAAAAATGCTGCAGTACCCAGATGCCCCCCTTCTAGATGTGTAATAGCTCTCCGGTTATGCGGCGGATATCCTCTTTGAACCGGTCAGCAGCAGGTTTTTTCCCAGGGATCCATTTGATATCATCAAGCCACTCCACCGGAAAAGTCTCAAGGCGTTCAGCGATTATTGGCGGATAAATGCCGCCTGCTTTAGTTCCGGCATATTGAAAAATTTTTTTCCAGTTTACGGGCGAATTTACAGCAATCACCCAGATGTCAGCAACATCCTTGGGATTGCTGCGCCCCAGCAAAGCACTTAATTTATTAGCGAGAATGTTTTCGAGGTTATCCACGCGGGAAAAAAGTCCATGTTTTAAAAAATCTCCGATGTGCGAAGCCACGTCATTTACCATGTCCACTTTCAAAAGGCCGCCGATGTATAATGAGGAAAAATTTTCTGCCCGAATCCGCTGCTCGACTCCAAACGACTCCAGCGCCCTGAAGATTTTTTCGATAATTCCATGGAAATCAGGCTCACTATGACAAAAAAAATCAAGATCATCCGAATAGCGGTGATTGTAGTAAAAACGCGACACGGCAGTTCCGCCGGTCAGGTAGAGTGATGTACCAAGACCATCAAGAACAGCGAGTACCTTATTTTGCAGCGGATAAAGTGTATCTTCGTATTGCATATTCGAGACCTTCACGTATGTGTGTGATCCAAACTCTGCCGCGAATCCCCGGCCAGACCACGGTCAATACTTCCCAGGGGATGAGTTCGAGCAAATCGTAGTATTGCAGTCGTTCCACAGCCCGGACCAATGCCCACTCCCTGTTAAGCCAGCCTCTGCTCGTGCGGCCATGCAGAATATCGAGAAACTCCTCCGGAGTAATGTGGTAATCCCAGATGATTTGTTCAAGCAGTTTTTTATCAATCATTATACCGGTATTGTATCATGGCAGAGGGGAGGTTTTCCCGATTAATTCAGGCGGACGTTTGCCACTCTGAATAGCCATTGTGAAACCCTCCCACTTTGCTATTGAGAGCAACACTTCTATTAAACAACTGCTCTCTGAATTACCGATCAGCGCAACTCTTTCACTTGGCTATAGAAAATAATACAGTTGAAAACAGCCACGTCGCTCAGGCTTAACGGGTAAATAACTTTTTCACGGAGCCTATTAATAGCTTTGGAATTTTCATTAACGCGGTCAATACATGCGTTCACGATGGTGCGACGTCTCCTCGGATGTGACGTTTGCTTTGACATCAACTCAGAGAAAATTAGTTCACTATGTGATATAATACCCGCGATTTGAATGATCTTCAGTCCCCAATGTATGAGCGTATAAATCGTAAAATACTTACTTTTGATGCAGCAATAACATTGAATTTTTACGCAGCAAAGCCAGGCGTTCAGAAGCTGAAATTCAGTATGGTCTGAGTATTATTCAGTTTGAAAAAGATCCCAAACATACTCTTTGAATCAACATGGATAATAGCGTTAGTCAGGCTGGAAAGATTGGTCGATAGAGGGTGCGCCTCCTGAGGGCCGTAAATACTGATGTAGAAATATTTCAGGTCCTCAAGATTGTGCGTTGCGGGAGTTATGTTGGTCAGTATGGCATAGTAATTATAATTCAATGAGTGTGCCGCAATATAAAACACAAGATCGTGCGTGGTGCCCGGATAAACTGAGAAGTTTGATGATAGATCAATAGAATGTGCACCCTGTTCAAATGATCCGATGATGGGATAATACGCTTGTTTAAGAAGCGCGTAATCTCCTTCTGCACGTACGCCCGGCGGAAGACTGTAGCGAGCGAGCAGCAACCTGTTACTGATAAGCGCCAGGCAGGCCGCGTTGCTGTATGCCTCGGTGCCGGGGTCGTGCACGTTCTGCATTGATGGCGCGGTTGGTTGTTCAAGCGCACAACTAGTCAGGAAAAAGATAATGGGTATTATCGTTCTGGTTAAAAACTTCCAAAACATAATCACTATTATTCAAGCGTGAATATGAGTATGGGGTCACCATGAAAAACTCTCATCTGGTACCCCCCCAGTTCATTCGATGTTCCATAAAGAAGATAGTTCGTTACCTGGTTTGTGTCGGTGATGACGACAGGATCTGTTCGTTGGTCTTTGATGACACGTCCGTAACAGAAGTTCGAAGGAAAGTTACTTGAACCAGTGTAGATTTCCCGCAGCCTCATTGTGAAATTGTTATTGTAATCCGCCGGATGGATATAAATCAGAGCAAGGGCGGATGTGTTATTGTTTAATGACCCGAACCAAGAATCCAAGTCAATGGTCCATCTGCCGTTGGTGAAGGTCGCATAGGTGGTGTAGGAAAACGATGTTATTTTTTGATACGTATCAGGAGGAATGAACCCTATCCAAGGGGCACAACTCCAAGTCATACCCACAATTACTTTGTTACTATATGTAAGTATCTCCTGCAGAGCACTCTGTGCGTTCGAATATTCCATGGTTGCAGGGTCATTCTCGTTATGAAACTCCGGTTCGGTCGGTGTTTCCAGTGCACATGAAACCAGGAAAAGAATAGGGAAAAATGCCGGTAAACGATGCATCAGAACTGATAGGAAAAAATCATGCCAGTCGCTCCGGGGCCGATGCGGAGCCGACTCGCCGAGCGTGATGTTGTATAAAGTTTTTTTCGACGGTGAAAAATAACAACCTGATGAATACCTTCAAGCCCGGCGAAAACTGCGCCCAGACCAACCCCTGCCAGGCATCCATAACGGGTGTTATCGTACCATCGAAGGTAATTTTGAAGTTTGTCGTATTGCGCAATTAGATCCGCCCGCATATTGGTAAAGTCGCCGCCTTTGCCCGCGTTGTTGTATGTTGTCTGAAGCGCATTATACGCCGCAAGATCGCGGCGATAGAGAATCCCGATGAAAAGCGCGGAGGCACCTGCGCCCAATCCTATGCCGGTGGTGACCCCGCTGAGTGCGCGGAATGGCTCTTTCCGGGTAACTCGGACATAGCTGTTCCACGTCTTGCTGTCCGGAGGGGTTGTCCACAGGTTATAACCCAGGGAGGCGAGGGGCTTTTCGATACCGTATTTGGTCCAGTCCCATTCATAAAGATTTTTGGATACATACCCTGTCCGGGTATTGATAAGAGAAGCAGAAAACTGATTTTTTTTTTGATCATTCGACAGGGTGACTTGCAGTATATACTCAGCGTTTTTGCTGCGCGAAAATGATGCAACATTGAAGGTGTCGCCGTCCCGCAGAAAAATGCGCAATCGAAAACGTGTACGATTAATTAAACGTTTTGTGCCCTTGTGTGCCGCTGCGACTTTGAGCATCACCGTATTTGTTTTATCCAAAGGGCGGTATCCCTCGCGGATAGTTGCAGGAGGTGCGGGTGAGCGGATTTTTACTGCGGTTTTTTTTCTCAAAGCAGCCTTGTTGCTCTGCCTGAGTCGTCTGTCAGCAAGTTTTTCTGCAAAAGTTTTTTTTTGCCTGATGCTTCTGTCTGAAAGATTCTCAGCAAGTGTTTTTATCTGATTTGGAAGATCATTGATTGATGAAGCCTCGGAAGAGTATGATTTGATGATTTGACCGGTGCTGACATCTGCCATCTTGACAAGAAGGTAGTATGTATCAGCAATTTTAGAAAGAGATCCGGTAATGACGTAATCCATATTGAGTAGTTTACCTAATTGTACCGCACAGGCATTGTCCGTACACCCGGAGTATTGAAAATCCTGTTCGGCGAGAATAGCCTTCAGGTTGGCTCTGTCCAGAACATTCCATTTACCGATTTGAACGAGTTCAAGGATGAGCATGTCGGTACAGAAGTCGGACAAGGTTTCTGTCAATCCGCGAATGTCGAAGTTGAGTACTGAAACTGTGGTAAGTTTTTTTGATTCGAATGTGTTAAAATTTGCCTCTGTCAGTTCCTGAGCCAGCCGGGCCAGTCGAGCCTGAAGTTGGGCCGCCGGAAAGGAACCTGTGGCGCAGCTATGAATGATCCGGCCAGTTTCTATACTAATGAGTTGGGCACTGATATGGAGGCTTTCTCTGTCACGGTTCACACTGCCGGAAACCATGTAATTAATGTTGAGCAGTGTACCGATACGGCGAACGCAGGCTGTATCGGTACAGCCTGCTTCACTGAGTGTCTGTTCTGCAAAGATGGTTTTTAACTGACTGCGATCAACAAGTCTGAAATTGGTGTGGTTGAGAAGCTGGAGAGCGAGCAGATCGGAGATGCTTTCGGTCTCTGCCTGGGACAACCCGTTAGCTTTAAACCCGGCAACCGAAATGGTACGTACGTCAGCAAACACCGAAGAAAAGACACAAATGAAACTGAGAAAAATAACCTTTTTCACAATATATTATAACATCAATAATATTTGTATTTGATGAAGTAATTATTGCAGGTCTGTAGATTTATATATTTTTTCATTATAGCCACTGCAGCAGTGGGAATCTTCAAAACCATCATTTCCCGGAAACTCGAAAAAATGATAAAATACAGGCGAGATAACACTATTATCACACCGCTACACAATGTCAAAAATCATGTCAGTATTTTCTTTGAAACGGGTATTCATTATTCTCGCGTGCCTTGCCGTCCCAATATTATATTTGTATTTTTTATTTTTCACTTTAACCGCAAATCAGAAATTCTACCGCTATCTGCTGCAGCATATCAATATCCCCGGAGTGCTTTCCAAAACAGTAAATGAAACAATCGAATATGAATCACAACAGCAAATCAATACTCAAAGTGAAATCAGCAAGCTGCTTGTTCTTGCAGAAAGCAGCGCGGCAATCCGTTCAGAACTGGAAAAACAACACAATGCGGTTATACAGGAAGAAAAAAAATCAATAAAATCCCGGCGTGAATTAAGAAAAATTGAAAAAAAATTAAACGAAGAGGACAAAACACTCCAGGATATCAGTAACCGTCTCATGTCTGATGTAGTGGCCTCAGTGCGTATACGGGAACAAAACGAAAAAAATCTGCGGGCAATCCTCGCAAAAGATATTGCGGTCATTTCCCCCGAATTCGATATGGCCTGGAATGAGCTGATAGTCAGCAATGAGATTATGCCGCAAATTGAAAACTACTTACAATATATTACCGCATATTCTTCGACTAACATGATTTTCAGCCCAAAGGGTGTACCCATTGTCAAACTTCCGTCATGGGAAGTGAGCTTTATGGTTAATTCCGGTGTGTATGGAGGAGCGCATACCCGCGGCAGGATAGTGCATTTTTTTTCCGGATTGGTTCCGGTCATCGTACATGAAAAAGGAAACTTAATACAGGAACCGCGTGTGCTCGACGCACTTGCACGAATTCTTGATAATCCAATACTTGAAAGAAAAGTGAGTAAGGAACTTGCCTTAGCTGAAATTCAATTTCGCGGCGGTACCGTATCTTCTGAGGGAATTGTTTTTTCAGGTCAGGATGCGCTGCGGGCAGATAAATGGATTAGCAGTTACGCGCGGATGTATTTCTTCAGATATTTTGCCGTTATCGCCACGTTAGTCCTTCTTGCGTGCATTGGTTTAAAAAAATCAGGTTTTATTCTCATTATGCAGAGCATTATATTCAGTGCCGCTGCATTATTTTTATATTTTTATACATTTATTTCCTTAAAAAATCAGTCAGTAGATGAAAGTGAGATTTTCACCTTTTTTTATATTAATAATTGTTACGGGCATTTTCTGTTTCAGATACTAAAAATATTTCTCTTAATCTTTGTTCTGACCTTCTTAAGCGGTGTAGTATTGCGTATTGTTTCACGGTTAATGAAGGGCAGGAAATAGTTCACCGGCCGGTCTACCTGTGTCTCCTATTGACGAATTAATACAGCAATATGATCACTGGGTATGCGAACTTCGTAGTTATAGCCGCCGCTTACAGCTTTTTCAACAACCATGTTTTTGTCCGCCGCCGACAGACCCTGCGGATTAATCACGACGATTTGCGCGCGGGCTTTGTTTTCAAAAGCGTAAAGGCCGGCTTTGGACGTAATGATGCGCTCTTTGGCAAAAATAAGCCCGTTATAAATTTCGACCGGTGTTGTCGGAAACATATACTGTAAAAAGGTGAATGCCGGCGGAATGCTGTCGGTGATGATTTTTAGATTCCGATCTTTGGCCCATTTGATGTATTCTGCATCCTGCAGGTCTTTGGCGCAGAACCATGAGTTAAATGAAAATGGCCCTGTAATAGTGAAATTAACCTCCCAGTTGCGGCGCACGGCGTTCACAAAATCCCAGTAGTCCCCGACAACCGGGTAAATACTCCATTCCAGTACCGCGCTTCCGCCGGAAGGTATACCCAAACGGCTGTCTCGCAGACCAACCCGGCTCTCATCGCGAAAAACTGCTTTGAATAAGACTTAATTCAGGGTGTACACGCAGGCGATTGCATACCTCATGGATACGTTTTTCTATCAGGTAACCGTGAAAGGAAAACATCCGCATAATATAATACAGTATGCCTCTGAATAATTCAAAATGGATTTCACCGGAACCTTCCGACATTCAGGATAATTCCTGCTATCGTTTTCAATTCCAATTTGCTGCAACTGCGGACACAGAGTATCTGCTTAATATCGCGGGGGACAGCGAATTTATTATTTTTTTAAACGGCAAATATCTCAGCCGCGGAGGTATGCCTAATAATCCTGAAGAACCATATATTGAAAAAATACGTCTTGCCCGCCTCCGGCCGGGAGCGCAACTCATGGAAATTCTCCTTTACTACCGCGGTGTTTCTAATCATTTTTATCACCGGGGTGATATCGGACTCATTGCAGAAATTTCCGGGATAACCAATACAGAAAAGCCTCGTCTGGTTTTTGCCACTGGGGTGGACTCGGTATATTACCGCCGTGATACATCATTTCTGCGCCATAATTTCACTATTACACCGCAGCTTGGATTTCTTGAAATACGGGATTATAATACTCCCCCTGAACAGATTGGACCTGAATGGAAAATGGCATGTGCCCCGCATTCCCCGCGTACGCCGCTTGGTAAAGACGTGCCGGATCTTCAATTCACCCGCATTGAAGCACAGCTGGTTAAAAAATTCCGCTACCGTATTTCCGGCGAAACGGCAGCCGGAGACTTAATAATTCTTGACAATCCTGCGCTGGAAATTTCATGTCATAGTATCAGGAAGAAGTTAAGTCTCAGTTCAGACTGCACCTGTACCCGGGAGAGGTCTGGGGACGCGTGTATCTTTGAATTACCGCAGGAGCTCAGCGGATATATTTATGCGGATATTCAGGCCGGCTGCGCGGTCGTCTGCGATATTGCCTGGGGTGAGCATTTGTTTGACGGTCGGGTGCGCGCGGAAATCCACGGACGATCCTTTGCCTGCAGGTATATTCTGAAACCGGGATTAAATACGGTTGAACAGTCATTTGTCAGAGCGGGATGCCGCTATATCGAAATGCACTTCCGGGCACTTAATTCTGATTTTGAGGGGACTATACTCCGCTGTGGAATCAATGCGGGCAGGTATCCGTTTGAGGATCGGGGATCTTTTACTTCATCTGACCGGCTGCTTAACCGGATCTGGCAGCGGTGCCGCGATGGGCTGCATCTGGGTGTGCATCACCATTATCAGGACACTCCATGGCGCGAGCAGGGACAATACGGGGGTGATTCGGCTGTGCAGATCGCGTGCGGCTACAGCGCTTTTGGTGAAACCGCGATGCCCCGGAAGGCACTGCGTCAGATCGGCACAATCCGGGATGACGGATTTCTCTGGCTGACATACCCCGGCGGTTTCATGCGTCCTGAAAAGAATACCATTCCCGGTTTTCACCTGATATGGATCATTTCCTGTTATGAATATTTCTGCTACACCAATGACATTGATTTTATTCGCAGCATTTTCCCCCGGATAATTCAGCTGCTGCAGACTTTTATTGCCCGCATCCATCCCGACAGCGGCATGCTCATAAATATCAGTGCGGAATTTCCCGCATTATGGCAATTCATCGACTGGTCGGATATCCGTTCTGAAGAGGCTGATTTGTGCCTCAATGTGTTTTTTCATGAAGCACTTGTGCGGGCCGCGGAACTGGCGGGGAAAATCCGGGATGAACGCGGAACACTTTTCATCCCCATCGCCCGGAAGATTGCGGCCGGTTTCGAACAGTACTGGTCCGAAAAAGCCGGTTGCTATACAATAACCGGAAAGTCTTATGCCTCGGCACATTTAAATGTACTCGCACTGCAGTATCTGCTTCCTCAAATTCCGGAATTGAACAAAAGCACCAGACCAGAGCGCATCGCACACATGCTGCGCAAACCGTCGTTCAGAAAAAAAATGACCTTGTATTTTTATTACTACTACTTCAGAGCGCTTTTAAACCAAAGCTCCGCACATTTTCCTTTTATTGCTGCGATAATCCGCCGGACCTGGGGGAAAATGCTCCGCTGTCCGTATTCGACCGCGTGCTGGGAGACTGAAAAAGGCGAAGCAGACTTTAACGGAGCCGGGTCTCTTTCGCATGGCTGGTCTGCACATCCGCTTGTTTTTCTTTCCCGGTTTCTCGGCGGCATTACCCTGACTGCTCCAAAAGAAATATCCATTACTCACTGGCTTGACCGCGAATTGTCGCAATGCTGCGGAGTATTTCCACTGGCCCGTGGATCTATTGCTTATTCCTGGCGTTATCACGCCAAACAAAAGCGATACGTATATGATTTCAGTTTTTCTGAAGATTTGCGTGATGATGTAAATTGGAATATATCCTTCACAGTTCCGGATGCGTTTAAACGCATAGCAAGGATTGACGTTAATCAGGGAGGAACTTTCAATACTGATTCTGCAGGAAAGATTATCCGTTTTACATCAGGACAAACTAATTCTGTAAAAATTTATCTCATGTAAATCCGGAGATTCAGCAGCTATCTGCTGCGATTTCGAGACTATCACCGCGCACCTGATCAGTGCATTTAACCCCAAGGCAATCTGGCAGTGGGGTTCTCTCCTGCACCCTGAACGTTTTTCAGAAATTTCCGACATCGATATCGCCATCGAAGGAGTGTCCGATGCCGGGTTGTTTTTTTCCATGCTTGGTGCAGCCCAGGATCTGACTGAATTCCCCGTGGATCTCATAGAGCTTGGGCGCGTACCCGCACACACAGCCTCCCGCATCCGTGAAAAAGGAATGCTGGCTAACCTCCGCCTTCAAGTGGATAACGTATCACTGTAGGCAGTGGGCGGCTTCCGACGAAACAAAAAAGTATATTTTTGATTGGAAAACATTAAAAATATTTGACTTATTGCATCCAATCTGGTAAAGGCTCGCCGGTGACCTGGTGATAAACTGTCTCCGGGGACAAATCCAACTCGCCGTTACCCCAGGTAAGTACGCCGTCACGAAGTTGAAAATTTCTGGCATAGTTTTCGTCTTGCAAGCTGTCAAAAACGCCACCGTAATTTTTGTATGGTTTCAGGTTAAACAGCCCGGAACTGCCGTTGGTAAACTTGCACGCTATTTTATAATCAGTTTGCCAGGTTGCTGTGTTAATATAGGCCCAGGACACAATTACTCCAATGGTGCAATGTTTATTAGTTTTTTTCGTTCACAGGCCAACTGCCATTCATTTTCAAGTTCCTGCTGGTGCAATGAAGCCCATTCAATGACCAGACCAAAAGTTTTTGGCGGCAATGAGCCCTCAAGTAGCGCATAATCGCGGATGCGAATGCTTGCTTTGTGTTCCCCGTATTCGGCATGAAAATGCGGCGGGTTGACTGCTGAATTTCAATTGTGTGATTTTAGCATGATTTCAGAAGGGCTTTTTCTAAATATTCAAAATAAAAAAGCTGACTTGATTTCGATAAGCACCGGCTTCATGCCGGGCCGATTAACCACCAAATCTATCCTGCCGTCTGCAGATAGAAAAAACGCCAGTCCCGGGCATAGTAAGCGGCCAGACGATGAAACTCACAGGTTACAAAGTGTTCAAACGCGTCACCAAAGGCATACGTCTGCTCCGTGAGAGGAAGCTCGAGGGTTCGTTCGAGCGCGCGCTTGACACCTGTATCGAACAGGTAAAACTTGGGATTGACCCGCTGCTGCTTGCGGACTGAGCGGTGGTAAGGAGGAAGGGTTATGCCAAGAAGGGTATCTTCGAGTATATGAAAGTAGGAAATTACTGTTTTGGTGTCGACACCCACGTCATCGGTAATCTTCGAAACTATAGGCGCCACATTGTTTTGGACTCTGAACGGGGTATGCCGGCGAACTCCTGCTCGGGCGTATGATCGAGCGCGATCTAAAAAACATCTGGTAAGGACTGGTGTTGGGTTGCTTCATTCATTAACTCCGAAAGAATAAATTCAGCTCTGACAGACTAAGACTTTGGTTTGAGAGAAAAAAAACCGGTTTTAGAGTATAATTATTATATCCAGATTACAGAGGTTTTATTATGATTGCAGTTAAAGCCGTTTATGATGGGCGTGACGTAAAATTACCCGGTTCTATCCATATCTATAAACCTCAAAAAGTAATTATTACCTTTCTTGAAAGTGATGACAGCGAAGATGCACAAATCACAGAAGGTATCGCCCAGCTGGTAGCAGAAAGCAAAAGTTTTAATTTTCTGAAAGACGAGGAAGAAGACGTTTATTCTGATGCTGACCTGAAAGTAAAGTACTAATATGAACAAGCTGGCCACCCTTGACAATTCACTTATCATCGGCGAAATTGGCAAAGCTCCTGAAACTCTTATGCAGCAGCTTGATGACAAGCTTAAAATTTCGCTTGCTCTTGAAAATAAAAAGTAAGCAGGATTTTTCTATTATACTCCACACTTCCTCAGTTGCCTCAACAATTGAATACTCTGCTGTTTCGCTTTCGTCAGCAGCACCCGCACCCAGGTTGATAGTAAAAGGAATATCGTTTATTCGCGTTTATTCGCGTTTATTCGCGTTTATTCGCGGAAAAAGAAAAAAAAATACTAATCGGGATAGCGGCATAAAAATCAAATCGTATATTTTGATATACCTATATACCGTATCCCATCATCGCTGTCATTAAAATAGTACGAAGTGCAGATCGTCCCATCCCGTAGTTCAGCCGAGGCCGGATAACCGAGGTCTTCATTCTGACCATCGTTTCGGATAACGAGTTCCTGCCTGATATTCCATGTTTTCCCTTCATCTTCACTGATGCATGCACGTACTCCGAACGGGATACGCCGGTAGCCGTAGGAACAAAGAATCCGGTTATCGCGGAGCCGGAGCAGGTGCGCGGGATATCCCCACATTACGGTTTTAGCCGGTACTGACCAGGAGAGACCTCCGTCAAGCGATTCTGACTGATAGAGATAGTTCCCGCTTAACCGGAGCATGGCGATGATTTTTCCGGATCCTGTCAGGCAAAGTGAAGGTTCGCAAAACCACACATTGCCGAGAGGATCGTCGCCGATCCGGACCGGCTCACCCCAGGTTGCACCGTTATCCCGCGAACGGAGACAAAAACAACCTCGTTTATCATATACCGGCAAAAGGAGGTTGTCGCCGGAAAGTTCAATCACTGGTTCGCTGGTGGCGATGAATTCATTAGGAAAATCTGCGACGACGATTTTATCCGGCTGCCAGGTCTTACCCATGTCTTTTGACCTGGTTGTGTAAGTCCCAAGCACTGTATGGTTAAATGGTTCTTCCTTAACTATCTGCCACTTGAAGGCATTGCTGATAAGGTCGCCGTTTTGAAGTTCTGTAATACTCGGATCCTGGATTCCAACGTTCCCATCCTGCAGCCAGTACACACGCGGTGCGGACCAGGAGATACCGCCGTCATTAGATTCAATGAGCGCTGCAGTTGACTGTGAGTCATGGTGAGAGGAGTAAGGTTTTCTGCGCGGTGCTCTGCGGAATACGATAATAAGTTTTCCTGAGCGGCTACAGACCATGCTGGTGAATGCAGAGTAAAAGTCCGGATCGCGGTACGCAATGTGTTCACTGATAATGGGCATTGAGATCTCCTTAGTATATCAGCCCGCGCGGTATAGTTTTTTGTTACCGCAGATAAACCTTGATGTGATTACCGTCTTGAACCAATTCCGAGCTGTTCCCGCGCGGTTTCGAGTTTCGCGATTGGTATACTGTACGGAGAACATGAAATAATATCAATTTTTTCTTTAATAATAAAAGGTATATTTTTAGGTTCAGCGCTTTGTTCTCCGCAAATACTGAACTCAATATCAGGCCTTACCGCGCGCGCCTTGCGTATCGCAATAGACATCAGTTCCCTGACCGGTTCCTGCAGTACCATAAACGGATTTCCGTCGATGAGATTGTATTTTTCATAATTACTTAAAAATATAGTGCTGTCATCTCTGGATAAACCGCAGGCGGTCTGTGTCAGATCGTTGGTTCCGAAGCTGAAAAAAGAACAGTACCTGGCGAGCTGATCTGCGTGAATACACGCTGCCGGCGTCTCAAGCATACAGCCGAAACGGCAGATTATCCTTTCCTGCATTTCATATTCCCTTAGAATCGCATCGGCGGTTTGTACCAGACCCTGAATGTTCTCCCCTTCAATTGTTTTACCGAAGAGAATGAACTTAAGTTCAGGCGCATTCATTACCATCGGTATCATGATTTTCGGAATACAGATAATTCCTTCGGCAGCAAGCGCCGCAGCAGCCTTAATTACCGCACGTACCTGCATCTGATAAATTTCCGGACGGGAAACTGCAATTCGAAGCCCCCGGTGGCCGAGCATCGGATTAAACTCGTGCAGCACATCACACCGGAGACGGATTGATTCTGCAGTCATTTCAGGATACTTAGCCTGAAGATACCGTATAAGTTCATCCATCTCATTACGGTTTTTAGGCAGAAATTCATGAAGGGGCGCGTCAAGAAGCCGTATCGTAACAGGCATATTCGGAAAAATCCGGAAGATTTCTATAAAATCTTCTTTTTGAAATTCTTCAATCGTATCGAGAATTGCCTGCTGCTTCGCTTTATCGTCAATAAGAATCAGTTCGGTAAAAGGCTGCAGCCGCAGGGGATGGAAAAACATGTGTTCGGTCCGGCATAATCCGACACCCTCGGCGGCAAGATGGTGCGACACCTCAGCTTCCGGCTTCTGTTCAGCATTAGCGTATATTCTGACCGTGCTCCTGCATGCGTTGAGTATCTCAAGCAGTAATTCTATTCCGTTAAGAGAAAAATCCGGTTTGACAAGAGGGATTTTTTCCGGAAAGATTTCAGGTTCTTTTCCTGCGATACAGTTCAGTGAAATTTCATCTCCTTCACGCACGGTCATTCCGTCTACAGAAAAACTGTTCTCACTGAATAAAATGCGGTTATTCACCGCGCAGACCTTATTCATGCTGCGCGATACTACCGGCGCGTGAGAAGCATACCCGCCTTCAGCGCTGATTACGCCGCTCGCGAGTTTAATCGCTTTCACCTCATGGGCAAACGTTGCGGGCATCGCGAGAATAAAATCAAGCGCGTCTCCGCGCGCGTTTGCTTCTTCGTAGGCCTTGATAAGTCTTTCTGCGGAAAAATACACTTTGCCATGCGCGGCTCCGATCGAACCGCAAATTCCGCCGGATACCGGAGCGCTCTTCGCCGCTTGCCGGTTCAACACAGGATGCAGGAGTTCAAGCATTTCTCCGTCGGTTATATCTTCGATAATTTCGGCGGGAGTAATAATCTTTCTTTGATACAATGCGTAGAGAGCTTTAATGCGTACAGAAAATGAATAAACCGCCGGCACTTCAACATTGATAACATACGGAGTATTGTCAATAATGCTGAAGGTAAAACCGGTTATCGTTTTAAGTGTTTCAAAAATTTTTTGAGCGGTCTGATCAAGAAGCGCGGTGGTTTCTTCACCCGACGAACGGATGTCCCGGACATTCCCGTTAGTATACTCCTGCCAGGAATCGGATATGGTACCCGAAACTATATTTTCTGCGGTAACTAAATCGTGTGTACACGCATTGCCGTACAGCGCGGCGTTGAAAATGCTGCTGTCCGGTGAAAGCGTTACGGTAAGCGCCCGCACCTCCCCGGTCTTATCGCAGAGGCGGCTAAGATCGCACAGTACCTGTCTGATCTGATCTGCTTCAGAACTGAAATAGGTGCGGTAAAAATCATCTTCGCTGAACTCTGAATATACCGCACGGAGTTCTTCATAGTCAGCGCATTTTTTAATCTTCCGGTAAAACTCGTACCGGCTCTCTTTAAAGATGCCATCTGATTCATCAACGGCTGAACGGACTTTATCAGTCTCTGATTCGATGTGACCTTCTTCATGAAATGACAGCACGGTAATAAGAAAAAGCTGTTCCAGGAAATTCAAAATACCGGCTTTATATTTTTCAAAACTGAATACCGCAGCGCATTGATCAAAATTTGCTCTCGTCATCCCCGCATTACGAATTTCAATTCCGCTTGTCATTTCCATGCATGGACTCAGACCTACTGTAAGGAGGATAAGAGAATCTTCATTTTTTGCCGCGGTTATGGCCGATTTCTGTTTTTCAATAAACAATTCAAGCCGTTCAAGCAGTATATTTTTTTTTGATTCTTTATATAAGTCCGGAGTATACGCGCTATGCACGGCCAGCACGGGAAGTGTGTGTACGTCTGCCTGAATGAGAAGCTCGTTTGTGTGTGCGGTTCTTCCCCATGAATCAATGGTAATATCGTTTCGCGGATACCGGTGAAGATAAATAATATTGTCTGCCATATATGTTTAAAATAATTTAATTATTGTATTGGGCTGACCGATAAGAAACTTCTCAAAACGGGGGGATGCACCTTCATACAGATAATTTTTGAGCTTTACCAGGGCATGAATTTCAGGTCCGGTTATATCAAACAGAATACATGTGCCTCTTTTCACTTTTCCCCATTCAAAAAGAGAGTTAAGATCGGTTACTATTTCTTTATCATAGTATACATTTACTGTGTTTTCTTTATACGTGTGATGATAGCTTTGAAGAATTTTTTTCCAAGCTTCTACATTCCCGTTATGAAACAGTTCATTGCTAACGGTGACCCCGACTTGCTGGGATCTTTTATTCTTACCAGGCTCTTTTTTTATCTGATCCGTTTTTTTTCCCGGCTCCTTCCCCTGCCTGGCTGTATCACTTTTTGATTTTGGCACAGCGCTGCCGGAAACCGGTTTGCCGCTATCTGCCGTTTTTGCCCGGACAGTATAGTCAGCACATTCCTTTAACGGGGCGCCATGAACAAATTCAAGAAAATCCGCAGCTGCTATTTCACCAATGCCTGCTTGCGATTGAGAAAGCGCATACACTACAAGAAGATTATTTTCCTGCAGAGAAGGGAATGACCTGACTTGCTCCGGGTTTTTCGGATTTAAAACCCTCCCCTCCTCGTCATTTTCAAAATACACAAGACACAAATCAATATTCCGCCACCTGGCAAGCATCTGTGCGGACTCTTCAGTAAGTATCGCCGATTTTCTCAGATTGACGCTTTTTACTCCATAACCGAATTTACCGCAAAGAACTGCACTGCAGATAGCGGGGATTTGAGAACGCTTAACCGTGCCGCTTTCAAGAAGCGGAGAAAGAAGATCTCCGGGATTTGATCCTGCCTGTATCTTCCTGACCAGTTCTTTTACTGTTTTAAAATGCCGGATTGATTCGTTATAGCTCTCTTTTGTAGAAAAAACACTATGATCTATCATATCCCTTTCTTTTGACTGATATGCCTATGGTTATTTTTTTACAGTTCTTCAAGGTCATCACTTGAACCCGGGCCTGCGGTCTGAGTTGCATCATCGATGTTGTTTCTTTCCGTACTTTCCGGAACGGAAGTATCATCATCGAAACTTTCCTCTTCTTCCTGTCGTGCACGCGGCATCTGGTCATCACCGCCCATATCATCGGCATGCGCATCTGTTACGGTAGTGAATGACTGATCAAGATCGGAACGAATAGTACTCCGTCTCCTTGAGAAAGCGGCAAAAGCGGCGTCTTCAAATCCTTTTGACATGGACGCAAGGAATTCATTAAGTACGTTCGACATACCGGTCATAATAAAACGCTTGCGTTTTGTAGTCACAAGGTCGGTTTCAAGCATCAGGCCGGCCTGAATATGATTCGGATTTATTTTATAATGAAAATCCTCGAATTTCCGCATAAGAAAAATAATCCGCTCATCAAGAATTAAACGGACTTTCGGATTCTGATGCTGAAATGCTTTATTCAGGCGGTCTTTACAATCCAGAAGCCAGCGTTTTATATCGCCTTTTTCCACGAGGAACATGGGATTTTGCTTTTCAACTTCCGTATCTTCCGGTGTAATATCACGCATTTCATCCCAAAGTTTGGACTGATCTTCATACAGCATCTCTCCTTCCTGAAGATTTTTCTTCCGCCAGGAGAACGTTTTACGTATCAGATCATCAAAATCATTGAAATAAAATTTGCTTCTTCTTTTACTAAGTACCCAGTCGGTAATATCATTGATTATTTTAGTCTCTTTTTGAAACTCATACACCTGTTTTTCGTATGCTTTCCGCATGGCGTTTAACTGAGCCTGATCTACAAATTTCAGGTTTATTGAGTATCGTTCATCAGGAAGCTGCGTTTCGTCAATATCCTCATATTCACGGATGATAAACTCTCTGCAGTTTTTCATATTTTCACAGTATTGATAGCCCATCCGCGAGGTATCGAGAATGCTCGTCAGGGTATTTATTGCGGTATTAAAGCCCCTGTTTCTGATGTTTGAATCATCGAAAATACCTTTGATCGTTTCTCTGATGTTCATCGCATCAAAGTCTTTCGGATTTATTTCCGCACGAAGTCCTTCAATCCGTTCCATCAGGTGTTTTGCGAGAAAACGGTACCGTGTGGAATTTGCGTCTTCTCTGTCATCGGAAGTATAATTATCTATCTTCTGCATCTTTTTGATTATTACTTCGTCATGCCCGAGCTCCTGTTCACCGTTTTCAATGAGTTCTTCATTAATTTTTTCAATTTCCTTATCGAGTTTTTCAAGAATATGCTTACCGATCATATCTTTCACAATAAACTCTACCGTTGCCTGATGATGAAAAATAGGTGAAATAAGCTCATTGTTAAGGATGTTTATTGACAGTTTCACATTCATCACTACTTTCGGCTTGCTCGTATCATCTTTGAAAGCGCATTTAACTACGGAGTAAAAATTCTGCCCTCTTACGAATGCGCCGACATCAGTTTTCTGGCGGAGTATGTTATTGGTCTCGTTTTCGAGCTCATTAACTCCGCGCTGAATATGTCCCTGGAGGTGCCCGTACATATTTATTACGGACTGTTCTATTTCTCCTGTATTGAACTTGTCCGGTCCGGCAAGCTGATCGAGCAGTTCGGCAAGTTCACGGGGATGATAGGCATTCGAGGCTTTTATTTCCTCCCGGTCGATAAAATCCCTGACCTTTTTCGCCATTTCATCTTCAACCGTAGTAAGATAACGGTTGAACATGCTGTTCATGCTCGAGTTAACATAATTATACAGCTTTTCCTTAATGCCGCCCATCACATCCAGTTTAATGAGGGCATCTTCAGGGAGCTTGCGTATTACATTTTCGACAATCTTGTTCACCCCGTCTGCAATGACGTTTTCAAACTCAAGGTTCTGATTTCTCCCTTCCTGAAGAATGGAATTTTTAGAACCTACGGCACTATGCCGGTTCGGGTGGAAAATGTTCGGACTTTTTCTTGTTCCTCTGGCCATGACTTACTCCTTAACTACTCTGCCGCAGCATTTTTAAAATGTGCGGTACTTGCTTTTATTTTTTCTGTCAATTCAATAACTTTAGACGCTTCAAAGAGGCACTTTTCATTAGTCTGCCGCTTTTTTATTTCATGTGCACGGGTTAATATCATTTCCAGCGCTTGTATATTAATTCTAGGCAGCGCATTTTCTCCTGATGTTTCAATCCATTTGCGGTAATAGAACAGCACACCCTCGTATTTTGAAAGGAAGAGCAGATCATCTTCGACTGTTTTTTTCAAATCCGCGAGTGCGCGATTCTTGACTTCTTTGTCAACTTTGTTTAATACGAATGAATCAGCACCTGTATCCGGCGCTCCGGTTTCCCGGAGTAACTGCGAGACAACTTTCCCCAATTCTTCTTCATAAATAATTCCGCCCCGGCGGAAGAAGTCATCATTGAGCACGCGTTCGCTTATCATATTACCTTCAGCATCCGTGTATTGGAGGACTGTCCAGAGCTGTTCATCGGTTGTGTCCCAGCTCAGTACGACGGTTTTAATCCCGAACGCTTTTCTGATTTTGTCAGCAAAATATATTTTTCTCAGAACAGGATAATCAATAATCCAAGAGTCTACTGTCCGGTATGCGGAATGAGCGCGGAACGGTGAGTTAAACAGCAGAAATCCTGAAACAAGAATGAATATCCCCGCAGTCAGCGCAATTCTCTTTTTTCTTTTTGCCCGTGCTGCTTTTTCTTCTTTGCTTATAAACCTATTGGTGATGGATTTTGTGAACAGGAATGTATCGGCCAAATCACCGAAAAGCTGTTCATCCATATCCTGCTCGGAAAGACTTCCGAATTTGGTTTTCTCAGCGAGGAAAAAACGGTTTTGTGTTTTGCGATCCTGTTTTTGGAAGACTGCGGTAAAACCGATCAGGCTGTCCATGCGATCTTTTTCTTTATCAAAATAATCAAGGCGCTCATTGAGTATCTTCCGGTTGTTCATATATTCAATGTTTGCGCTTTGTACGATAGCCGGATTATTTACTTCATGAGAAAACCGCGTAATCGCTTTTTTATGCCGTTCCAGATCCGAGTTAAGAAGAAACCGGTCATTTGCGAGTTTGTCCTGCAGCAGTATTTGATGGATACGGGGGAGGCTATATCCCTGTCCAAGGTCTGAAATTGAATAAAAAACGTAGATACGTCCGTTCGGGAGTTTATTTATATTACCTTTAATATTATAGTCGGATATTTCTATGTCGACAGATTTTCTCTTTATTTCGGAGATTATCTGCAGCACATCATCAACCACATCAATATTTAAAATGCCGCGATCCTCAAGCACGTGATGTATATATTTTAGAAACTCGCATGCATTATGAATTATTAAAAACTCATATTTATTTCTGGGAAGAACCATGCGCTGCAAATGACGGATAATTGCCTGAATATTTGCGGTAAAATCATTTGTTTTTGCCAGATAACACTCTACTGTTTTGACAATATGTTCAACAAACAGTCCGTATGTTTTGCTGATAACTTTTGATTGCGCAGTAATAATATCATTCAGATAAAAATTAACCGGATAATAGAGACGGTTTTCTTTTTTAAACTGCTTTGAAAAGCGGTAATCAATATACGGATACAGCTTATAAAACTCTGACGGCAGACCGGAATTGGAAAATACCGCAGAAGCGCCGGAACCGTAAACCAGAAATACCTTATTTTGATCTGCCGGAACGGATGCTATTGCGCTTTCAGGAATTACTATGATATCTCCCAGAAATGACGGCAGCCCGGTGTCCGGCAGAGATGCTGTGCCGGCAGTATTGATACGCACCTGTTCTTCATTTACTAGTTCAGATTTTTCGTTTTCAGGAATTTTCTTTTTTTTGTGTTTTGATTTTTTTTTACCCGGGTCATACGTCCAGGAAAAAGAATCCCCCCCGGAAGGCTCTGCATGGTATTCAACTGCGGGAATACCTTCTCCCGGATTAAATGCCATTATTCCGCCGCGGGGGTTAATTTTAAAAACAGTATCTTTCAGCCTGTATTCTTTTCCGGGTGCAGCGAGTTCTGTGTGCAGCCTTGATACACTGTAGTAATCATGGTAGTGCCCTAATTCTTCCGGAACAGAAGTGATAACCGTTAATTCAGCTCTGCGTTCATTATACCGGCGGATGATTCTTTCATATTCTTCATCAGGTTCATCAGTATATAGTGTACTGATACGGTCCGGGTTAATATTCGCTTTCATCAGCTCGTTAAATAACGATTTAAAGGTACCGGATAAAAAAAACCAGTCTTTATTATAATACGCGAGTTTATTGTCAATGAGAATGAATCCCCGCTCATAGAACGGCCAGATGTTTTTACATATATACTTGTCTGAGAGCTCATTTGTTTCTGTGAAACTGTTCCGATCGCATCTCAGACGGTAATTGAGATCGAAAAGTATATTTTTTCCGGTCCGGATAATGATGTTTTTGTTTTTTGTAAACTCAACTGTGGTATCGAGATTAAATCCGACTTTTACCCGTTTTTTATCCTGTTTGTTTTTAAAATTAATTTCCTCTGAATCAAAAGTAATCATAACCGGCTTTTCTGAAACGGGTAGTACCGGTATAGTTTCAAAACGGTGTGTATCAAAACCGCGCGCGGTAAGGAATGCCAGGTAAATATCAATTTGATTCTGTGATCCGATAACGGTAAGCTTTTTTTCCGGATCAGCGGGAAGACAATCGGGCTCGTCCCAAAGCGCGCCGAAATTAAGCTCATTGAGAATGATATAACGTACCTGTTCTTTGAACACATCGGGCAGATACCGTGAAGCGCCGATACGGATAAAGGGCTGTTTCTCAAAAAAATTTACCCCGCCGAAAACGAGGTAGCAGTCTGAATCCACATGGAAAGTCTTGTCAGGCACATCCCTGATTATTTCAAAATAGTCCGTTTTAGCCACTTTTTATCCGTTATTTAACAGGACTCTCCTCCTGTTATAGTTATTTTCGGTTAAAACTTCAATAAATTTGAGGAATATTATTATTTTTTACTTAAGCAAAATTTACTTAATCACTTGAGTCACATTTGCATTTTGCAGCTTCCCCGATCATATGGTGAAATGCTTTCATATTATCATAGAAATGAATATGCGCAAATGCCCCGAATACGTTTTTATATGCATACCCGCAGCTCCATGACGTGCTGTTACCGGTATTTCGTACGGTGTATACCGCAGGAGAAGAAATATCTGCGGTGGATCGGTGAAATTCATGGCCTGAAAGGACATCCCCGGCTGTTCCGATTAGACAAGGCCTATTAATGGTACATTGTACATATCCGAAATTCTGGAGTGTTTTAGTTATAAGAATCTTTCCATTAAAAACCCCGGCCATGGGATAACCGTCAATTTCTGAAGTGAGATACATTAAACCTCCGCATTCACCATACACACAGCCGTTATTATCCGCAAAACTCCGGATCGAGGCGCGCATAGATATATTTCTGGACAGATCCTGAGCGAAAACTTCAGGATAGCCTCCGGGAAAATACAGCAGATCACAGTCGGGAATGTGCGGATCGCGCAACGGTGAAAAAAATACAGTGCGGCAATATTTTTCGAAGAGCCGGAGGTTTTCTGTATATATGAATGAGAACGCCTCGTCATACGCGATACCAACTGTGATTCTTTTATTTACCCCGTCTGCTGGGTCGGTACGGTCACTCCGCAGATCACTCAGCGGGGCATACGGCGTATCATAACGGAGGGGCGAGGGAATATCCGGCATACATGCGCGAAGTCCTGCAAGATCAATGCTTTTTTTTACCGCTGATGCAATAGCGTCGATTTTTTCATCAATGCGTTCAGTCTCCCGGCATTGAATAAGGCCAAGGTGCCTGCTTTCAAAGACTGCATCGCTGACCAGGGGAATATAACCAAGAACAGAGAGATTGGTATGACTGCAAAGCGCGTCACTGAGCATTTTGTACATTTTTTCTGAAGTATTATTAAAAATAACGGCTTTTATCATGCCTTCTGAAAAATCAACCATACCTTTGATTTTAGGGACCGCACTGAACATTTCTCCTTTCGGGGAATAAATAAGCACCGCGGGAATTCCGAGTTTTTTTCCGATATCAAAACTTGAATTATTATATGTATTCCCTATACCGTCGAAATAACCCATTGCTCCCTCGATAATGCACAGCGGTTCTTTTGCTGCTGTTTCATTAACATTATGCCCGTGCAAATCAAAAGACTCCTGAAGCGCCCGGCGCATTCCGGAAATGCCCATGAGATGCATGTCGAGATTACCTGCCTGCATCCCGGATGCTTTTGACAGAAAAGCGGTGTCGATATAGTCCGGCCCGGTTTTTAAACACCGCACTTGATGGCCGGCCCGCGAGAGCGCGCGGATAATTCCGGCGGTGACTGTTGTCTTTCCGCTGTGACTTGCCGGCGCGACGAACATAATTGTTTTCATCCGGTTTTCCTTTTATAACCGGCAGAGTTGACATATTCTTTCAGCGCTGCCGCCAATGCGGCATTTGAAACTTCATCTTTTACCGCAATACGTATATATTGATCAGACAATCCGCGAAAACTCGATGCTTTGCGGATTAAAAAACCTTTATCAAGCATAAACGAAAATACATCGTTTTCTGTACCGTAGTGGAGTTTTATCAGAAAAAAATTGGCATCACTCGGAAACACCGTAAGACCGGGAAGACCGGAGAGATCGCGGTAAAAGGTTTTTCTTAAAGAGGCAATGTGACGTTTTGATAGCGAGATATACCCGGTGTCGGATAAAAGAAGCCGCCCTGCCGCTTCCGCAAATGCGTTGATTGACCATGGCATGAGCATACTATTTATTTTTTCCGCAGTTTCCGCTGCAGCGGCCGCATAGCCGAGACGTATACCGGGAAGACCGAAAAATTTTGTAGCTGCACGAAGAACCACTACATGCGGTGAAGGCGAAAAAAGCGAGAGAGTATCGTATCCTGAACCGGTGAATTCCGAGAATACTTCATCAAGCAGGAGTAAGGCTTTTTTTTTTTTGGACCAGAGTGATAATTTCCCGGAGTACACCTTCAGGTATTCGTTTGCCTGTCGGATTATTAGGATTTCCAAGAAAAAGAATGTCATTTTCCTGCAGTGTATCCGAAATTGTTTCAATACGAATATCGAAGTTTTGATCTGAGCTTATTTCGATAATGGGTTGCTTAAGGAGCGTACACGCAGTGGAGTACTCTGAGAAACATGGCGTTACCACAAGGGTGCGGCGGGCAAGATAATGAACAATAGTAATAATTTCAGTGGCGCCGTTTCCAACGATTATTTCTTCAGGTTTGCATGAAAGATATCTGGCAACAGATTTTTTAAGTTCACGGTATTTGATATCGGGATACTTGCCTATTGCTGCGGCTCCCTGCCGCATCACTTCATCAAAACCGGTGGGCAGGCCAAGCGGATTAATATTGATGCTGAAATCATTAAGCGGGGCAGCTCCTTCACGCTGGTACGTTACAATATCTCCTCCGTGCAGCATCAGATCCCGGCTCCGGAATAAAGATAATTAAATACTCCATTATTGGTTATTTGGTCAAGAAACATGAGAAATTGCGCGCGTACATTTTCTAACGAACCGATGCGTGAATACTGAAACCCTGCTAACACTGCTGCAGTAAAAAGAATCCATATGAGGAGGAAAACAATTTGCGCGCGGAACATAATTCCGTTAACTCTGTGGATATCTTCGGGAATAACCGTACGCAGCGGTTCTCCGACATGCGGTTTCGTAATATATTCTCCATGATACCAATGCGCTCCTCCGAGCCTTATACCGAGAAGACCGGCAACTGCGGATTCGGGATAACCGCTATTCGGACTTGCATGCTTTCTCCTGTCACGTATCATAATGCGTAACGCTCTCAGAAAAGGATAACGAAAGAGCGATCCGAGCAGCATACACACAGCGGTAATACGTGCAGGAATGAAGCTGAACACATCATCGGTTTTTGCCGAAAAAAAACCGATATGACGGTACTTTTCTGTTTTGTATCCGAGCATGGAATCCATGGTATTTATCATTTTATAACATACTGCGCCGGGGGCTCCTGCAAGAAGCGCAAAAAAAAGCGGCGCGATAACACCATCGCAGGTATTTTCAGCGCTGGTTTCGACCGCCGCTGTGGTGATTTCTTCTTTATTCAGGTCAGCCGTTTCCCGGCCGACAAGCATCGCGATTTGCCGGCGCGCATGTTCAACCGAAACACCAAGACTATGCATTACACGGATAGTTTCTTTTCTGAGACAGCCGGCAGATAGCACCGTATATAGTAAAAAAGTATTTATAATATGCTGAGCAAGGGGAAATGAAGCGGTTACCCGTAACATAAAAAACGGAATTATAAATGCGAGTACTCCGTTCAATACCACTATCACCCCGCCTGAACATTGCAAACCGCGCGGACTCTTACAACACCTGCGTATTACACTTTCCTGAAAAGTAATTAGATGCCCCATAAGCCGGATGGGGTGCAAGCGGTAGGCAGGATCGCCGATGCGCCAATCGAGAAGTACTGCAAGCAGAAGATCCATCGTGATTAGATTTTATCCTCCGTCTTCATTTTGATTTTTATCAAAGGAGAACCTGCCTGACGACATATGGTTATCTTATCATCACACTATCTTTTTTGAAACTTTTTTATAATTAAACTGTATAATGTATACAGTGCAAACGCAAACTTTGAGTTTCAGTAGTATTTCTGATAATGCAGTTGTCCGGCAGGTTTTATCCGGTGACAATGAAGCTTTTGCTGAACTGTTAAAAAAGTATAAAAACTATATTTATACGGTAATAGTACGAAACAGTGTGTACGGAAGTGAAGCCGATGAACTTTTTCAGGAAATATTTATTAAAATTTTTACTAAACTGACGCTTTTCAATGAAAGTTATTCATTTAAAAACTGGATTTTTACCATCGCGCTCAACCATACACGTAATTACAGGCGCACACAGTTCATCCGTAATGTTCTGCCGGTAAGAAGTATATTATTACAACCGGATACACCTTGTATGGATTCAAACCGTGATGTTATTCAGGAAAAAGAGCTTAATCATGCCTTAGCCGGTCTTCCCAGGGATTATTTTACCGTTATAATGTTTTTTTATTATGAAAATAAAAGTTACGATGAGATTGCATACATTATGAAGAAACCGACCGGAACAATTAAAACATATTTATTCAGAGCAAAAAAAATCCTTAAAAAAAAATTGAAACATTTGGAACGTTCGTTTGTATAATATAAGTAAAAGCAAATAAAAATATGTATATAAAAATGATTAATAAAAATTACCTATTCAAAGTATTACGGACTAAATACTATGGATGAATTTTTAAAGAAGATTCTACAGAATGAGCATTCGCCTTCAGCCGATGCATTGCCGCGGGTAATGTATGAAGTGCGTAGAATTAAACAACACCGGCGCGGGATAAATATTTCACTTTATGCCGCTGCAGCTTTACTGCTCATCGCGTTTTTCTCCGGCGCAGCGATACGCCATTTCTTTTTTCCCGGAAAAGATACATCTTACCAGGAAGTGGTGTTTACCTACAACAACGCAGAAGCCGCGCATGTGGCAGTAACCGGAGACTTCACCGGCTGGGAACCTGTGTCTTTTACACACAGACCTGACGGCGGGTGGGAAACAATACTCAGAATTAAAAAAAACGGTCGATACCGCTACGTATTTATCATTGACCATGAAGAATTTATTCCGGATCCCAATCAGCATAGTACAGTAAATGACGGGTTTGGCATGCGTAATTCGGTATTAACTTTATGATTGACTGTATATTGAATGGTTTATTTGATGAATAAACAAAAGAAACATAAGTATATAAAGGAGAAAAAAATGGTAACAAAAATCACCTACATTGCATTCTGTACTGCATGTGCGTTTCTGCTTTATGCAGAAAGACCGGCAGATGCAGAAAAAAAGATTGCGGCTGCGGTAGAAAAAGAGTACGCGCTTGATGGCGCACAGAAGGACGCGTTGGAAAAAGGCCTCATGCAGGTTAAAAACATTGAATCTGAAGAAGAAATAAACGTCGCCGCACAGGCAGTATTGCTGGCCTTACGCGAAGGACAAAATCCCGGGCAGGCCGCGTTAACGGCAAACGGTTCGCTGGAAAGAGTCAGAGAAGCAATGCAGAGCGGGAAAAATGATGAAGAAAAAGCCGTCATCGCCGGATCAGCTGCAGCCGCGATGAAAAACGGAGCATCTCCGGATACAAGCGCAATTATTGGAAAAGAAGCAGGCGGACAGTACCGCGAATCAGTACAAAAAGGTGAGTCTAAAAAAGACTGCGCGCAAATATGCGTAATGAGTGCTGGGGCGGCAGCACGCGAGATATCCTCTGATACTTCCAAAAACCAAAGCGCGGATAAGGACTCTGCACTTAAATCTCAGTCAAGAATACGGGAATCTTTTCAGAGAAATTACACTCAAAACCGCGAACAAGTCCGTGAACAGCACCGTAAAGAAAAAGAGAAGGACTCTGAGGCAGCAATGAAACAAACCCGTGAACAGGCGTCACAAAAAAACCGGACGGGGGCTGTATCCAAACCGAATTCTACAGGCAGTGCGGCTGCGGACGGGAAGACAGATCAAGGGAAAAATAAAAGAAGGTAATTCCGGCAATTATGAAAGACTGTATCAGTCAGAGAAAGCAGGTGACGGAAGAATGAAAAAACCATACCGTATTTTATTCATTCTTCTGTCATCTCTTTCTGTATCTGTATCCGCAGATCTACACACAGAAAAAAAAGAATTTCTGCCGCTCGCACAATCAATATTTACTGAACACCCTTTGGTTTTCAAAGATATTTCGCAATTTGTTATTGCTGACAGACATGTGCTTTATAACCCTTTAATACTAAAAATAAAGGAAGCGCGGATGAAGCGGGTACCTCCTCTTCCTGTTGCAGCTATTATTACAAATGCCTTTATGTATTATTTTGTAATTCAAAAAGCAATCGGCACCAACGGCAGCCCGGCATGGAATGATTTTTTAAAAAATTCAAAAACTGCGTTTTATATTGTCGATATGGCAGCAAATTCCTTTCCTCTTGATACAATCTCCGGATCGGCTGTATCGGCCTTAATGTATTCTCTTGTGCCGCAGCAGATACTAAAGGCATGGCATGTGGCGCTACAGGCTTCTGCATATGATACGGGCACAGACAAAGCCGGCGCACTTATGCTTGATTTTTTATGCCGAAATGGAAAATTGTCCATGAGTCAATATATTGAACTATATTTCAATTATGCCGCCGTACTTCAAATCCCTCCTGTCCATGCTGCTGATCTATTGCTGGAACTGCCTGCTGCGTTATCCAGAAAACAGCTGTTTAATCTGCTAGAGGAAAATTCTGCAAGGAAAATAGAATGAGAGAAAAAAAAATTCAATTTCATAATCTTCTAAATGTGTTAGTGCTGCTCTTTCTTCATATCCCCGGTTCCGGCCTATTCAGCACATCGCGTCATGGGCTGATGTTCGGATATGACGATAACATTTTATACGATTACACCCGGCAGCCGGATTATATTCTGCAGGCGTATTCAGGCGGTGAAAAAAATATTTCAGCCGGACCCGGTATGCGTAATGTGTTTTTATATCAATTCCTTTTGAATAAATATATTATTCACGGGGAAGAAGATACCGCCGATCTGTATCTTGAATACGAACGGCGGAAAATACTGGAATTCGGCACGGCAAAGGCGGGGTTCGGCGGTGGACATCTTCATTACTTTAAACAGAGTGAATTAACCGCCCCCCGGTTGTATGTACCGCTTGAACTCAGAATTGACCGCAGTGAATCAAGTATATACTTCCCCCTCCGTTTCCAGTATCTGATTTATCCGTCCTCTGACAGCGATTGTCTCGATATATCATTCCGGCCCAAAATTTCCATGGATCCGGTCAATGTATGTACAATCGACGTCGGCTCCGGGTTCAGGTATAATCTGCGTACTACTGCTTCCCGAATTGCTGCTGACGGTACTGACAGCGGGGAAAATATTTCCTCATTTCTGCTGAACCCGGCAATCCGGGGAGAATGCCGGATTTCGCCGCATATTAGTCTTTCGGGTTTATATGAATATAACCGGTATATCTCAACCTATGCGGTTATTGAATACGGGAAATATTATCCGAATTATGATAATTACCGTCAGCATTCGGGTTCCTTTAATTTTAATGCAATGCTGACTAAGAGTATTTACCTTTCCATAAACGGCGTGATTGAAAAAAAAATCTTCGATAAAAGACCAGCATACTTAATGCCGGCAGTGCAAAACGGCGGTACAATCACCGATACACAATATCAAGCCGGCGGCGTCATCCGTATTCTTATAACGAAAAATGTGTACGCGTCGCTGTACTATCAGCGGCGCAAAACCGACTCAAATGATTTTTACCGCGCTGCAATCAATAATAAATTCGGAGCAAAATTTGAACTGGTTTTTTAAAACTGCTCAAACGCTGATTTGCATGTTTTTCAGATAAATGATATACTTTGTAAAAATTGCAATTTTTATATTTTTAATCATATATTTGAATCACATCACACCAAGGAAAAAAAAATGAAATTACATATCAAAACAATCACATTACTTACCCTTCTCTGCATATGCAGCAATCCGCTTACCGCAGTACAGTACACCGCAGGAGGTTCCCCCGCTCAAATAGTGCAGTCCTACGCCGGTACAAATACCTTTTATTCCGTACCGGATATGCTCAGCATGCTGCAGAACAGCGAAGACGTGAGCCGTACCGAAGTTCTTGACGCAAGCAGGTTTTATATTTCCCTCACGCCTTTTATCAACGGGCAAATAGAAACACTCGGAAGCCTTGCGCTTAATAAAAAAATTCAAATCGGTCTTATCGCACACGCGAGTATCACGGGCATAAACCGTGCGAACAGTAATTCCGCCTATTACGGATATAATCAGATAACCGATCCCGCTACCAACAGAATAACAGAAACCAATATTCAAAACAATTATTATTTTACGGGCGGTGCCACAATCGGAATTGCCGTTTCTGAAAATCTACGCATCGGTGCCCTATATTCACACTACAGGGCAGACAACCGCACCTGGTTTAAAGACAGTACCTTTCTATATAAAAAACAAAACGACAATATTATACAAAACTACTCCGACACGTTCACAAACAGCACACTCGGTTCATTATACACCACACACTACTGGGAAGCCGGTTACGGAATTAAGGAAATACTCCGGGGGCACGTCGGCTTTACCGTCCAGCACAGAGACGGAGGTTTCGGACTCGGTTCTACCTCACAGACAGTGAATACCTACGATGGAAGATACATTTCCTCAATACAGGATACTGATACCAGGGGTATCAATGCAGGTATGGGCAGTACCTTTAATCAGACACAAATCAATAAATTTGTGTTTTCAAATAAAATCATCTCATTAAATCAATATATTACATTGAATAAAATTAATACTGAACTGCGTCTTTCCGGGTCATATAGTTTTATTGGGACCCCGGATAGGATGAGGTATACCGAATCTTCTTCCACAGCAGGCAACATGAACACCAGGGGACAGATAGGTTCCTATAGTTCTGCAGCAACTAACCGGATATATACAAAAAAATACGATAATAGTATGACATTCGGCGGCTCAATTAAGAAAACCGCAGCTTTCAAAGCCGGTCCGTTAAAGCCGCGTTTCAGCATTATGCCTTCATATTCACTTACGCATACAAAACAGGCCTACCGCGCCGATGAAACATCCATTATCGAGACATACACTGATGCCGATTACAATGGTGTCCGTGAGACGCATTCAATTATCACGAAAAGCGGCAAAATTTCGGCCTTTAATTATGAAAGCTACCTGCACTCCGCGTCTCTGCCTTTGTCTATCGAGGTTCCTGTATCGGAAATTCTCACATTCCGCGCAGGGTATCAATTCGGATATGCGCTGAATAACTACACATCAGGGCAATTCTGGTATCTCGGTTACACTGATCAAACCACGCAGAGTGTTGTTCCATCAGCAAATACAGTTGAAGTGCAAACCGGCACCGCAATCGGAAATTATACCACCACCGGTAGACCGCAAACCACATCACACACCGCGTGTTTTGGGTTCAGTCTTCAGCCTCTTACACACGTGAGTGTTGATTTTCTCGCGACTACCACTGCGAGTTTTGATTTTAATTTTTACGTCCAGACCGGTATTAATTTTTAGTATGAAAAAGCAAATTTTTCTCATAATTGCGTGCGCGTTTATTACCGGCTGCGTAGAACATGTCCCGCTCTCACCTGAAACGATGCAGTCGGGGGACAGCCCCGATTATACCGGCGAAACCACTCATTACAGCGTAACGCCGATTGCGGGTACCGCCGTAATAAGCAACATCTGGAGAAATACCGCCACCGGACAAACAAATTACATTTACGCGCTTGCCACGGATGAAGTCGGGGCGCTGCTTATAAACAGCCTTATCGAAACTGTCACCTGGACAAATCCGACAGCGTTGATTCACAGCATAACCATCCCGCCTCCGTTATCGAACACCCGCTTCAATCTCAGACTATATTCAGACAAAAATTCAAACGCGGCTTTTGATACCGGAATGGGCGAAAATATCCGCTTGGATCAAAATATGCTGTATAATTCCGGAAATTTTCAGCAATTTTTGTGGTTTACACATGCTAAAAATAACACATTATAATAATAAATCGACCCTTTGAAGTCAGCGCATGATAAGGAATACACAATGAAAAAAAAGTTACTCATCCCTTTAGATATCAGCCTTGCATTTTTTTCCCGAAAGTATATTTTTTTTATGATTGCCGCTTTGTGTTACAATCCGGTTTTCACTTCATTTTATCAGTCCTGCGGTCTTTCCTACGATCATATTGCTCCTTCAATTCCCGCTGCGGCGTCCTTTAATATGCCGGAAAATGATGCGCTAAACGGACTTCAGAATTCAGAAACAGTACATACCGCGCTCAATACCGGCAGTAAAATGTTATTTCTTACCGCAACACCCTGGAACGGCAATAATTTTGAAGCTCTTGGTGGATGGCGACCGAATCAAATAGTGACATTCGTTCTCATGGGAAATGTGAATATATCTTTGTCGGACATTACCGCGCTGAGTAATATGGATGGAAGAAATATAGTAATTAATCCCGGAGAAAAAATTAATATCGATACACACCGCAATCGAACTTACTCATGGAATGCCGGAATAGGACTCGGTATCGGGCCGGGGGATATTTCGCTGGGTATACATTACCGGTACGGCACGGTACAGAGCCGCTCAAATCTTATCGATAAAAAGACCGTGTTCGTCGGCAATAATAACCGGATTGTCTCAACGCTTTCGACCACCGAACGCAACATACTTCAGGGAATATTTACCAACGCACATTATTGGGAGTTCGGATGGAACGCGCGTAACATATACGGTCATATCGGATATAATCATTTCCTGATAAACGGCGGTATAGCGGATAATTACAACAAAAGAGTGTATGAATATTACGCTGGCAACAAACCTTTTCAGCGGGATACAAGAAAAACACAAGGTATTCAGGCAGCCGGTACTACAGGCAATTTTGATAATACTGCCGCAGCCAGACTTGGAAGGACTGCGCACCGGTTTTCGCTTCTTGAGTTTATTGATACGTCCGGTTCACTCTTTTCCCGTATCCGCTTTTCCGGGTTTTATACACTGCAAAATCAGCTCATTGATCCGGTATATACATCCCGTATTTCCAGCGCGACGCTTAATTCTTCAGGGACGGAAGTATCCGGGACTGATCTTATCAACCGTATTAATTACACGTGTCATTTAGACAGAAGCTACGGCGGCGGTATTGGGTTTTTAAATAAAAAAAAAATTGAAGCCGGAGAAAGAACCGTTGAAATACACTCCGAGCCGTCGTACCACATTGACCGCACCGAAATAAAATATACCGCCGAAGACAACCGGAGTGATGAAACGTGGACGGATAACAATGCCGACGGCACCCGCGAAATCTGGACATCGGCGTATTCCAGCGGTAAAAAAGACAGTTTCCGCTATGAAGAGCTCAGGCACACGATAAACCTTCCTTTCTCTATGAAAGTCCCCATAACAAAAAAATTATCACACACACTTTCATATAACTATCAAATCACTTTCAGTAAAAATGCGCTCCGGAAAAAGTCATACACCGCATACACTAAAACGGAACAGATAGAAATGCTCACAGGCAAACGTACGTCGGTTTCTCAGAACAGCTCGCCTGTTACCTACTCCGCACTCGTTACCGAATCTGCAGTTTCGGAGCACTCCGGTTTATTCGGGTTCCGCTATATGTTCACTGAATCGCTGTTTTTAGATATGCTCTCGACTGCATCGTATACTGTAAAAAGACTTGATCTTGATTTTTACGTGCAGGCGGGTCTTGCGTTTTAGCAGGGAAACGTCTATAAACTCAACAAAAGATATTCTTCGATAATATCCAGAAAAAAATCATTGCATCCCTTTTACCCAAGCACTGCCCGGGAAAATTCTGATTCTTTAACAGCAACTTCGCTTACCCTGACGCCGTTATGTTCGAATAACTCAACTGCTTTGACACGGACATATCTGCACAATGTTTCAGATGTGGGATTTTCAGGGACCGTACATATTTTTAAATTATTTTTTTTAAAAACTCCGAGAAGGGGATCCTGTTCCGAAAGAATAACGGCATGATCGAGTACATCCTCAATCCACTCGCCGAGGGGTTTCATTTCGTTAAAATCATAAACCATTGCCCGGGCATCGAGTTCCGGTGCGGATAATGAAACACTGATCTGCCAGGTATGCCCATGCAGATTTGCGCATTTCCCCTGATACGCGCCGGTAAGTCGGTGGGCTGAGTGAAATGCCCAGGTCTTGGTGATGGTGTATATCATCTGGGCGTGAGTATCACATAAGTCGGGAGTCCACGAACATCAAAACGTGAAAGGATACGCGCGATATCGGGATCATCAGGATTTTCGGCCTGATATTTGATAATTATAAACTCTGAAAATAATTTCGCGACAGATGGATCCCGGAATGTCTGAGACTCCATCGCGAGACAATTTTTGCACCAGGTTGCCCAGAAATCAAGAAAAACCGGTTTTTGCTGTTTCTGCGCGGCATATAACCCTTCGGCAATGTCCGTATATATAGTTTGTTCATGTAACGGCGCATTGGTATTTTCAGAGAGCGGGGGTAATGTTGTCTCGCTGCGGTATTCAAGCAGTGAAATTCCGGTATACGCGTAGTAAAATGCGAGCACAAGGATAATTCCTGAAAAAATATATTTGACTTTCGTCATCCATTTTCCGGGACGGGGAAGCACGGAAATACCCGCACCCGCAAAAGGCCACGGCAGCGCCATGCCCGCACCCAGCAGGAAAGGGAGCAGCAGCGCACTGTAAATACCTTCGTTATATTTTGCAGCGGAAAATAAAAGTACCGCAATTACCACCGGCGCGACGCACGCCCCTGCGAGAACAGCGGAAAGGACACCCATCAGAAGAATGCCGGGGATATGTCCGCGCGGCCCGCTTCGCAGCGCTTTCGGTGTGAAGCGCGAAAAATCGAGAGAAAAAATTCCGGACATTGCGAGCGCGAGAAACACAAACACCCCAGATACCGCAAAATTAAAAGCTGGCAGCGCATTAATTTTACCGAATACAGCCCCGCTGAGAATGACCGCAAGTCCCAGTATTCCGTATGTACCGGCAAGCGCAGAACCGAAAAGGAGACCGTTTCTAAATCCGCTTTTTCTGGAACTGGCGTTTGTACCGGCGCTGATTATTGCGAGGTTAATCGGTACCATAGGCAATACACATGGAGTCAGGTTAAGTGCGAGACCGCCGAAGAAAACAATTAAAATTATTAATAAAATACTTTTATCCGCGAAAGATACATTCTGTTCTTCGTACCGGTCCAGAAAAGCGGTAAAATCAGCAACATTAACAAAACCATATGCGCGCGCACGGATGTCAAAACTCTGCGATATAGTATCGAGTCGGTTTTCTGAAAAATTTTGCCTTGCAGAATCCTTTGAAACATTTTCTCCGATTTTATCTGTATCCCTGCCTTCTGTATCCCTGCTTTGTTCATCCTTGGGTAAAGGTTCCGTTACATTGATCCTTATATCAGCTTTATGCGGGAGGTTTTCGGGGCCGAAAGAAAAATCAACCTGTTCCGGCGCGTAGCAAAGTCCGACATCACATGCCTGATATTTAAAAAATCCTTTGTAGTACCAGCTGTCTGTTTGTTTCGGAGATATGGTTAATTTACGGCGAATTTCGACGGTACCCGAAATAACCGCATCAACAGTACCGTCAGCGTTTGTATAGGGAATAACCGGGGGGAGCACCGCCGTACTTTCGGTTACACCGGATAAACCGGAATGTGTAAACAAAAAGAACTGATTCGGCGGCGCGTAGATATGCACTGTCGGCAGGGTTTTGATAGTAACTATTATGGTTGCCTGAAGAGGATTAATGGAATCGTTCGATATACTTACCCGAACAGTGACTGGTTTGGACTGGCCGTTTGCTGCGGCGCCATTGACAATACTGAAAAAAGCTGACCATACTATTACGGCAAAGAATCCGCAAGACACTCTTTTTGATGATATTTTGTTCTGTGATTTCATGGCGTAAGGTCAATACATGCAAGAAATTGTTTATTTCTGATAATAAGATTTTTCCCCGCAAGAATAGGGGTTGTCCAGCTCTGGCCGCCGAGCGGAACGAAACTTCCGAGTTCTGTGTACGCAGCCGAATCCGCTTTAGCCATTGTGAGCAGTCCATTCCCGCCATGAAGAGCGATGATAACTTCATCCGCAATGATAAACCCGCCTTTTTCAAGGATTCTTTGTTTCCATTTCAGACTGCCGTCATGAGGATTAAGGCATACCAGAAAGCCGGGGTCACTGCTTGCGTATAAGTGATCTTTATAGAGTGTTGGCGAGCTGAAATGCGCGCTGACTTCTTTGTTGTGCCAGCACGTTTGGGGCGGCTTTTGATCAATACGGATCATCGCGCAGCCTTTATTGTATCCGCTTGTAATAAAAATAAAATGCGGCGGTACAAACACAGGGTTGGCTGCATTCACATCATAGCTTGTATTCCATGGAAACTGCCAGAGAACAGCACCGGATTGATCGGATACACCGAGAATATTGAAACCCGTGAACACAAGGTACTGCGTGATACCGAGAATTGTTTCTTTTACCGGAGTAGCGTATCCGATAGTTTCCGCGTTCCCGCCTTGCCAGATCATGCTGCCGTTGTTTTTATCAAGGGCAATAATGTTTTTGTCTCCGCCGGATAATAAAATAACTTTGCCGCCGTCGATAAACGGCGATGCCGCATATTCCCATTTCGGATACTTTCCCCCGTATTTGCTGAGTATATCGACGGACCAGATGCTTTTACCCGTTTTTGCATCAAGGCAGAAGAGTATACCTTTTTTGCTGTAGGTATAGAGTTTACCCTCGGAAACCGCCGGAGTTGTCTTTGTCTGCCCGTAATTGACTTTCTTGTCTGTTGGGTAGGAAAAGGACCATTTGATATTTCCATTATTTAAATCAATTGCTTTGACCACATCATTGCCGGCTGCGGGATCGTAGTCGACAATATACACTATACCGCCCGCGGCCGCCGGCCCTGCATACCCGTTGTCGTTCATTGAAATTTTCCATAACAATTTCGGTTGTTTTATCTTCCATGTTTTATTAATACCCTGTACCCGTGACTGATTGTTATACGATGGCCCCATAAAATGCGGCCAATCTTCTGAAAAAATTACACCGTAAAAAAGAAGCATACAGAGTATTGATAATTTCATTCTGGAATTCCTCAAAATAATTAATGCATGTATTATTTGGAACAAAAAATGTGGATTCTCACTTCTTCCGCAGCACAACATGAGAACATAAGGTATTGTACACTGATTTCAAAAAAAACGAGAAATACCCCTGAAACCGTTTGCGTTTTCCCGCTAAACAGCCATTACTAACAGCAGTTACTAATGACATATTATAATATGAAAGATTTTTACACATTTATTGGGAAAAAAAATAATGAAAATCGCCTATATAATTCCCGGTTTCGGCGGTGTTTTTTACTGTCAGAATTGCTTCAGAGACCGCAACCTGCTTGAAATTATCAAAGCCAAAGGTCATGATGCGGTCACACTGCCGTTATATCTGCCTCTGCAGAAAAGACCAGGAGTGAATGAAACGGTTTTTTTCGGCGCGGTCAATGTATATCTGAGAGAAAAATTCCCTTCCTATCAAAAAGCTCCGCAATTTATAAAAAGATTTTTTAATAATAAATTTTTTTTACAAATTGCTTCAAAATTTTCTTCCGCGACAAGTTCCGTAAAATTAGAAGATATCACACTCTCCATGCTGCGCGGCGAACTGGGGTCTCAGCGTGAGGATTTTAACCGGATAAAAGAATTTCTCGAGAAAAATAAACCGGACGTTGTTCACTTATCAAATGCGCTTCTTCTCGGGTTTGCGCCGGCCATACAGCAGCTTGGAATTCCCGTTGTCTGTACCCTGCAGGATGAAGACGGCTGGATAAATTCGATGAGAGAACCATGGCGGCAAAAGGCATGGCAGCTCCTTTCCGAAATGAGCCATGGAGTTTCTTTTATTGCAGTCAGTCAATATTATCTGGAAAAAATGAAAAAGCTGATAGAAATTGACACCGCTAAATCTGCGGTAATACCTATCGGAATAAATCCGCAGTTTTATCTATCCGCACGTCCCGCGTTTGTTCCCCGCCGGATAGGGTTTCTCTCCAGACTATCTGAACAAACCGGCATGGGAATAATTATTGATGCATTTCTGCTGCTGAAAAAAGAAAAAGCATTTTCTGATCTGCGCCTGCGTCTGTCCGGCGGCCTGGTTTCAAGCGATAAACCATTTCTCAAAAAAGTATTAAAAAAATCGGGACACAGTCTTGCAGCAGATATTGAGGTAGATCCTGATATGTATAGCCGGGATCCTGTTTCGTTTTTCAACGGTCTTTCTGTTCTCTCAGTGCCGGTTCCCGGCGGAGATGCATTCGGTACATATATTATCGAGGCAATGGCATGCGGTATTCCCGCAGTACAGCCGCAGGAGGGAGGCTTCCCTGAAATTATCACCGCAACAAACGGCGGCCTTATTTACTCACCGAATATACCGGCATCGCTCGCGGAAGCGCTGCGGAAATTATTACTGGATCCCGGGAAGGCAAAGCGGATGGGCGAAGCCGCAAAGGATGGTGTCAGCAGACTGTATAGTATGGACAAAATTGCAGACGAAATGATCAGGTTTTACGGACGGGTAAATACAGGGCAAACGCGGACTTTTTGATTTATCAAAAATGTCCGCGTTTGAACCATTAGTAATGGTTGTTTCGCAGGAAAACGCGCACAGTTTAATGGGTATTTCTCGTTTTTTGAGCGATTCCGTCCAGCAGTTTGCAGGGCCGAAGGCGGGTGCCCGCAAATTGCGAGCAAGGTAAGACACGATAGTGTCTTACCGCCACGGCCGTAATAGTCAGAATATATTCAAAGCAGTCCATTGCCAGACGTGCCGTCGGCCTATTCGTCCTCCAGACGGCCGAACCGGTTTGCGTACATCGTGTACGCTGACTAAGCGAAAAAAACGAGAAATACCCCTTAAACTACAAGTGTGCGTTTATTCTGTGGGTAAATAATTGTTAAATTAATTTAAATTATGCCGACGATAAATACAGGTGTTGTTCAGGACTGAACCATTCAGGAATTACTAGCCGGGATGCTTCAAGTCCTAAAGGCTCCATCAAGGATGATGAGCTTTCAACACCTGCGTGAATGCAGTTCCTGCTGCTGATACTTTCAAAGTCTGATTTTTCCGAAAGTATCTACGCGTTGCCCGTACATGGAGGTACAATGAAGCAGCGTTCGTCTATTTCATCGAAAACTATTACAATTATAATCTTATTTGCCGGAACGGCAATATTAACCCAGATGATTATTAATACCGAATACCACCGGAAGGCGGCTGAATATAAAAAAATTGTTTATAAGTGTAACCAGATACAGCAGCATAACCGGGAATTAATGCAGATTAAAAGCCGGGATTTCAGTACCGCGCGTTCGTATGATATGCTTAAAAATCGTCACTACCGGAAACTAAGGCCAAACGACATAATTACAACGGTATATTATAATACTGAAGATGAAAAAAACAGTTTTGAAAAAACCATCGCGTTAAAGTAACCGGTAAGGCAGCGGAAAAAATTGGACTTCACATCCCTCCAGGAAACAGCATTGTGCGAAATATGCAGCGCATTCCGGATACAGCCGGGTATTCTCATCCCTGCGCTGAAAAAATGCGGACGTCTCGTAAATGATTCCCGCTCAGTTATGGAAGATACCGGCTACATCGCCTGCAAAGGTAAAAAAAACGACGGTCACCGGTTTATTGATTCCTTACCAGGAAAAGTGCCGCTGATTATTTATGAAGAAGGAAAATATTCCAAACCCGGATCAGCCGGACACACAGAATTCATTCCAGTAAGCGATTCCCGCGCTTTCAGTAAAAAGATAGCGCCTGTTTTCTATGATTTTCCATCAATGAAACTTCGCATGCATGGGGTGACCGGCACAAATGGCAAAACAACAACTGTGTATATGCTCGATGAATTTCTCAGGTTTATGGGAAAACGCCCGGGAGTAATCGGCACCATTGAGTATCGTTTTGCGGATCAGGCATACACGAGCAAAAACACAACTCCTGATGTATTGCTTCTTCAGGATATTTTATACCGTATGCATACATGCGGGACGGAAGAGGCTGTCATGGAAGTCTCCTCACACGCACTGGTAGAAAACCGTATCGCGGAAATCAGTTACGATACCATTTCATTTACAAATATCACTCCGGAACATCTTGATTTTCACGGTACTATGGATAACTATCTGAAAGCGAAGATGCTCGCCTTTGAACTGCTCGAAAAAAGCAGGAAACCGTTAAAAAAAGCTGCGGTATGGAAACATACAGACCGTTTTATGGAAATTAAAAGCACACTTGCATCGTACAGGTATCCTTCAATTTTTTATGCCGTACAGGATAAAAACGAAGCAGGACTTGGACTGACGATTCTGGAATCCTACAACGGAGCATACCTTATTGACGTATACTATAATTCCGCGCTGCTCTATCATGGAACAGTCGGAATTACCGGACGGTATAACCTGCTTAATATGCTTAACGCGCTCAGCATCGCATTACCTTTTGAATCAGACGTCTCTGACGCGGAACTTGGTAAACTATGCACTGAACTTCTCATGCATGCGCTGCCAAATGTTTCAGTACCCGGCAGAATGGAAAGAATACACAATCCAATTCAGGCACTCGTTCTTGTTGACTACGCGCACAGCCCTGACGGACTATTAAATGCATTACGGGAACTGTCGCAAATCCCGCATAACCGACTCATCATAGTGTTCGGGTGCGGGGGAGATCGCGACAAAACCAAACGTCCGGTCATGGGGCAAATTGCGGCAGAATATGCAGATGAAATTTTTATTACCTCCGATAATCCCCGCACAGAAAACCCTGTGGATATACTTGCACAGATCTCTTCCGGCATAAAAAATACTGTGAAAACCTGCACAGTACTTGAAAACCGTGAGGAAGCGATTAAAGCTGCATGCAGCATTCTGAAAGAAAATGATATTCTGCTTATTGCAGGGAAAGGGCATGAAGACTATCAGGAAATATCCGGTGTGCGGCGGCATTTTGATGACCGGGAGATTGCACGGAAATACCTTACCCGCGTATCAAATATGTAAAATACGGTATATACAATGTCCTGGGATTTTACCTCACTGCTAGACATTACCGGCGGCATACCGGTTAAAGAAGCAACGCTTCCGTACATTCAGGAACGTAATCGTTGGAAGTCAGATGCATTCATAACTGACAGCAGGCATGCGGTGCAAGGAAAAATATTCATAGCCATTAATGGGCAGGTACATAAAGGTATTACATTTATCCTTCAGGCATTGGAACAAGGGTCTGACGGCGTGATTGTGAATAAAAGTGAAATAAACTCACTGTATATGGAAATAATCAGCCGCTTCCCCGCATTTTGCATCGGTGTGAATGACACAACTCTTGCGTATGGGAAACTTGCGCATGAGAGATCGGCGCAGTTAAAGGGAATAAAAATTGCGCTCACCGGATCATCGGGTAAAACGACGTGTAAGGAAATGCTCAGATCTGCACTTTCCCTCCATGGAAAAACATTTGCATCTGATAAAAACTATAATAACCATATCGGACTTCCCGCATCAATCCTTTCGGCTCCCGAGGACTGCGCGTATTATATATTTGAACTCGGCATGAATCATGCAGGAGAAATTGCGCATCTTTCGCGCATTCTCCGGCCCGACATCAGCATAATCACCAATGTATATCCCGTGCATATAGAGTTTTTTAACGGTGAAGAAGAAATTGCGCGCGCAAAAGCGGAAGTATTCACCGGACAAAAAAAAGGCGGTGCGGTGTTTTTAAACGCGAACAATATGCACAGTGCGCGTATTGCTGACGCAGCAAAGAATGCAGAGTTGAAAGTAATTTACTTTAACGCTGAAAGTCTTACGAAAAAAAAAGAATTAATTCCTTCCGGAATGAAAAATCCTTCTGATTTAGATAACATTGCGCTTGTGTGTGCGGTAGACGGATATTTCGGTATTTCAACTGAAAAAACACTTTCAGCATTACAGAGTTTTGCACCTCCCGAAGGACGATTCTCACTCGTCCATTCCAATCCCGTCATTATTGATGATGCATACAATGCAAATCCTGTTTCAATGAAGTTTTCGGTGCAAAAATTTTGTAAAGATTTTGGAATAGAAAAAAAAATTTGCCTGGTGCTCGGCGATATGTTTGAATTAGGCTCGCATTCAGAAAAATATCATCGTGAAACAGGCGTTTTTCTGCGTGAACTCACTCATACACTGCCCCGCTGCACTATAGTACTTGCAGGCAAATACATGGAATATGCCCACCGGGAAGTTACGAGTAACTGGTTTCCGGACAGGGAGCTCGCACTCGCGTATCTTATCTCTCATGAAAATAAAGCGGATGCGTATTTATTTAAAGCATCCCATGGAATGCTATTTCAAAATTTATTGAAGGAGTTTTTATGTTCTATCACCTGATATACCCGCTTCGGGAATATATAAGCGGATTAAATATTTTCCGGTATATTACTTTCAGAACCGCGCTTGCTATTTTTTTCAGTTTTGTGATAAGCCTCGCCTTCGGACCGTTTTTAATCCGGGTGCTTCGGAACAAAACAAATACCATTACACGAAAGTTAACACCGGAAAGCCATAAAAAAAAATCAGGCACACCGAGCATGGGGGGCATCTTAATTCTTGCTGCAATAATCATTTCAACCCTGCTGACGGGCAATCTGAAAAACCAGAATGTACTGCTCTGTATTATCACACTGATTGGTTTTGGCCTTCTTGGTTTTCTCGATGATTATATCAAGGATTTTTTTTCCAAGGGGAAAGGAATTTCCAGCCGGTTTAAATTCTTTACTCAGATAGTACTGGCGACGATTATCGCGGTTTATTTATTTTATTTTAACCCAAACGAATATCTGCTCGGGAAAAATACCCCTGCAGTATTGGCGGTAACCAGTATTTATATTCCATTTCTTAATAATGTATCAGTTAATATCGGATTATTTTATATTCCTTTCGCAGTTTTTCTGATAGTCGGGTTTTCGAACGCGGTGAATATAACCGACGGACTTGACGGTCTCGCAATCGGCCTAACTCTATTTACCGTACTCGCATTTACTACAATTGCATATTTATCCGGACACAGACAGATAGCGGAATATCTGAAAATCCCTTTTAGTCCGCAGGTTGGAGAAATTACCGTTTTCACCGGTGCGATTGCCGGTGCGTGCCTTGGATTTTTATGGTTTAATTCTCACCCTGCTCAGATATTTATGGGCGACACGGGAAGTCTATCGCTGGGAGGAATTATCGCAGTTATTGCACTGCTGTTGAAAAACGAGATAATCTTTGGCGTTATAGGAGGTGTGTTCGTAATAGAAACAGCATCGGTAATACTGCAGGTGTTGTCATTCCGGCTGCGGGGAAAACGAATATTTAAAATGGCTCCGATTCACCATCATTTTGAAATCCTCGGCTATCCTGAAAATAAAATTATTCTCAGAATGTGGATTGTCGGGGCTGTATGCGCTTTGACAGGTATTGCTTCACTAAAAATATGGTAATGAAAACTCTATTCTGCAGTATTTCATTGAATACGATGAATTGTAACATGCGACTCTGTCTTGCCGGTGCTATTATAATTTTTTCCTGTATTTTTGGACAACCCGGAAGCAGCACATCTGATTCATACAAAACAGCAGAGAATAATAATTCCGACTCCAGCAGTTTTACTGAAAGAGATGATGTTCTTGAATACATAAGCAATACCCTCATACCCGGGCTGAGCACCCGAAGAATAATGAATGCGGCGCAGATAAAAAATTTTAATCTTGAAATACGCCGCCGCGGATATGTGGTAAATCCTCTGCACCGTGATTTCAGACTGACTAAAAAACAGCTTTCCCGGTTTATCACATACGATAAAAATTACCTCAGAGAAAATGCAAAGTATGACATTAGTAATACACTGATTCCAAAGTCACACAGGTTAGCTGAGTTTGAAAAAAATATGAACATCGCCGGTATTCCCGAATACCCGACCCGTTCATTTAAAAGCGGCGTTATTATCAGTCCAGCGCTGATCAGGCTTGCGCCCTCAATGATATACAGAATGACGATGATGAACGATTATTTTTTTGATGCCATTCAAATCTCATTTCTTAATATCGGTGAAACGGTTATGGTTATACATCAATCCATGGATAAAGAATGGCTCCTGGTTCAATCCGCGCATTCACGCGGATGGATAAAAAAAATCCACTTCGCACAAATGAGCAGGAAAGAAATTGAAAAAATGAATTCAAGTACAAAGTTCATAGTTGTAACCGGTAACCGGACCCTGATCACCGACCAGGAAACCAGCGCTGTTTTTCCTTTGTTCATGGGAACACGCCTTGCGTATGAAAGTGTAACAAATGATATGTTTCAGATCTCGTTGGGCAGTAAAAAATTTACCGTGCCGAAAAATTCAAATATTGAAACTGATTATCCGTCTCTGACTCAAAAAAATATTGCTGCACAGGCTTTTCGCATGCGCGGAGAAAAATACAGCTGGGGCGGTTTAGACGGAGATACTGACTGTTCCGGGTACATTGCAAGAGTGTACGCATCATTCGGGATAATTCTTCCGCGCGGTTCTATCCGGCAATTTTCAGTATTTGAACAGGGTGAAATTATTAATAACGGGTTTGTTGATCACATGGTTCCGTTTCTCACACTCATCCGGATACATGGACACATCATGATTTACGCCGGACAATTAAATGACCAACCCCTGATTATGCATAATGTGTGGAAATACTTTGATGATAAAAATACTAAACAAATAATCGGGAGAACCGTGGTTACCGGAATGGATCTTGGAAAAAATTCGCGCGAAGGTACGATTATGAGCAGAGTTCTTGGTTTTGCGACACTGCCGGGCTTACCGCAATCTGCGGCGGCATTGTGTCTGGAAGAAAAACGTTAGATGCTTTTTTTACGGCTGAAGGGATACGTGTATACCTGGTGATTTATTAATTTTACTTGCTGCATACGAAAAAACTTAAGCCGGCTTTACCTTTCGGCTCATCCGGCTTAGGCTTGTGCACACGACGGGTTTTATTTTTTTGATTTTTTTTTACCGGCGCTTTTTGAAGCTGCAGAAAGAGCTTTTGCGAGTACTGCAGACTCTTTTTTTGCAGCAGCAAGTTCTTTAGTGAGCTTCACGATTTTTTTTTTATTGTTGTTAATTTTTACTTTTATTTGTCCAGCGGTTGCCATATTCCCTCCACGAAATATTTTATTGCATTATTATATCATGCAAAACTAATTTACAATTTTCTTAATTGTTCAGAATCGCAGAAAGTGTTTTTGCCGCACAAAATTTCCATGAAAATTTTTCTGAAATATTTTCCGCTGCCCTTTGCACCATGCCATGAATATTTTTATCATTATTTTTTTTTTCAAGAAGCATGGCCATCAGTACATGTGCTTCGGAAATGTCTGATGGTTCATGTGAAGGATATGTACTGCCGAGTATTTCTGTTGTAGTCGGAATATGTGAGGGTAATACCGGCGTGCCGCTCGCAAGACTTTCTATTACAGGCATGCCGAACCCTTCGTAACGTGAAGGATATACGGTCAGAACAGCAGCGGCAGTTACTGCAGCGAGCTCGGATTGTGTAAGCACCGGTATAAATTTCACGCCCGGGTCATTATATTTTTTAATTTTTTTTTCCCAGTAACCTTTCCCTAGAATACAAAAAGGAATAGATTTTTTTATTTCCGGAGGAAGTCTTTTCCATGCCATGTATGCAGAGCCTGCATTTTTTCTTACCGTATGTCCGCCGAAATAAAACACAAAGGATTTCCATTTAAGATTCAGCTTTTGCAGCACCGCCAGTGTATCCGGATCATCCGCATCTCTCGGGTGAAACAGAGGATCGATGCCGTTGTAAATAACTTTAATTTTTGTATCGGGAATCTGAGAAAAAATACTCAACAGCGATTTCTTACTCGTGTGTGATACGGTAATCACCGTATCAAGACGGCGGAGCATTTTTCTTAAAAGAAAATAATCAGTAATTCCCTTTGCGGTGATCATACCCGGAGGAGTTTTGCCGAGAAGAAGAAACCGCGGTGTAAGAAACAGAGTAGGAATAATATCATGGATTACGCAGACTGTTCGCGCCTGTAGCGGCCAAATCACCGGAAATTCTGCATGCGGGAGAAATAAAATGTCCCTGCATGTATCTGAAAAGGATGAATGCTTCACTATCGACTGCGGGAAACAACGGCAGGTATCCTCAATAATGCAAAACCGCATATTCAGTTGCGTACTGACTTCCGGTTTGACCGGGCAATACACGATCCACTCGATATCAGGACTGAGCTCAGCCATGAGCGGTAAAATATTCTGAAGATATCTTCCGAAACCTGATGACTGGTGCCGTCCGGTGAGATATATACCGTTAACGTGAACTGTAGTCACACTGATCTGTCCGGAAACATTTCATACATTTAAGATAATCTTCCTTAACCCCGCGGCAGCTGTTCCCTCCGCACGCATATAATTACCCGCGCAGCCGGTTCGGGCATAGCAGCGCTCTCCCCAGGTTTTTGCGATAAGTGAAGTGTTGAGAAGCACGAGTGGACGCGGCGCCATGAGGCCTGCGGCATGTTCGATGTCGAGCACATTCAGAATATTGAGCATATATCCTCCCGCACGGTGGCTGTGAGGCAGTGAGTCTGCGATAAGACCGTCCACTCCGGTATCAAAAATACTGTAGTAGAGCGCTGCGACTCCCGCGTCTTTTTTTCCGGTAAGGAATATTTTTTTTCCTGAAACCTCAGGGGTGGTCCGCAGAAACGAAAGTGTTTCACATAAATCGTGCATCCACATGGTAACCGGGAATATTCCTGTCGCTGCGGCAAGACGGTAAATTTCTTTTTGGTATTTTTCGGAATATGAATTAAGGCCGGTACTACGGGGCTCAATATATGCCCACGCAGTTTTTTCCGGCATGTCCGGCGGAAGCGCATACATAACTGCGCCGCTTTCTTCATTCGGTCCCGCGAGGCATACCAATACCCGTTCATATCCTTCACCTGGATAAAACACCGCTGCGCGTGTTCCGCATCCGCCTATCCGCCCGTTCCATACCGCGGCATGCCAGCTGCCGCCGATATCCCAGCTGCCTGCGGGAGTAAACTGCGCGCGCTCATTTTTCAAAGACGAAAAATAGACGTGGAACACCTGTGTGCGCAGTGTCTCGACAATATTTCCGCGGAGAGCAGTATATTCATTTGCATCGGCCGGCAAAGGAATGCTTTTCATGGGATGCAGCAGTTCCGGCAGGTGATAGAGACGATCCGGTTCAGGAGGTGTCCCGTTAAAAATACTCAATTCAGATTCGCTGAATTCCTTACATTCGGATTCCTTGGAAGTTATTTTTACACGGTGAGATTCCGGAACTGCTGTGTGTTTTTTCCCGGAAAGCGTTTCATCAAACCAGTTGTTAATCTGCAGAAGAGATTCGGCAGAATAATTGTGCGGACCGGAATAAGTAAAAAGACGGCACAGATGTTCCTTGCCGTACAGACTATATATATACTTCACCTGAGAATGCAGGCGCTTTATGCCTGACTCTGTAAAGAGCGGATCGTTTACCGGAAGACAGAACATAACCGGCCGCGGCGCGATGAGTGCCGCTGTTTCTGCGGGATCAGTCTGATAATAATTATGATACAGCATACAGTCGCAGTGACCGAGAAAATGACGGTAGGAAACATAGGTGCTGATATCGGTCACACCTGATGTTGTTGCGACGCTTTGGATACGCGGATCAAGCGCTGCGATTAAAAAACTGTGCGCGCCACCGCCGGATATCCCTGCTGAGCCGATGCGTTCAGTATCAATTTCAGAAAAATCATGCAGCGCATCAAGCCCGCGGATTGTGTTAAGCGCTTCAGCCCCGCACGCGGTATAACCCATTGAAATCCAATCCCACCGGTCGTACGCGTAAAGTCCATGATGTACCCCGCGGTTATCCTGCTGCATTATTGTATCCAGGATACAACACGCATAGCCCCGGCGGGCGCACATAAGCGCGTGCGGCTGATACCCCCATGTGCCTATGGCATGATGTCCGGAAGCGTAGAGCACCGTAGGTAATTTTTTTTCCGGCAAGGGATCGGGCAAAAAAAGCACTGCGCTGCTCCAGCAATCAGGATAAATTTCATACCCGATTGGGATAATCTTTACTCCGTTCCGCACCTGTGTTTTGCCGGTTTTTTTCCGGAGACCCCCGCCGGAAGGCAATGCACTAAAGCCCATATTATATAGAAACCGCCGGTGCAGCTCAGGCTTTATTTTCTCCCACTGAGATAATGACGTAATTCCGGAAAGTGCGCCGGCGCTGATTTTTTCAGCACAGTTTTCATAATATTCAATAATGTTCATTTCGTCCTCTTTTTTATAAAGCACACATACTATAAATTATCTGTTTTTACTGTTTTAAATTTTAATTTTTCTTTCATATTTACACGTCGTAATAAAAATAAATTTTTATTTTCCACACTCCATTCAAATTCTTCTCCTTTTTGAACATCCAATAGTTGGGCAAGTGCTGAAGGGAAACTTAAATAGAATGACATATTTGTTGGTCTGTTGACCTTTTGAATTTTAACTTTATATCCCATGAAAACCTCATTGATTTAATAATATAAGATATACACTATATTATAAAACCAAAGAAAAGTCAATAGTTCATAAAAAAAAAATGAAAATACTTAAATTTACACAATCGGCAGGACGCCGTAAGAGAGCACGCCGACAGGTCAAATACAGGATGTATAAAAGTCGTCGGCAGCCAAGGATGGCGATAGCCGACGACCATGTCGGATAAGCGTGCGATCCCAATTTTTTTATAGGCGGATGATGGCTGCATAAATAACTTAATTCAGACCGCTTGTTTTGTAGTATTATTTTCAATAGCCAAGTGGGAGGGATTTCGCCGATCATTGCGGACCCCGCAATGATTAAGTCATCAGACGCGTAGCGTCTGATGACAGATCGGTAATTCAGAGCGGCTTAACGGAGAAAAAAACGGCCAGAAGTTTGCAGGCGCCGAAGGCGGGGCCACGCAAACTGCGAGCAAAGAAGGCGCTATAGCGCCGACTGCCCAGGATGCCCCATTTTTTTTCTCCGTTCAGAGTGCAGTCCGGAGCCAGGAGGGCGACGGCAAACGTCCGCCTGAATTACCATTGCGAAACTCCTCCCACGGTGCCTATTGAGAAAAGACCACCTGCAAACCTCCGCCTGAATTAGCGGATCTGTCTGGGCAAACGCGGACTTTTTGATTTATCAAAAATGTCCGCGTTTGGACCATTAGCAATGGATGTTTCGCAGGAAAACGCGCACAGTTTATGGGGTATTTCTCGTTTATTGAGCGATTCCGTCGGGCCGTAATAGTCAGAATATATACAAAGCAGTCCATTGCCCGACGGCTTAAGCGAAAAAAACGAGAAATACCCCTTAAACTACAAGTGCGCGTTTGCCCTGGCGGATCTGTCATTTACATCACCTATTCAAAATTTATAAGAAATATGCAATAATACTTTCTCGGATCAGAAAATTTTTCTTTCTTCTTATTCCATTTAATTATTATGCACACAACAGTTATTGATTACGGTGCCGGCAATTTAACAAGTGTACTGCTTGCCCTTTCGTCTATCGGAGTTCCGGCAACGGTTGCGCGTACTCCGGAAGATATTAACCGATCCGACCGAATAATTTTCCCCGGAGTAGGCGCAGCCGGCGCAGCGATGCGCAACCTCATTAATTCAGGAACCTCTGATGCAATCCGCGGACATATTGCCGCCGGGCGGCCGTTTCTCGGCATCTGTATCGGCATGCAGTTATTATTTGATTTTTCTGAAGAAGACGGAGGTACGCCATGTATGGGATTAATTCCCGGCAGCGTTACACGTTTTCGCCCCGCAAGTACAAAAATCAAGATACCGCACATGGGCTGGAATGAAGTCACCTGCCGCCTGCCTCATCCCGTATTTGAGGGAATTCCAGACAGTACGGAATTTTATTTTGTGCACAGTTATTATCCTCAGCCGGCTGATGAAACCCACTGTATAGCAGAGACTTCATACTCCGATACTTTATTTGCCTCAAGCGCAGGATACAAAAATGTAATTTCTGTACAGTTTCACCCGGAACGTTCCGGACGCTACGGACTGACTTTTCTGAAAAATTTTATTTCGTGGAATCCGCAGTGCTGAAAAAAAGAATTATTCCATGTCTTGATGTAAAAAATAAAAAAGTCACCAAAGGAATTAAATTCCAGAATAATATTGTACTCGGCGACCCGGTTGAAATGGCTATCCGCTACAGTGAGGGCGGCTGCGATGAGCTGGTCTTTTACGATATTACCGCTTCAGCGGAACGCCGTAAAATCGACATCGGGATGGTTAAAGACGCCGCCCGAAGTATCCGGATCCCTTTTGCCGTAGGCGGAGGAATACGCGGTATTGAAGACATGTATGAAGTCCTCCATGCCGGCGCTGAAAAAGTTTCGGTAAACTCACTCGCGGTTGCCGATCCCGAAATCATCCGGACCGGCGCACGTGCTTTCGGCTCTCAGTGTATTGTACTGGGAATGGATCCGGTGCGAACCGCCGATAAAGTAAAATTTCCAAGCGGATATGAGATTACCATCCGCGGATTCAGGGAACGCACCGGTCTCGACGCGCTTGAATGGGCATTGCGTGCAGAATCTCTTGGTGCGGGCGAAATTGTGGTAAACTCTGTTGATGCCGACGGAACACGTAACGGATTTGAAATTGAACTCACCGCACTCATTGCTTCAAACGTGCACGTTCCCGTGGTCGCTTCCGGCGGCGGCGGCACCATTGCGCATATTGCAGAAGTGCTTACCCGCGGTTTTGCTGACGCAGCCATTATCGCGAGTATGATTCATACCGAAAACTATTCCCTCGCGCAAATTAAAGAAGAACTCAACAAGTCCGGCATTCCCGTCCGCCTGCGGTGGTAAAATCTTTTTGGATAATTTCATCTTCCTCTTCTATGACGGATTCGGCATAGGATCTGCCGGCAATCCGGATAATCCTTTCGCTCATGTACACAATATCTTTCCTCAGGATATACCGTGCGGGATGCAGAAGTCTGTTGCATTCAACGGAATGTGCAAAGCGGTGGATGCATCACTCGGTGTACCCGGTCTTCCGCAGAGCGCCACCGGACAAAGCTCCTTGTTTTCCGGAAAAAATACTCCGTCCCGTTTCGGCGGCCACCTCGCCGCTTTTCCGGATAAAAAACTGCGCGCATTTGTTTTTAAAAACAATATTTTAAAATACTTTCAGGAAAGACAGCTTCGGAGTGTTTTTTTTAATGCATATCCTTTGGGATCCCGTATACTGAATGATAAAAAAATGTTTGGTCTGAATCCGGACGGCAGTTTTATTGGCGAAAAAGCAGACGATCTTTCTCATAAAATTTCAGTAACTACTGTAATGGCCTTATCAATTCAGCAGGAATTTACCGGGCTTGAACAAATATGCGCGGGAAACACGGTATATCAGGATATTACAAATGAACAGCTCCTCGCCAAATCTCCAAATATCCCTGTCCGCTCTGCTGCCCAGTCTGGAAAGATCATTGCGCAGGGGGCAAAAAACACTGATCTGCTTTTGTTTGAATTTTTTCATTCCGATATGGCGGGCCACCACCGGAATATGAACGAATGTACTAAAGATATTTCCCTGCTCAGTGAATTCACAGAGACTATTGTATCGTTAAGTGATCTCTCGCGTACCACGATCATAGTTTCAAGTGATCATGGAAACATCGAAGATTTACGCACCGGACTTCATACGGAAAACCCCGTGCCGCTTATTGTGTGGGGGAAGCACCGTGACCGGATAATTACCGCGGATAGTATCGCCGAAATTACCCCCGCAGTGATGTCAAGTGTTGGAAATTCTTCCGAATAATCTGAGCCAAGCATTAGAGACAACCGGAATGGACACGAATTATTTATCATTTCTATGTTAATGCATCAGGAAAATTTCACACGGAGGACGCGGAGGACACGGAGAATGCATCCTCTCTGTGTTCTCGGCGGACTCTGTGTGAAATTCCTGTTAAATCTATTTAAGATATGTTCAGTTACGACATATCCTATTTATTCGTGTCCATTCGTGGTTATTATTAAATTATGAAAATTAATGTAAAAGTTATCCCGAATGCGGCAAAAAATGAAATAGTTCTTATTTCTGAAAATAATTACAAAATCAAAGTTTCGTCCCCTCCATCAGACGGAAAAGCAAACACAGCACTGATTAAATTACTTGCTGACTATTTTAAAGTACCGAAAAAAGCGGTAAATATAAAAACCGGTATGTCATCAAGAAAAAAAATTATAGAAATTAACGGGAATTCGTAAAAAGGCTGCGTATTGCTTTTTTTCCAACTTAGTCCTATAATAAAGACGGTAAAAAACGGAATGAAACGCAATATTTACGCATTTATTACCCTCTGCGAATTATTAAATATGCAACTTGTGTATGGGGTGAACGGCAGCGTTTCAGTCAAGTACGGGCACGTCATCTGCACAAACGATGCCGTTTCCGGTAACGACATAAATGAAATCGGCATGCCATGCCGCTACAACGCCTCGACTCTCATCAATCTTATGGGCAGCGTGGGCGATATCAACATTATTTTTACACTTGCCGGATTGTTTAATGCAGAAAAACACGTATACCTTCAGCAAAATGAACTTTTTCCCGACGATACCTCGCGCGCATTAAAAGCATACGAGTATCTGCCTAACAATTTTATTCAGCAGTTAAACTGCAATATTTCCAAAGGGGATATGAAAGCAAACCTTGGCAACTTTTCCGTAAAAAGTCATTCTCTTGTGCTGCCGTCCAAGGCGCTCTGGGGGGGCGATTTTTACTATAAGAAAAATCTCGATACCGGAAACAAACTGAAACTCGCCGATATACATCCGTTCATACAAAATATCGAAAATCCGTATGCACCAAAAAAATACAATCTTATGGAACATATCGAAGTACAAAGAAAAGCACCAAAGTCCTTTATTGATTTTAATGCATTCGGCGGCCTCTCCGCATTCCGGCATTTTACTTTTTCAGAGTCCTTAAGTAATGATGCCTTTAATACCGACGACAATACCGGACAGGATATTCTCGATAATGACATTTTCGATCCAAGCTACTCCGCAAAACAAACCGAATTTACCTATGGTGCGGCCATGAATATGCGGCTTAAAATATTCGGCTTTGCCGCCGCAGCCGCGGGTAATCACGACAGTGATCAATACATGTCAGGTATTTCAACGGCATTCCCGGCCACAGCGCCGTATGCAAAGCAAACCGTCGGAGGTACCGTAAGCGCGTACCTGCTGCGTGAAATTATCGCCGGTCACTTACACGCCGGATACAGCAGATATAACACCAATGTAGCAGCTGCCGGTTCATTGTATGCAACTGCTGCAAGCGGCAAATATATCACCGTCATCGATACCGGAGGTTACAACGGAGAAATATCTGTTATTTATGCCCAGGAAGGATATCAGGACGCCTCCGGTATAGACGCCGCCGAATCCGATAAAATGGGAATCGAGGCAAATAATGTAATCAACATTTCTGAAAAAGCTGGCAGCATAAACATCATTGCCTCATACAACAGAGACAATGCCTTTGAGATAGACTCTCTCTCCGATTTCAGTTCTATCCCGGATGAAGCGCAGAACCCTACAGATAATATCAAGCATGCCGTAAATGGCACAATCACTCATGCCAAAGATTTTAAAAAATTCCGTACGGGTCTGACATTTTCCGCTGGATACAATAATTACAAAACTGTTGATGATATATCTGATATAAATTTTAATATATCTGATATAACTATCAATCCCGGTCAGCAGACGAACACAAATGCGGCCAGTGCGGTAACACCGATAACTAACTTCAAATATGATGCCGGAATAAAACTTACCGGGATATCCGTAAAAAATTTCAATTTTTCTCCCGAAGTGAAAGGCACGTATTACCTCGATAAAGTAAGTGCTGCTGAAAACTACTACCTCGTCAACCCCCAATTTAAAATAAGCGCGGCATTTCTCGAGAAAAGACTTAATGCCGACATAAGTCCGCAGTATAATTATCAGTCTTTCCCTAAAAAAGAAAATCTGACTTCGTTCAGTCTTCCGCTTACTCTGAAATTTAAAGCACTGCCGGGCAAACTCGATATAGGGTTAAAAGGATCCTTTGCATACGGCCTGGACAAACAGGGCGCTGCGGAGGCAACCTCCGGTATCACCACTTATTCCTACAAATACAAAACTTCGGTGTACCAATGGACAGTGGTGCCGTCATGTAACTTTATTATCAACTCCAAACTCAGCGCAGAATTCCGTTTTGTATACAGTCATCAGCACAGTGTATATGAATACTTAACCGGTGCAGATAAAAGCGCAGATACTGCGCTCAATCTAAACACAATACAAAAGTCAAGCGACTCAACGTCTAAATACAATGCCTGTCTCATTGAGCTCGGCATAAATATGCTGTTTTAATCATGCGGAAAAAAACATTTACCCTTACCGGATACCTCATACACATCTTTGCAGCGCTCTTCGCTGTATTGAGTATAATTTCGTGCGCGACGAACAATATGCGTACTGCCATAAAAGAATTTGAACGCGGAAAAATCGACCGGTCTATTGTCAAACTTGATGATCATATACGTGAATCTTCACAGGATTCTTCGATTGCGACTGCGTACCTCGGCCTGGGATGGAATTATTATCTCAACAATGAATATGACCTGGCTATTTCAAATTTTTCTATTGTTATAGACAATTACGGACGCGATACTGCCGCACCGTATGCCGGAACGCTTCTGGGATACAGTCTTCTTAAGAATCAGCAGGATGAAAAGGCAATCGAAACATTTCAGCGGACTTTTGCGCAATATCAGGATTCCGTGTGGGCCGAGCATTGTCTGTACATGCTCGGGAAACTCAAATATGAAACATATGATTTCCGCGATGCAATCCGCAAATATCAGCAGCTTATGCAGATATTTCCAAAAAGTGAATACAGCGCAAAAGCACTCTACGATACCGGTGAATCCTACTTCAAAATCCGCAGATATCCGGAATCAATTCAGGCATTTTCAAATTGTCTTGAAAATTATCCCCTTGCCTTTGAAGCGCCTGTCGCTGCGCTGCGTATCGCAGTGTATAACGAAGGCCGGGGCTTTTATGATGAAGCGGTAACATACCTCGACCGCATTATCGAAAACTACCGCGACTCCCCGCACCGCCTGCCGGCGATGAATAAAAAGGCAACGATTTTCCTTTCCAGAGAAAAAGAAGAAGAAGCATCTGTCATTTTCCAGACTATCATAGCCGAATACTCCGCTCACAAGGATTCTGATTATGCGCTGTATGCACTCGCTGATATCGCTATGCAAAAGAACGACACCAACACCGCACTAAGCTGGCTGGGGAAACTGGCCGATGAGTTATACCGTCAATCCATGTACCGTGAAGATGCCATGGCCCGCTGTTATACCCATTATAAAGCCGCTGAAGATCTGCAGAATGCGGAAAGACCCGGTATTATTATCGCATCTGATTATCCCGGCAATGCTCTGGCCAAAGATATTCTCACCGAACTGATAACACTTTCATATGAAAAAGAATCATGGGAAAAATGCAGTTTTTTCTGTGAAAAAATATTTGAAAATGAAACACTTGAAGCTGAACAAAAACGTACAATCGCCCAGTACTATATTCTCATTGCGGAACACAAAAACCCGAATCCAAGAAAACTTTTAATAGGGTACGATGAATATCTCAAGACACAGCCGCCGCCCTCCTTCGAAAAACTGTCATACATCCGGCGTTATGTGCAGCTGCTTGAGACCTATGGCGACTCCGTTTCAAAGATTAATGCCAATCAAATGCTTTTCGATTCTACCCGCAATAATGCCGAAAAAAGTGAAGCGTCTTTCCGGATCGCGCAGATAATGCGGAATCAAAAAAAATATGATGAGGCGGCAAAATTTTTTGAAAATGCGCTTAATCTCGGAACCGACAATGCTTCCGCCATCAAAAGCCTCATGAAAACGATGGAAGGCGATAAAACCAGGGAAAAAGAAGCAGAAAAATATTATCTGGAAGCGGCAAAACTTAATCCTGATTCAGAATCAGCCGTAACTGCCTTAATCGAAACACTCCGCCTTAATCTTGATACCGGCGATATTGAAAAAGCCGAGTATTATGTGCAGCGTATTTTAAAACTGTACCCTGACAATAATCTGGCTCCTCTGGCGTTATTTTATCTGGCAGGATATTATCAGCGCAAAGGTTCTGCTGCTGAAGCGAAAAAGCATTATACACATATCGTAACACAGTTTTCAGGGAATGAGCTCGCAGAAAAAGCCCGCCGTGAACTGCAGGCTCTCGAGTAATTTTACCGCTCATATTTTAATAATTTCCCGGTATTTTTGCATTATACTTTCATACCTCACCGGCGTAACTGTCCTGGAAAGAGTTTTCTGATGTTCTCTGAATTTTTTATCAATTTTCTGTTCGTGTGCGAGGATTGAATCAATCTCCTGATTGCACAGATACGCAGAAGCCTGATGCAGAGATTTACATATAAGAAGAACCGCATCATAAACACGGTCACCAGTGAACATTCGTATGTTTTCTATTATTTTATCACTGTGCGGCAGCACGGCACGGGAAGATCTTTCATCCTCCAGCCGGACTTCCTTATCCTGTGCGGACAATTCTTCACTGCTGTGTTTTAGCATTTTAGCGAGTGATAATCCCATATCATAAAACAGCCGTGACAATTGCGCGAGAGTTTCACCGATTTCAAGTTCATAATGTGACTCCGCAGTCTGTATTGTACGCATGCGGCGCAGCAGAGATTCAAGCTGCGATCGGGAAATAACGATGAGATGATCTTTGGATACTATTTTTTGTATTTTCAGCATGATGTTCCGGATATGCTCAAATAGAGGATCATATACATCAGATTCAAAAAGACGAATATGTGAGCCAGAAGCGGAAAATTCACCCTGAAAAAAAGAATCAGCCAGTGAAAGAAGCGCTCCGGCATATACTGCGGCGAAAGTTAAAGTATCATTTTCCTGAAAGATTTCCCGGGCGCGTACCGGATTCTCATAACGGCTTAAAAATTCACGAAGGCTGTCCCAGGCAGGTATCTTTCCCTCATAGGGGATATATTCCTTCAGACGCAGAACCGCCTGATATTTTTCTGCCGTTTCGGTTAACTCTTTTATTTCAAGGTTTATGAATGTATCAATGTTTTTCTGCACCTCATACGGACAATCAAACGAGTAGTTATTTATCAGTCCTTCAAGACCGCGGTTTGTGACATCATTCAGACTGATATACCGTTTTACCTGCATAATGTTAATTCCGAGGATAATCGCATACAGCGAAGGTCCTCCCGGTGTATAGGTTAAAAGCCGGTTGACAGATTCATCGATTATTTTGGCGGTTTCGGGAAATTTACCGTATACAGTGAGAACGGTACGGCATGATTTTCTAATACTATTTATATTGTCTTCGTTATACCGGCAGAGAATAAAATTTTTTTCCAGCCGTTTCATGCGTGAAGTTAAACCCGTTTCCCCTTGCCGGCCCGGTTCAATGGTGAGTTCATTTATCTGTAAAATCAGCTCTTTAAAAATCATTGTAAGATTGTATTCAGTTTTTGTCAGAATTTTCCAGCCGTTTTGTTCTATAAACAAAAGAGCTGAAATGAGACTCAGTGCCTGCTTCTGTACAATTTCCGTGAAAAATTTATCTGCATGTACTGAAAAGGTAAAACCGGGCGGGATATAGCGGAAGGATAGTATTTGAGTATTTTCAGCCCATGCGCGGATACGCCAGAATTCATTAAAAATAAAAGAAAAAAAACCTGAAGACGGGGCGGTAACTAATAGTTTTTTCCTTTCGTGCTGCACCGCTTTGGGTGTGTAGATACCTCTTTCCCGCAGATTTTTTCTCAGTGTATCTTCTCCGTCCGTTTTATCCGCGCAGGCGATTTCATCACCTCTTGATTCAGATCCTGGTTTTTCCTGCGGAATACTCAGTGCCTGCGCTTCCGGGTCTTCTTTTCTTCTCAACAACAAATGCAGATTTTTTTCTATCCCTCCGTTTTTATCAATTTTCCGGATGCGCTGTATTTTATCAGTTACGGGAATTGATTCGGATAGTATGTGCCGGATTTTTTCTTCATCTTCGGGACAAGCCGCATGCCTGAGCAGTGCGGCAAGTGTCTGATAGTGTGTACTTTCTTCCTTTAGTGACCCTGTAACCGCATAATCGTTTCCACTACCGCTGCTTTTTTTTGTATTCATACGCATCCCTTGTTTCATGCAAATATTCTATTACACTGAATTTGCACAGTACCAATTTCATTCATTGCATTTATTAAACACGCCGCAGAATATCCTTTAATATCATCAGGTGTTATCCGGCACTCCCGAAGAATCTTTTTTTCGATCAGTTCACGGCGTTTTGTCCCGCACAGCAGAGGCGTATCCGGGGTAACCCATCCGTCTTCTCCGTAAAAAGCAATGTTCGCAAAGGAACTATCGCTGACAAATCCATTATTAACTATTAGTACATCATCTGCTGTTCCGCGTTGATTAAAAAGTTCCGTTATCTGACTGCGGTCACGGTATTTGAAAGAATAATCGAAATTTTTTACATACACGATTTGAAGGCTTGTTATTTGTTTCGGGGAATAAGGCAGAAATGCAGTTGATAAAATTTCTCTGCTGTATTCTATGCGGCATTTATACAAACCTTCCCGCATAGTATCCGGCGGAATGAGTTGAATAGGAGCACGCGGCCCGAAAAAACGCGTTCTTGTTTTATTTATCCGGTCTTCATGACAGGTGATATTACAGAACCTCCCGTTATAAAGTTTTATTGAATCGACAAATACAGGTTCACGCATTAAAGTGTCAGCTTTAGAAAACGTGCAAGGTCAGCAAGACCGTTAAATGTTTTATCTGCTCTGCATCCCGGCTTTCCTTTTCCATACAGATAATTTCCGGTTTTTATCAGATACGTTGTCCACCCCATACGTTTCGCGCCGAAAATATCAATGGCCGGCGTATCGCCGATCATCGCAATACGTGAAGGAGGAGTTTTCCCGAATACTTTTTGTATTCGCGTCTGGGCTTCCCTGTAAACCGGCGCGAATGGTTTACCGAGAAAAAAAATTTTTGGTTCTATGCCTTTCGCATGGCAAAGCGATTCAATCATGGGACGTAAAATTCCGGATGTCGGGAAAAAATACACAGGTTCTTCCTGTTTATTTTTATTATTTTTACGCGCGCTGCGGAGAGGAAACAGAAGATCCGGATTAGGAATTATCACCGGAATCGACGGGTTTTGAAGGAGTATATTAAACACTTCTGCAAGACGCTGAAAAGACCAGTGAAAATCATCATCGAATAGAATCACTGCGCTTAATTTTTCAGGACTTTCTGCGTTTGCAGTAACTAATCCGAGTTTTTTAAGATACAGAGCCGGGTTTTCTACACCTATTGCGTACACTTTTTTTCCTGAAAGCGGATAATCCTTAAGCCAGTTCCCGAGGGGATCAGCAGCTCCGATAATCCGTTCAGGCGAAATACAAATGCCGAGTTTTTTATAAAATGCTGATTTTTTTTTTTTATCAAGACATGGATGATTTGTCATCACAAAATACGGATAACGAATTGTATTCAGGCAGGAAAAAAAATCCGCAGCGCCGGGAAGAATTTTCCTGCGTATTGATATTACACCGTCAGAATCAAAAACAAGAACCCGGGGCTTTGTCATGTAATTGTGTTTAGAGTGATTTTTGAATGAGCCCGCGGTGCCATTCAAGAAGTTCATCATGCATTTTCCTGCTGCCTTTCACACACACCATCAGTCTGAAGACCGGCTCGGTTTTCGAAGGACGCATCCATAAAAAGCCGGCGGGGAGTGCCGAATTATTTAAAAAAAGAATTTTAAAACCTCCGTCTTCATTACCTGTACGCACACCGACGCCTTCGCGCACCAAAGCACCTTCATAATTGAGTATTCTATAAGAGGCAAAGCCGAAATTTTGCAAAAAATAATCGTGTTTTGCATGAAATTCATGTGTAAAATTCTGCTCATATGCAGCTTTCAGTTCAGCGGGAGAAAAATCTGACAACCTGAGAATCGCTTCTTCCTCAAATGCTGAAGTTGCGCAATAGGATGAAAGTACCGGAAGGAGCGCGCTGAGAAAATCGCGTCCGGATACCCCCGCGAGACGGGATTGGCCGAGCCTGGCGGCTGCATATGCGGCAAGGGACTGACCGCTTTCCTCATGTCTGAGATAAAGCAGTTTAAGAATTGAAAAAATAGTGCTGAGAGGATCGCGCACGGTTGAAGGCAGCGTGATATTGCCTCCGTTTGACCCTTCGCCGATAATCCGTACATAGTAACCTTCTTCCTGTTTTTGCCGCGCCAGTTCGGCAACATTCGCTTCACCCACTTCGGCCTGAAAAAAATCCGCCTGAAACGCACGGCAAATATCGTTAATAATCAGAGAAGTCGGATCATTTGCAATTACCGCGGTCTTCGCCTTCCGGTGCGGAAGAAACACTCCGATAAATGCAAGTTCAGAAAGAACTGAAAGCGCAAAAGTAAACTGCGCGTCAGGCCGGATAGTCTGCCAGCCGCCTTCGGCAGAATAAGAAGTAAATAAAACATTACCCCGGTCTCCGTCGCAGTCAGGTACATAGGCGAGAAGGTATTTCCCCGGATCGGCATCAAGTTCGGCTGCCGCTGCATCAAGCCCCGCTCCTTCAGGAACAATGCGGTGGACAAACTCCCCTACCCTGTCATTAATTGCATGAAAGGTAACTGCAAATCCTGCTAATATTTCCCTGTCAATTGACGTAATCCGTGCTGACCCGTTAAAATCCGCAAGAATAGCACATTTATTTTTTTCAAGACATCGTGAAAAAGTTTTAATGAAGGATGTTTTTACAAACGAATCTGTGCTGCCGCTCATAACAGAAAGCATCAGTGTGTGATATGCTTTTTTTGAGACAGCGCTATAGTCATCCTGTCTGGCGAGTGCCGCACCAATTTTTTCTTCGCCTACGTTATTAAACGCTGAAATCGGCTCTACGGCCCGGGTCTTTTCCCCTGATATCGAAAAAAACATTTTTTGAAAAGTTTTAAACTCTGCTTCTCCGAGAACAGCGCCGTTTTTCCCGCCGATTTTAAATCCATTGTGTCCCGGCGGATTATGGCTTGCAGTGCAGTAAATAAAACCGTCTATATCCGGATTGGCGGCGGTATAGGACATGATCTGAGGCGCGCACACGCAGCCGAGGGGATACAGGTCAATTCCTGCCGCTGCAAGACTTTGAATAATTATTCTATACAGAGTGGATCCGGTTGGCCGTGTATCATGACCAACGGCAATTTTTGTTTTCCCGTCAGAATTAAAATTTCTGAAGTATTTGCCTGCCGCCACCGCAAAAAGTGCGGTGATAACTACGTCGGTCTGTCCGACTTCAGTGCTGAGTGACTGTTCATTTCCATCGGTCGAAAAAACTGCCCGCCATCCTGAAATACTGATAATATATTTTTGTAAACGGGTTTGAATTTCTCCGATATTCAGCGGAGAAGGAATATTTATCAGCATTTGTTACCCCAGTTCATCCGCTGTTCCGGCTATTACGTCCGCAGCGGTAAGCACTTCTTCTTTTGTATTATTGAATGAAAAACTTACGCGTATCGAACCGTAAATATAATTTTTGGTCAGTCCATGTCCTTCAAGTACACGTATTTTTTTCTGCGCATTGTCAGCGCATGCCGCAGCATTACTCACACATATATCTTTATCGCCAAGCCTCCGGGCGAGTACTTCACCGGGCACTCCGGTGATGCTGAAATGCGCGATATACGGGGATTGACGGGATATATCAAACGGCAGCGGGACACAGCGGTTGGAACGCAGCGCAAGACGCACAGTAAAGGCAGATTTGAGCATGACGGCGTGATCTTCACGTTTCTGTAAAGTGTGGGACAGTGTCCGCACCGCATACGCAAGTGAAGTGATGCCGTCAGTGTTTTCGGTGCCGGGACGAATACCCGACTCCTGCCCGCCTCCCTTAAAAAGCGGAGTGAGACGGTTTGTTTTTTTTATAAAAAGTCCGCCGATTCCTTTTTGTGCATGACATTTATGTCCTGAAAAACTGATTGAATCAATTCCTGATGTTTCCGCGCAGATTATTTTTTTTAAAAATGACTGCGTACAGTCTGTATGAAGATGTATATCCGGGTATTTTTTTTTTAACCGCGTTCCTATCCCGGCAATATCATTGGTCATGCCTGTTTCATTATTTACATGTATTAGTATTAATAGATACACATCTGAAGAAAGATGCGGCTCAATATCCTCCCATGTATAATAACCCTTTTGAGACGGCGGCAACCAGCGGACATTTTTATCCCTGAGCGGTTCGTAGACCGAGGCATGCTCTGCCGGTGATGAGACAATGACATTTTTTTTTTTATGTTCAGGGCGCAGTCCATGAATAAGGACGTTATTTGATTCTGTCGCTCCTGAGGTAAAAAAAACCTGCGTGCGCTCAGCGCCGAGCGCATCCGCGCAGAGTTTTCTTACCTCATGAATATACTGGCGCATGGCAAGAGCGGATTTGTAAGAAGCAGAAGGATTGATATACCCCGGAAACGATCTGTTAATAGTTTCCGCTGAAAAATCCAGCGGCGCCGATGACGCTGCTGAGTCAAGATAGATCATTGATTATCAGAATAGTTGTCAAGATTATTTTTCAAGAATTACGTGATCGAGATTGAAAAGATAGGACATAATACCGACGCGGGTCCACATGCCGTTCCGCATCTGCCGCCAGTACATGGCGCGGGGATCGTTGTCCACACCTGTTTCTATTTCAAGCCGTCGCGGGAGCGGATGCATAATAATCGCTGTGGCTTTCAGTGCCTTCAGATGCCCGGTGCGGAATGTATAGCGCGAAATATCAATTTTACCTTTTTGGGATTTATCATCCCATTCATCCTGAATGCGGGTCATGTATACCGCATCAGCGTGAGGAATATACTCGTCAAATTGATCAGTTTCTTCGACGGGAATATTTTTTCGTTGAAGAAATTGTTTTATATCGTCGCCCATCCGCAACTCTTTCGGCGAGGAAAAAATAATCCGGATGCCGCTGAATTGTGTAAGAAGATAGCATAACGACCGCACGGTACGCCCGCGCATCAGATCTCCTACCATCATGATAGTTTTGCCGTCGAGATCACCGATATGCTCAAATGATTTACGAAGTGTGTAAATATCGAGAAGCGCCTGGGTCGGATGCTGATCCTTTCCGGATCCTGCGTTAATAACAGGAATAGGCCTGTGTGTTTTATTGAGAACAAAACTTGCCCGTTCGGCATATCCCTGCTGAGGGTGGCGCATGATTATCAGATCAAAATAACTGGAAAAAGTACGGATTGTATCTTCGAATGATTCACCTTTCACCTCACTGGATGTTTCGAGAGAACGCACATCGCATGCCTGAATGCCAAGGGTCTGACAAGCAGTCATAAAAGAAAGAAAGGTACGTGTAGACGGCTGAATAAAATAAAGCATTGCTTTTTTTGTACTGAGAAGGCCTATCAGCCAGCGGCTGCCTTCCCTGGTTTTTGCGATAATGCGTATTTTGTTTGTCATATGATACAGTTCATCCAGAAATGCACGGTCAAATTGCTGAGAAAAAAGAAAATCAAATATGCGCCCTTTGCGGCGGAAATATTCAAGTTTTAAGCCAATTTCTGTTTTTTGAAGCTCATCAAGCGTCTGGGAATTGTTCATATTTACTCTCCGGGTTAATCAGGGGTATTTACTTAATTTTTTTGAACATCTGACAGGAAATTATAACATGAGGTATAACAGGGGAAACGCAAACTTTTAGTTTCAGGCGCATTTCTCGTTTTTTCGCTTGCACTGCGTACAGGATGTACGCAAACCGGTTCGGCCGTCAGGAGGACAAATAAGCCGACGGCCCCGTCGGGCTAATGTACTATTATGTATTTTCAAACAGTCAGTGCCGGATACTAATAAAGTACTTTTGAGTAGCTAATGTATCCGAAAATTCAAACACACAGCCAATTCAAGAATTTTTTTGTGCTCTCCGGTTATATTCGGGAAGATAAATTTCCTTATCACGGATCACACAGCCGGTTTTTCCGCCATCGCGCATTATCTGGGTGCATTTACTGCAGGTGATACAAACTTTTGCAGGATCTAATTTTCCTTTATCGCGTAAATCCCGGATTGAATCGGGATACGCAAATGAGCTTCTTCCGAGCCCTATGAGCGATGTTTTCTTTTGCGCTATCAGGGCAGCTGTTACGTTTGGAATATACTGGCGCAGCCAGGAATATCCGCCGCCTACAACGGGTAAGTCGGGAAATGCTTCCTGTATTTCACCGGTTATATGGATATATTTAGCTGTGTCTTCAAGGGGATGACTGGCAGGCAATGAAGCACCGATAACAGGAAGATCATAGGGTCTGCCATGATGGGGCTCAAAATACGGGTTTCCGACTGAATGGTTTAACAGCGGAACTCCGGCATTTGATAACATGCTGATAAGTTGTTTCGGTTCAGCGAGATCGGGCATGTCCTTATCGGATGCTGATACTCCGAATCCGTATGGGTGCACAATTGCATCATACACATTAAGTCTGGTAGTTACAATCAGCTCAGGAATTTCGGCTTTTATCCGGGTGACAATTTCACGAAGCATCCGGGTACGGTTTAAAAATGATCCGCCGTACCTGCTGTTTTCCCGTGTAAACGATGCATGCAGTTCCGAGAACAAATACCGGTGACAGCTTTTTACATCGACGCCGTCAAATCCGGCAGCGGCAGCGAGTTTTGCCGCTTCAATAAATTTATCCTGAAGGCCGTCTAGATATTCATCGCTAACAAGAGGATAATCCCCCGGCAGTCCAAGCGGCGGGTCGAGCACTGGGGAATGATGTGCGATAATTGGTTTGGGTTTACCCTCTGGCTTTGAATATCTTCCGGAATGTGTTATCTGCAGAATACAAAGCGGCTTACCTCTGGATTGAAAAAAATCTTCAGCTGTCTTTCGGGTGTGCGCGACAAGATTCCGGTAATTTTCGACGTTGTTGCGGTGTATGTAGAGCTGCCCCGGATTGGACCTGCCTTCCGGAACTACAGCGCACGCTTCAAACCAGATAAGTCCTGCCCCTCCGGATGCATACCGTGCATATCTCCGGAATGCGAGCGGCCCGGGTGACCCGTCTGCTTCGGCATCAAACCCCTCCATTGGATGCACAACAAACCTGTTTGGAATAACCTCACCGCCGGCAAGTGTCAGCGGGGTAAAGAGATTTGCAGTATCATCCTGCGTGGGAATATCAATTCCAAGTGACCCGGCGAGATTAAGAAGATCTGTCATTGATTTGACTTTAAATTTTTCGTGCTTTGCCATTACTAATCCTTCTGACAGAGGTCAACGCAAACGGCAAATACCTCTGAAACTAAAAGTTTTCGTTCGCCCTGGATGTATTTTACCACCACTTTTTGATTTCATCAAATTTTTGAAAAAAACGACAGAAAGATGACGCTCCAGTGAGCACAGAGATATTCGCGTTTATCCGCGTTCATTCGCGGTTAAAACCAAAAAACCGCTAATGGACGCCAATGGACGCTAATAAAAATAATTTACTGATAGTATAATATGTTTAAATACAATGCAGATCGCTCCACCCATGTCGGATGGAGATATTATCAAAACCAACCCCGGAGAATATATGCAGAATACACAAAATTATAAAACAGCACTTATCACTGGCGGAGCAAGAGGAATTGGCCGCGGCATTGCCCTCGCACTTGCGGAAGAAAAATGGAATATCGTCATCACCGGAACAAAAAATTCTGATCAGGCAGCTGATACACTCGCTGAATTAAGAAAATACGGAATCCAGGCCGTATACATTCAGGGAGATATCTCAAGTGCACATGACCGGGAGAGTTTACTACACACAATAAAAAAACAATTCGGATGTCTGCACGCGCTTATTAATAATGCCGGTGTTGCGCCGAAAGTCCGCACAGACATTCTCGATGCAACAGAGGAAAGCTTTGACTATGTGATCGCAGTAAATCTTAAAGGACCGTATTTTCTCACTCAACTCGCCGCGAAGTGGATGATCTCGCAAAAAAAAGAAAATAATTTGTTTCAGGGTTATATCATCAACATATCCTCTGTGTCTGCAATCACCGCTTCTCCAAACCGCGGCGAATACTGCATTTCAAAAGCGGGAATACACATGGCAACAAAACTTTGGGCAGTAAGGCTCGGAGAATACGACATTCCCGTATATGAAATCTGCCCGGGTGTGATTGAAACCGATATGACGAGCGGAGTACATGAAAAATATTCCAAAATGATTGAAGATGGACTCTGTTTACAAAAAAGATGGGGAACACCTGAAGACATTGGAAAAGCAGCGGCAATGATAGTACGCGGCGATATCCGTTACGCAACAGGTCAGTCACTGTACATTGACGGCGGGTTAACTGTACCGCGGTTGTAAGAGTTTTCAGCCGCGGATCACAGACTTTAAACTATTGAAATGATTCAGTCCTTGAAAAAGAAACGCGCGGACACAATTACTGTCCGCCTGCCTTCATTTTCCGCACGTATCCCTGTGCATACCGCGCATACTATTGTACTCGGCAGCGGTGCAGCCGGATTAAATACAGCGGTGCAGCTCTATAAGGCCTCAATAACCGATACCATTATCATCACTGAAGGACTACACTGCGGCACATCAATTAATACCGGCAGCGACAAACAAACCTATTATAAAATGAACATGTACGGAGCCGTGCCCGATTCTCCCTGCGATCTTGCTAAAACATTTCTTTCCGCAGGAAGCATGCACGGCGATATCGCGCTGATCGAAGCGGCAAATTCCGTCCGCGCCTTCAGTCATCTCATACAAGCTGGTGTCCCCTTCCCTTCAGATACTTATGGTCAATACATAGGATATAAAACTGATCACGATCCCGCCCAGCGCGCAACTTCGACCGGACCGTATACTTCGCGCGATATGTGCACCGCACTTATAAACCAGGTAAAAGAACTCGGCGTTCCCGTTTATGAAAAAAGAGAAGCCGTTGCGCTTATCACTGCCGGCAGCGGCGCTAAAAAACATATCACCGGAGTGCTTTGTATTCACACCGGTGCAAAAGAACTAGTCCATGCATTTGAAATTTATACTGCTTCCGCAGTTGTTTTTGCCGTCGGCGGCCCGGGGAGACTGTTCGAAAAAAGTGTATACCCGGCAATCCATTTCGGCTCTATCGGGTTAGCACTTGCGGAAGGCGCCAAAGCGCAAAATCTTGCAGAATTTCAATACGGAATTGCGTCAACACATTTCCGGTGGAATGTTTCGGGAACATATATGCAGGCAATTCCCCGTGTCGTCAGTACCGGGCCGGATGGGAAATCCGACAAAAAAGAATTTTTACGCAGCTATTTTCCTTCACCTTCTGCAATGCACAGCGCAGTTTTTTTAAAAGGGTATCAATGGCCGTTTGACTGTCATAAAGCAGTGAGCGGCTCTTCACTCATCGATATTCTCATACATCAGGAAACAGTTATTTTTAAGCGAAGGGTGTTTCTTGATTATTCAAAAAATCCTGAAAATTTTTCTTTTTCGCGGCTTAGCAGTGAAGCCCGTGAATATCTCAGAAATTCTGATGCATGCAAAGCGGATCCCTTCAGCCGTCTGATAACAATGAATAAACCGGCTGCAGATCTGTATAAAAAGCACGGGATAAATCTTAAGAACGATCTTCTTGAAATTGCGGTTTGCGCACAGCACAATAACGGCGGACTAACGGGAACGATCTGGTACGAATCACCCAACATTACGGGATTATTTCCCGTCGGAGAAGTAAATGGAAGTCATGGAGTATGCAGGCCCGGCGGCAGTGCGCTTAACGCAGGACAGGTCGCGGGGATCAGGGCAGCAGCGCGTATCAGTAAAGACTGTACCATCACCGCGGCCCGCAGCAACTATACAGAGATCACCAAAAAAACATCTGATCAAATTGCATGGCTGCTGAGTTATTCAGTGTCCGGAGGAATTTTACGCAATGCGGATCAATTAAGGTGCATTCAGCAAAGAATGACCGCATACGGAGGGCATATCCGGTCTAAAAATTCAATTTCAGAAGCAGTGCGTGATGCATGGGCACAATTTAATCTTATTGTAAATTGTCATAAAACCAATTCTGAAATCACGCAGAAACATTCCCCGCGAAGCAGCCTGTCCATACACAATACCGCAGCTCTGCCCGCGGTTAAGGACGCATGCAGATCGTACCGGCTGCGGCACATGTGCCTTTCTCACGCCGTGTACCTCGATGCAATGCAGAAACAAATAGCAAGCGGCACGGGAAGCCGCGGCTCTGCACTCATAGTACATCCAAAGGGATTACCCATTAATTCAAAACTGGCCGATCACTGGAAATTCATACCCGAGAATAAAACATTCAGAAATAAAATTCTTGAAACAGTTTATTCACACGGCAAAACAATTCATAAATGGATCGCTTGCCGGCCGATACCCCCTTGTACGGAGTGGTTTGAAAAAGTCTGGAATCGAAGCCGGCGCGGCTATTGATCTATGGCCTGAATGGCCGCAGGCGCAGCTCTTTTATAGCCTTGAAATGCTTAACGTTGCTGCTTGCAAGCTCCAGCCCAAGTTCAACTGCTGTAGCAGCAACGATCGCGTCACCGGCGCCCAGTCCATGTGACAGAGCATATTCTTCAATATACACACAAGCTCGGGTCCCAATGCTCTCAGTAAACTGAATGATGCAGAAATTTGTTTCTTTGAGGAATGTTTTAATAATGATGTGCTGACGGGATGATTGCGCCCCTTGTAACAACTCCAAATAGGTTTGAACAGAAATGTGCCGTTCGGAAACACTTTCCACAAGGGCAGCAGCTTTTTTATTACCCCGCTGAATAAAAATCAGGATATCTGTGTCAAAGATCACAGTAACGTCCGCCCCGTATTTTTTTAAAGACCGAAGAAACTGTTTCTTTTTCATCTGCACACATACCAAAAAAATCAGTTTCGTTAATTTTTTTAGGATTAACCGGAGTAGGAAGCAGTATTCCTCTTTTTTTTCCATGATGCAATACAGAAACTGTTTCATTGCGATCAAGGGCATTAAGCACCTCACGCATGTTATATCTTAAATTGACGATGGTGGCTTCCATATAAAAGGAACTCCTAGAAAAATTATGTATATGGATATTATACATAATTTTTTAAATAAAATCAAGCGCATCCGCGCACTGTGCCACTGGGGGTAAACGGGCAAACGCAGACTTTTTGATTTTTCAAAAAAGTATGCGTTTGTACCATATAGTAATAGATGTTTCGCAGGAAAACGGCCTAAAAAAAATGAATTCCACTTAATTTCATGATATACTGAACGAAAATTTTAAGGAGTTCACCATGTTGTTTAAATCCTCTGTAATTACCGCTTTTTTACTATTCATACACACAATTTTCGGCGTCATGCCGGCCTATAACGGCGCAGGAGGCTACATCATCGCCCCGAGTGCCGAGGTAAGTACACACGGCTCACTGGGGATCACCGCAAGGTACACCTACAATAATATGCTTACCCCTGCACTGAATTTCAGCCTGGTTGATCATATTGAAATCGGAGCCGGATGGGATATTAATTTTGGTTCCGGAGTGTATAACCCCGTTTTACTCAGTGCAAAAATTAAACTTCCTTTTGAAAATGCAATAGCACTGGGTTTTACCGCTGAATTATTTAAATATGGTGATACTTATGCAAACTACTATTCGCCGTATGGGTGCATGCAGGAAACAATCAAAGGGTTTGATACCACACTCGGGCTTGGGTATACATTTGACCGTCAAAGACTTCAGTGGGGTAACATCAATTTTTTCATTGGATTTAAAAAAGAAATAATTGCTCCCTATATCATTCTTATGGGAGACTTCGCCAATTTTCCCTATAAACACAACCGGGCACCCGCTTTGCGCGCAATCGATTCATCACGCGGAATTGTAAATTTAGGTGTGCGGTTTCTGCTTACAGAAAAAATCGCACTCGATGTCATGGGTCTCGATCTTATGGACAGCAACCGCAACATCAGCGCGGGCATGAGTGTGCTGCTCGGCCTCGCCAGGTGACGAAACCCACACCCTTTTATTTAAGTACGGTAATACTTGCCCTTTCGGGTACCGCAGTTTTTTTATTAAAACCGGGATACAATACAAACGGGATAAATACAGAAATATTTTCATGGCTTACTGCTCTTTTTCTGCTATGGGTCATTCTCTCGGTTTGCGGAGTAGCCTTCCTCAGTATGGGCTGGTTTGTACCGGTTTTTTCCCGCGGCAGCAAAAGATCAAAAATAGTAGCCCTGAGCTTCGATGACGGCCCTCACCCCGAAACAACGCCGCGTCTGCTCACTATACTCGAAACACACAAGGTTAAGGCCGCTTTTTTTGTAACCGGATCCAAAGCAGAGAAGTATCCGGAAATAATCCGTGCAATCCATGCAAAAGGTCACCTTATCGGAAATCACAGTTACTCGCACTCCTGGCGGAATAACCTCCTTTCTCCCCGCTCGCTCCATACTGAAATTGCTTCGTGTCAGAATATTCTTGCCGGCATAACCGGTGAAAAACCTGCCTGGTACCGGCCGCCCGTCGGCCTTACAAATCCCCGGCTTCTGCCGGTGCTCCGTTCGCTTGGTCTTCGTGTCTATGGCTGGAGCATTCGCACGGGGGACGGAGTATCCGTGAACTGGCAGCGGGTAGAAAAACGTATTCTTAAAAAAGTACGCGGAGGCGATATCATTCTTTTTCACGACGGCCGCAGCCGTGGAAGGTCGGGTACAATCGGCAAGGAAACACACACCAACGCGGACTTTTTTTCAGTCATCGAAAATTGTATAATTGCGCTGCAGAAAAGGGGATTTGCGCTTGAGGTGGAGGGGAAAACAACGCAGGACAAAACGTCTGTCCCCCCGGGTTTGTAGCATCGCTGGACTGACTACGGTCCTTTTTTCATATTACGTCAAATCCATTATACGTTTTCCGCTCTCCTCATCCATTCTTCCTCCTCCGCCGGAAACAATCCCGGGAACCAATGCGGTGCCATTCTAATGCTGACAACTGGTTTCAAATCCTCCCGAGGAGCGCTTACTATCAGCCCTCTGTATGCCAGGTCTTCAATAATGTTTCTCGATTGTCTCCCGGTGACACCCAGTATCAAGGTTGCAGTTTTTCTGTCGATAAATCCATTTCTAGTGATCATTGCGAGCAAAAGCCCTATCCGATCCTGATTTGTTTTTTTAAATGACTGCGCTGCCCAGCGCTTAATCCTTTCTGAGAGTTCAGCCGGATTTATAAGGCTATACATAAATTTAACCTGGTCCAGTGCAGTCTGAATAACATAAAAACACCACATATTCAAAGCCTGCTGCGAAAGGTTTCCATGGCCATCCAGAGCCCCTTGTCGGTTCGAGTCAGCACTTGCCAACAGGCGTTTATACTCCTCAACCGTTCTGGCAAATCCTCTGGCGATACGCCAAAGACCCTGACAACCCGCCCCAGCCCTGTCGAGCATGGAATCAGTAATTAACCGTGCCACACGTCCATTGCCGTCATAGAATGGGTGAATCCAGGTAAAACGATGATGCGCAGCCGCGAGCCTAGCCAGGCTGTGCGGTGAAGAGTCACTAATGCCCCCGTACTGTTCCCGGAAGCATGTCAAGAGAGTATTCAATGAAGTGTGCTCGGGAGCCACATGATTTCCCACGATCACCGGCCCATCTCGTAAATCACCGGGCTTTATGATGAGTGTTTTTTCGGCATGTGCCGATTTTACAATCCGAAGCTCTTCTGGTAATTGCCCTACGAAGCAGGAATGCATCCAACGAATCCATTTTTCATCTGACGGTTCAAAATCGTCATTGGCCATTTTTTGAGTGATCTCTCTCTGAGTGTGAATATGCGCCAAAGCTTCGAGTACCAGCGCTTTCTCGTCTTTGGATTCGGACGTCTTATTAATAGCCCGGGCAATTTCAACCGGGTAAGTGCGATGACCCTCAATCAGGTTTGAGTAATAGCAATTCATCATTTCAAGAAGCGGTGCCAGGGCTTTGCGGAGATTGGGATGAATTGATTCCTGCAGTTTTGCAGTACTAATGATAAATTCTGTGCATATCTGCTGCCATTCAATGCTTTCTTCAGGAAGATATGGTGTCATATGTCTCGGTTGGTTTAAACTGTCCAAAATTTCCTTACTAATTTCCTGTCATATTACTCTTCCGGTTTCAGCAAAGTAATAGTATTTTACAGTGAATTTACAATTATTTCTAATTTTTTTCCTAATAAATTTCCATTTAAATTTCCTCTTTTACCACATCGAATTATGCTTAATTATTTTTCTCAAAATTTTATTTTTATCAATCCATAAAAAAAGACCATCCGTTACGGATCGGCTCAATACATACGCTTTTGTGTTCATATACATGCTTCTGATAAAAGTAAAGGCAATTTATATTGAAAAGTAATTACCCTGGGTAATAGCAGATTAAATAGTAGTACTCTTATTCTAAATAGCCAAGTGGGAGGATTTCGCAACGGCTAATTCAGAGCATCTCTGATTAACTGTAGTGTTGCTCTCAATAGCCAAGTGGGAGGGTGTCGAAAGCAGTAATTCATGAGGCGTAAAGAATGAAAAAATGGCAGGATGCCATTATTTTTTCATTCTTTCCGAGTGCAGCCGCTGCCAGGATGGCAGCGGCAAACGTCCGAATGAGTTACTGATTTCGACACCCTCCCACGGTGCCTATTGAAGAAACACCACCGGCTAACCTCCGCCTGAATTACCGGTTGCGAACCCCTTCCTCTGCGTATTTGAGCGCTTTCATCAGTGCACGGGGGCCTATTACCAATATATCCTTATCCATAATAAATTTTCCCGCGCCAGGGGTCGCTCCGTTTGTTGAAATTACCACTCCGGCAGAAAGTCCGTTGCGTTTAATTTCGAGACAGAAATCCTCCATCTGCCTTTCGTTAAACACGCTGTCACCCCGGTAAAAACGAAGGTAATATTCACCGCCGGATTTCTCCTCAGAAACAGCATCAGAAAAATCCGATGAAATTTTTCCCCAACGTTTTACAGTATATCCGAAATATTCCGCAATCCGCCTGCACAAAGAATTAAACGGATCTTTGGTGAGTACCTTAAAATCTGTAAGCCGGTCATGACCGTACCGTGCATTAGTTTGAATTTTTTCAGCCACATCCCGGTAACCGGGGCTCGCATCGGCAATGATCCGCCATTGATCAAGCGCATTTTGAAACTGTTTTGCCGTTTCATACATAGCTGCCGCTTCATACCGCATCTGAAGTGTAAGGGAATTTTCTGCCTGAATTTCGCTTAACCCTTTCTCAAGATATTCCATTCCTTCGCCGTTAAGCTTCATGGCGAATTTAATTTTTGAAAGTATACTGAATGCTTTCAAACGGTACTCATCGCCGCGCAGAGCAGATTTCATGTTTTTTTCAGCACCTTCGTAATTTTTCTGATCAAAATAAATCAGCCCCATATGGAAATGCGCACCAGGGTTTTTCTTATCGAGAAAAAAGATCCTGGAAAGATAATTTTCAGCAGATTCTAACCGGGATTGTTCATACGAGATGACTGCGAGCATGAGCAGCGCATCGGTATCCTCACCTGAACGGTTGTGTACAAACGTAAAAAATTCAGCTGCTTTTGTTTTTTCACCGAGTTCATACAGACACTTGCCTGCATATTTATAATACTCGGTTTGTTTTGATTTATCAATCCGCAGTAATTCAGAAAATATCGCGAGTGCTTCCTTAAAATGGCCGGCATACAGATATGCTTCGCCGGCTGCATTCTTAAAGCCGATAACATCATTTTTTGCCAGAAGGGGTTCATACTGATCAATATACCGCTCGGTCTGCAGTGCGGCGGGAAGCCACAGTTTTTTACCGCGGTATGTTTCTATCAGCGCCGCATGGGCTTCCTGACTGGGTGAAATATCCAGAGATTTATTCAGAAGCTGTTCTGCTTTCCCGAATGACTGTTGTGCGATTAATTTCCGGGCTTCCAGTATGTATGAATACGCGAGTTTTTCCTGCCGTTCAAGCCGCCCGGATCTGCTGAAATTTTTTCGTGCCAGAAAAATACAGATAATTACGCCGAAAATAACAATAGCGGGGACCATACCGGTATGTTTAGAGTATTACTTTATTAAGCGGGTATTCGATAATACCGCTTGCTCCCGCTTTTTTAAGTCCGGGAATAAGTGATCGGACCGTTTTTTCCTCAACAATAATTTCAAGCGCTGACCATTCCCTATCGGAGAGCGCGCTTACTGTGGGCCTTTGCAGTGCGGGAAGAATATCAAGGACGGATTGAATATTTTCAGTTCTGCAGTTCATTTTTAAACCAACCAGGCTCTCAGCCAGTATCGCGCCTTTTACCAGCAGCGCAAGATTAAGTATTTTTTCCTTTTTCCATGCGTCAGCCCATGCATTTTTGCCCGCGATGAGTTTGGTATTTGACTCAAGTATCTGGTCAATAATTTTAAGATTGTTTGCACGGAGAGATGAACCCGTTTCGGTTATTTCAACAATTGCGTCTGCCAGATGCGGGGGTTTAACTTCAGTCGCGCCCCAGGAAAATTCAACCCGCGCCTGCACGCCGTTTTTCTCCAGATATCGTCTGGTAATTCCCACCGCTTCTGTGGCGATGGTCTTTCCCTGAAGATCTTTTACTGATTTTATTGATGAATTTTCAGGGACCGCGAGTACCCACCGCACCTTACCGAAACTCGCCTTGGAGTACACAAGATCAGCTACTTCAACTACGTCGCTTTCATTTTCCACTACCCAGTCGCTTCCGGTCAACCCTGCGTCGAGAATTCCCTGCTCTACGTAACGGGGCATTTCCTGCGCGCGGATGAGCATGCAGGAAATTTCTTCATCATCAATATCAGGAAAATATGAACGCTCGTTAAACCGCAAATGATAGCCGGCCTGTTTAAAAATCCGCGCCGTGCTTTCCTGCAGGCTGCCTTTTGGAATACCGATTTTTAAAATGTTGCCGTTTTTTATACTTTCGTTTATACCGCTATCATTTTTTATATTGCTTTTTTTCATGTTACTTGCCCTTTTTATACACTTTTTCCGGATCAAATATTCTGATATCAGAAATTTTTATTACTCTTTTCCCGTCGGTGCCGGTGACCACCTGCCTGAAAAAGCATGATTGATACCCTTCATGACATGCCGCGCCGCCTTTTTGTTCGACCTTTAAAAGAATTGTATCTGCGTCACAATCCAGAAATATTTCTTTTATTATCTGCACATTTCCGGAGGTTTCTCCTTTGAACCATTCCTTTTTCCGGGAACGCGAATAATATACCGCCTTACCGCATGAAAGTGTTTTTTCCCATGCATTTTTATCCATATAGGCAAGCATTAAAACTTTGTGACTGACATAATCCTGCACAATGACAGGGACCAGTCCGCCGCTTTTTTCAAAATCAGGGGAAACTAATTCTTGCATATTGTGTTCCATACTTGTTTTGTTTTCTCCATATCAGCTTTTTGCTCCGTATACGCCCTGTCCGGATTTTAGGGACAACTCTTAACCAGCGGTTTGATTATAATAATTCCCACAAAGGCCCTTTCTGACCTTTCCGGCGTAAATGTTCAAATAATTTGAAATTCGTACCCTGTCCGGTACCGGGTATAAGCCATTTCCGGTTATTTTTTAAACGGTCCACAAGCCATGGCACCATACCGTCTTTCACAGTCTCTGAAAAATAGAAAACCGGCTTCAGGCCTATTTGTACTTCCGGCGGCATGTATGCGGCTATCGCAGTATTTGGATATACCCGTATGCCGAGAAAAGCAATATTGCTCACCGGTGCGGTTTTGTCTACATTACGGATGGTCTCTTCCATTGTTGCATACGTTTCACCCGGACCGCCGAAAATAAGACTGTGATTAAATTTCACTTTTTTTTCTGTGAGAATGTTGCAGGCATGGAAAATGTCATCTACAGTATAATTTTTTTTAAACCCTTTCAGGACGGAGGAACTGAACGCATCGGTGCCTAAATCCATGCTGGTGAGTCCCGATTCAAGACAAATATCAACAAATTCCGGACTTGAAATTTTAGGCGCGAAAAAACCGGTCCAGTGTATATTCAGTTTTAATCTGATGATTTCGAGCGCGACATCACGCGCATAATTTTCGGGATAATTGAAAGTACTGTCAACAAAAAAAAAGTATTTAATTCCACGATTTGCCCAGTAGGAGAGTTCTTCCGCAACAGAAGCGGCGCTGCGGAGGCGGTATGCGCTTCCTTCGATAACCGGATAGGTGCAGTAACAGCATTTCAGCGCGCAGCCGCGTTTACTTTGTATATTCAGACATCCCGAACGTTCATAATACATTTCTACCGCAAAACCCTTCCTGAGCGGATATGGACGAGTATTAATATCGCGTATTTTTTCGGAATAAATTAATTTTTCAGACGGAGCCGAATTATTGGACAGCTGCTTTAGCAGTGTAATAAATGCATATTCCCCCTCCCCTGCAATTCCGTAATCGGCTCCGAGTTCGGCAAGATACTCCTGCGGAAAAATAGTAAATGCAGATCCTCCGAGCACAAGCCGTACACCTGATGTTTTCCGTATGGCCTGTACCAGTTCTTTATAATACGGAAGATAATCCTGAAAATGCGGGAAAGCCACATCGTCAATATTCCGCATTGATAAAGCGACAACATCCGGACAATTTTTTTTTACAGTTTCTCCGAGCTCGGCTGCGGGATTATCTGAAAAACATGCATCAAAAATTGCAGTATCATATCCGGCATCTTCGGCGGCCTGCGCGATATACGCCGCGCCGAGAGGAAAAACCGGATCCGGGTATTTTTCCCTGTTTGCGGCGACAATAAGAACCTTCATTTTTTTATACGACGATGTCATCCTGTCTGCTTCGTGCCCTGTACAATGCGAAGTTATCATTTTCATGAATGTAAATACAGTTTTTACCGTTCTGTTTCGCGTGGTAGAGCGCTTTGTCGATTTGAATAAAGTACGGCTTTAACACTTCTTCAATTGATACACCGTCAGTATATTTTATTGGATAATATCCTGCACCGCTTGAAATTGTAAAACTGATTGTACATGATTTTTGTACGCCTGATTCTTCAAAATCGTAGCGCAGAGGTTTTTTTTCGATCATTAGGCGAAACCGGTCAAGAAGTCGCAGACTTTCTTCACAAGGCAAATTAGGAATGAGAATAAAAAATTCTTCTCCTCCAAACCTTGCGAGAATTGAATTACGGGTAAACACATCGTTCATCAGTGCTGCCATTGACTGCAGAACCCTGTCGCCTGCATCATGCCCGTACGTATCGTTTATTTTTTTAAAATTATCGATGTCAATTTCGATAATAGTCGCGACACCATCGCGGTTCACCTGCCGGGCAATGACGCTGTAAAATCCATGCCGGTTTAAAAGTTTAGTCAGATAATCCCGTTCACTTGACTCACGCAGTTCCTCGTGTTTTTGCTCCGTCTGAATCTGCTCATTACGGTGCTTGAAAACTGATTCGAAGGCGGCTTTAAGGTTGGTGATAAATGTGGTTATCTGCATAGTATCGCGGATAAATGCTCTTGAGTAATTCGGCGACCAGAGCCGGATTGTCAGTTCATTGTCAACATCATTATCAACACCCAGATACATGGTAATGCTTTCGTTGTAATTTTCCGGATTAAATAAATCCGCTGAATTGGTAAAACTTCCTTTTTCTTCGCCGCCTGGTTCCTGATAATTAACTACATACCCTTCATGATTGTCAAAAAGAATACGCATCTTTTCACTTACCTGAAATGCAATGCGGAGAAAACCGTACGTTGAGTACAAAAGGGATGCTGCACCGCTTACTATTTCGGCAAAATCAATTTTTTCCATATACTCCATTGAATTGGTACGCGCGGCAACAATTACCGCCTGAGTTTCCATGGTTGTGTTCAGAATATGTTTGATAATCAGCCTCTGCGACATATCAAGAAGAAAATAAATATATTCTTCATCATCTTGTTTTTTGTTTTTTACAAGCACGTTAATCGCAATAGCGGTCATACCAATAACAAGATAATACGTTTTAGAATTATCCCGGCGTTTTGGTGTCGCGTAAAAATGATGGTTGCCCGCTTCATAATTCGCAATTTGGCTGTAGGTTCTGACTATAGGATGCGCAGGATTGAGAAGAACTGTGCCTTTTTTCCCGTCAGGCGGCAGATTACGCCGCTTTCCCCGTGCATGGGTAATCACATACACTGCGGACAAGGGATGTTTAGTATTGGTTTTCCTGTTTGTATTTGGATACAAATCATAGAGCGAAATATCTTTAACAAGCGGATGTTCAGAAAGGGTTTTATATATGTTTACCCCCTGAGACATCTCGAGCATATTTTTTACCAATATGCGGGCCTTTGACCATGAAAAACTGCGGGAATGAGATAAAAAGCCGGGTTTCTTTAAACTGCCTGTTTCATCAGTGTGTGCTCTTCTACGGATTTTTTTTGATCTGGCCGGGGGGTTTACCCGTTTCGGAGCCGGGTTACTGTTTTTTTTTTTTGCTTTAACTGCTCTCATTTTAACAGCCATGTTTGTAAGACATAATCAATATTATACAGTTTATCTGATTAATTTACAAATCAACCAACGTCCTTATGAATTTATACAAGGAGGTTTTTTATATATTCATCGGGATCGAACACATGGATTGCTTCGGGCTTTTCACCAAAACAGTAGAAATATACCGGAAGTTTAAGTAGGCGGCTGATGGAAATGATGATCCCTCCGCCGGCCATTGTATCGGTTTTGGTGATGATTATTCCGTCTACACCAACCTTTTCCCCGAATTGTTTGGCTTGTTCAAAACCATTTTGCCCGACAGTCGCATCAAGGACAAGAATTTTTTTCAGATTAATTTGACCCGCGAATTTTCCGCACACCCGGAGCAGTTTCTGAAGCTGCAGAATTAAATTTTCCTTGTTCTGCATTCTGCCCGCGGTGTCGATAAGCGCGAGACCGGCTTTTTTTGCGAGTGCACTGTGAATAGTGTCATACGCGACCGACGCACTGTCGGAACCTGATGCCTGGCCGATTACCGGAATTCCCAGTTCCTTTCCCCAATGTTCGAGCTGTTCTCTTGCGGCAGCTCTGAAGGTATCCGCCGCGCCTAAAACAACCGGACACTGTGCTGAAAAAAGTTTTGCAAATTTTGCAATAGTAGTTGTTTTTCCTGTTCCGTTTACCCCGAGCATTACGCAGACCGTAAGTGTATCCGGTTGAAGAACGAAAGTTTCCGCTTTAAAATATCCGCGGAGTATCCGGGTAAGTAATTGAATAACTTCGGTTCGGGAGACTAATTTTTGTGCAACGGCGGATTCCCGCAACAGAATAACAATTTCCTTCGCTGCGGGTCCGCAATCGGCTTCGATAAGCCGATCTTCAAGCCCCGTGTAAAAAGCTTTGTTCAGTTCAGACGGCAGAAAAATGCGTTTCCATGACGACGGCGGTGAAATTTTCAGCTTTTTTCTGCGGTAAAAAAACTGTTTAAAACCATTTACTGCTTTAGAAATAATCAAAATTCTTTTCCTATTGTATATTTAAAAATCACATCACGCCGGTGTTTTCCCATTGTTTCAATTCTTGCTTCCTGGGTCTTTATATGACGTGCGTATGAATATACCGTAAAACAAGCGAAGGCCGCTCCGGCATACATGCCTGAGCGCCGCACAAGCCGGGAAACCTGATAATAATACCAGTAGTCGTTGGCGGTAATCTGTCTGCGGAAATAATTTATTTCTGTTTTATCTCCGAAATTACTTTCAATCAGATAGGCGAAGACAGTGCCGCCGAACAGGAAAGTACTTATGCCGGCACTGACCCTCGCGTTGCGCTGATAATTACAGAATATTCTTTGTATATGATTTTTTTTTGAAGGCCTGATCATTGAGAGGCCTATATATAACCCGGAGTGTGCAGGTGCGTTAAATTTAATATTTCTTTCCTGAAAGCCGTCTTTGTGAAAGGTGAGAAAGTTTTCTCCCGGTTCCACACGCATCTGCGCAGTGTTGGTGTCAGCAGAAACCAGTTTTGCGTTAAGATAGATATCTGCGGTTTGCGCATTTCCGATTTCGACATTAACCTGCGATGAATGAGGGGAAGATGAAATATAAAACATATTGGTTTTCCCGTTCATACCTTCATGTACGGCGATTCCGGTCACAGCGGGAACCCCGTTCACAACGGAAAAATTTTCTTCTTCCATGCCGGGCTTACAAAAATACTCAATTAATTCATGACTATGAAAGGTGCGGCCGAAATCCAGAACTCCGTCGGGATGCCAGAGCCGGAAACTGTACGTACCTTCCGGGAAAGCCGGCTGCACAAAAGGTGTTTTGCCGCAGAATATGTCATCTAAATAAATATGCGCGCCGGACGGTTCTGAGATGAATGTAATATTATTGACTGTCTTTTTCTTCTGCATATGTGCGATAATAATATATGGAAGGGCTGAAATATCTTCGTATAAATGCTCAGGACGGATCGCCTTTCTGAAAACAAGTTCTATTGTACGGTTATTGCGGTTAATAATATATATGGATAAATCAAGCAGGTTATCATCGTTCATTCCATAATCACCGTAAATATAATAATCTGCCTGACCTTCAGTACATACTGTTCCGAAGGAAAAGTTTTTTCCGGTAAAGGTAATATTTTCTATCCGAAGACTGCGCCTGAAACGGTTGGTTTCCCGGAGTACGTAGATACCATTATTATTCGTCAGTAATATTCCATTGGAAATTCCGGCAGAAAGCGTAAAATCCGGAAGACGCGGGTCTATATAACGGAAACCGTCTTTCTTCATATAAAACGAAAGATTTGTCCCCCCTGGTGAACTATTAGTCCGGACAAAAAGAAAATCTGCGGGATAATTTGTTGCGGTATCTTCTGTGCGGTAAGGAAACGTCCGGATATCATAATACTGTTCGCCGTGCATTTCAGGAAGCAGATCGCCTTCAGTAATGGTCATATGCGTAATATTTTCAAGTGTTGCCGCAATAAAACGCGGGATGCCGAGATTCAGGTATCTGGCCTGTCCGTTTGTTTCCAGATCACTGAAACTTATAAACCCGATACTTCTGTACGGTTTATCCACGGCGTATATGTGAACTGTCTGCGGAGGCTTTGATTTAATTATCCAGGGGGTTCCGAGAATACTGAGTGCAGAAATAAGAATAGAAAAAAATACAGGACTCTGAAAAAAAGGCATTACCGTTATTTAATTTTTTAAAATATTTATAAAAGCTTTTTGCGGAATGTCGACACTTCCTATTGATTTCATCTTTTTTTTCCCTTCTTTTTGCTTTTCAAGCAGTTTCCGTTTCCGGGAAATGTCGCCTCCATAGCATTTTGCCGTCACATCTTTACGCATTGCGGTAATTGTTTCCCGCGCGATAATGGACGCGCCATATGCCGCCTGCAGAGGTATGGCAAACATGTGTCTTGGAATTTCATCACGCAATTTTTCCAGTATACGGACAGACCGGTCCCTTGCTTTGTCCTTGTGCGCAAGAAAAGAAAGCGCATCTACCTGCTCTTTGTTTACGAGTATATTAATCCGAATAATGTCGGCTGTTCTGAAATCAAGCAGTTCATAATCAAGTGATGCATATCCCTTGGAAATTGATTTAAGCTTATCGTAAAAATCAAAAACGATTTCTCCGAGCGGAAGTTCAAATTTTGCCTCAACGCGTTTCTGATCGAGATATACAATATCTTTTTGTACACCGCGTTTATCTATTACCATCTGCATAATGCTGCCAAGGTATTCTTTCGGAGTGATAATAATTGTCTTAATGAAAGGTTCCTGAATGTACTCAATCTGCATAGGATCCGGAAGGTTAACGGGATTGTCAATCCGGATATATTCTTCAATACTTTTTCTGTTTTTCATGTACACGTGGTATTCTACACTCGGCGCAGTAAGAATGGCCGGGATATTAAATTCACGGGTCAGCCTGTCCTGAACAATTTCCATATGCAGCAGCCCCAAAAAACCGCACCTGAAACCAAAGCCGAGCGCAGCAGAAGTCTCCTTTTCATAACTGAGCGCGGAATCGTTGAGTTTGAGCTTTTCAAGTGCATCACACAGCAGACGGAATTCCTCGGTATCTACAGGGAAAATACCGGCAAACACCATCGGTTTTACTTCTTTATAACCCTGCAGCGGCTCCGCGCAGGGATGCGACGCGTCGGTAATGGTGTCTCCGATATGCACATCAGACACATATTTTATTCCAAGAATGGCGTATCCGGTCTCCCCGGCTCCGAGAGAATTTCTTTTCTTTCGTTCGATACCGAGAAGGCCGACTTCTTCAACCAGGTAGTCCTTTCCGTTGAAAAAAAATTTTACCCTGGCACCGGTGGTGAGGACACCGTGAAATACGCGTATACATACAATTGCGCCCCGGTACATATCAAAAAAAGAATCAAAAATAAGCGCTTTGAGTTCACCGGTATTTTCCATAGCCGGCGGAGGGATGACTGTAACAATTTTTTCAAGAAGGGTGTCTATTCCTATTCCGTTTTTTGCGGAAATTTCTACGATATCGTCCGGGTCAAGCCCAAGTTCATGTTCTATTTGCACCCGGCAGGAGGCGGGATCTGCTGAAGGAAGGTCTATTTTGTTTATTACCGGCAGTATGGTGAGATTGTTTTCAAAGGCGAGATAGAAATTAGCAAGGGTCTGGGCTTCGATACCCTGCGATGCATCTATGATAAGAAGTGCTCCCTCGCACGCAGCAAGAGACCGGCTGACTTCATAGGTAAAATCCACATGCCCCGGAGTATCTATAAGATTGAAGACATAGCGTTCACCGTTTTTTGCGGTATAATCAAGAGTTACCGCAGATGACTTAATAGTGATGCCGCGCTCCCGCTCAATATCAAGGGAATCAAGTACCTGATCGACCATTTTTCTTTTTTCGACTGTATGGGTTATTTCGATGATGCGGTCAGAAAGTGTAGATTTGCCATGATCGATGTGAGCGATAATACAAAAATTGCGTATGTTCATGTCGTGTTTTTGGTGTTCAGTTGAAATATTGCTTCTGTACAGAATAGTTTAATTTTGATTCGCGGGTGTAATTCTGAAAATAAATCAGAATTATCCCGCCTGTATTGTACTATGGAAAGACAGTTAATAAATAATCCGGGGGGGTATACGCTGAATAGTATTCATTTCACCTGACCCGGACATAACACATTCCACTGCTTTAATTCCCATCTGTTCATATTCAACATGCATGGTTTGATACCCGTACTCAGCTGATAAATGCGGAATAATATTGTCAAATCCGGCAACCGGAATGCCGCCCAATGAATGAGCAGCACAGAACTTTTTGATTCCGGCGGCGATTAAATCCTGAGTGCAGAACACCGCAGCGGATTCAGAAAAAAAACGATCGGTACCGCGGTACGTTGTAAATAAAATTTGTGCGGCACGGTATCCGATTTGAATGAACCTTCGGAAAGGAGATGTGTCAACAGTTTTTTCGATACGTAATACTTCACCCGAATAGTTTTCACAGGTAACCGAAAAATCATTATGCACTGTAAGCAACCAATGCCGGTTATCTCTTACAGTAAGTTTTCTTTCTGCAAGCCCCTGAATAAATCCTTCAGCTCTGAGAGGCTGGTTTCTGGTAGGTCCTCTTGCTTCAAAAATAAAAAAGTCCTGTGCATTCGGCGCAAAAGTTCTGCTGAGCTGCTTTCCTCCTTCCAGATCATCATTAAAAATGCCGTAGCAATTATCAGGCATTCCTGTTTCATTTCCGAAGTATGCATGTACATGTGCCGCTTTTATATACGGATGCCTTTCTGCAATCGTACGTACCGCATCCGGAGTTCCGGACGGTAAAATAATTATTCCCTGCAAAAATAAGTCTTTATTATCATAAATTTCATTATCGGAAATCTGTGATTCCGAAATATTACCGTCAGGGCTCATCAGAATATCAATACTTAATTCATCTGCACGTCTGGAAATACCTGTATAAATACGGGAAAAAATCAAATCATTTCTCGGATCTGAATACCGGTGAAGATTGATAAGAGCTATATACGGCCTTAACGTACTGCTGCGCAGATACGTGCCTTTTTTCGGCCGGCGCACGCAGACGGCGTCCCTCACAAGACGGTCCAATGCAAGCTGCGCGGTTTTTAAACTTACTCCTGCACATGCAGCTATTTGGTTTACCGGTGGAAGTTTGTCTCCCGGTTTGAAATCGCTGTATAACTGCCGCTTGATTTGACTGCACAGCTGCTCAGAAATCGGTATTTCTGAATTTCTATTTATAATAAATTTCATTGATTATTTTAGATTATACTTATAAAATCAATTTACATATTCTCTTGATTATATTATAATTGAAAAACTAATTTTTTGCAAATTTTCATTTAATATTCTAAATTTTTTTGTAATATTCTTGACAAATATTATTTTTTCGTGTATAATAACAATATAAATCAGATTATATGTATAATCAAGGGGTTGCCATTATGAACGCGTCCAGTATTCTTTACAGATTATTTCTATATTCTCTTTCGGCATTATTTTATATCCTGCCGGCACAGGAATCCGCCGCACCACTTTTTTATATACCAAAAATATCCGCACCTCCAAAAATAGACGGAGAACTGAATCCGGATGAGTGGAAATCCGCCGCCGGTCTCAGCGGATTTGTAAATTTTTCAGGCAAGCATCTCGACATTCGCGGAATGAAAACATACATATGCTACGATGCTGACTATTTGTATATGGCATTTCAGGCACCGTACTATCCCGCAGGTAAAAAACCTAGAGCAGTCTGGAGTAAACGCGATCAATTTCCTCCGAAAGGGTTTGAGGAAGACCGCATTGAAATCCTTCTCGATCCGAATTACGGTCAGCATACGGTACAAAAAGGGCATTTCATGATCTTCTTTACCGCATCAGGTTTTATACTCTACGATCAGGAATGGACGGAAGCTGAAGGCGCGCAAAAAGACTGGAATACCAAAGCGGATATTAAAACTACTCTCACAGACAACACCTGGAATTCAGAAATCAGGATACCATTTTCAGATTTGAAAATAAAATCTGCTGCACCCGGTGAAAAATGGTTTGTGCAGATTTCCAGATACTGGAGTGATTTTTTTCAATGGACAAGTCTTTCATCCACCGCAAGTGTACTCAATTCGCACAATCAGGGCGCGACCATGATATTTGAGGACAACACTCCTCCTTATACCGTTACCCTCTCTCAAACCGCCGGCACGCTCAGCATCAGCGCAGAGCTGTTCCCTCGGGCAAATGGCAATGCCGAACTCACCGCAGATGTTTTTGCAGGCGATAGTAAAAAAAATTCAGAAAAAGGCAGCGCACAGCTGATAAATAAAAAAACCGCGACTATTCCCCTGAAATCCATGCAGGGTACCGCAGAAAGAAATCTCCTGCAATTATCTTTAAAATCCGGAGATACCGTTTTATATAAAGCGGGAATACCATTTCTAAAAGTACCGGAACTACCGGCTGTAACCGATGACATCCGTGAAAAAAAGTTTATTTTTCTTTGCAGGTATCTGCCGTATTTTCAAAAAGCGTGGATAGACATGCTTGATTATACCCACTGTAACGAAGCAAAAAATATTGACGGCGGTATTTTCAAAGTGCTGCTTAGTGGAAAGGAATTATACAAAACAACACTCCCATTATCCGGTACTGCAGGCGCTAACATAGAAGTTCCGCTTAAAAATGTTATTAAAGAAAGCGGCATGTATGAATTTCATCTGACCCTCACCTCAAAAGGGAAAGAAGCGGTCAGTGAAACCGCTTCTTATGAATATATTAATTTTCCGTTTGTAGGAAGTAAAGCCGGAACCAGATTAAAAATGTTTCCCGAATTCAAGGCAATTACATTTCAAAATGATACCGCCGATTTTGTGTGCGCACGGATGCAAATTTCAAAAGAAGGCCTCTTTAGTCAAATTCATGCACGGCAGGCTGAACCGACAGTTGGGAAAACAGAGGAACCGCTGCTGTCACGCCCTATCCGTCTCATAGGAAAAATTGACGGTAAAAATGCCGAGCTTCTCCAGGGCAGCAGAAAAACAGAAAAACAAAGCGCGGAATTCCTGAGTTTCACCGCCACAGGATCAATCGGCAGTTTACCCGTTCAGGTGAGCAACGGAATAGAATATGACGGCTTGTCATGGATAGGGATAACCTTAAAACCATCAAAAAAAACAGTAATTGACTCTCTTACGCTTGAAATACCCATGGATCCTGCGAGAGCAACCCTGATGTATGAAATCACTGACAAACGGCTTGATTTTATAGCCGGTTCCGTTGCACTGGAAAACGGGGTTGTGTGGGACAGCATGAAACAGCCGAACACTGCCGGCACATTCGGCAATTTTAAACCAATGGTATGGGTCGGTAATGAAGACATGGGACTCACCTGGTGCGCGGAGAGCGACCGTACATGGTCGCTGAATGAACGCCTCCCGGCAATTGAACTGGTACGCGAAAAAGGCGCGGTTATTCTTAAAATTAATTTTGTTAATTCAAAACTAGCTATTGACAGAGAAAGAACCATTTCCTTCGGCATCCAGCCTACACCTACAAAACCGATGCCGCAGAACTGGCGGTCATGGCTTGTGTATGCAAAACCAGAGCTCCCGAATATTAAAAGCATCATGTACAGCGCGGCACTTAATTTTAAGAGCGAAGCAACCAATTTTCACGCATGGTCTTCGTACATTCCGTATCCGTCAGATTACACCATTGCAAAAAATGCAATGAATACATACCGGAATAAAGGTTACGTTTTTCTGAGGTACCAGCTTGTGGACTGGTTTGGAGAGGTAGCAAAAGCTCCTGAAGGAAGAGTATACCGCGGTGAATGGGAGCGGGTATGGATGAATTCCTTTACGAAAAGCTTTCAGGATTTTAAAGCATATCATTATGATCAATACCTGAAAAAAGCCGGCTTTTTTATTGTGTACGAAGATGAATCGTATCTGAGGCCTATGCGCGATCTTGCACTCGATGCCGGGTATCTTCGTCCGGACGGCGAAGTGCAGGCGGAATTCGGTATCCGCGGGCTCCGCGAAACACTGCGGCGAAGTGCATCGGTATGGATTGAAAATAATATGCCTCATATGTATACGGTGCATAAAAGCTGCGTTACCATGCCTCCTTGTCATTCTTTTGCCGCGGCATCAATCGACGGCGAGCAGCGGTTTATGGATAATCCCAAACGTGATTATATTGACAACTGGCCGCTTGACTTTACCCGTGCGCATGTAATGGGCCGTCAATTCGGCGTGGTGCCGGTGTTTCTGTCTGAAGTGAAACTAAGCGTCAAAGATCACGGAGAAGAAGTTGTCAGAAAAGCAAATCGTTCCATGTGGGCGCTTTGCCTCATGCACGATATTATTGTGTGGAATGCCTGGAACGCACACACACCTACCCGTGATATGGTTCACAGAGCAAAAAGTGATTTTAATATCGGACACAGCTCGGTGCGCTTTCACCCATATTGGGCAGGATCTGAATATTCACTTGCTGCCTCATCGGTTCCTGAAGTCAAAGTAAGCGTATGGAAGCAGAATGACGAGATGTATATTGTTGCAGCAAACACGGGCGAGGATACCTACGCCGAGATTACTTTTAACCGGAAAAATACCGGCTTTATACCCGCAAGAGCTATAGATTACGAAACACAAAACGATCTGCCGATAGCGAAGGACCGCATCACTGTGGGAATACCCCGCCACGATTTCCGCATAATTTTTGCCGGCAAATCCCGTGTTCCCGTTATTACCGGAAAACCTGTACCTGCACCGGTTATCACTCAGACCGCGGCAAAAAAGTCCGAAGCATCTGCGGTTAACCGCCCGCGGGTAAGCGATGATTTGCTTTTCCACGCCGGCTTTGATGAAGGTCTTAATGCGAAAAGCACGATAGGCAACGGAACACCTAAATTAACCGGTAAGGAATACTTAACAGATGGTATTTCCGGAGACGCTGTGGTTATCGGCGAAGACGGGGCATCAGGGATTGAATTTCCGGCAAAAAACAACCTGTTCGGACCGGAAGCTACCGTCAGTTTCTGGATGCAGATGGTTAATTACAAACCTGCAGCTGAAGCTGAAAACGGTATTTATCATCTTTTCTGGCTCACCTGGGGGCAGAACCCGAACAGACTCGGACTTCAAATTCAGCGGGGACCAAATAAATTCACATTCATGCTTTTATCGATTAAATTTGACGGCCGAAAAGACATATATTTAGGAAATCAGACAATCAGCGCATGGAAAAACGGTGAGTGGCATCACGTGACAATCGCCTGGGATACAAAAGAAATTGTATTTTATTTAGACGGACTTGTTGCCGGCCGCAAGCCTCTGGATGAACCTTATAAAGAAGACGATTTTGATGATAAGTTCATCAAGATAGGATATGAAACCGGTGCACCCGGAAAAGAACAAACCGCAGTTGATGAAATGCGGATCTATTGCAGAAAACTCAGCGACACAGAAATACGCGGGCTATATAACAAAAAACAATAAAATGATGCACCCCCTGAAACCGTTTGATGAAGATTGCTGTTTCAGGATGAACCCTTAAAAAATTTTAATATCAACAGGAGAAACAAATGAACATAACTGATTATAAGAATGTTAATAATAAAATCAATAATAAAGCCGGAATCAGAATAATAACACGTACACGCGGGTACTTGTTAATAATCCTTGCACTGCTTGCTTCTACCCGTCTTTTCTCCCAGAAACTTACGGATTCAGAACTGGCGGGAAAAGGGAAAGATGTACCCTATTCAGTACAATCCGACGGCACTGCATGTGTCATACAAATCGGTGATTATACCTGGCAATTCGAAGCAGAACCAAGCTGGACGTTCCGGACTGCACAATATCTTGAAAAACCATGGCTTCAGGACACGGGTTTTAATCAAAGTGTTCTTAATGAAAAAATGCCGCAGGATGTCAAAGCGGATCCATTTCTCGGTACCGGCCACCGGAAAGAACAGGTGAAAGAAATAACGCTTAAAACCATTATCAAGGGCAAATTTTCCACTCCTGTTTCTCTGAATACTGAATTTTCATCAGAGGGAAAGGCATCCGCAGTAATTGTTCAAAAAAAAAGTATTTTTCATTCCGAATTCAGCGGTGCCCTGCTTGAACATGAGGCGATAATCGTACTAAATCAAAACGGTGCTATTCAGCAATTTTCTTTTAAAGGTCTTGACGGGAAACTGGAAAATATTAACTTTATGTATCCGTTTATGCATATTTTCCCTGTGACTGCACAATACTGGTACTGCGGTAATGACAGAGGGTTTTTAATTGAAAACGGCGAGTTTAAAACGGACAACAGTTTTACCCTCAATAAGGCTTTCCGCTGGGCTGCTATTTACGAACCTGCTCAAAGTATTGCAACAGCGTACTGCTATCCTGAAACATATCAGGGACTGCCCGGACTGCATAATCGTTTCTGGAACCGTCCGAATGATAATAAACTCTACTTTATGTCTGCGGCACCGAAAAAGATTAATGAAGAAAAAACCTGGCGGGTCACCGTTTCGGCAATTGATACTTCCGCCGAGCAATGGCAGGAAAAAGCAGCGGCAAGTATCAGTAAAATAACCGGTAAAAGAACAGAATTCGCTGCGGAAAAAGTAGCTGAACCGGCAGAAGGAAACGCATCAGGCGATTTAATCTTTTACGCGCCATTTGATGAAATTGCCCATGCAGTAATCGCCGGAGGATCCGGAAAAGCTGATACCTCAGGTCCGGAAGACGCATACACTGACGGAATGCGCGGAAAGGCCATACTCATCGGAGGAGGGGCTTTTACTTCGGTAAGTTACACGGCGGAAAATAATATCCCGATCAGTGAAGGCACCGTTTCCTTCTGGGCTGATTTCTCCCGGTACAAAAGCAAAGCTGAAGGACAAAACGGTGTGTATCATTTAATGATGATTGGTGCAGGCGGGCCGGAAAGGCTTCTCATGCAAATTCAGCGCGGAGCGGATAAACTCCGGCTTGTGTTTGTTTCTATGCGGTTCAGTGACCGGAAGGACTTACACATTACCGACGAAAAAATTATTGAATCCTGGCTTGCAGGCGGCTGGCATCATATCTGCATTACCTGGAAAAATACAGAAGTGCAGATATATCTTGACGGTAAATTATCCAATAAAGGAAATCTTGCCGGACCGTACACTGAAAGTGATTTTACGGGAAAAATTTTAAAACTCGGTATTGAAACTGCAGTCCCCGGACAGGAACAAACCGCGATAGATGAATATAAAATTTTTAAAAAAGCCATGACCTTATCTGAAGTAGAAGCGTTTTTTAAAGCGAAATAAGACCTGCTGCAGGGCAAACTGAACTATTGGTTTCAACGGTAGATGGTTGACATTTACACATTAATAGTGTATAATATTTTTGTGCATACAGTTGTTGCGCGGAGTAATAAATGCTTAAAAATATCACATTAAACGCTGATTCTTCTCTGCTTGAGGCGGCTCGCCAACGAGCGCAAACTGAACACAAATCTCTTAATTCATTATTCCGTGATTGGCTTACGGGCTACGCGCGAGGTAATATCAGGAAGGGACATTACCATGAGATAATGTCGCGCCTGTCGTATGCCGCCTCAGGCGGGCGGTACACCCGGCAAGAAATGAATGAGCGATAAATATTTTCTCGATACAAATATTTTTGTTTACTCCTTTGACAAAAATAATCCTGAAAAATGCGGACAGGCACAGGAACTCATCTGTAACGCGCTTGATTCCGGTAAAGGAGTCATAAGTTATCAGGTCGTTCAGGAATTTCTATGCGTTGCGCTGAAAAAATTTACAAATCCCTTGTCCATTACGGACGCTGCTGAGTACCTGTCCTCAGTGCTTTTTCCGCTTTGCCAAGTGTATCCCGGAACCGCTTTCTACCTCAATGCGCTTGAAATCAGGGAGCGCACCCGATTATCACTATATGATTCGCTGATTGTTCAAGCTGCGCGGGAGGCGGGCTGCAGAACGCTTTTCTCCGAGGATATGCAGCATGGCTTCAAATATTTTGAACTGACTGTAAAAAATCCGTTCAGCATTTTGTAAAAAAGTGCCGATGAATAGTGCCTGCAATCAGGTGTTAATGTAAAATAAATTTCCTTGACAAACTATAATTTTTAGTATATACTTGTATATACGGAGAGTGGCGATGATTTTAACAATTAATCGGTGGGGAAATAGTCAAGGCGTCAGGTTTCCAAAAGAGTTAATGAAAAAATTAGATGCAAAAGTAGGCAGTGTCCTGCATGCTGATTTTGAAAGCGGGAGAGTTATACTCGAGAAAATCGAACGTCCACTGGAATATAATATTCATAATTTAGTTAAACAAATCAAAGCAGACTATAAGAATGAAAACATTGATTGGGGGAAACCTGTAGGAAAAGAAATTTGGTAAAAGAATTCTATATACCAAACCAGGGAGACATAGTCAAATTGAGCTTTGATCCCCAAGCTGGACATGAACAAAAAGGCTGGCGGCCCGGTTTAGTAATTTCTAACTACACATTCAATAAAGCAACCGGATTTATTGTAGTTTGTCCAATCACAAATACAAACCGAAACTACCCGTTTCACGTGAAATTGCCTGATAACTGCAAAATCTCCGGGGTTATAATGATCGATCAGGCTAAATCTCTGGATTACAAAATCAGAAATGCAGAATTTGTCACTAAAATTTCAAGGGATATCGTAGAAAATATTTTAGCAATTCATCGGGCTATTTTTCAGGATGACGGGACAGCAGGAGCGAATCAATAAAACCAACCTACTGATTACGCAATGCAGAATTAGCAACCTCCCGTTTTTAAATTCATGTTAAAATTGCCCACTATTTTATTATTAGGATTTAATATGAGAATTGTGATAAACAAACAAAATATTTTTGTTTTCTGTGTAATAAGTATTATCATGTCGTGCAGTAAAAAAGATGAAAAAACAACAACTGAATTTCCACAAAACGCGGAACACACGTATGAAAAAGCGACCGCACAAATTATTAAAAGCCTGCCGGGAGGAATGATTTCAACAGGAGACAATCTTAAAGTGACATTTCACCAGGCACAATATTCCGGGGTTAAACCGGTAATTAAAACGGGGGCATTCAGTTTTACACCTGAAGTGCAAGGTTCAGCAAGCTGGGAAGATGAAACGACGCTCATATTTGTCCCCGCAAAACCTCTCATCAAAGGAAATAACTATACCGCCATTTTGGATACTTCCAAAATACAGTTATCAGAACCACATGATTTAAAAGTGCCTTTTTCATTTTACATAGTAGGCCAGATTATTAAAGTAACGGATAGTCAGTTTAACTATTTTTTTGAAAATAATCCGAATGAATTGTTTTTAACAGTAGAATTTATGCTTACTGAAGCCATCAGCAGCGCCGCATTATCAAAAGCAATAACTTTCACCGGCCCTGATGGTCCAATACCTTTTTTGATTGAACCAAAAGAAAAAGATTTTACTTTTTCTTTTAGATCCGAAAAAATTTATAAAGAAGCAAAAGAAAAAAAATATACGATAGTCATCAGCAAATCCGCCATTAATCTGGAGGAAGATTTTTCAGATACTTTCATACTGGAAGCGCTGCAAAAAATAAAAGTTACTGAGGTTGCTCAAAACAGGGAAAGAAGCGAATCCGGATTAAGAATTTCATTCAGTGACACGCTTGATATACAGCAAAAATATGATTCCTACATAACTATTTCTCCTGAAATTGACTTTTCCGTAAAAACCATCGGCTCGGATCTATATATAAATGGTGATTTTGAATGCAGAACCTATTCAATTACTATCAAGGAAGGATTGCCGGGCAAATGGAGCTCGAAAACTACAAGCACATCAGAATGGGAAATTAAATTTGAAGACATTTTTCCTCAAATAACATTTGATACTGCGGGTTTCATACTTCCTACCGGCAATAATTCACAAATAACTTTTTCTTCTGTCAACGTTCGGCACGTTGTTTTAAAAGTCATCAGAGTTTTTGATGATCGTATGTTCGATTTTCTTAAACACAATCGCTTGAATTCGTATTTGCCAAATTACCGTGGAAATCCCGGAGAAGGCGAGCGGATTGGGGAAAAAATCAGTCAGGAGTACCTTGACCTTGGACATAAAAAAAACACCTGGAAAAGACATCTCGTTGATCTCAGCAACATTCTGAATAAAGAAGAAAAAGGACTTTATTATATCGAAATCAGTTTTTCAAGAAATGACATGCTGTATGACGAGAAAAAACTAAAGAGCGACCGATCCGACAGTCAGCCTGGAAATGAACGATACATTTTTGAAAATGGAAGGATTTACAAACCGATTATTATAAGTGACCTTGGTGTGACCGTTAAAAAAGCCGGCAATCAATATAAAATTTTTGTAATGGACATCCCTACCGTCCGTCCGGTTTCAGGGGCAAAAGTAACCCTGAGTGGGTATAACCGGCGCTACGACATCAGTGACACAACAGACGGAAATGGCGTCGCTCAAATTCAGGAGACAAAGTATAACAGTATAATACAGGTTGAGTACAATACGCAAATCACCGCGGTATCAATCGATGACATGAAATGGAATACCTCATCCTTTCAAGTCGAAGGAGTAAGTCTGAATAAGAGCGGTATAGATGCCTTTATTTATACCGAAAGAGGCGTGTATCGTCCCGGGGATCCAATAAATCTGACCGCACTTATCAGGCAGAATCGCAGAAAAATAAATATTTCATACCCTGTCACGATAGAACTTGAAAACCCCAAAGGACAAACTGTTTTTGAAAAAAAGATGATTGATAATGGTGATGGGTTTTATACTATCAATTTTGAAACAAAGCCAAATGATCCGACCGGAAACTGGTATGCATACATAAAAGCGGCTGATATTACATTCACTGAAATTATTAAAGTTGAAACCGTAATAGCTAATCGCCTTAAAGTTGATATTTCGACCGAAAAAGAAAATTATATCAGAGGGGAAAATATTAAAGGAAATGTTATCTCCAAATACCTTTTCGGTACTCCCAGTAAAGGACTTAATTGCGAACTGAAAGCTGATCTCAAAAATCAGTCTTTCCCCGCGTCTCAATATAAAGATTTTTTCTTTAATCATGAAGGTATGACTTTTGAGGCGCTGGAAAAAACCTTGTTTTCTTCCACAACACTTAATGATGACGGTATGACTGACTATAATTGGGAATTGCCGTTATTTGATAACGCGCCATCAGCGGTAAAACTAGTTTTAAAGGCAAAGGTCTTCGAAAAAGGCGGCCGTTTCACCGACGGACGCACCAGTATTTTATATTTCCCGCACAAAGCATATGTCGGTGTAAAAAAAATGGAATTGGATTGGGGATATTTAAAAGTGAACACTCCATATAAAACTGAAGTCATCTATGTTGATACTGCAGGAAAACCGATTGCAGGAGAAGAACTCACATACACCCTGTATAATAATACCAAATGGTGGTGGTGGGAATACAGGGACCAGCAAAACACATTGAAATTTAAAACCCTGAACGAGACGAAGTTGTTAACCAGCGGCAAAATCATTTCTTCAAAAAAGCCCAGACCATTATCAATACCAATATTAAAAACAGGACAATATCTGCTTGAAATTAAAGCAAAGGATGGTTCTCATATCAACGGTATTTTCTTCCACGCCTCATACTGGGGAGCTCTGGCGGGTAACGACGATTCCGCCAATCATCTTACACTTAAGTCAGATAAAAATAAATATTTTATCGGAGAAAAAGCAAGTATCAGTTTTCCTGCGCCTCAAAAAGGAAAGGTACTGATTACCATAGAAAAGGGTGAAAAAATAGAAAATTATTTCTGGAAAGAACTAAATCCTGTTAACGGTGTACAGCAGATTGAAATTCCCATTACTCAGAACATGCTCCCGAATGCCTATATTTCTGCTTCGGTGATTCAACTGCATTCACAAACGAGTAACGACCTGCCGATGAGGATGTATGGCGTAATTCCGCTGCTTGTTGAAGATCCTGAAAGCCGGGATGAGCTGGAAATAACCTCAGAAGAACTGCGTCCGGACTCCGAAGCAACTGTATTTATTAAAAACAAAAAAGGAAAGGAAACCACCTTCACGCTGGCGATAGTTGATGAAGGCCTCCTCAGTCTGACCGATTTCCGGACACCCAATCCATGGAATCATTTCTTTAAAAAGGAACGGCACCAAATCGATACCTGGGATTTATACAGCTGCATAATCGGCGCTGTTAAAGGAGATATTTTTTCGAGATTTTCAATTGGCGGAGACTACGACAGTCTTGGTATGAAAAAAGATACCGCAAGAAAAGCCAAGAGGTTTGAGCCTGTATGTATTTTTAAAGGTCCTTTTAAAACTGACAGCAGTGGAAATGCCCGGATCAGTTTTAAAATGCCTCAATATATTGGCGCCGTCAGACTTATGGCAGTTTCAGCATCCACGGATGGTTTCGGTTCGGCAAGCATTACCAAACCGGTAAAAAAAGAACTGATGCTCTTTCCTACCCTGCCGCGCGTTATCAGCCCTCTTGAAAAGTTTACCCTTCCGGTGACCGTGTTTGCCATGGAAAATGAAATCGGCGGGGTAACAATTACCCTGAAGACAACCGGCCCGCTTACCATTAGCGGAACCAATCAGAACACGCTGTCATTTACAAAGTCCGGCGACGGTGACGTCCACTTCAACCTGGAAACACCCGCGGAAGCAGGTATCGCAACAATCAGCATTACTGCCAAAAGCGAAAAATACACGGCCAGCTTTCAGTGTGAAATTGATGTCAGACCATCATCTCCGCGAATATATCAAACCGTCACCAGAGAGGTAACACCGGGTAATTCCACAGAGATTCCCGTTCCTGATGAAGGGATAAAAGGAACCGGTAATGCGAAACTGGTTTTAAGCGCGATGCCGGATATTTCATTTTCCAGCAGACTTTATTACCTCATCAGGTATCCCTACGGCTGTTTAGAGCAGACTACATCTGCGGTCTTTCCACAGTTGTTTTTATCTCTTTTCTTAAAAGAAGGCATTTATACTGACGCGAAAATCGATGATAATATAAATCAGGGTATTGATCGCTGTAAAAAGTTCTTAACTTCATCCGGAGGTTTTGCCTTCTGGCCCGGCAATACCGATCCCAGTCCCTGGGGAAATAATTATACCGGTCATTTTTTACTTGAAGCAAAAGCAAAAGGCTTTCACGTGCCGGACAGTTTACTGGATCCCTGGCTCCGCTATCAGAGTAGTCGTTCCAGATACACGGATGACGATTTAATGAGCAGAGTATACAGAGTCTATTTGCTTGCAATGGCAAATCATGCGAATTACAGCGCAATGAATATGTTAAAACAAAATTCATTAAAACAGATGAATAACGTCCAAAAATGGCTTTTGGCTGGTGCATATCAACTGGCTGGGTCTGAGGACGTAGCCCGGTCAATTGCCGGTTCATTATCCACAGAGGTCGATGATTACAAAGAGACAGGAGGAAGTTACGGTTCCCAAATGAGAGACAGGGCAATAATTATGACCGTGCTTATTTTATTTGACAGACAAAATGAAGCAGCTCAGATCTTTAAAGAATTGGCCAGAAACTTATCAACAAAAAATTGGTACAGCACCCAAACCACGGCGTATGCATTACTCGCAATGGGCAAATATATGAATACATATATTTTTACCGATGGGAAAAAGTCAATTACAATGAAAGGAAATGTGAAATTTTCAAACGGCAGCATAAAAGCCTTTAATACTTCTAAAATGCAGCTTACCATTCCTTTGGCGGACAATTTCAGTAAATCAGTCATTCTCTCTGTTGATAGTGATGCAGCATTAACTACGCTTTTTGCCGTACTGGAACATGATAGCATACCACTAACCGGCAATGTCTCTGCGCAGAGCAAAAATCTTTCAGTTTCACTGTTTTGGCTCGATGACAATGGAAATGAAATAGACCCAGCAGCCGTTTATCAGGGGTTTTCTTTTTACGGGAAACTGACAGTAAAAAAAACAAGTTCGGTGACTTCTATAGAAGAAATAGCATTATGTCAATTAATTCCAGCGGGGTGGGAAATTGAAAATATGCGTTTACTCGGTGATGAACTACCCCACTCTCTGACCAGTTCACATACGGGAAATGAAGAATATATGGACATCAGAGACGACCGCATTCACTGGTTTTTTGATATCACCAGCAGCAGTCCCTATGAGTTCATTTTTAAAGTAATCGCCGTAACTGCGGGCGAATTCATGTTGCCGCCAACGCAGGTTGAGGCAATGTATGATCATGATTTTCTGGCGACACTTCCCGGGTATCGTGTAAAAGTAAATAGAAAGTAGAATTACACTGAAAATCATAATACCGGATAAGCTCCGGATTATCATTTTCTTATCCATTGGTGCTGTTACCGGATTTTATCTGATTGTCCCTTTGCCAAATCCCTTGTTCAGGGATGATTACAGTCTTGTGGTGCTTGACGACAATGAAGAAATTCTCCAGGTTTTTTTAAACAGCCGTGAGCAATGGCATTTCCCGCCTTCTGAAACACATGTAATACCCGAAAAATTACTTGTCAGTGTAAAAATTTATGAGGATGAATTTTTTAACTATCATCCCGGATTCAACCCATTTTCTATTCTGAGAGCAATCAAGCAGAACAGAAAAGAAGGACGAATAGTCAGCGGCGGCAGTACTATTACTATGCAGTTAGCCAGACTGTTAAAAAAAAAAGAGAGAACCTACCCTAATAAATTTATTGAAATCCTGCAGGCTATAAAACTCGAAATGCGTTACAAAAAAAAAAACATAATATATAGTTATCTGTCTCATGCGCCCTATGGCGGAAATATTGTCGGATTTGAAGCTGCGTGTTTGAGGTATTTTAAAAAAGCACCGGATAAACTCACATGGTCGGAAGCATGCACCCTGGCAATACTGCCAAATGCACCTGGATTAATATCGCCTTTTCAAAATCCAGACAAACTTTGGGATAAGAAAAATTTCCTTTTGGAAAAATTATACATTAAAAATATAATTGATGAACAAACAATGAATTTATCAAAAATTGAAAAAACGCATATCGCCGTTTTCCCCACATCTCCTACTGCGCCGCATTTCTGCCGCGATCTGTTTATTAATAAAAAACTCCGCGGAAGAATTCATACATTTATCAATAAAGGAATTCAATCATCAGGAAATGAAATAATTGCTTCCCATGCTCGTTATTTAAATAACCTGGGTATTAAAAATGTTTCTTCAGTAATAATTGAAACCAGAACAGGAAACATCCGGGCTTATTTTGGATCTCATGATTTTTTTAACACGGATATTAATGGCCAGGTAGACGGGGTAACTGCTCCAAGATCATCTGCATCTATATTAAAACCATACCTCTATACTTTAGCAATCGACAAAGGTCTTGCCTTGCCGGAAGAACTCCTGAGGGATATTCCTGTTTCATATAATGGTTTCACTCCACGCAATGCCGATAAAAATTTCAACGCGCTTGTTCCCTTTAAAGAATCTCTTATCCGTTCCTTAAATGTTCCCTCAGTAAATTTACTCGAAATATACGGAGTAAAAAATTTTTATTATGATTTACAAAACGCGGGAGTTTCTTCTCTTCATAGAACACCGGAAGAATACGGTCTTCCGCTAATTCTGGGCGGTGCGGAGATTACATTATTAGAAGCGGCCGACATCTTCAGGACTATCGGGAATCTTGGACTACGCACACCGATCAACTATTATAAAAACGATGCGGCGACCATTTATGAAAAACGAGTATGTTCAAGGGGCAGTTCTTATCTCATCCTGGAAATTCTTAAGGAACTCAATCGTCCAGGCAGCGAATTTTTCTGGGAGTCATTCCAAAATAAATGGCCAATTGCCTGGAAAACCGGCACAAGTTACGGAAATAGAGATGCATGGGCAATCGGCGTAAATCCAGAATGGACCATCGCGGTCTGGAGTGGAAATTTTGACGGCTCGGCAAATGCAAATATTAATGGAGCAGGATGTTCAGGACCGATATTATTCGATTTATTCAATGCGCTTCCCAAGCAAACTGATCTCGCCTGGTTTTCTTTCCCGAATTCAGACTTAAAATCTGTAAAAATCTGCAGTTATTCCGGAATGCTTGCATCTGAGTCATGTCCGGAAGTTAAAGAAAGCTTTATACCAATACAGTACCAGGCCAATAAAGTCTGCATCTATCATCATTCATTGCATATAGACAAAAAAAATAAAACAATTGTGTGCTCCAGATGTTGGCATGGAAGGGAGTATGAAAAAAAAAAAGTTCTTATACTTCCCGCAGATGTAGTTCAGGTATATCTTGATAATGGCATTATCATAGAAGACCAACCGGTACATAACAAGGAATGTCAATATGGAGGCAATTCAAAGCAATTGAAAATCATCTACCCTCTTGATAAATCAAAAATATGGCTGCCTCGCGGATTTGATAATACGCAACAGAAAATTGTCCTGAAAGCTGCTCACAGTAAACCGAATACAATGATTTATTGGCATCTTGACAATTACCTGATTAAAGAAACTTCACGACATCATCAATTTGCAGTAGATTTGAACCGCGGAACGCATACACTTTCTGTTATTGATAAATATGGAAATAAAGACACAATCATTTTCGATATTGAACATACTGCCCCTCAAATGGAATAAGACAGGATTGCAGAATAACACATAATTACAGACCCGGATCTTCTTTCAAAATCCGGAATACAAACGCAGGAATATCTTAAATATCTCGCGGTTTGAGTGGAAGCAGGTGAAATGAGCTCACCCAGCCTTCGGCTGAGTAGAATAAAAATGCTCACAGAAAACCGCGCCCGCTGCCGCTGCGTTTAAAGAATTGAAAAGCCCCGATCCGGCGATATGCACAGTTGCGTCAGATGCCCGTATGAGGTGGGGCCGCACGCCGTTACCCTCCGAACCGAGGATACACGCGCATGGGAACTGCGGAGAAAAACCATGAAGGGGAACACCTCCTGCCTCCGGTGTCACCGCGGAATAAATTTTAAACCCAAGAGTTTTTAATTCATTTACTGCTGTACTTAACTTTTCCGCGCGGGAAAACGGCATGAGAAGTGACGCGCCCGATGAAATGCGGTGTACTGCCGCGTCAACCGGCGCCGAGCCATGTGCTTCAGTAATAATGAGCCGGATGCCGAAAAAGCATGCAGAACGGGTGATCGCGCCGAGATTCTGCTTATCGGTTATTCCATCGAGGATAAGTACCGCCGCATCCGGTTCTTCTTTCAACACCCGGGCTAAAAAACCGGAGATACTTTCGATATAACGCGTGCCCTCTTTTAACTCTGCGACTACACCCTGATGGTGAGCCTGCTGCAGTTTATCCAGTTCCGTGTTATCAGTAAAAAAAAACTGAATCTTGTTTTTTTTTGCAATGGTGATAATCTGTTCAAAACGCTCATCCTCACGGCCTTTCTGAAGAAAAATGCGGCCGCAGCGGTAGCCGGCCCTCAGTGCTTCAAGGACGGGATGTATACCGCAGATATAATACGGCTGGCTGTCATTATTTATTTCCGGCTGCATGTCTGTCCTTCTTTTGTGTCGAGTACAATAATGTTATGCGCAGAAAGAAGAAGATCGCGGAGACGGTCAGATTCACTCCAGTTTTTTTGTTTTCGCGCGGCAGCTCTTTCAGCAATCAGCTTTTCTTCTGCCGGGGTTAATGTAATACCTTTGGGTATTTCCAAACTGAAATCCATTACGCCGAAAATTGTATCGGCTTTTTTCAGAAAATCAAGGATTTTTTCTGCGTTGATTTTTTGTTCAGATAAGGTGCTTTTATAAAATGCATGCATGAGTTCAAACAAAGAACCAAGCGCGCCGGATGTATTAAGGTCTGAACAGACCGCATTGTGAAAGGCATCCTCTTTGCTCTTTAAAATTTCAGAAAGACTTCCGGGTACGGTTTTGAAATCTTCGGTTCTGCGATCTGCATGCTCTGTACCGGAAACTGCATCTTCTGTACGGGTATGTACAGAGGCAGTTTTCGGTGTACTGCTGCCCTGCATGCTGCAGAGATCAAGAATGAAATGCCTCAGACGATCGATGGATTTTGCAGCTGCAGTCACTCCCTCAAGAGTGAAATTCAGGTTGTTCCGGTAATGAGATGAAATGAGCAGATACCGTACCGCTGAAGGAGCATATCCTTTATCGAGTATATCCCGGAGCGTGTAAAAATTCCCGAGTGATTTGCTCATCTTGGACCCTTCAACCATTAGGTGCGCACAGTGAAGCCAGTAGTTGACGAATTTTTCACCGTGTGCGCATTGCGACTGCGCAATTTCATTTTCATGGTGGGGAAATTTGTTATCTACGCCGCCGGTATGTATATCGAAATGACTACCGAGATATTTACTGCTCATCGCGGAGCACTCAATGTGCCACCCCGGCCTTCCCCGCCCGAGTTCGGTATCATAGTACACTGATCCGTCCTCAGGAACGTGCGCTTTCCAAAGAACAAAATCGCTTATTTGTTCTTTGTTATATTCGTCGCTGTCAATTCTATGGTTGCCGGATACGGAAAGCTCTGCTGCGTCAAGATTACTGAGCCTGCCGTATTCGGGATACGAACTGATTTTAAAATATATGGAACCGTTTGATTCGTAAGTATGCCCTGCGGTTTTAAGTTTTTTTATTATTTCAATCATTTCATTGACATGTTCTGTTGCCCGCGGATACGCATGCGCGGGAAGAATATTTAATGTTTTAATATCTTCGAAGAATGAAGTGATAAACGGCCGGGTATATTCCGCTAATGTTTTTGATTCATCACTGGCGTTTCTGATGGTTTTATCATCAATGTCAGTAAGGTTCATTATGAGTTTTACACGATACCCGAGATAACGGAGCGTACGGTGAATCAGATCAGAAAAAACATACGCTCTGAAATTTCCGATGTGCGCAAAACCATATACAGTCGGACCGCATGAATACATACGGACTTCGCCGGAATCAATCGGTATGAAAAGTTCTTTTGAACGGGTAAGGGAATTGTATAGTGTAAGAGACATGACAGCTGCTGAAATATTGTGTGACCTTTTTTCAGAAGTATTGTACTATGGTTTCTGCAGTATCAGCAATCCACACGTTCGCCCTGTTGAAATTCCATCAGCTGTTCCAGCTTCCGGGAGTAAGGCACTTTTCTGGAAGAATTGGGATGATTGATTTAATTTCTTTAAATAAATTTTCATCAAGAGGGCCGCGGGAAAACAGTGTAAGATTATCCAATAACTGCATTCGGGTATCTACGCCTATGATAACCGAATGAATTTCTTTTATTGACAAAACATATCTGAGACATAATTCCTGCATAGTCATTCCATGTAATCCGGCAATTTTAATGAGTTGTGTAATTACCGGTATCGCATCTGATGCTCCTGCGGGAATTTCACCGGCGGGCATAAGAAGCAATCCCTGTAAATACACGCTTCGTGCAAACAGCACAGGTTTATTTTGATTTGGTGTTTTTGAAATTGCGTGTTGAAGAAACCTGCTGTCAAGAACATTTACCGGAATCTGGAGGTAATCGACAGTTCCGGTGCCGGCGATTTTTAATGCAGCATCCGGTGTTGAAACAGAAACGCCGGTGCGGGCAACACAGCCTTTTTCTTTCCACGGCAGTAAAAGATCATAATATATAAAATTATTCTCATCGTGAAACACACAATATTCGAGTTTTTCAACACCGAGTAATGAAAGCGAGTTGGTAATTGATTTTTCAATAACCTGTGCAGCTTCGGATTTGGATAAACCGGATTGCATGTGAATTATTTTTGTAGTAATACACATTTTTTTGGAAATATTGAGGTCTTTCATTACTTTCCCGAGAACTTCTTCGCTGCTTCCATAAGTAGCAGCAGTGTCAAGCGAGGATACGCCGTTTTCCCATGCTGTCCGCATAATCTCACGGACTTCGTTATAGGATGGACAGCCGGTTTTATTTGCAATACCGTACGGCATGCCGAATTGTACGGTGCCGAGAGTCAGTTTTGAAATGTTGTTGTTCAGCACGTGTACCCTCCGTCAACAATAATGTTTTGACCGGTGATGTACGATGACGCCGGACCCGCGAGGAGCACAATTATCCCTTTAATGTCATCATGCCCGGCCGGCCTTTCGAGTAAGGTGCGTGCACAATATTTTTTAGAAAATTCTGATGTTAAATCTTTCGAAAAAAAACCGCCGGGGGATATCGCGTTCACACGGACGCCGTGCGGCCCGCCAAGAGCAGCTAAATACTTTGTAAGTCCAATAAGACCGTGTTTATGGAAATGATAATCCGGCGGAGTTGTCATATTAGTACCGGAATAGTTTTGGAAACGGGGTGCACAAACACCCTGGATAGACGAAATATTAATTATTGAACCGCTTTTTTGAGAGATCATTGAGTTCATAAATAACCGTGATATGATAAAAAGGCCGGATGCATTTACATCCATTGATTCGCGCCAGCTGCGCGCGGGATCTTCAAATGTTTTCATAGGCCGGGCAACCGCATTATTAATCAGTATGTCGATAATGCCGAATTTTTTCATTAACCTTTCATGAAAAGAAACAATATTCTGTTCATCACTCTGGTCGTATGTTTCACCGCTCACGGATAGACCGCGTTTTTTCATTTCTTCAGCAAAGTGCAGACATTTTTCTAAGTTCCGGGAGGCTACGATTACATGAGCGCCGGCTTCAGCAAGAGCTTCTGTGATAGGCGTGCCGTAAATACCTGCGCCGCCCGTAACTACCGCATTTTTACCCTGCAGATCAAATAATTTTTCTATATGCATGTTTATTTCTCCTTATCCTTAATTCCTGCCGCATCGGTAAATACATCAATTTTATCTGACTGGTTCCACTGTGCTTTCGCGCGCACATCATTAGAATCAAAGATTTTTTTTCTACATTGCGCCGGCGCAGCTTGCGGACTTGCGGAGTTTTTCCTGATTTCCCACCAGCAAAGTCCTTTGTGATTATGTTCATGATCGATTGTAAAGCCGGCCTCTGTCATGACCGAACCAATCCATGCAATACAGTGATCGCAATAATCTTTATAAAACTTCAAATTATTTTTTATTAAAAAGCCAAGAGAAGGGCAGCGGAACATATCAATTCTGAATACACCGTCACTTCGCACACTCCGGTATTCTGCCGCTTCCTCGGCAAGGGTATGACCCCAGTATTTTTGCATTCCTTCAAACCCGCTTTCTTTGATTAAGGAAGCCGCATGTTTTTGTGAATCCTGACCGATTGCCTCTACCCAGTACTCATTCAGTAATTCTATTCCGCCTTTGTTGAAGAGGTAAGAAAATGTCCAGGCATAGTGTCCGCAGAAATCATAACAGCCGATCATAAGCTCTCCTTTATTTTATAAATTCCTGAGTACATTCTCCCATGCCGCCGTGTATATTAAAATGAATACCGGATTTATCGGCTATGGTCTGATTAATAACCCTGCATTGATCGCAATACAGAGGAGATATTACCCGTCCGGACTTTTTAAGATGATGTATTGCGGGACATTGCTTAACTTTAAGAACAATTTTCCCGGGCTCATTTGAGATTGTAACGGAAGAATTTGGTTCCGCACGGAAAAAATCATCGAGGTAACCGCGCACTCCTTCCAGTCCGTTTTCTTTCCATAACTTAATTACAGGTTCATAATACTTTTCCGCCATTTCCTTAAAATAGTCAATTACTCCTGATTTACCAAACTTTTTCTCAAGAAAGGTAATTGTCGCGTTAATTGCCAGGTAAAAGTCGGCGGCTCCTACCGGTTTCACATCATTGTACGGCAGGTTGGGGTACAAAAAATCTTTACTATTATGGAACCAGGTATTCATGATACTCCTCTACTGCTTTGTCAATGCTGTTTCTGCATTCTTCCGTCAGCGGATATTTTAAAATACTATCATATGTTGAGAATATACCGAGTTTTACCAGCAGGTATTTAAGACCGGTGAGCCAGCATGTGATTTGTTTGCCTCCGTACACAATGTACATAAGTGTATTTGCAATGTTTTGGTATTTTCCAGCATCTGCTGATTTCCCTTCTAAATGAGCTTTTATTATCAGGTCTGCCAGCCGTCCGATAAAAATACCTCCGCCGGATGTTGCGCCATGAAAACCGTTTTTAAGGTAATCAATTATTTTAAATTCTGCTCCAGTGAGCAGTTTGATTTCAGGATTTAGTTTCAGGCATTGTAAAGCGTTCTGCATGCGGGCGGGGTCGTCAGAGCTGTCCTTCAGCACCGCAACCTTCGGGTTTGAAAGCGCGTCGGTTATTACCGATTCCGGCACCTGGACTGCGCCGTTTTTGCCGCGGTCATAAATTCCGACCGGAATGGGGCTGTAATTTACTACTTCACGGTAAAATTGCATTAATCTCGATTCACATGCGTTAAATAAAAAGTACGGCGGTGCGAGAACCGCAATATCCGCCCCGCAGTCCGCTGCAAGTTTCATTTTTTCTTTGATTTTAATTTCAGAATTTTCAGTAACCTGACATGAAATAGTGAGCCGGCCTTTAGAAGTTTTTACTGTTTCGGAAAGAAGTTCACGGAACATTGTATCCGTAATCCAGGGGCCTTCGCCGCAGGTTCCGGCAACGAAAATACCGTCTATTCCGAGACGCAGGTGATGCGCAACCATTTTTCCAATGGACTCTTTGTCTATCATCATTTTTTTGGTAAACGGTGTGGGTGATGCTGACCAATTCGGGTTTTTTGTTATGTGCATATTTGCTCCGTGGTTGTAATAGGATTGATTATTTTTTAATTATCAACAATCCTTAGTTTCGCTTAATTATACACTTCATTTTAAAGAAATACTTTAATTTTTTTGGCGTTTGTATGAGAAAAATTGCACGTGCTCTAAAAAAGACGCCATATTGTCCGGATATGTCATGATTTTTATAGAAAAGTCTATGGTAATGCAAGAGAAAATGAATTATCATGTATTGAAGATAATACATAATGAAAGTTTGTGCGACACTTTTGTTTTTCTTTCCATTTTTAATGTACACCCATAGTACCTGGCATAATAATACCTGTTTACGTAGAAAAAGCATCACGGGCTTGTACGCACGCGGAGGCAGCACACTCTCCGATTTCCCTGTGCTCATCAGCATTACTAATGATAGTTCTTTGAGTAACCATGCAAAACAAAATGGCGATGATATCTGTTTTTATGCTTCAAACACAGGTTCAATGTTAAAACATGAAGTTGAGTATTACACCAACGGTAATCTAATCACATGGGTGAAGATTCCTTCACTTACGTCAGATGTAAGTGAAAACGTCATATATATGTATTATGGATGTGCCGGAAGTACTTCAATGCAGGATCCGCAAAGTGTATGGGATACGAATTATATCGGTATTTGGCACATGCATGCCATTTCTGGTGCACAGCAGATTGATTCAACTGCCAATACCAACCATGGATCCCCTATGGGCGGAAGCTCAACCGTGCCCGGTATCCGATCTTCTAAAGTCGGCAGCGGCGCATATTTTTCGAATGCATTCAATCACCGCTACGATTGCGGCAGCAATGAGAGTGTAAATATTTCCGGAAACCTAACTGCTGAGTGCTGGATGAGTAATGCATCAGCAACGTTTTCAGCCGGTACAATACGGGCAATGATGGGCAAGTTTAACACTGGCACAGGCGGTTTTGCATTCCGACAAACCGGAACAAGTCCGTATGCATATAATTTCTGGGCAAATACGGTACATTCGCTCACTACTAACCTTTCTACAGAATGGATGCATATAGCCGCAACGTATAATGGATCCCATGTGAAATTTTTCATCAACGGAGCTGAAGTACTCAATTCAGTAAGAACAGGCGTTATTTTGACCAGCACCGCAAGTTTAAAAATCGGAAATTATCAAGATTCCGCAGGATACTCTTTTGATGGTATTCTCGATGAGGTACGGCTGAGTAAAACCGCGCGCGGTGCAGGCTGGATACTTACTTCATTTTCCAATCAACTCAGTCCTGAATTTTTTTTTGACATAGGTCTTCCGGAATCGGGTCCCCCTCAGTTTTCGATTTATCCGGAAACTAAACCAGCTCTGGTTCAGCTTACATACTCAAATATGGCTCTTGACTTCTACTACAGCATTACTAATTCTGTATTTATTTTCGGCGATGGATGTGCCGTAACGAATAGCGGCACTAATGCACTTGCATCAGTTCAAAAAGCATATTCCTCACCGGGTACTTACACAAATTGGCTTGTTATCGGCACAACAAAACCTGAAGAAAAAAGCAATAGTACTGTTATAACAATCGTCCCGTACACGCCGGCGACAGTTGATTTTGTATTAATCGGAGAACCTATAACCGGACATAAAGTGGTTTTTTTAGATACTTCGGTATGTACACTTGCACCCATAACAAATTGGAAAATCGATTTCGGAGACGGTAATTCATATTCGTTACGCTGCCGCATGAGTACATATACTGCTCCGCATTATTACGGCTCAAGCGGTGAATATCGTGCGGTGCTTACTATCGTTGATGCGAATGGAGTGTCTTTTTCAACGAATAAAACTATAATGGTTACTGATTTCGGGGCTCGGAAATTAGGGAATTTAAAAAAAAACATTTATAAGCTCGATATTGACTTTCCGCTTGCATTCACATACAGGTTCAAAGAAAATGAAGAAAAATGTTATGTACGGATTGTCGCGCTTAACGGCAGGCTCATCAATGAGTATTTATACGAAGGCTCGAACGGCATAGATGCGCTTTTTCGGTGGAACGGCCGCGATTCAAGAGGCTACATTGTAACAAGCGGTGTTTATTTTCTCAGGGTACAAATAATCGGAGATGGGAAAAGAATCGACGAATTTTATGAATATTTGCTGCTGTATTAGAAGCTTTTTGGTTTCTTTTAAGTATCTCATTTTATCTTTTTGCATGATATGTCATGATTCTTATAGAAAAGTCTATGGTAATTTACAGTTACATATATTATCATGTTTCATAACAGTTTAAGTAAGTCAGATCTTTCCTGGTTTTCCGGTTGTATGGAATAGTGCATGTTTAAATTTACATAATAATTAAGGAGTCACCATGCGGAATAAAATAGTAACAACGGCGGCAGTAATTGCCGGACTTTTCAGTTTATTTTCAGCCTGTTCAAAGAAAAACGATGCGGGAGGCACAACGCTTCGCTGGCAGACACTCGGGTCAGCACAAGCTGATCCTATTAACCGGCGAACGGCACGACAGTTTGAAAAAAAACATCCTGGTATTAAAATCACAATGGAATCGGTTCCTCCCGGTGCCGGTTACACACAAAAATTATTTGTTAAGTTCACTGCAGGCGACAATAATGCACCGGATGTCTTTTGGAATTCAGATATGGTCACCTTTGCAACTAAAGATACATTATTAGACCTCAGCGCATTCAGACAAAAAGATCCGGAATGTTTTGAAAGGCTCAATCCTGCACTCTTAAACGGTGTAATACTCGATAATAAAATCTGGAGTCTGCCAGTTAATTGCGGAGTAGCACTTCTTTTTTACAATAAAGAAATGTTTGACGCTGCAGGCGTTGCATATCCGGGAAACAATCTGACATGGGATGACCTGTTAACTCTTGCAAAAAGAATGACAATCAAAGAAGGAAACATGACCCGACAATACGGTTTAATTTTAACAAGCCATGTGTACAGAGACATGGTTCTTGGTATACAGGAATCTTTCTACTCACCGGACTATACACGCGCACTCTTCGATACTCCTGCCATGATTAAAAGTGTCCGCAAAGCAATGACATTTCTTTACTCGGGTGCATGCGGTTCTATGTCCGAACTGGCTGAAAATTCTTCCGGATGGGGAGCAGAATTGTTTCTCGGCGGCCGGGCGGCTATGTACATTGGTTTGTCATTTGAAATCGGCACCATTAACCAGCAAAAGGATCAACTGCGGTTGTCGGTTGCACGCATACCAAAATTTCCGGAAGGCACACACCGTCCAATGCTGCACTTCAGCATAGTCTCGGTTTATAAAGGAACAAAAACACCGGATGAGGCATGGGCGTTTGTAAAATATCTTGGTTCCGATGAGGCGATAATTCGGGAAATTACCCGCGGCGGTTCTTTGCCGGTCACACTTAGCGGGAATCAATTTAAGGCTCTCGAAAAGGCAACCTGGATAGACGACAACGGGAAAACGACACTGATAGAATCTCTCAGAACCGGAATTTCAACACGGCAGGTATTACAGAATAATCCATGGATGCCGTCTACAAAACAAGCAGTGATATTCAGCGAAGAAATGGATCCGGTGTTTTTTAATAATACTCCGGAGTGGATACCGGTAAAATTACGGAAGGTACAGCAGCGGATACAGATGGAGATAAATGAGGGAAGAGGCGGAAAATAACTTGCAAGGCTGGTGTTATAAAATTATTAATATAAAAAATGCTCAAAATAATGAATAAACAAAAAAAACCAAACATTCTCCTCATCATCACCGACCAGCAACGCGGCGATTGCCTCGGTGTCGACGGGCATCCTATATTGCTCACGCCGAACATGGATGATATCGCCAGGCAGGGTGTTCGTTTCAGCCAGGCATATTCGACCTGCCCTTCGTGTATCGCCGCCCGGCGTTCGATACTCACCGGACAATTTCCGCCCACGCATGGCATGGTCGGATTTCAGGATGGAGTGGAGTTTTTTCCCGAACATACCTTGCCCGGTGAACTATCGGCCGCAGGATACCAGACTTTTCTGGCCGGCCGCAGCATGCATCAGTATCCGCCCCGGAAGCGTTATGGCTATGACCATATGGTGCTGCTCGGAGATATCGAAAAGGGGAGGCAGAACACTTTTGACAGCGGTCTCACCGGGAACGGATGGACCGCCCGTCCCTGGCATCTCGAAGAACGCTTGCACCCTACGGTGGAAACCGTTGACGAAGCGGTTCGTTTTTTTAAAATCTGGCGCGATCCGAATTGTCCATTTTTCATGACGGTCGGCTTTGTCGCACCACACCCTCCCCTTTGCCCGCCTGCTTTTTACCTGGAACGCTATCTGCGAATGAATTTGCCTCAGCCGGTCATTGGCGACTGGGCTGTGCCGCCGGAAAACGGTTTTTCAGTAGATACGGACCGTGTGAACCTGCAGGGAGAAGCACTGCACTCCTGCCAAGCCGCCTATTATGGTTTGATTAACCATGTGGATGACCAGATCTGCCGTTTAATTCAGGCACTCGGTATTAATCCGGTGACCGGACGTGCACAGGTAGAAAATACCGTTATCATTTTCACTTCCGATCATGGCGAGATGCTGGGCGATCATTTCCTCTTCCGGAAAACCTATCCTTACCAGGGGTCGGCGCGTATCCCTTTTCTGATGCAGCTTCCAGAACACCTCGGAGTCAAAGCCGGGCAGATATGCGACAAACCGGTCTGTCATGAGGATATCATGCCGACAATTCTTGATATTGCCGGGGTGCCGGTTCCAAATTCCGTTGAAGGCCGCAGTCTGCTGCCTTTGATGCGGGAACCCGCGGTGAGGTGGCGGGGATTTCTTCACGGTGAACATGCGGCTTGTTATGGTGATCATCAATCCAATCATTACCTGACGGACGGCAAAGAAAAATACGTTTGGTACACGCACTCCGGCACGGAACAGTTCTTTAATTTGACGGAAGACCCGACTGAGCTGTGCAATCTTGCTCTCTCTTCTGCCTATACAAGCCGTTTATCATTATGGCGGGAGAGAATGATAACAATGTTGAAGGACCGGCCTGAAGGGTTTTCGGACGGCCGACGGCTTATTCCCGGAAGGCCATACAAGGCGGTTTTGAATGAGACGAAAAGATAGTGCTTTTAACTGATAACATTTACCTGGAGATCTAATGCTGAAAATATTGAATCGTTTCACGATCATTCTGATACTCACGGCATTCATTCACCCTGCTGAGAACATCATGGATGAAAAAAATAGTTCGTTTGCAGGAACTCCGGTGGGGTTCTGGGGTACCGTGGGGTGTCCAAATAATTGGACATCAAGTAATCCAGCGAAAGTCTACACAGCTGGAAGCCGTATGATAATAATACCTCCAAACCTTACAGTAAGTTATGTATCCGACCGAAAGGTCGAAGCCAACGTGACTTATTGGCTGCAGGCCGATCTGGGAGGAACCGATCAGACAACTGCTCTGGTTGTTTTATTGGCGGTCAGCGGACCGGAAGAAACGGATGATGCAATTGAGCTCGCTCGAGTTTCCAGTCAAGCCGCGGGAACCACGTATGAGCTGACGACTGTCTTCACAAACACTGCAGCATTCAGCAAAAAAGCTATCGGACAATATCTGAAAGTTGAACTCACCTGTCCTGATGAAAAAGGGAAGGCGTATTTTAAGAATATCCGTCTGCAAACTTTAAAACCAGGAGAACCCTTACCGGTGATCATTGTTCCCAGCGCGACACCGAAGCCAGTTGGAAAAACTGTTGAACCAGAACAAAAAGGCACTGCGGGGCCTCAATATGAAAAATACTATAAAGAAATGTCGAGTGCTGAACGGGCGACAATGCTGAAACCCGCGATGACCGAGGAAGGTAAAATCAATGTTGGTTCAAAGAGTTTTTGGATTAAAGGTTTTTACAGTGAAATTCATGCAATTTTAGCTGATACTATAGCATTTTATGGTACTCACTCTTTCAATTTCACAGGTTCAGTCGTCAATCCGGTATTCTTCATCAATCGCCAAATTGAAAAGACTAATGATTCTTATACCGTGAAATCTGACATGGTTTCGGCACGCGGAGAGACGGCAGTTCTAGGACAGTATAGTATCTCCGTATGTCTTCTTAAAGACGGTCTGATGAAAGTAACTAGTAAATATTCGCTTAATGAAGGTGTCAATTTTTCAAAACCGAGTTTTTTATGGTTTAGAGGGCCAGCACCTTTTGCCGGTTTCTATGAGGCAGATGGAGAAATCAAAGAATTTCAACCTTCATCCGTGGCTGCTGCAATCGCCGGAGTCGCAAATAGTTATGTTACTTTTTTTCCAGATGCTCCTGGTAAACAATTCCGCATCATCCCGGTCACATATTCAAATATGTTGATTGTGCCTAAAAACGGGCAGTTTAACTTATTTCCGAAAGATAATGTCCTGGAATTTCTTGTCGATTTGTACGGCGAAAAGCAAACGGAACGCTCTCAAGAATTTTATGGCGGTATGGATTTTAAAAAAGTTGACGGTTTGAGTCTACCGCAATACAGTCAATGCCGTAATTTGATGAACAATCCATCCTTTGAATCTGATTTGAGGTATTATTTTACAGGCTTGAGTCAGGGAACAAGTGCATTCCTTTTTCAATATACAAATGTTTACTCAATTGATAAACATGAAGCCAAATATGGGAAAAAATCGTTATCAATATTGGCGCAGAAAAATTCTGATATAATACCTTTTTCCACATGGACTATGCCTCTGGAACCTGATACTAAATATGTCCTCAGCTTTTATGCCAAAGGAAACGTGAAAACCGGAATAATGTTAGAACTTGGCGGGAGATCATTAAGTCCTGTTTACTATTTGTTTCCGGAAAAAACTGTACGTAACTTAGCCATCAACGATACTTGGGAACGTTATTCTTTTGATTTTACAGCATTAGCAGATTTTTATGTCATTTATATAAAGGGCTTACTGGATCCCAATTCGCAAAATTCTGAAGGGAAAATCTTGATAGATGGTCTTCAACTTGAGAAGGAAATACTCACAGATTACACGGAACCGGCTTTGTCAGTGCAATTCTCAAGCGCGAAAAGAGGAAATTTTTTATACTACCAGGAAAAGCCTGATTTTAGGCTAACTCTGCGGGGCAAACCGGAGCAAGAGGGTGAAATCGAATTAAGTGTTACTGACTATTATTATAAGGAAGTGGTTTCCCGAAAATATCCATTCCGTATCGGCATGCACGGTGAAACGTTAATTAATTTAACGGACATTGGTGATGTACTGCTCTTTAAAAAACTTAAAGGAGTATTCACGGTAAAAGTAACTACTGCAATGTCAAACAACGAAACATTTATAGATTTTTTCAGGTTTTCGGTGATGTCGCCATTAACCAATGTGCATAAAAATAAAAACATTTTTAACTACGCACAAAGAAACACTGTTTGGTTTGACATGGAAGGTCCGCATGGAAGGCTATCGAGGATGAGAGATATTGGATTTGGTTCCGCGACAGTTACACAGCCGCCGTTTAGTAAGATACCCCCGCTTTTAATACAAAAACATCTCATTGAGAGACTGCATTATTATGGGATTGCTGATATAGGTCACAGCTTGATTAATACCAGAGACGAAGAGGGGACGATACAGGAAGGGGTGTTAAAAATAACCAATCTGAGGTACATGATTAACCCCTCCGATACAGTTTTGAATAAATACGAAAATATTTGTGAAATTAAAGCTCGGAATCGTCCCTGGATATCTGTTTGGTATATTGCCGGAGAGATGGAAGGTTTCAAGCCTATAGTGGCCGATCAAATATCATTTTCTAAGATATTATTAGCCGGTTATCGCGGAATAAAAAAAGGAAATCCCCAGGCGCTTGTGCATTTCGGAGGGACACCGTGGAATATTCAACCTGATAACGGCATAAAGCAATTAGAATATTGGCTTGAAGGCGCCAATAAATTTGACTCAAAAACAAAATTTGACGGAACCGCAATTCATGTATATCAACAAATGCCCGAAGATCCCGATCTGGATTTGAATATTGAAATACTATTCAAAATGCTCAGACGTTATGGATACGGTGACATACCGATTTACCTGGATGAAGGATTGAATTATTTTGAGTATTTACTGCCAAAACTAGGCATGACGCCATATATGGGCAACTCAGGAGACGGTTGGTTCATGGGACCTCTCACATACGACATGGGCTGGGCTGAACGCATTGCCGCAGCGTTTACTGCGCGAAGTTATCTTGTAGGACTAAAATATCATAAAAATGTTGCGTGTCTTAATGATTTTGGATTCAGAAGAATGTTCTGGGATATGGAACTCACCGTGGGCGCCAAAGCCAAAGTAGTCAACACCCTCGGACACATTCTCGGTGACGCTGATTTCTTTAAGGATATCCGCTTCGCTCCGAATTGCCGGGCCTATCTCTTTATCGATCAGAAAAAAAGGCCGGTCGCCGCTGTGTGGGGACATGATACTGCCGTCGATAAGCGGGAAGCTGAAGCGCCGGTGTTCAGGTTCGATTTTAGCAAACAGAAAGTATCTTTCCTTGACCTGATGGAAACTCCTCAGACGTTTCCAGTTAATAATGGAAAAACCTCAATTCCCATCACACCGTTTCCGCTCTTTATTACAGGAGAGTCCGGCAAGGAAGTGTTATTAGAATCGGCAATTACCGGTGGAGAAAATATCGACGGCAATATGTTGCCAATTACCATCAGCGCATCGCCCATAGGCCCGGCTCAGGCGGAGATTATCCTGAATAACGCAGTGAATGTGCCCGTCAGGATTAATTCAGAGCTGAAGCTGGGTATATACAGTGAGATTACAAACCTGGACATTGGTTCAAAAGGCTCGTTGATACTAACCGCTCCATTGACGGTTGAAGGAGAAGTTCTGCGAAGCTTCAATTTAATGTGGAACGCCAAGGCGGAAAAGTATAACGAAAAAAAACAGGCAATCAATGGCCAATTCATGTTCCTAACCGCCGGAACCGCCGCAAAAAAAATTGCGATTGACGGCTTGGCGGACGACTGGAAAGACATCAAGTCGTTTCCATTGGCCGATACGGTAACAATGAAATGCGCCGTCGGCAGTGAATCACTGTATTTTGCTTTCGAGGGACCGTCTGAAATAATCAGTAAAAAAATCATTTTTATATTTGATGCTTTCAGCGATAAGAAAACCTGGCAGGATACGAAAAAGGTCGAACAGGATCTGTACGTATACGAAATAAGCAATCAAAAAAGCGTGCAGTGTGAGGCGTTCTGTCACGCGGTTCCCTTTGTTCAGTCGGCCTCGGGAGCCTGGACACCCAAGGCAGGGAGATTTGACCAGCGTTTTTCCGGAAAGCTCGGCATGGTTAACGGAAAAACTTTTCTTGAAGTTGCCGTACAATCAGCCTGCGTCATGCCCCTGACGTTTCGCATGGGTGAAAGGTTCGGTTTGAACATCGTGATCGAGAGCAAGGACAAAAACCTGTCGCTGGCTCCGCTGAAAGATTATCAGGGGGCCAAGCAACCTGGTGAAGTAAGATTTGTGCTGTGCATTATTCAGTAGCACTCAACCTTGATGCTTCCCTTATGTTAGGAGTACTTAGCAAATGAGCCGCACTGAAAAGCCGTTGAATTTCCTCATTATCTGTACCGATCAGATGCAGTCATTTACCATGGGCTGTAACGGAAACACCGAGGTGCGTACGACGAATTTGGATCAGCTCGCGCGCACTGGATGTAATTTTCAGCGCGCCTACTGTACCAACAGCGTGTGTAGTCCTTCTCGGGCGACCATATTCACCGGGCTCACCGCGCGGCAACACGGTTGCATAACAAACGGCGATATATTACCTGTGAATATTCCTACAATAGCCAAAGCACTAAGTGAACATGACTATCGTACTCATTCGGTGGGGAAACTTCATCTGCAGCCAGCCTGGGCGCAACCGTGCCCCGAGAACCGACAATCAGAAGGAGGTACTGACGGTAATTCCTGGGAAAATAGCCGGGCGTGGAAAGAGGGTGGAATTAAACATCTTCCCGCCGGGTATTACGGTTTTCAGACAACAGAATTTGTGAATGGACATGTCGATGGCTGCTACGGCGATTATGAAAACTGGCTGAAATCCATTAACCCGCAGATGCATGCACGTTACCGCAGAGAAAACTGTCTCGCAAAAGTTAAGCATCCTAAAGACTGTTGGCAACTCGATGTTCCTGCAGAACTGCATTATAACACCTGGATTACCGACAGAACCGTCCAGTATCTTTCTGATTTGAAGCATGATGAGTCGTTTTTTATCTGGTGTTCATTTCCCGATCCGCACCACCCCTATGCCGCGGCTGCGCCATACAACCGCATGTACGATCCGGCATCAGTTCGTCTGAACGCGACCTGGCAGGATGAATCCGATCCGCTGCCGGCGCTGGCGACCAGATGAAAACAGTTCTATAATCCGGATGGTCTCAACTGGTTTGACGAAGCCGGTCTGCGTCAGGTGGTGGCTCAGACCTACGGCATGATAAGTCATATTGACGACTGCATTGGAAAGATAATGCGCTTTCTGGAAACGAGCGGCCTGGCTCAGTCCACTGTCGTTGTTTTCACCAGCGATCACGGCGAATACCTTGGCGCGCATCATCTGCTGCACAAGGCTGAATGGCCCTTTGAAGAGCTGCTCCGCGTCCCGCTCATTGTGAAGGATCCTCAAGCGTCTCAGGCCAATATAAGCCAGTCGGTAGTCAGTCATCTTGATCTGGTGCCAACGATACTCGACTATGCGGGTGTTGAGCAGAGCGCCCTTGATGGCCGTGGGGTTAGACACTCTGATTGGGAGGGGTTGCCCGGGCGCTCTCTGCGCCGCCTTATCCGGGACGGGCAGACAATTGCCAAAAGGCCTGCTTTGATGGAATATGATGACGACTGGTGGGCGGGTCCCGTCTTTCGAACGCGTTGTCTCATTGAAGGTCGGTATAAAATAGTCATGATTTCTGCGCCCGGAGGCGGCGGCTTACTCTACGATCTGCAAACCGATCCGCGGGAAGAAAAAAATCTTTGGGATGCTCCCGAATACGTCCGGGTAAAATCCGAACTGACGGAAAAACTGGTTTTCGAAATAATGCGTACCGATAGACTGCAGGATCAACGGCGTATGGTCGGTGCATAGAAAAAGTTAAGTAATTTTATCAATCAAATAAGGAATATTTATGAAAAAAACAGTCAGTATTTTAATAATATTTTTCAGCTTCTCTTTACTCTCTTCAGCTCTCCGTGCTGAAATAATCCTGGGGAAAAAAGGCAGTTTCGCAGACGCCCCTACCGGTTACTGGAAGGATGTGGGCGGTCCGGAAGGCTGGGTGCCCAGCAATGACAAAGCATCGCTTTATACCACCTCCGGTGCTAAATTTATACAGATTTCATTGGGGGTTACACTAAGTTATAATACAGAAAAAAAAGTAACCGCTGATACCAGATATCTGCTTAAAGCTGATCTTGGCGGCATGAATAATCCCTCGGTATATGCAGTTTTAACTGCTACTGAAAAAAGCGATGGCACAGGCAATTCCATTGAACTGATCCGTATTACCAGAGATGTTGAAGGAACTAATACGTATGTTTTAATCACCGTCTCCAATACCTGTCTCCCGGCAAAAAATACCATCGGTTACTATCTGCGTGTTGAGCTTGGACTCGACAGCGGAAGCATTGGTTACTTCAGAAACATTTATGTTTCGGCAACAACCAAAGGAAAATCTGCAGAAAAAAAAGACTTCACTCTTCTGGGTAGCGAGAAACCGGCATTTACAGAGGGAAAAATCATCTGCGGAACAAAAAGCATTGGACAAAAACAAATGAGTCCTCCATATCAGGCTCATACCATCTGTGTCGACACGCGGGAAAATGATACTTCCTGTTATGGCAATGTTGGGATGAATGTGGGCTCAGGTGATATTAATCCTTTGTTTTTTTTAGAACGGAAAGAACAGCAAATAGAAAACAGTATAGTATATACATCGACAGTAAGAGAAAATAACAAAAGTGATATACGGCTCGGCACCTACAGGTTATCTCTGACTTATCTCGAAAATGGCTTTGCCCGGGTTGAAGCAAAGTGCGGAATGGATAATCCGGCATTGCTTAAAAAAATGTATTATTATTTAATTTTTCCTAAAGGTCTGGAATTAACCGGTGAATATTCAGAAGAAGGGGAAATGGTAAAGTACATTTCTAATAAGAACGTTTCTTTTTCAGGTGAACAATTAGAAGGAATGAAGTTTGTATTTTATACCGAAAAAGAGGAATATAAATTTGCTCTGTATCCGGAACAGTGCTCAAACATCCAGCTATACATGGGACGTCTGACACTTCTGTGCGACGATACCGGAACCATAAGTTTCCTAATCGATATTTCCGGCGCCAAGAGTCTTGAAAAAAAAACAGAGACCGCGCCAAACGGTGTAAATATCTGGGATGCCGACCGCTGTCATTTCCCGGACTATGATGCATCAGGCAACCTTGTACAGAACCCTTCTTTTGAGGCCGGGTTACGCTTCTGGGGATACAATATGGCAGCCAGTGGTGCAATGCCGCTGAAATATACAAATATTTATGAACTTGACGAGACCATTGCCCATACCGGCCGGAATTCGCTACGTATCCGAGCCATCCCGATGGATACAACACTGCTGTTGGGAAATTACCCGGTACCATGCAGAATCGGCGAAAGCTACACATTAAGTTTTTACGCAAAAAGTTCTGCTGCGGAAGGATTAACTCTGATAGGCAGAGGCCGTGCGGGGGAACATTCTAAACCATTTGGACCGATAACGAACCGTTCATACGAAGTGGGCACATTTACTGTCGGGAAGGAATGGAAGAGGTACAGCTTCCCCTTTACTTCATTAAATCAATTTCTTACAATTAATTTTTTTGCCAAGGCAACAGGTGAGGTAAAACAGTCTGCAGAATATATCTGGGTAGACGACGTTCAAATTAATAAAGGAGGTTTAATTGATTTTCAGCAAGCGCCTTGTTCCGTGCAGCTGACGAGTACCGCACGCGGAAATTTTCTTGAGTTTGGCAAAGGTTCTGATTTTAAATTCATCATTCAATCAAAAGCAGAGACCTCCGGATTAATTACCGTATCAGTTGAAGATTTCTTTTTCCAAACCATTTTTCAGAAAGAAATACATTTTAAAACCGATACGAACGGGAAAACGGTTATCACGCTGCGTGATCTTGATGAAACACTATGGAACAAGAAATTACGAGGTGTATTTTCTGTAAGTTCGGTATTGAAAATGGACAGTGATGACCGGGAATACCGTGATTTTTTCCGTTTTTCAGTAATGAATTTTATGGAAAACAAACATAAAAACAAAAATATTTTCGGGCTTGTGTATACTTATGGAAATACTGCCGGAGGCCCTGATTTTGAACGCTTCCTTACCAGACAGCGTGCCAGCGGCTTCGGATCGGAAATCGGAAACCTCATATCATACGGCACAGACATTGATCATTCATATGAAGAAGAAAGAATCAAACTAATGAAATATTACGGCATTGAACAACTTGGTTACTGTTTAGTTCAATTATTCGGCAGTGGAGTTGTCACTGAAGGTGCATTTATAATGACCAATATTAAAAACATGATAAATCCGACAGAGATTCAGCTTGCTGAGTATGCCCGGATCTGTGAAATAAAAGCAAAAAACCGTCCTTGGATCAATGCATGGTGGATGGATTCTGAAAGTACTGCTTCTTGCCAACCTCTGGAATCTCATCCAGAGGCATATGCAAAATTCAATCTCGCGACACTCATGGGAATTAAAAAAGGCAATCCGGCTGCCAAGGTATTCATTGATGGCGGACCTTGGACAATAGCGAAAGACAGCGGCTTATTGTGGGTACAGCGGTATATTCAATCTATTAAAAAAGTTAATCCGAATGCTCAATTCGATTATGTCGGCGGCCATTTTTACTGTGATATTCCGGAAAATTATGACCTTGACGAAAATATCTCGGAATACATCAAAATGCTTGACCGTAACGGTTGTAGTAATTTGCAGCTTCTTTTCGGTGAGGGTATGAATTACAGTCAAATGAATATTCCCAGTCTCGGCATTTCTCCATATATCGCCCATTCACTCAATGCCTGGTATACCCCGCCGTTTACCTATCATATCGGAAGAGCAGAGCGTATTTCCGCAACGTTCAGCGCGCGAAGCTGGTTAGTCGCTCTTAAATATCAGAACAGAATGAAAAGCATGGTAGATTTCAATACCCCTTCGAGAATTCAGGATATTGATTTCTCGCCCAGAGCATTTGATAAGATCCCCAACACCCTCGGCCGCCTGCTCGGGGACGCTTCGTTCTACAAAGATATCCGGCCAGTACCGTATGTGCGCTGCTATGTGTTCAAAGAAGACAAAACCGGAGCGCCGATCGCCGTACTTTGGGGTCACAAAGAAAGTGTCGACCGCTGGAAAGAAGAAGCGCCTGTATATCAATTTGATTTCAAAAATCAGAAAGTCACCTTCATCGACCTCATGGAAAATGAAACCAGTTTCGCAAAAAATCAAGATGGTAATACACTCATCCCTGCCACGCCGTTTCCGCTGTTCATCAAAGGTATGCCGGGGTCAGAGATGAAGCTCTGTGAAGCAATCGCTGCGGCGAAGCCGGCAACAGGAGCCATAGCTGCGGTCGAGGTCGCCTTGTATCCCGAAGCAAACGGCGGCGCGAAAATTAAGGTAATGAGCAAAGTGTCGAAAGACTACAGCGGCGAGATTAAGACAGTCGTGAACGGAGCTGGAGGAAAATGGAAGATGACCGTAGCTGCTATGGGTACAAAAGAAGAGACCATTGTGCCTCCCCAAACAGCCGAATACGGAAAAGTGCTGCCATTCAAGAGCGAATATTCACTGCCCGAGGGCATAACGGGTAAAGTTGAGGGCACCTACCTAATTCTAAAAGAAATCAAAAGCGATATCACGGTTAACGGCGATATTTCTGACTGGAAAAATGTTCCTGGGAATGATGTGAGCGCGGACATAACTGTTAAAACCGCTATGGTAAATAAAAAACTGATGATCTGTGTATCAGTTCAGGATAAAGGTGTCAATGCCGCTGATACGTTCAACGGAACAGGCATTTATCTTAATCCGTTTACCGCAGTCTATACATGGAGTGAACCGCAGGCAGTTTCCGGCATTTCCGGAAGTCTCGGCATCTATGAACTGCAGAAGGCCAAAGATGGCAGTTTAGAAGCATTGTGCAGTTTCTCACAAGGGGTGCTTGCCGGTATGGACCCGGTCACCATGATAGTCGGCAAAACACAGAAGCTGATTGTCACAAAAACCGGGCAATCGGGCGGGCGTGCATGGATTGAGATGGAGATTCCCGAACGGGTGTTTGCTCCGTATAAGTTTGAATCAGGCAGCAGGTTTGGGCTTAATATCTCGGTGCCGGCGAAAGACGGCGTGAGGACACTTGCGCCGATTGGCGGGTATAAGAGCGTGAATGAACCGGGCAACATACATTTTGTGATGGTTCTGCTATGAGAAATGAGTGCTGGTATTTAATTTCAGGCGGACAGTCATGATCATTTAAGCTGACGGTAAGGTAAAAAAAATTCAATGACAGTGTTGACCAATCACAATTTATGGAATATAAAAAATCTTTAAATGAGGCATACATAATGAAAATAAGAAAAATAATCCCAATTTTTTTGATAAGCATTGTTTTTGTATTTGGTGAAGAAAATGAATTACAGAATTCTTCTGAAAAAAATGCAGGCAAGGGAATTGGACTGGGCTTAATAAGTGTAACGGGGATTTTAATTCCAGGGACATATGGGTGGGGTAATTACTACGCCAAAGATTACCGCAGATTTGCTGTTCTGCAGGTAACCGGTTCAGCATTCACACTATGCACCTGGATTGGAACAATGAAATATTTAAATGATGTGAAAGAGAATTTGGTATATTATGGTTATGAAAAGAAAAATCCTGAAGTTCCTCCGATTTTATATATTGGAATATTCGGATCTACTGGTTGAAGCGGTAATTAGTCCGATTTCAGGCGGAGCTGCAGTCGGAAAATATAACAATAGGCTGAAAATAGCTTCACAAAAAATAAGTGTTTTTATACTACCACAACATAGCGGTGCTGCATTTCTTTTCTGTTATAAGATGTAGCGGAGGTAATTGACAATAAAAGACCTGTCTGGTTAAAACAATCTCGAGTTCAGAATAAACCGAGAAGAAATCTGGTTATGGAACACCGGCGAATAGAAACGCCGTCGAATTTTTCACTTTCATACCCTCGTTGATCGCCGAGCAGCATAAGCTCACATCCCGGGAAGCTATCTCGGACGAAAGAAGATCAGAACTGGAACCGGTGATTATTCTTTCAACGTCGCATGGTTGGTGCAGAGCAAAAGCCGCAGAAAGCGCAGAAAATAAAATTTTTATACACTTTTCAGCGAATTCAATGGATAAAGCAGATTTTATATTTGATTGCAATTATATATCAATAATGATATATTCACGCAATGAAAATCAATTCTCTCATTGAAAAAACAAGTAATATCAGTTGTTTCCGCACCGGCTTGTTAGCAGCCGGAAACGATCTTGCACAGGTTCGACTCCAGTTAAACCGCTGGGAAAAACAAAAAAAAATTTTGAAACTGAACAAAGGGGTTTACTCTCTCAGCACACCTTACCGCAAATCTGAAGCAAATCCTTTTGTAATTGCCGAAGGCCTGAAACGCGGATCATATATCAGTCTGCAGAGTGCCCTCGCTCTGTACGGACATACACCCGAACATGTGCCGAATATCACCTCGGTAACAACGGGTCGTCCGCAGACAATCAATACTGCGTCAGGAGTATTCGTGTATCATCATCTTCAGGCATTGCATTTTTGGGGATATGTCCGCCAGCAAACTGAAGACGGCGAAGACTGGTTTATCGCCGAACGCGAAAAGGCGCTGTTCGACCTGGTCTACCTGATTAGCGGAGCGGACAAATTGCCGTTTCTTGAGGAGCTTCGCCTGCAGAACCTGAACGAGTTTGACGAAGAACGGCTTTCAGCGTACGCACAAAAATTCAAAAGTAAAAAAATCAACCGGGCATTGTGTAACATTCTCGCTATCCTCCGGGCCGGAGAGGGGGTATCTGTATGAAAGAATATCTTAATGATTTGATTAGAAATAGCAGCGGGCTATTATCCGGCCGCCTGATTGCGCGGGAATACCTGCAGGCAGGGATACTCAAGGCACTGCAGGAGGCCGGGGCATTCACAAACTGGGCTTTTCTAGGCGGAACAGCACTGCGATTTCTTTATTCTCTGCCGCGGTTTTCTGAAGACCTTGATTTTTCACTCAAGGAAGCGGGGAAAGATAGTGCTTTTATCGAACGTATGGAAAAAATTAAAAAATCATTTACCAGGGAAGGCTACCACGTTGAAATAAAAGCACGGGCGGATAAAACGGTACAATCCGCATTCTTACGGTTTCCGGGCCTGCTTGCCGAGCTTGGTCTTTCGGCGCTGCCGGCAGAGGTACTCTCAATCAAGGTTGAGATCGATACCAATCCGCCAGCCGGCGCCCGGTTTTCCTCGACAGTTGTGCGTCGGCACCACCTGCTTAACCTGCTGCATTATGACAAATCCTCTCTTCTCGCCGGCAAAATGCACGCGCTGCTGACGAGAAAGTACGTAAAGGGGCGCGACCTCTACGACCTGGTCTGGTACCTGTCGGATAAAACCTGGCCGAAGCCTAACACCGTGCTGCTGCAGAATGCTCTGGTGCAGTCAAAGTGGCCGGGGGCGGAAGTAAACGAAACAAACTGGATGGAATTGCTGCGAAGACGCTGCGCGGCTCTGGACTGGCGGCAGGTTGTGTCTGATGTGCGACCTTTTATTGAAAACAGCCGGGAGGTTGATTTGCTGACCGCTGAAACTGTGGATGGGCTTTTACGGGAGAGTCCGGAATAATTTATATCGAAGATTGTTTTCCTCAATGGTTTCTTTTATTGTCTGCACTCCCCGGCCATACGAAAAAATCCCCAACCCTCGGCCGCTGGAAGGAAGAAGCGCCTGTATACCATAGCGGCGAGATAATTGACAATAAAAGACTTGACTGGTTAAAACAATCTCTATTTCAGAATAAACCGAGAAGAAACCTGCTGATGGAACACCGGCTAATAGAAACGCCGTCGAATTTTTCACTTTCAGATTCCCGTTCATCGCCGATCAGCATAAGCTCACATCCCGGGACATGTTTAGAAAACTGCACAAACGGCGTCAGCTCACGGGCTCGGTTTTCAACGGTCAGCTGATTGCATACCTGGCAGGCCAGTACCACCCGGCGGTTATCATTGATGACCAGAAAATCTATTTCACGGTTGGCTTCGTCCCGGGAAAACGCGACGTGGGCGCGGCCGAACCTCCGTACCAGTTCGAGAAACACGGCATTCTCCAGTCGAAATGAGCGATTTTCACTTGGCGCGGTAAACAGGTTTGTCAGTCCGCAGTCGATGCTGTAATATTTTGCCGCCGAAGCAAGAACGCGACCCGCTTTCCAGCTGAATTTTTTCAGACCGAAAACGGCCAGGGCATTTTCAGCGTAGGAGATGTATGAAATAATTGTTTCGGCTTTGATTTTGAAACCCTGAGACTGGAGCCGGTTCATGATAGAAGTGAACGAAATTATCTGACCAGGTGTGGCCAGGAGATACGCAATAATGCGCTCATAAAGTTCGACTTGTTCAACCCGGTAGCGTTTTATGATATCATCAAGAATGACCTTATTCAGCACACCATGCACATATGATTGGCGGGCTTCGAGATCATCGATGAGCAGCGTTTCCGGGAGGCCGCCGAATTCCAGGTATGTTTCCAGAGCCCGGGCAATCTCCCGTTCGTGGGTATAATAATCAGCGTCACTTTGTACACCTACCCCTTTGAGCAGCAGGCTCTCCCTGAGGCTGAACGGCAATACAAAAAAATCAATGTGCCTGCCCGCCAGCCGGGAAGCTATCTCGGACGAAAGAAGATCAGAATTTGAACCGGTGAGTATTATTTCGATATCATCATATTGTTCATGAATCGTGCGGATGAACTGCTCCCATCGCGCGACACGCTGAATTTCGTCGAGGATGATGAACTTTCTTCCTGCCGGATCGGCGATGCTTAGAAAAATGTCGAACAGCTCTCCAAGATCGGCGGCGCTCGTTACGTCGGAGAGCCGATAATCCTCAAAATTAAGATACAAAAGGTTTTTGAGCGAAAGGGTTTTTTCATGAATCAACCGCTTTGCTAATCGTTGCACAAGAAACGATTTGCCGGAGCGACGGAATCCGCTGATGACTTTTATCGGTCTGGTGCCGAGCGACGCATGGATTTTACCTTCGATTTCGCGCGGGATACCCTCACGACCTAGAACTGTTGAACGCCAGTCATTCAGGATGCTAAAAAAAATTTCTTTTGGTACTTTTTCACTCACGATAACTTATTATACCTTTATAAAGGATTAATTGCAAACATATTATACCTTTGAAAAGGTATAATTATTTGTAAATACAGTTTTTTTATAAATCAAAAAATAAGAGAAATCAAGGGAAATATTGGTAAAAAAGACGTTACATATTATAATTTCAGCATTATTTTACCTGATTAGTGTCATACTTCAGCAAAATTATTTAGCCGCTGAATACGCAGAAAAACGCAGAATAAAAATATATAACAGTAAGCTTGATTTACAAATTTCTCTATCTCAATAAATTAAACATAGTCTTCATAAATATTTTCAGCGGTTTTCTGCGTTTTCAGCGGCTTTTCTTGATTCATTCGCACACCTCACAATGCGACAGGAGAAGACTCTGCATTATTCATTTTTTAGACGCGGCCATTCTTTTTAAATTGTTTTAGCTGAAGCATGACACTAATCAGATTATTTTATGAAACGTATTTTTTTCTCTAAAAAGTTTAAAGATGAATATCACACTTAGTGCGGATAGAAGGCTCATCGAAAAAACATAAAATATACAAAAAAAACCACATTGAATTCTCTAGTTCGTGATTACTTTTCAAGAATTTCCGATAGTTCGAAAGCCTCAAGTGCAACGGAAGAATTCGCATTTAATGCCCGAGCGAAGTCAGGTAAATCACCCGCGAAATTTACTTTCAATCGAAATGACGCGCACAAGAGATAAATTTTAATTAAATATTTCATTGATTCAAACATTGTCATATATGCGAACGATTCCAGGGACAGCCATAAACAATCTGTTGCGCTGGACTCAATCAAGAGGCTGATGACTGAAGGCAACGGTGTCATTTCTGCTCAGGTACTTCAGGAATATGCTCATGTGGCGATCACAAAACTGCAACAGGATCACGAGGTCGTGATGAGCCAGGCTATCACTCAAAACGCCTGAGAAATGCCGTCGGATTTTCGACGACAACACCATGGCGCAGGTTCTGTGGAAAATGTTTCACATTCCCCGTTACCAGCGGGCTTCCTCCGGCCAGCGCGACTTCGAGAAACGGCGCGTCGTGCGGATTCGGTAAGCCCGTGATTTGTATTACCGTTAACACCTGCGTGCCGCCGCTTTGCAGGTAACCGATTATATGCTCAATGTCACTTATCTTGAAATATGGGGAAAGGGACGGCCGCCGCAGGACGTTCCGATACTCGCTGAGAATAAGGTCATTGACCGCCAGCCGCAGGGCTCCGGCGCGCACGAGATCGAGAATTCTCCCCGGTGCGCCGGAGGGGTTAATGCAGCCGGAGACGAAAACGTTAGTATCAATAACGGCAATCATGCACGGCGGCTTTCGCTGATCGCCTTTTCAACAACTCCTGCGGCAGGCGGATTTTCCGCCGCCCGCTCCCGAACCCGGGCAATGGCGGCGGAGAACAGGGAGCGGCGAATCTCGGCGAGCGTTTGCTCCGTCTGATCGGGCTCTACCCCGACCAGAATTGCGCACGGCTGTCCATCCCTGGTGATGATGATTTCGTTGTCGATCTTGAGTCGCCGCCAGAGATCCTTACTTTTCTTGAGATCTTTCACGGGTAAATAGGGCATTATAACCCCCTTATAATATTATTATAAGGATATCATCGACAGAATGAATTGTCAAATGAATATTTGTACTTCATGATTTTTAGAGAAAAATCCATTGTAATCACCGCCGATATGAAGTATAATATGCGTGATGGTAGAATAAAGTCAAACGGAGCTTCAGCGGCAAATTATACGACACACATTGCCGGAGTATAGGCCGTTAATTCGTAAAATTAAAAACAGAGGGAACACATGTCAATTTTTATTGTAAAGGCTTATTTAAGTATACCGATTGCAGCATATCTTCTATTTCATTTTCTTTCTGCCCAGCCGGAAATTTCATCTTCTGAAATGTACAGAACGTCATTCGAAGATGATACCGAACTCACACCGGAAGGGTGGAAACAGTCGTATGGAGGGGCAGCCACCCAGATCAGCATCACCGAAGAAAAGGCAAAAACCGGTAATATTTCCTTGCGTATCGAGAACACCGATGGGAAAGGAGGCGCATTCAGCAGTCCTGCGGTCACCGTTTCAGCAAATCGGACATACCGGGGTGCTGCCTGGATTTACCTGGTTGAAGGAAGATTTATTATGTATCTCGAATTTTTTGACTCTGCTGATAAGCGGATAGATACTGCTTCGAAGACTGCACAAATTACAGAAAAGAGTAGCTGGATTTGTTTGACTTTATCCGGCGTTGCACCTGAAGAGGCACAAACAGTAAAGTTAAAAGTATATTCGCCTATTGGCAGTATGGGATTAGGCTACATCGATGATGTAGAACTTACAGAAAAAGTCAGAAAAACCGGAAAAAAATCCATACTTCGTCCTGAAATCGACTTTCCTGAAAATAAACCGGCGTACGAAAATGGAACAGTTTTGTGTGGGGATAAAACAGCCACGCGCTTTTTCAACGAGCTGAGAATTTCCGTAAATAACGTAGATGGCCGCACTGCAGGAATTGAATACTTTGATTTTGGACTTGGGAATATCCATGCTGTTTTTTTTATGAACAGATCAAATACAATATCTCCGTCTAACAGTGTGTACACCGCAGACGTGCGGGCAATCCGTACAACCGAGGAAAAGCTGGGAACATACCGGATGTCTTTTGACTGGCTGAGTAATGGACTGATTAAAGTTGAAACTAGTCTTGTACTTGATAATCCTCTTTCCTTAAAAAAAAGAAGTTTCAGTTTGGCGCTGCCGACTCAAAGAAACTCCTCCGGTGTCTATATTGTCGACGGTGAAACCAATCAATTTACAAGAAGTACCGACAATACATTCAGTGCCGATGATCTTTTGGGATTGAAAGTGATTTTTTTCCCTCAATCAGCGGGACAGCAGCGATACAGCATATTGCCGATTCAGAGTACCAATGTGCGGCTGGTAAACGGCAACATGAACATATCACCGGATGAAAAAGGAATAATAAGTTTCTTAATCGATATTTCCGGAGGCACATCCACAACAACCGAGGCGCCAAACGGCGTCGCCATGCTTGCGGTAGATCGTTTACGATTGCCGGATTACTATGCTTCCAGTAATTTGGTACAGAATCCCTCTTTCGAGGCGGGGCTGCGTTATTGGGCATTCCGTATATTCTCAGATTCTGCCGGAGCCATACCTGTTAAGTACTCAAATTGTTATCGTCTGGACAAACACGAGGCGCATTCCGGTAATGGATCACTTCGAGTTGGGGCATGGAGGGTAAAAAATCCATGGCCGTTAGGGACATTCCCGTTGCCAGTGATACCGGGAGAAAAATACACCTTAAGTTTTTTTGCCAAAGCATCAGGCCCCAACATGCAGCTTACTGTTACTGGCCGTCAAGTCGGGGGGGAATTTCCTGTTGCCGCAGTAAAGGTCGGAAATGCCTGGGAACGTTACAGTGCGTCATTTGTACCAAAACGTCATTTCTGTGTGGCTTATTTTCTGGCGGGTCTCCCGGACACTAATTCAGCTGAAGGGTATATCTGGATAGATGACGTTCAGGTTGAAAAAGGCGAAGTAAGCCCTTTTATTCAGCCCGTCCTTTCCGCCGAGCTTACCAGCAGCAGCCGCGGAAATTTTCTCAGGTTTGGTCAGCAGCCGGATTTTAAATTAGTTATCCAGTCCGCACCCAAAACATCAGGCAGTGTACATTTGACAGCCGAAGATTTTTATTTTAAGACCATATTTGATGAGGAAATTAAATTTACCACTGATTCCGGCGGAAGGATACATATCCCTCTTGCTGAACTGAACTTAATGGTTACCGAAACAAAAATCATGGGAGTTTTTACCGTTCACGGTAAATTTCAATTGAATAATCAATCACGTAAATTTTCTGATACTTTCCGCTTTTCAGTAATGAACTTTCTTGAAAACACACAAAATCAAAAAAACATGTTTAATTTTGCATTGCGGGGAGGCCCGTATGCTGCAGGCCCGGAATTGGAACGGTTACTATTCCGAGCGCGCGCAGTGGGTTTTGGTTCCGGAGTATATCCTCTTGATGAAAATAACGCCAGCTTAGACCTTTTGACCGAACGGCATATGTTGTATAAAAAATACGGACTTGATATTTGCGGCGGGAAAACGGTGATGGATTACGAAGATAATAGAACGATCAGGATAGGGTCTCTTTTTCTGACAAATATCCGCAACAATCTTAACCCGTCAGAAAATGAATTAAAAATCTTTGAACAAATTTGTGCAGAAAAAGCTAAACGAAATCCTGATCATAAAATATGGTATTTTTTTTCTGAATCAGATCCGGGTATTAATCCGCTTGCTGCCCATTCTGAAGCTTTCGCCAAATTTTGCATTGCAACGATGCGTGGAATAAAACGGGGCAATCCGCAAGCAGAAGTGCTCGCTGACGGCGGCCCCTGTACTATTGAAAAAAGCGGCCTTGAAGAAATGAAGAGGTATTTACAAGCTATAAAAAAAACCGATCCCGGAGCGCTGAGCGGCTTTGACGGTGTCGGAGGTCATTATTACCGCAGGTTTCCGGAAAGTCCTGACCTTGATGATGATATTAATGCGTACTTGAAAATGATTGACCAATACGGGGTTAAAGGCTGGCCCGTATATTTAAACGAAGGGGGAAATTACTCTCCGTTTAACCTGCCTGCGGAAGGATTATCTCCGTATGTTCCTCATAGCGCGAATGGCTGGTATATGGGACCATTATCATACGATTTTGGGATGGCTGAACGAATGTGCGCTGCATTGACTGCGAGGACATGGTTAGTAGGATTAAAATACCAGGACCGTATCCGGAATATGAACGACTGGAATAATCCCCATAGAACTGTTGATATAGATTTTACTCCCTGGGTATATGAAAAAGTTCCCAATACACTCGGCCGTATTCTCGGCGACGCTTCTTTTTACAAAGATATCCGGCCGGCACCGTATGTGCGGTGTTACGTGTTTAAGGAAAATAAAACAGGCTCACCAATAGCCGCACTTTGGGGGCACAAGGAAAATGTTGACCGGTGGAAAGAAGAAGCACCGGTGTACCAATTTGATTTTAAAAAACTGAAAGTTAATTTTTTTGACCTTATGGAAAACACAACCGTCTTCCCTGAAAATTCCAGCGGCAACACGGTTATCCCTGCCTCGCCCTTTCCGATTTTCATCAAGGGTGCGCCGGGAAGCGATGCGAGTCTGTGCAGTGCTATTGCTTCCGCGCAACCCGCGTCAGGTATTAATACTCAAGTCGAAGTGTCTGCATATCCGGCCGCAGATGACCGACCCATTTTTAGGTTTATCAACAGAGTATCGAAAGAGTACATGGGTGAGATAAAAGGTTCGGTTAACGGAGTTGAAGGAAAATGGCAGATTAAAATACCCGGTCTCGGTAATCAGGAAGTACCAGGTTCTGTAATGAGCAGCGCGTACGGCAAGATTTTGCCGTTTAATGCTGAGTATGCTTTCCCCGAAGGAAACTCCGGTAAAATTACAGGCAGTTACCTGCTGCTTAAAGATTTTCGCAGCGGTATTGCCGCAGATGGAGATTTTTCTGAGTGGGGGAAACATCCTTCAATTGACATGGGAACTGGAGTATCAATACAGATCGTATCGGTAAACAAAAAACTGCTGATAGCAGTACGCACGGCAGTTAAGGGAGTTGCTTCGGAAAATATTTTTTCCGGTATAGGCGTATATATTGACCCTATGATGGAGATAAATACATGGACAGAATCAAAGCATGCTATCGGAACAGCGCCGCTTGGTGTGTACGAGATACAGAAAGCTAAAGACAACACAATGGAGGCATGGTGCCGTTTTTCACAAGGTGTGTACGAGGGTATGGATCCGGAACTAATGATTGTCGGCAAGGTGCAGAAATTAATCAAAAACAAAATAATGGCTGAAGCCGGCGGAGACGTTATGCTTATCGAAATCCCGGAAAAAATATTCAGACCCTGCACACTTGAGCCGGGCAGCAGGTTCGGTCTGAACTTATCTATTCCGGTCAAAGGCGAAAAAGCAAAAACGCTTGCGCCGATCAGCGGTCAAAACGCGACGAACCCGGAGAATATTAATTTTATCATGGTGATCATCGGAAAAATCAGATGATCAAAACTATTTCACAATGACAATCACGCGTATATTAAACGACGGCAATCCCTTTCCTGTAAAAAAGGACTGCTATTATGATCAAAAATCTCTTTTATCATGCCGTTGGATAACTGTTCCCGGTCGTTCCGGCGATACTCCGGTGGTGATGGAGTTTCACCTTGATTTTGAAATTCAGCAAAGCTGCGCTTTCAGGTTCCATGTGAGTGCCGACCAGCAGTATATTCTGGAGGTGGACGGGAAATACGCCGGGCGGGGCTGCGAAATGAAATCTCCTGAAAACTGGTTTTTCGAATCATACGAAGTGCGCTTGGAGACTGGCTTTCACCGTATATCGGCCAGGGTCTGGAATTACGGCAATCTATCACCTATGAACCGGATGAGTATATGTCCCGGATTTTTTCTCATGCCTGAAGAAAAATATATTCCGTTGATTGGCACCGGGGTCGCGCCATGGAAAGGGAGAAAACTCAGCGGGCATACTTTCACGAAACTTGAAGTCATCAACTGGAATTCCGTTGCGCCGCATGAAACAGCGGACTACCGGGCGCACTGCTATCAGAACGACAACAGCGACTGGCATGACGTGGTACTGTTGGCCCAAGGCAGAAACGGGCTGCTGTCCGCAGAAGATGGAGTGCACCTGTTAAAGCCATCGCCAATCATTCTCCTGGACACCGAAGCGATCTGGCCTGGGGAGGCGGTTTACCTCTCTGATTTCAAAGACTCAAATGGCTGGGTTCCAGAAAAGTGCGATGTTGGTGCGCTCGGGCGGTTTAACGCTGAGCTGAATAAATCATTCACAGTTATTCCGGCGAATACCACCTTACGTGTGATATTTGACCTTGAAAATTACTACTGTGCATATTCGGTTTTAAAAATCAAAGATGGAAAAAATGCGCGCATACGAGTCACCTGGGCGGAAGCTGCATTTACCGACCCTGAAAAGATCATGAAAGGTGATCGAGGGAGCGTCCATAATAAATATTTCCGCGGCGCGTGGGACGAATTCATTTCTGACGGAAAGCAGCGAACAGCATCTCCGCTCACCTGGCGCTGCGGAAATTTTATCGAAGTATATATTGTCACGGCTGAAAATCCGCTGGTATTGGAATCGATCAAGTTGAAAGAGACAAGATATCCGCTCGAAATGGACGGCAGATATTCCTGTAATGACGCAAATCTCAATGCTATTGTTCCGTTATGTCTGCGGACACTCCAGATGAGCGCACATGATAATTTCATTGACTGTCCTTTTTACGAACAACTATTATATGCCGGAGACGGGCGGCTTGAGGCGCTTACCAGCCTGGTGATTTGCAAAGACGACGCTCTGATCCGTAAAGCCATCAGCATCATAGCCTCGTCGCGTGATATTAATGGCTTCACCATGGCCAGATGGCCTTCAAACGCCAGGCAATACATTCCATCGTTTTCCCTCTGGTGGATAGGTATACTCTATGATTATGCCCTGTGGCGAAACGATAAAGCTTTTGTTTCGTCATTCATACCGGGCATGCGCTATTTACTGGATGCTTTTCTCAGCAGGTTTGATGGGGACGGCTTTCTCAGGGGCGTTGCCTGGGAATGGAATTTTATTGACTGGGTCGATGAGTGGACGTCAGGATACGGTGCGGGGACGCCTCCTGGTATAAACGACTCGGTAAATTCCACCTATAACTGGCTTTTTGTGTATGGGTTGCGTATGGCGGAAGAGCTGGAGAATTACGCCGGGGAAATAACACTCGCCAAACGATGGGGCGAAATCGCTGCCGCATTATCCGAAAGGCTGATCAGGAGATTCTGGAATTCAGACCGGGGTCTTTTCAAAGAGGATGATTGCGGTCAATCGTTTTCGGAACATACGCAGGTTCTCGCTGTCCTGAGCGACAAATTGAATGAACAATATCTTGACAGGCTGAGGCGGTCGCTCTTTGAAACAACTCCCCTCTCAAAGAGCTCAATTTTTTATAAACATTATTTTTTTGAGGCCTGTGGAAAACTGGACCGCCCGGATATTATTATTTCTGAGCTAGGTCTATGGAACACATTTACGGCAAAAGGGTTTCATACCAGCCCTGAAACTCCAGAGAACAAAACATTCAATCAGCGGTCAGACTGCCATGGATGGGGGGCACATCCGCTGTACCACCTGATCGCGAATATTTCCGGAATTAAACCGCTTGAAATGGGATTCGGAAAGGTGCAGATATCGCCAATGATGGGGCCGCTTAAAAAAATCGAAGCGGAATGCGTTCATCCTGACGGGCTGATAAAAACTGAATTTCAAAAAAAGGGCGGCAAACTGCGCTGTTCTGTCTCTCTCCCTCCGCCAATTTCCGGAACTTTTTCTTATAATGGGAAAACAGTAAGCCTTATACCTGGTATGCAATGTTTTGAATTAACCTTATGATTTTTTTCAAAACTAAATTTATAAACTATAATGTGTTCTCAAAAAGGTGTTGACATGAAAACGAATTGGTTCACTGACGCCCGCTTCGGCCTCTTCATTCATTGGGGAATTTATTCCCTTCCGGCCAAAGGAGAATGGACATTATTCTATGACGGGCAGAAATATGCTGAATATGAAAAATACGTTCAGCAATTCAATCCAATTTATTTTGATCCGGCGGAATGGGCAGACCTCGCCTGGAACGCCGGAATGCGTTATGTTGTTTTTACCACCAAACACCATGATGGATTCTGCATGTTCGACAGCAAGTATACCGATTTTAAAGTGACAAATACGCCTTACGGTAAGGATATCACCGCAGAACTGACCGCTGCGTTCCGAAAACGCGGGTTGAAAATAGGCTTATACCATAGCCTGGTTGACTGGCGTCATCCGCATTTTGTCCCGGATCCTGAACACCCGCTTTGGCAGCGCGGCGAGCGGAGTTTCCCGGGACGCGACTTAAAAATCTACCAGGAGTACCTGTACCACACCGTTGAGCAACTCATGACAAATTATGGGAAAATTGATCTCCTGTTCTTTGATTACACTTCCAGATATAAAGATTCCAGAGAATGGAACCCTGATCCATTATTGAAAATGATTTATCGCCATCAGCCGGAGATACTGATAAACGACCGGCTGAACCATGAGAAAAAAGTTCTGTTGGGCAATTACTGCACACCGGAAGTGTGTCTTCCCGGTTCACCCATAAGGATTGGCGGTGAAGAACAAATGTGGGAAACATGTATGACATTGAATGATCACTGGGGTTACCACGCCCTTGACAATAATTGGAAAAATGCTTCAACAGTAATTCACGCGCTGGTGCATTGCGTGAGCCGGAATGGAAATCTTCTTTTAAATGTCGGTCCTGATGCGGCGGGGAGAATACCTGACCAAAGCGTAAAAACACTCCAAGAGGTTGCCGAATGGATGAAATGCGCTTCGCCATCTATCCACGGTGCGGGCATGTCCGAAATAAAGGCTCCCTATCCCCACTATTATACACAAAACAGAGAAAGGTTGTTTCTACATATGACGTGCCCCCCCATGGGAGATATTATCCTGCCAGAAGGTGATGGAAAAATAAAATCGGCGGCATATCTTAAAGATCGCACTGAAGTAAAGATAATAACTCATTGGGGTAAAGAGCTTTTAAAAGAAAATGAACTCCGCCTTAGACCTGGATTTTCACCAAGTCATTCAATCATGAATACTATTGAACTGAGTTGATGTAAGCTGAATTTAATTTGTTTACAGAACATGAAAATACAGTCAACAGAAACTTTTATCAACAGGGTAAAGCGTTTGTCTCCCGCCGGATCACACTGTTTCGGCGGCGGCTATTTCGATAAATATCAAGACGATCCCAGCGGCCGTTTTTTGCTTTGTCTCAAGGCCCCGTTCATGGACAGGATGCCCGCACCAGACGACAAGGCGGAAATTGGTTTGATAGACCGCGGTGCAAACAACAGCTACCATCCGCTCAACACAACAAACGCCTGGTGCTGGCAGCAGGGATGCATGCTTCAATGGCTCTCAGGGGGGCAGGATACATGTTTTCTTTTCAATGATCGGGACGATGATGGATTTGTAGCCCGCATTACCGACACGGCGAGCGGGATGACGCGCAGGCTGCCCCGGGCGGTATACGCTGTCTCTCCCGATGGTGCTCTTGCCGCATGTTGTAATTTTTCGCGCCTGGCAGATGAGCGGCCGGGATATGGGTATGAGGGAGTACCTGATCCCGGGCGGGAAACCGCTCACCCCGACGATGACGGCTTATGGCTAATGAACACCCGTTCCGGGGTCTGTACACTGGCAGTATCGATTGATCAGCTCTATTGCTTTCCGCCCAAACGAGATCACTTCGATTTCGGTAAGCATCGTCTCTACCACATTCTTTTTTCCACTGATGGCCGCCGGTTATTTTTTTTACATCGGTGGCAAATTCCATACGGTGGGCACCTCACACGTTTTTTTACCGTGGATAACGATGGACGCAATTTGTACTTGCTCAATGATAAGGATATGACCAGTCACGCCTCATGGTTTGCTGCCGACAAAATAATAGCTTTCGCTAACGAATCGCACTGGGGATACTACGAGTACATCGATCGCAGTTCTGAGGTGACAGAAATCGCCGCAGGATTTTTTTTCGGAGACGGTCACTGCACTTATTCTCCTGATGGCAAATGGATGCTGACCGATTCTTATCCCGATGATGCGCATTGCCGTACACTGAGCATCTACAATCTGGCGGATCGCAAAAAAATTGACTTGGGTCGATTCTTTAGCCCGCCGATTATCGATACACCATTGCGTTGCGATCTGCATCCGCGCTGGAGCCGGGACGGTTACAGGATTTACTTTGATTCCCTGCACGAAGGCTTCCGGGGAATATATCAAATTGAACTTGATGATTTTTTCATTCAGTATGATAAAAAATATTAAGGATAGTAAACCAATGAACGACCTCACCACCGACCCCTTCCCCGGCGATTTCCCGCCGGCCAGCTACGGCACCACCCTCGCGGAAGTCGAAGCCACCATCTCGCAGGTAATCGAGCGCATATTCCGCGACGAAGACGGCATCCTGCGCAGCGCAGTTAACGGTCTCACGATGAAAATACTGTCCCCCGAGGATGTGAAAGACCGCCCCAACGGGTACGGAACCTATGCAGAGAATTCCGATATCCCCCGCGAATTCAAAGCTATCTGGACGAATTTCGAAAATGCCGGCCAGGCCAGCGGAACGTATCTTGAAGCGCTCTGTCACAAATACCGTGCAACCGGCGATGAAACAACGCGCCCGCTCGCGCAGCGCACGGTGCAGGCAATTATCACGGTCTGGGAAAACGCAGCCCATATCAAACATCCGCTTGGCGGCGAAGGGCGGGGTTGGCTGCCGAAGCCCTACGCCGGAATACGGAACGTAGCCGGCATGCACGAGTGCAGCATCGATCAGTACTGCGACGTGACGCTTGGTTTGCACACGTACTATAAAACTTTCGCCACTGCTGCGGAGAAACGAACCATCGAAGACATCATTGTCTCCTTCGCCGACTGGTGGAATGACCATGACTACTGCGGTGTTTATTTCGGCAAAGCCATTTACTGGAAGCGCCTGCCCTGGCACCCGATGGCCGTCGCTGCCTTTTTATATATCAACGCGCTCGCCGATTCATTCAAGCCATGCCGGAAATATCAGCAGGGCTTTGACCTCTGGATGGAAAAGAAAGAGGTACTCGAGTCACCCGATACGCTGGCCTGGTCGTGCATGCATGGTATTCCGCTGAACTGCCTGGAACGGCTGATGGCACTGCGCCCGGAACTGGCTGAGTTCTGGAACAAAGCCGTGGTCTGTCAGTCGGCAGGGGTTATTAAAAGCATGGAGGATACCAGCGGCGGGTTCCGGCAGTTTAATCAAAACGCATATGGCGCCCATTACCTTTCCACGGCTCACCGTGTAATACCTTCGGCCGGATACGACAAGCGAGCCCGGCAATGCCTCGAAGCCTGCATGCGGCGCGAGGTATTCTATCACATCAAGCGCGGGCTGCGCGTGGCAGACCTGGATTCAAAGCTCACCGGCGACGACTACCGCAACATGTTCATGGCCGAGACCCATGCGCATTGGCTGACAGGGTACTGGGCTGGGTTGGGGAAAGGCTGACATAATGATTTTTCAATACTGCATCATGATATAATTATTTTAAAATTTACAGGAAGCAAAATGAAAACATTTGAAGTTGATGCCACGGTTGGTCCTGATCATACATTTGTTGTAAATTTACCAAGCGATATTGCCGAAGGAAGACATCGCTTCAAAATCATTGTTGAAACACCCGGCACGATAAATTCATTTTCGAGCGTGCGCGGCATGGGGCGAAAATATGCTAATCCGAAAATTCGGACACAGGAGTCTGAATTTATCGAGCACGCATTAAGTGAAAAACATGGAAATCATTGACGCGAATATTGTTTTAAGATATTACTTCGATGACATTCCAGAGCTTTCCGATAAAGCTGCCGCCATTCTCGAATTTAGAGAGGTGATGATACCTTTTGAGGTAATTTCTGAAGTAGTGTACGTGCTCGCAAAAGGATATCAAGTATCCCGTGCGGAAATAAGAAGTTTTATTTTGATGCTGCTGAAATATTCCAATATTCACACATCTGATGCAATCATTCTGCAGACTGCGTTGCAGTTATATCATGAACAGAATTTCGATTTTATCGATTCAATTTTATTAGCGTACAATCACCAATATAAATATATCATTCATACCTTCGATAAAAAAATGATAAGAGAAATGGCTAATCACCAATCCCCTTGATCATCGATAGCCACACCCACTTACCAAGCCCTGGCTGGCCCGGACACACAAACTATTTCGCCAGCGAAGACCTTGCGGTCAATTATCTGAAAAACGCCGGTATTGACGCTGCAATTTTCAACACCTGGAAAGGCGTGTTCGCTGAAACCGAACAGGACGTTGACGAAGCAAACGCCGCCGCGCTCGCACTTTATGATCGCTATCCGCTTTTTCTGTATCCGGGCGCGGTGATACACCCGTCATACCCGGAAACATCACGGAAGTGGCTCGACGAATTCCGGCGGCGGGGGCTGCGGTGGGTCGGGGAACTGGTCCAATACAAGTGCAATATCGAGTTCAGCGAAAAGGCCTGGCTAAACCTTTTTGAATACTGCGCCGGGCATGGGCACATAGTACAGCTGCATGTAAGTCAAGGTATTTTAAAAGTTGCTGATTCTTTTCCAAAAATGCAAATTATATGTTCGCATATTGATGTTGATTTTCTTGAGAAGATAGTCAGCCGCGCCAACATATCACTTGATATCAGCGGATCAACCGGAGGATTGGCCATCGGTGCTCTGGAAAAGGCAGTGACGGTTATGGGTGCTGACAGGGTGCTTTTCGGCACTGATTTTACCGGGTATGAGCCACGGTCTTTTATTGTTCGGACAGAAGCTGCGGTAAGCAATGAGCAGTCGCGCCGGAAGATTTTTTCCGGGAATGTGCTAGGTCTGCTGAAAAAAACCGGCAGTGTGGCCATAGCCAATCAATAGACTGAAAGCGTTATTACTAATAAGACACTTATAATAAGAGATTCACGAAAGCCCTTGGGTTTGTGAGTGCCGTGATAAAGAATTTTCGGGCACAGGGAATCTGTTTTTTTAAAGAAAAATCCATTCCAAACGGTAAAAAAATCTATTATACTATTGCCTAAGAGGTACACATTATGAATACTTCGGTGAAAAAAATTTGTTTTAATAATAGCCCTTTTGTCGTAAACAGGAACCGCTTCTATACGGAAATTCCGAATTTATCCGGCAGCTGGATTACTTTGCCCGGATTAGACAAAAGTCAGCCCGCTGTCCTTTCCTTCCGGCTTGATTTTACCCTGATAAAAAATGACGAATTTACACTGCACGTAAGCGGGGATAATCAATATTTATTGTGGATTGATGGGGAATGTGCAGGCAGGGGATGCGAAATGAAATCCCCTGAAAACTGGTATTTTGAATCCTACGAAATTACCGCCGGAAAGGGATCCCATGTACTTCATGCACTTGTGTGGAATTACGGCAGCCTGTCTCCTGAAAACAGAGTCAGCATTTTTCCGGGGTTCATTCTGGTGCCTGATCATAATCATACCCAACAATTCGCAACAGGTATTGCACCGTGGAAAGTAAAAAGAACCGATGGAATTAATTTTCAGCCTATTCTGAAAAAAAAACTGGGAGTGTATATTACTGCGCCGCCATGTGAAGTCCGCACTTGCGGGGATTTTTACAGAGACGAGCCGGTACACACTTGGAATGAACCTCTGACACTCGGTCCGGGAATTGACGGCACATTGAGGAAAGATACAGTAGTTCATTGTCTGGTGCCGACTTTAATACAGGGCATGCATGCAGCGTCAGTCCCTCCCGGAAAAGCGGTGTACCTTTCTTCCGGCACAGAAAAAGACGGCTATATTGGTGAAACTGCAGATATGTCCGGTGAATTAAATAATATTAATTACCTTCTTAATGTTCAATCGTTAACCTTTGAACCTCTGACAGTACGGAGAATTATTTTCCGGCTCGACACGTATGTGTGCGGATTTGCGTGCCTTAGTGTGAAGGGCGGACGCGGTACCCGTATAAGAATAACATGGGCTGAAGCTGCCTTTACACATCCGGATAAACCAGAAAAAAGTAATAGGGATGAAATTACAGGGAAATACCTCAGAGGTCTCAGCGATGAATTTGTCCTTGACGGCGAAGCGCGTGAATTGTCCCCCCTGTCATGGCGGCCCGGACGGTTTATTGAGCTCGTGATCAATACGGGTAATGAATCACTTTTTCTTGAAAAATTCATCATTACCGAAACGCGTTACCCTCTTGAACAGGATGGCAACTTCCGGTGTAACAGGCATGAAGTAAACGAAATAATTCCGCTTTGTTTCCGGACACTGCAGGTATCTGCACATGACAATTTTATTGATTGTCCATACTACGAGCAACTCCCCTATACCGGCGACGGCCGCCTTGAGTGTCTGGCAAATCTCGTCATCTGTAATGATGATACGCTTGTAAAAAAAATGATTTTGTTATTCGAAGGATCGCGTGATTTAAACGGCTTTACTATGGCGAGCTGGCCGAGGATGATCCGGCAGGTTATTCCGTCATTTTCTCTTTCATGGATAGCAATAATATATGATTATGCTCTTTGGCGTAGTGACCGCGGACTGATTTCACAAATGCTTCCTTCCGTGCGGAATTTACTTGATAACTTCATGGCAAATATGAACCGGGAAGGGCTGCTCCGCGGATTTGATACTGCGTGGAATTTTATCGACTGGGTTGATGAGTGGGCTCAGGGCGAATGTGCGCATACACCTCCGGGAATGCAGAATGGGGTAAATGTAACTTTCAACTGGTTATTCATATATATACTCGGACTGGCAGCTGAACTGGAAAGTTACGCAGGCGACCCGTATATTGCGCAGCGCTGGGAGAAGACCGCGGAAGACATGGCCGCAAAATTAATATTTCACTATTGGGACACAAAGCGGAAACTTTTTACAGAAGATGATTCCGAAAAAAGTTTTTCTGAACATGCGCAAATACTTGCTGTACTCAGTAATCGTCTGCATGAAAAGTACTTAATTCAAATCAAAGAATCACTTTTTGCCGGCACTGATTTGGCAAAATGCTCGATATTTTTCAAACATTACCTTTTTGAAGCTTGCCGCGTATTGAGTCTGCCGGAAAATATATTTTCCGGTTTAAAACTATGGAACTCATTTATCAAACAAGGGCTGAAAACCGCTCCTGAAACTCCGGTAAACAAAACTTTTAACCAGCGCTCTGACTGTCATGGGTGGGGGGCGCATCCGCTCTATCATCTGATTTCAAATATTGCCGGAATACGGCCTGCTGAAATGGGTTTTAAAAAAGTACATATTGAACCAATGCCCGGTGATCTGTCTGAAATTGATGCGGAATGTGTGCATCCTCAGGGTAAAATAAGTGTTTCTTTTAGAAAAACAAAAGAAAAAATCAACTGTACCGTAAGTCTTCCCGAAAATCTTCCGGGAGATTTCAGGTACCTGGATTTTCAAAGAAATCTGAAAGCCGGAGCTCAGACATTTGAAATAGGAGTATGATTGTATGAAAATTTTAAAAATATATAACCGCATGAAGCAGATAAAGTCGTCTGTTTTTTCAATGCTGATTAAATCCGATTTCGGCAGTTTCGGTAAAGGAAGCATTATCCGGCCGCCGTTTACCAGCTATGACCCGGGAGATACATATATCGGTACTAATTGCCTTATCGCCGAGGGCTGCTGGATACAGGGATTTTCTCAATGCGGAAATAAAAAATTCAATCCGCTGCTTTCAATCGGCAATGGAACATACATAGGCAGGAACGGGCACATTATGGCTTGTCTGGAAATGAATATCGGCTGCGACGTGGTTATTGCTGATGGAGTGTACATCACGGACAATCTCCATGGATTTGAAGATATACAAACCCCCATTATGAAACAGGAACTAAAAACCCCCGGTCCGGTTACCATTGAAGATCAGGTGTGGTTAGGTGAACGGGTGTGTGTGCTGCCGAATGTTACCATAGGCAGACATTCAATTATCGGGAGCGGTTCTGTAGTCACAAAAAGCATACCGCCGTACTCGGTTGCAGTGGGAATTCCAGCGGTTGTTATCCGCCGGTATAACGAAAAAAATAAAAAATGGGAAAGAGCAGAATAATTATAAAAAAAGGAGAAAAAAATGGAAACAAAAAAATATTCAGCTATACTCGGAAATCTGGGAAATACCAGAGACAGATTTTGCAATAGCTATAAAGATAATCCGAAATCAATTGAAATGCTTAAAAAGGCGGCCTCTATTGAAGGTATTACCGGCATCGAACTGGTCGGGACATGGGATATACATGTCAAAAATGTGAAGGAAATGAAAAAAGCACTGGGGGATCTCGGTTTTGTCTGTGTGTCCATTATTCCGGATTTATTCAGCAGTTCCGTCTGGCGCTTCGGAAGTCTGTCATGCCGCGACGGGGCGGTTCGAAAAAAAGCGAAAGAGCATGTCGGTGATATGTGCAGGATCGCTCAGGAAATGAATTGCTCAATAATCAATCTTTGGCCGGGACAAGACGGATATGATTATTTATTTCAGTCAAATTATTACGATGAACGCAAATGGCTTATTGAAAATATTTCCGAACTCGCTGCTGAATTTTCCACAATAAAATTTGCACTGGAGTATAAAGTGAAAGAGCCCCGAACACACTCCTATCTCGCACGTATGGCAGATACTCTTCTGGTATGCCTGCAGACCGGTAAAGAAAATGTCGGGGTTACAATAGATACCGGTCATGCATTTATGGGGGGCGAAAATGTTTCAGAATCTATTGTAATGGCAAAGCAGACCGGCAACCGACTTTTTCACATGCACTTTAATGATAATTATAAATCCTGGGATGACGATATGATCGCGGGAAGTATTCACTCTCTTGAATATCTTGAAATGCTTTACTGGTTGGATGAATGCGGTTATGACGGCTGGCTTTCAATGGATCAATATCCGTACAGAGAAGATGCGGCAGGAGCAATATCAGAGAGCGTGAACTGGCTGAAATTTTTTAACAGCCTGCTTGAGAAAAACCGTGGAAAAATCCGCGATGCCGTTAACACCGGGAATGCGGTTGAAACATCAAAAATGCTGCGGACTGTTCTTATGAATGAAAAATAAAAATGGATACTGAAAGGATTCAGACAGTACGCGCATTATACTCTGTATTCAAGGAGCATTTCTATGAGTAAAAAAAACCCGACAGTTTTTTTTCCGGGGCCTAAAAGGGCAGTAATCGAAGAATTGGAAATTCCATGTCCGAAGGAAGGGGAAGTACTTATAAAAACTTCCCGGACAATGATCAGCATCGGAACTGAAATGACTGCATTTTGCGGGGATTTTCCGGAAGGTTCAAGCTGGGAAAAGTTCTTCAGCTGTCCCTATTATCCCGGATACAATAATATAGGTACTATTGTCGAAACCGGCACCGGCATAGATAAATCTGTGCTCGGACGGCGCGTTGCTTCCTATGGACGGCACGCTATGTATGTGGCCGTACCTTTCCATGAAATTATTACCCAGGGCGAAGAATCAGGAGAACAGCATGCGAGAGGATCCGGGGCATGTCATGAAGTGCCTGATAATGTGCACAGTGACCATGCTGTTTTTTTTACTATTCCCCAGATAGTAATGAATGGTATACGCGCGGCAAATATTCAATGGGGTGAAGCCGCTGTGGTGTATGGAACTGGTCTTCTGGGGCAGTTTGCCGTACGCTTCTGCAGAAAATGCGGGGCATCACCTGTTTTCGCAGTCGATGTATCGATTAACCGGCTGAAATTTCTTCCGGAAGACCCCGGGGTCATTTGTCTTAATCCTCTTGAAACAGATATCAGTTCCGCAATTCGAAATAATAATCATGGCCGTATGGCGGATATTGTTTTTGAAGTAACCGGCGACTCAACCTTAATAGAAAAAGAGCTTTCACTGCTCCGTGAAAAAGGGAGACTTGTTATTTTAAGCAGTCTAAAAAAAAAAACAGCTTTTGACTTCCATGATTTTTGTGTTTGGCCCAGTCTGAGTATAATCGGATGCCATAATTTTTCGCACCCCCTGTACGCTCAGTGCGGCAATCCATGGACAAAAACCAGGCATATAGAATTATTTTTTGACCTTCTCAGCCGGCACGAAATGAATATGGATACTCTTATCAGCAGAAATGTATTCTACAAAAACGCACCTGAAGTATATACAGATTTACTGAACAACCGGTCAAATGACATGGGAATCATAATTAACTGGGATGCAATAAAATGAAGAAAATAATTGTAATCGGATTCGGCTTTATGGGTTATACACATGCCGACAGAATTAGCGTTTCGCGGAAATTTCAACTCTGTGCAATTGTTGACAGAGACAGAGAGATCGTACAAAAAACTCTTTCGGCTAATGCGGGAAATCTGCAACTTAACAAAACAGCTTCTTTAAACGTCAGTGCTATTCCCGTATATACTGACCTTGATGAATGTCTGATAAAAGAGAAACCGGATGCAGCGGCAATTTGCCTGCCTACGCAATATCACTATTCCATTGCAAAAAAATGCCTTAGTGCAGGGCTCCATGTTTTCATGGAAAAACCTATGTGCTTGTCCGCTGATGAAGGCCGTGAATTGATTAACCTGGCGGCCACATACAAACGTGTATTTATGATTGCGCACTGTTTGCGGTTTTCAGAAGAATATCTCTATTTAAAAAAATGCATTGATGAAAATCTCTATGGAAAACCTGAGTTCATCAGTTTTAGCCGCTCATCCGGGGCTCCTTCATGGGGAGGCTGGAAAAATAATGAAGTTCGTTTGAATAGCGGAGGTGCCCTATATGACATGAATATTCATGACATTGATTTTCTGAATTATTTATGCGGAAAGCCGGCACATATCAAAAGTGTTTTAATAAAGGGGCCTGTAAGTACGGCCGACTACATTTTATCAAGTTGGCAATACACAGGAGGACTTATGGCGCATATCCAGGGTGGGTTTCTGTTCCATTCAAAAATGCCTTTTTCATGCGGATACATATGCCGCTTTTCTGATGCAAGCCTGAGATATTCTTCAATAAATAAAAATGTAATTGAAATAGCTTCCGACGGCAATCTTTCTCAAATCACTCTCGGAGATTCTGATCCCTACCGAGAAGAGATCGATTATTTTTGCGATTGTGTTATTCACGGGCGAAGGCCGGAGAGATGTCTTCCGGAGGATTCACTTGAAGCCGTTATTTTATGCCGTGAGACGGAGCTGACTGCGGAAGTGTCCGATTAATGCATTATATTGTTTTTTCGGTATTCGCTCGGCGGCAGATTTTCATGTTTTTTAAAAAAACGGGAAAAATAAAATTCATCAATGAAACCAAGATCATACGCGATAGTTCTGATTTTATCGTTTGTAAACAACAGACGCTCTTTCGCCCTGTGCATTACGCGGTCGGAAAGGTAATCTTTGAAAGGACATCCGAAGTCTTTCTTGAATTGTACTGCGAATCCGGAATAACACGAATTCATGATTTGCGCTGCCTGTTCAGCGGGAAAATCAATCCGGAGAGTCTGGTTCAGAACGGCAAATAAATTTTTATATTTGCCTGCGATCAGCTGTTCCTTTTCAAGGTGCCGGCGATTGATTTTTATCATGCCCGCAATTATGGTAAAAAGTTTTCCTTTTAAATCAATCAAATCGTTAAAACTGCCGGATGAAACCTGTTTTGCGATATCCGTCATTGTAATGCCATCCGGAAGCGCGCCGTAAAAAAACTCGCTCGCAGCCGATTTGAGAATTTCAAGTCCCGAGTTGAGATACAAATGAAAATGAAGAGAAAGCATAGTCTGATGTGAACGGCACACGTAGTCACAAACTGAATCAGCAGCAGTCAGATATGCCCATCCGGGTCTCAGTTCAATTGTTTTGTTTTTATAACGGATGTAACCGTCGGCTTGTGTGACAAGATACAATCGGTTAAAGGGATACTGAAAGTCAAGATAATGCCAGCTCGTGTCTACTTTTTTGTAGGAATGATACAAGACATGAAAATTTACAGCATTGAAATATTTTTCAAAAAAAACAAATTGTTCCTGATCAGACATGCTATTTTACACGCACCGTATACTGCACAAATGGTCCGCCGGAATATCCGCTTCCATACCGCGGGAGGGTAATAATAATATCCTGTCCAATGCGGTCAGTATAACCCCAGAAGTGGGATAAAAAGACTTCCTGCTCCTCAGGCCGGCAGTCATCCACGATGAGTAATGTCTCTTTTTTAAGCTGGAGTGTGCGAGAATCAACCTCGCCGAGACAAAGCGGATTTCTGGGTAGATTACCTCTGGGGTTAACCGGGGTTATATTGCCTGCCCAGAATACACGCCCGTCCGGGCGCGGGATCAATACGGACATCGAGCTTGGCGAAAAAAAAGTCTCTCCGTTCCTGTATTTCCATGGAGCCGGCTTTGTCCAGGTGCGGCCGCCGTCAGTTGATACAGAAAACCATCTGTATGAAGGTATTTTATTATCAGGGTCAAGGCCGCCGCCGTTTGAACCGCGCATAATGCACAGAATACGGCCATCGGGCATTTCGGCCAAAGTCGGTTCGATTACCCCTCTGGTTGACAACATCGGGTCATCCATTTCAATTGAGCCTGAAGTAATCCAGAGGATGGTACCGTCTTTATTCCATTTGCCGATAAGAATAACTGCGCGTGTCCATGTATGCGCTTTCCCTTTGACATCGAGCTTTCCGTCACTCCCGGCAAAAGTTGCCTGTGCGGGAATTAATATTTCACCTCTTCGCGTTTTAATGGGTTTGCTGCCGATATCCCCTAAGAACAGTGCGTTTTTACCAATGTGCACGCCGTCAAACGGATTTTCCGGTGTGCGGTTTGTCTGATGGATGACTTTTTCGAAAAGAAATCTTTTTCCTTCGTCGGATGAAACACGGTATCTCAGGTACAAATTCTGTAATTGCTCATGCGGTTCATTCTTATTGGGGTCAACATCGGGAACATCCATAGAGTGTACAATATATAAAATTTTCTTTTCATCGACATCTGCAAAAAGCGGCAGCGGTGAGCGGCGGTAGCCGTAAGGAAGCCCTGCAGCATAGTCCGGTGTGGTAATGCGGGGTTGACTGGTTAATCCGTTGTTTTCAGAATACCAGTCTTTGCCTATCATTACAAGACCAGTCTTATTGAGGTAGGAGCCTCCGTGAGGAGATGTGCTGATTGAGTTCTGATTTAATATTCTCATTGATAAGAGGGATATATCCATCTCTTTGTGTGCAGGATGGATACCGGAAAGGGGAGTAAATTTAACTGCTTCGGCGGAGTTAATTATTTCTGCTCTGAAATGAGTGACCGTTTCATCTGTTAACACGACAGGTATTTTTTCTCCCCCGCTGAAATAACCGATCAGATGTTCTTCAAAAGCTGTATTGGTAAAAAGTCCTTTATAGAGCGCGGCAGGCGGAAAATTAAAAGGAATAGACACTATGCACTGACCCTGAAGTTTTACCGCCTGTTGTGCACCGGATAGGTCATTAAGGCGGACAAGCACAGATGATCCTGTGCCTTCAGTTATCCATTTCTGAATGTTTGTCAGGATTTGAGAGTTTTCATTTATCTGATGTTTTTCATTTCCGCTTTCGCTAAGCTGGTCTGAGACAATAATAGTAATGCTTTCCGTTGCGGTAATTGAATTAATGCTTCGGTCGTATGCGGATACCACAGCAGTTATTTTTCCGGGAACGATTTTCCCATTAAAAGGTATAACTTCACTTTCGGATTTGGTATTCATTTGAGACGCGGACTTTTTTCCTGCTGCAAGCCATGATACCGATACATCAAGATTTTTCCGGTTATCTTTTTGAGTGTCAACGAACGCATGGATTGAAGGTTTTTCCGGATAAATAAAATATGGTTTTGATGGAGAGAGCCTGATTTTTGTTTCAATTACCGGTTTGGAAGCATCAGTAAATACTTTCGTCATTTTGTTCAGATTGCCGCCAAAGTCATAATTTTTAGTATCTTTATTATAATGAAATTTTATAAAACGGCACGGCATTTGCAGTTTTGAAATACGGATAATTTCAAACATATTATTATATGTATTATATTCTGCAGTCCAGACGGTTTTTGAATTGTATTTTTCCCATTTTATACCGTCAATTGAAAAATACATATCAAGTGTTTCAGATGATAAATTGTTTATTGTTCCAAAAGAGTCAAGGCAGTCATCAATCAGCCATATTTCCGTAACAAATGAAAGAGCACTCAGCTTAATAAAGAGGCTTCGGTGCGAGTAGTCCAGAGCAACGGTCTCGCTGTGTCCGGAAAAGACCACAGTGCTTTTAAGAGGATTAATATCATTATTAAGAATAGCAGCAGAGACTTCCGCTTCATTGTCCTTTTTAAGGTATTCGGGTTTCTTTGGAAGGTGTAAGACGGCACTGCCTTCAGGCTTCCACGAGCTGTCATCAGGCGCAGCGGGTCTGCCGGTAAAAGAAATATAATCAAATTCATAATGCGCACTGACGTTTTGCCCCGCGGAAGCCGGCCCGATTTTTAACGCATATTTTGTATTTAACTGCCGGATGCCGAGTGCTGCTCCGTCAAGGATGGTTTCCCCATTAATATACAGAGAAAGTTTTCCTTCATCAGAAAGAATACGTACTGCGTGAAATTTCCCGGTTAAGTCAATTCCGGAAAATTGTTCCGAACCGGATCCATTGACCAGTTTCAGTGTTTTATTTTTATCATCGTATTGAATTACTATCAGATGACGGCCGCCGGAGTCGCCCTGCGCCGGATAGACGAGATAAAAAATACTCACTACGGCAAGGTTTGCGGATGCGTCTCCTGATAAATACCGGAAGCCGATTTCGAATGACCAAGTGTTGGCGAACACAGACTGCATAATTCCTGAGGGCGGATTTGCGGTGAGACCTGAAATATTTTCATTTTCTATTCTGCATTGCAGACAACCGTCTTTCTGTATCCAGCCATTTCCCGGCTTACTCCAGGCAAACGGCACTCTATTTGCCTCATTAACCGGTGAGGAAAAATCGTCAATGAAATACGCGGACTGTATTTCGGCAGCGGAACTGAGCGGCAATAGAAATTGAATTCCGATACACAGAGACAGAAGGAATATTTGTGCTTTCATAAGAAATTTACTCGCTCACACTTTTTAAGTGTTTTTCGTATTCTTCAATAATTACATCATACAGATTATCTCTGTACAGTACCTCTTCTTCGTAAAAAAGAATTTGATCAAGAAGCGGATTTGAAAACATATTTTTAATAATTGATCTGAACCAATCCTGCTTTGTGCCGACGATATGATATACCACAGAAAGATCAGGCCGTTTTCGTTTTGAATTTTTCTGCAGTATATCATAAAAGCCGAGTATTTCACTGTCCCATTGTGAAGACCACTGTTTCCAGCCCGTAGGTGTGCCGAGCATTAGTATATTGTCTACGATGTTTTCCCGTGCCCAGGTGCCGCAGTCGAATAACGACTGATGATGGAATCCGTCAAAGACACCGTACATAGAGCCATATGAGTACGGTATGTTTTCGGAAACCGGCACCATCACTTCAAACTTTTTTTTATACGACCGCGTGAGTGCGGAAACCTCGCGTAGAAAATCGGTGAAGAACTGACCGTGAATCTCAGAAAATTTTTTAACATCATATTTTTCATTGATAATATCCGTTCCGTACTTTTTTTTGTATTCAGCAACGATATTTTCGTTGAAGCCGTACTGCGGGCCGCCTGTCATTGCCTGACTGCCGCCGGAAGGCAGCGAATGCGACCGAAGAGAATAGGTAAGTCCGTCAATCCCGGGATATTTTGTGAATAGTTCTTTGGCAACTGCAAGACGGCGGTCGCGCGAGGCTTTTTGCGAGTAATCTGGGATGCCTCCTGCGTATGGATCAAACATACCGATGCGCAGGATCATGGTTCTTTTACCATAATCCCATGCGAATGTTTTTACCATTCCGCCGCGGCGGTTCCCTTCTATGTTAATATCATCAGCAAGGATAGCTTCAAGAACCGAAAAAACATCAACACGGGATTTATCCGTGTAGTATATCTTAAAAATATCCGGATCTTCAAGCGGATTGAAAGCCGTTGTGAATTTCCCGTCGTTCAGATTATGCACAAATTTTATGCATTTGTTTGTGATTTTCAGATCGTCAAAAATGAGTACATTATATGAATCATAATTACTGACGGTGAAGGAAAAATCTTTCTCATATTTTTGAAAATCAGCATTTTCTTCTGCGACATAGAGAGAAACGTTCTCTTTCTTCACGCGGATATCTCTTTTCCAGAATGTCCGGAGTTCAATTTTCCCTATCGGCATTTTAAGAGAATATTGTGCGTATTTTCCGGCGTAGCGGTGCTTCCAGTACAGGGCATTATTCGTTGCAAAATACCTGTCTTCGTAAGGAAATTCGCCGTATTTTTTTGCCAACTCTTCAGATGGCGAACGTAAGTAAACCTGAGTATCAAAAATCGGTTCCCAATAGTAAACTTCCATTTTATGCTTTTTTGCCGATTTAATAAATTCTGCAAGAACGTCATATTTTTCCATTGTGGTAAGCAGCGGTTTCAACAGCTCCGGCCGGGCAGGATCTCCTATAAACGCTTCGAGCACTGTTGAAGGATGGTATGCCTTGCCGGAAAGGCAGCGGTAATACATTTTCTTGACTCCGCTGCGCGCGGCGAGCCGTATGCGGTCATCCATTTCTCTGATTGAAAGAAAATCTTTTTCGTAATCTCCTTTTATGAAAACAGCCATATCAAGGAAGTCTACCACATTTCCCATAAGCTTTGGTGCCGTTTCTATGTCTTCCATCGCTGACATACTAATTTCATCGAATAATAAAGTACCCGAACGCATCTGTCCAAGAACCTGAATCCAGATGTGACTAACTTCATAATTTTTTGTCGGTACTAATAAAATGGAAGCTTTGTGCCAGCCCGCAGTGTTAACCGGAATGTCGATATAATTATGGGTTGTTTCACTATATGGTTTATTTTTATAATGAATGTGGCAGTAAAACCGCAGATAATCTTTCGCCTCTATGGATAGGACAATATCAGAAGCATTAAACCATCCTGAAACTTTAAATAATGTTGTTGGTATTTGATTGATTTCCGCTTTGAACGCACCAGGTTTTTCATTGCCGTCGATCCGCGCACACCAATTACCCTGAAAAGCATTTTCTTTCTGCAGTTTTACCGGGTTTGACGGGTTTACCTGACTCCACTGTGACGGCGTTTCGCCGTTTTTTTCTTCAAACCCTCCGTTAGGTATCAGGTTTTCTTCGTCTGCAAAAATTGTTCCGGCTATTACGCAAAGCAATAATGAAATGTGCAGAAAATATTTATTTTTCATATATTTACTCCGATGATGATATGATGTGTAATCGTGTTCATGTCTGTCTTCTGCTTTTTATTTAATCGCTTTATAAAACTGTCCTAACATGTCCAGCATTCTTCCGTTATTTTCTTCCAGGGTAATCGACTCCTGGTAGACGGCACCGTCGGCACCCAGAAAAGCGAAGCCGCCGGCCTGGCTTTGTAAATCAGTATCTGAAATTGATCCATTTTTCCCGTAGATTACGGTCTGTGCCCAGAAATATACTTTTTTCTTTGGTAAATTTAATCCGTGAAATAAATTTATTTCACGTGAAGCGGCATAGACGTCAACCATGTACTGACCAAGGACCACTGAATCAATCCAGTTATTTTTCAGCCAGCTCCGCCAGTCGGCCGGTGTATTTCCCCAGTTAGCCAGGAATGCACCTCGGCTTAAGGTCAGGATGGAAACCCCGAGCCGCACTTCCTGCCCCGCTTTTTTAGCCATCTTAGAGACCGAAGAGAAAAGTCTGTCATAGGCTTCGCTTTTTATTGCCCGCCACTGATTGGTGTCGAAATCACTCTTCAGAATGTCCACGCCATATCGTTTGCGGTACTCAGCGACGATGGCGGGGTTGAACCCATAGTCGTCGCCTTTGTCGGCACCGAATACCCCGCTGTGGCTGCGTGTGCACAGATAAAGACCATCGGCGCCGTAAGTGAGCAGCTCTTTGACGATGTTAAGACAGTATTCAAGGGCGGCGGGCTCGCTGTAGCACATGGTGCCGGGCAGCATTTTCCCCTGGCGGTTCATGAGCATGCACTGCGGATTTTTTATAAGGAAGTCGGGGTACCAGAAATTCGAGATGCTCTCATGGGTATAACCTTCGTCCGAAAGCGTCATCCATATAAGGATGCGTACGCCCTGCTTTTTCGCTTCGCGGACAGCGATGGCCAGCGGATCGATTTCTCTCATCGTCAGGGCAAGCAATTGCTGTTCGGGTGTCAGCTTTTCGGGCGGCATCGGTCCGGGAAACATCGTCGCAGCACCCTTCGTGCGGTATAACATATGCCCTCCGAGCGATACCCGCCACTGCACTCCCGTAACGCCCGCGGCCCGGCATTTTTTAAAATAATCGATGATCGCGCTTTCGCCGTAGCCTGCAAGCCCGAGGTTTGAGGACATGATGACGTTGTCGTAATAATCCATATTGACCCAATACTCGGGTTTAGGAGCATTGGAAGCCCGTCCGGTTTTCCAATTCGTGCGTTTCAACTGCAGGTCGCATAGCTCGATACTGCCGGCACCGCATTCGGCGAGGATATCGAAAGATTTAACCCCGGCCGGGGCGAACAGCCGGATGAAGAAGGAACGCCAGTCCTCATCAAGGACATTCATCTCCGGAGCAAACCACTGATTGTACCATTGACCTTTATCGCCGCGCCCGATGAGACTGATTTTGCCTCTGCTCTCCTGCTGGACCAGCCGTGCCCGCCCGGAATAAATATAAAAACCGTCACCCTCGGCTAGTGAATTCATACTGATCGAAAACGCTTTACCGGAAAGGTCGTCATTAGCCAGACGAATCGTTTTACCTTCCACATAGTCCGCCCGGCCGGTACCGTTGATTTTCCATCCCTCACTTTTCGGCGTTGCCAATGTTTTAATTTTTCCATCATCGGTAATACAAAAGTCGGCATCACGGCTATCGCCGCGGTATGCACCCGGCCCGGGACGATTATGCACCACCGCCAGCATGTGGTATTCTCCCGGTGCCCACTCTGCCGTGGAAAAAGTGCGTACGTATATTCCGGCGGTGTTGTCTTCGTCAAATTTGCCGTTGTCGTAATCGCTGATAGCCGGGACATCTCCATTTTTTGGAAAAACATATCCGGAAGCAATGAGGAAACCTGCGGGAACATCACTATTCCCGTCCCATTTATCCCTGAAGCGGATATTGTAGCCAATGGTTTCACTTCCTTCTGCTTTAATCATGATTTGGAAGCTGTCCGTAGTGGGAAAGCTAAGCCTGAAATCGATAATTTTAATGGCACACAAATTAATCATAAAAAAAGTAAATGATAGGATCAGTAGTCTGACATTCCGCATTATATTTCCCTCGTGTGGTTAATGTTATTCAAAGTGAATTATTACTTCACTAATCCTTGGTGTATTCAATGAATTGTACGCGCCAATCGCAAGCCGGTACTGCATCCATTTCCCGTGGAAAAGGGTTTTATCAACCCGCTGACCGGGGGTAAACCAGCTCGCTGTTCCTGTCGGCCCGCGCCATGGCATGTGTTCAAGCGCTTCCTCCGACGCGGCGGTACGGAACTGGGCATGTACCCAGGTTTTGGCGGGAACCGCTGCGGTACACCCGAATGAAGTGATGCCAGCCGCATGGGATAGTCCGTATGGCGCGGAGGTATAATATTCCTCGTGTCCACGGTCCAGTACATTGCCAGGATCAACATTCCCTATGCCGTGAATACCCTGTGAGGGAAGATTTACCGTGTGTTTGTCATTGAAACCGTCCGGACCGTTATACCAGACAGTAGAATAACTGATGTGTTCGCCGAAAACTTTATGGTTGGCGACCGCAAGATCAATATACCCGTCTTCGTTGAAATCGGCAGCGACATTTCCGGATACCGCGTGGGTGCGAAGCGGGGTAACTTTATGGGGGAGAAATTCTCCGTGCCCCTGGTTCCAGTAAATAAATGAATCGATGTCGCGCTGTCTGCCGTCCTGATACGACGCGATAAACAGATCAAGCCAGCCGTCATTATTAAAATCAGCAACCGCGATTGAATTTACCGCATTAGCCGGAAGCAGTGTTTTACGGCTTTCACTGAAACCGTGCGGGGAACCCCAGTAAATATAGACAAACGCGTCATGAGGTCCGCTGTCTGACTGGGTATGGCCGCCGACTATCAGTTCAGGCCATCCGTCTTTATTCAGATCGGCTACTTTTACATTGCAGCCGTTACGCACATTAAGCGCCTGTACATTATCGAAGCTGAAACCTTCAGGTCCGCCCCACAGGATAAAGCAGATGTTTTCATTTATGATTGGAACAACAAGATCGAGCCAGCCGTTATTATTCAGATCGGCACAGGTAATAAAACGGGGTTCTTTATAGATTTTTCCTTTATATTTCATTTCGAGAGATACTGCGTTTTCCGGAAGAAACCCTTTTTCAGAACCGTAAAAAATTTTCAGTACAGGGTTGTCAAACCCGCCGAATGCGAGATCGAGAAATCCGCTGTGATTAAAATCGCCTGCGGCAACGCCATGCGCGCGCGATGTGGCAAGCAGAATATCAGGTGAATTAGAAAATCCTGCCGCGCTGCCCTTATAAATATATGAACCCGGATCAAGCCAGGGGGAAAGTTCGGATGCGTTTGCAAAGACAACATCGGGAAACCCTGAATCAAACAAGTCGCAGCTTACCATATCGGTGGCTCCCCAGGCGGGAAGATCCTTCCGGTTTTGAGCGCTGAACCCGCCGGGTCCGCCGAAATAAATATTCGCGTCGGCATTGCCGATACGGCTGCCGCTGTGCCGGTTTAAAATAACGAGAGATGGCTTTTTATTTTTCCCATTATGAATGGGGATTGCCCGTATGGCATTATGAGAAATAATCCTGACAGGTTCATGGTGTACACCTCCTGCATTGCCGGCAAAAATCAGTGTTTCACTTGTGTAGGATTCTTCGGTATTGCCCTGACATATGACTGCGTCACCGTATCCATTGCCGCTGAAATCAGCAAGCGCGACGTCGCATGCGTTGTAAGACGGAAGTGCAAAACGGTTTTCTTCCTTCCACCCGTCAGCATCGCCGTAGTATATCCACGAACATTCCGTTCCGGTGCTTACGTCGCGGCATGCGAATACCAGATCGGTAAAACCATTGCCCCGGATACTGCCGGCTGCCGCCGCAAGTGCCGATTGACACTTAAATTCGATTGGATCTGAAGTTACCACGTCTGTGAAGGGTAAAAGCAGTACGGATTTTTTTCTGGCAAGAAATATGTACGGGGTAACAGCTGTGTTTTTGCCTTTTGCACAATACAGTACCTGTATGCGGGCGGGATTTTCAGCTACGGATTGCGTATACCCTTCATCGCCTTTTTTAATCAGTGCATAATCAGGATCCGGGCCGGCGATACATACAGGCTCAGGATTTAAAGGAATCCCGTCCGTGCTTCCTTTAATCATCACACAGCTCCCGTCTTTTTTTCTGATGAGCAGGTGATGATATTTACCTGATTTAACTGCGGTTATCTGGAATGCATCCGGAAAATTGATTTCAGTGCCCTTGCTTATCGGGAAACCGCCGCTATGCTGGTAAAAAATTTTAAGTTTATCTTGGGAAATAAAGGCAATATCCATCAGACCGCTGCCGTTAAAGTCTCCTATCGCAACTGATGATGATTTCGCGGCGGGAAGGAAATCGAGGTACGCATTTGTCAGGCCGTCAGAGCCGCCGTAAATTACCGCGGCGTTGAGGTGCTGGGTAAGGCCGTCCCAGCAGCATCCGATGACGAGGTCGGTAATGCCGTCGCCGTTAATGTCTGCCGCTTCGCCGCACCATGAACCGCGGATGAAAATTTCTTTCCGGAAGTCCGGGGCATGTACCGGATCGGGATATATGTACACCGGGACATTTTCTTCATGGTTTTGTGAATTGCAGAACACGAGATCAATATAGCCGTTCCGGTTTAGATCGGTCTGGTGAATCCGCTGCAGAATACCTTTTTTTGAAACGTACAGATTCTGCCCGCCATTACCGAATGTGCCTTTTCTGAAGTCTCCAAAGCCTTTTGTAATCCACTTGCTAATCGGCATATGTATTCCTGTATTTACGTTTTGTTATTTTTAGCTATTAACTCTACTTTGGCAAATTAGGTAACTTGCGATAGCAAAATCCTCGACTAATCCCTTTTTTTTTGTTATTAGGGCTTGACCCGGTACAAAAAAAAGGGGTTAGTCGAGGATTTTGCATATTCTTTACGTTCAATTTACCAAAGCAGAGTTAAAAATAAATAATTATTCAGTTAACACAATTATTTCAAGTGTTTTTTTAATGTGTCCGGTTTCGGAGTATTCGTCACACCGGATTAAATGCGGGCCTGCAAATGTATCAGCGCCGTTCCACATCTTCCAATTCCAGGTAAAAAGCAGTTCATCACCGGGGAAGCCTTCTCGAAGGCCGAGGTTTTTGACTTCCATGCCGTTTAAGTTTATGATACGCATGTGTACCTTTGTTCCTTCCGCACTGAGTGTATACTTCAGGTAAAGGGGGGAGCAGGGATCTATTGCGTATATTCTTTTTGGAATTTTGTTAAGGCTTGACGCATTATAGTCGCTTACCGTAACATTTTTACATACGGAGGCAGTATTGTCATACTGGTCGATAATTGAAAAAGTTACGGTGTATGTACCGCTTTTGGGATAGCGGTAACTGGTGGGGTGATTATCCATATGCATAGTTCCTTTGTACACATCGCCGTTGCCGAAGTCAAGTTTCCACGACGAAATACTTCCGTAAGTGGTCCGGAATTGCAGTGTCATCGCAAAGTATTTATCGATTTGAGGTTCTGAATGGAAGTAAAAATCAAGCGTTGCGGGGATATACGCGGTAATGGATGTAATAAACATGTTGCTTGAAGAGCCCGGAGCTGCTCCGTTATCGGTTACCACGAGCCAATTTGTGTATACTCCACTTGATTTAAAAGTTTTTGCGACTGATGCGAGCGCGTTAGTATTTGTACCGGTTGTTCTGTTTGTCCAGGCGCTGCCGTCGCCGAATAAAAATAAAGAATTGGTGATTTGGGAAACAGTCCCCGACATAGATGTGCCGCCTGTAGAAGTATTGCTTATTGTAATAGGTACTGATACGGCGAATATTCCGCTGGCTTCGGCCACGGCAGCGGGATTTCGGCTATGTAAATTTCCGGGCAGAATGTATTGCGTATTACTCGCCGCATATAAGTAGTCTGCCTTAATCCATGCAGCACTGCGTGTATTGGTTGAGTAACGAAGTTCGTCGGCGTGTCCATGAAAATGGAACGTGCCGTCAAGTTCCTGGCGGGAACCTAATAAAAAGCCTTGTGTGAGACCGTCATATGCCATGTTTGTTTCATTTGTATTCGCATAACACAATGTGCCGTTCAGATAATGGTTATAGACTTGTCCATCATACGTTTTTGTGTACATCCACCATATGTTAGTCATTGGATTCGGCATTGTTATCTGGATGTCCTTGTAAATATCGACACCTGCTGCCCTTGCGTATAGAAAAAAGGATCCCGGACCGGTGGCATGGGCAGCCTGCAAAAACCAGCCTCTTGTTCCTGACCCGTAACTCATTAACACGTGTCCGGCTTTTAGAGCAGAAGCGTTGAACCATACCTGGACAGTGAGGTTTGTGGTCTGCCGCAGCAACGGTGATGTTCCGAAGTGTATTCGTGAACCAGCCTCGCCTGTTAAAAAGACTCCATTGCCGACGATACCGGGGGCACCCTGACCGACTACTGCGTTGGTTGTCCCGTTCAGCCCGTTGGCTGTAGAATCGCTCATCGTTGCGGTGTTTGACTGATGCAGGTGGTGTACCATTGCATAGTTAATATCCCACACCGCGTTTTTATTCTGCATATCGGCTGAAGCCGCATTGCCGTAATACATATACAGTAAATTGGTGGTTGACTGAGTCAGTACCGGCATTTTTACCCATGCGATAAGTTCTGTAAGACCGCTGCGGTTAGTAAAGTATTCCAGTTCGTGCGACAGTAACACGCTGCCGCTTTCACCGGCAAAACATATATCATAGCCGTCGGTCCGCGCGTTAGTCAATCCGCGTACACTATCGCCGGACAATTTTACGAGTAAGGGGTAATTGGTAAGGTTTTCACCGCTTACCGGCCCTGAATTTGTAATTTGTATACGGTACGGCCACAACGCATCATACCACGCCGCAGAAAACCCTAAGCGGATTACACACAATACAGTGAGGGCGAATAGTTTCATCTGGTATTACTCCCTCAGTATTGCATTCAGCCGCGGAAGGTATTGTTGTATTATTCCGCGGTCAAAACCTTTTTTGCTGTCGCGGATCTCAGTAATCATATTGTTTAATTGTGAAGAAAACTCGGTGAACTTTACGGTTCTTGGAGACATAAAAGCACTCTGTACAATCGGGTCAAAACATTTCCAGTTATACGTTTTGTTTTTATGTCCTTCTGTGCTCTTGTTAAGACTGATGAGCGAAGGCACCGAGGCGCTGCGCATTTTAAGCGCACTTTCGGAAATTGTAAACATAAGGAATTTTGCCGCTTCGTCCGGCTGCTTTGATTTGCTGTTTATTACCAGTGCTTCGGTACTCATCCAGTGCGCAGGTTTTTTTTCTACGGGGTTTTCGCAAATGTCCCACGAAACAGTTTTGTTTTCGGCAAGTGTGCCCATACTCCAGGTATATTCCATACCCATAGCGCTTCGGTTCATCAGAAAGAGCTGGACATCTCCGCCGGTGCCTATGGACTCCCGGGCGGAATCGGTTGCCATCACGCGGTGTTTGTTAAATAAATCGTGGTAAAATTCGAGAGCGGCGAGGGATTCTGATGAATTAATAAGGCATGTTTTAGCAGCATCATCAATTATTTTTCCCCCGAAAGAATGAATAAGCGTTTGCCAGTGCACATTGAAAATACCGAATATATCGTATTTTACCCCGGCTGTTGAGCCGCTTCTTGCGGTTAATTTACGGGCAGCGGTGAGCATGTCTTTGTATGACCAGCCGGCAGCGGGAGCGGCAAGGCCTGCTTCCTGGAACATGTTTTTATTATACAGAAAAAACTGCAGGCTTAAGCCGTATGGTATGGTATACAGCTTATCAACGTAGCGGTACCGGTCAACCGCGGCTGGATAATAATCGGCAGTATTTATGTTGTTTTTTTTCAGGTATGGGCTAATATCGAGGAGCATTCCTTTCTCCGCAAAAGCAGGAAAGCCTTCACCTAGCCATAACAAATCAGTCGTTTCTCCGCCGGCGAGCATGGTCATTGCCTTATCGTAGAAATTACCTCCGGCATATATCATATTGAATTTCACCTCAGGACGTACGCGCTTATATGCGCGGAGAATACGCGCAAATGCCTCACGTTCACGCACACTTTCAACTGTCAGAATGGTTAGTGTAATTCCGCTGTCTTTTGATTTGCTGCCGCTGCAGCCGGTAAAGAAGGTGAGCATAGAGACGATAATCAATACAATATAGGTAGGCTTGTTCATTATTTACTCCGTAATTTTTATTTGGTGATGTAAGTGTACTTCATTTTATTATAAAAATCAATAGTTTACAGTAAAAAAGGTATAAATGAATTGCGTTTTACTTTAAAAATATTGGCGGGATTATGGTAAATTATTGGAATATACTAAGAAAGAAAGCCACAGAGGCCACAGAGATCACAGAGATATTAGCGTTCATTCGCGTTTATTCGCGGTTAAAAAGAAAAGAAAACCGCTAATGGACGCGAATGAACGCTAATAGAGATGAAGTCGGAAAATTTCAAAGTTGTTTTAGATTATCTGCGGTTTTTTAATTTTAACGGATAAAAACAAATAGATTTCCCTAATAAAAATATTTGTAATTTTTCAGCAGTCTTTCATATATATTAAATAGTTTGACACGATACTCATTGCCCAAATCTGCATGTAGTATTTCATAGCCTTTCCAGTTATTAAAAATATACAATCCGTCAAAACCCATCGTGTAATAGGATAGTGCTCTTGCCATATAAAGATTGAGATCGGATGTTGTCATTTTATTTGCGATTTTTGAACTTCGCTTCTGCTTTTTTGCAAGTGCAAGTTCTTCCTCTTCTTCTTTACTCAGGTCATTGCCTCCGAGACGGTCATCGCAAGTGGCGAGGGCCAGAACACCTGTGTTTTTTACGAGAGCTGGAAATTTATCAAACGGATCAGGAATTGATGATGCGAGTCCCAGCGTGGACGGTATTATTGTGTCCACAATTTTTTCCTTAACCCAGGTGTCAACATCCAGTCCGTAGTTGTAATAATCTTTAAATGGAAAACGAACTGATAAAGTTATCTTTTTCTTTTGCGCGGTTTCATGTTTTTTACAAAGCAGATGTACCCTTCGGATAAAATCTGTCATTATACTTGCGCGCACTTTTGTCAGAATGGGGTCGCCTGCCGAAGGTTTGTTTTTTAGGCCGGAGATTTCAAAATAACGCCGGAGTACTGGTTCTTCTTCTGTTCCTATTACTTGCGGATATCGGCAGAAATCGAGATTAAGTCCATTCGCCCCATACAAACCGAGAACCTCTTCGTACTGTTTCAGTAAATAGTCCTGGTAACCTGGATACGCATAGCTCAAATATGAATCCCGGCCGGGCAGCACCAGATCGCGGGAGTGCTCATAGAAATACTTGCTTAAAAAATGCCAGTCTTCAGTAGACGCCGTACCCTGCACACGGTAGGAAACATTGAAGTCAATCCCTAATTCGGCTGTTTCTTTTTTTAATACCTTCATAATGTCAGTTCCGTTACTGATAAAGTTGTTAAAAGTCATAATAGCCTTTTTGTCAATTGTGCGGAGTTTTCCGTTGTCCTTGTCCGTCATTGCCCCGATAAGGTCGGCGTATTTTGAAGGGAAATTTACCGCCTGAGTACCCACACACCAATCAAAGCCGGTGCAGTCAGTTCCTTTATATCGTCCTGCCTGATATCGGACCTGTTCAATATTCTCTATCGGGTTAGATGGATGTGCAAAATCACTATACCCGTCGTTGTTGTAAATCAATAATTTTTTTCCTATTCCATTTTTGTAGTTATGTACCCATTTTGAATACGAAACATTAATACACTGAACCCGAATCCATTCCGTGGTTTCATTTGTGATATCCTTAAACAAAGGTAATTTATCTGATGAAAAATATCCGATGAATTTTTCACAGATGATCTCATTGGTTTTTTCACCTGAAAAGAGCACATAGTTCCCGCCTGCGGTATTTAGATTGCCGGGAAATTGCTTTCCGATGACTCTGATGCTGTTTTTATCGAAAAGATATGTCTCATTATTTTTCAATGAAACTGCTTCAGGGATGGCAAATTTTATTACACAGAGAAATACCTCATTTACGACATCCACGACTGTTTTTAATTGTGTATCAAAGAGCTCCGCGCGGACTTCAAAAAGACCATCCGGACACTGCGTGCTGGAAAGAGGGACATTGTTTGTTAATTTTATCTGAGTATGAATAATTTTTAACGGGCGCGGCAACAGCGGGCTGTTAATAAAAATATTGAGACGAAGATTTTTGCAGTATTCGGGGTTGGTAGTTTTTACAATCAGGTTCAAATTTTCCACGTCCTTTTTATTTCTTTCACGTGTGAGGTATGGATCAGTTTTAAAAAAGCTGATGGTGTTATTAACTACGGCATGTCTGGTATAAACCCGAACCGATTTTTCAAGATGCAGTCCGAGATCCCACCCCGTGTTGTTATTTTGCGTATAATGTATTTTCAGGTATCGGGTAACAATATCCAGTCCGTCGATATTGATGCATTCAAATGTGTTTGAAAACTGCCGATATTGTACGGAGTATTCGAAAGGTTCATCGTACTTCTCCCAGGTTATATTGTCGGCTGATGAATAAATCTGCAAATTCGATTTTACCGCAAACCTTACTGCGCCGCCATCATCCTTTAAAGAGTCTGTAATAATTACAGAGGATACTCTTGTGACTGCGGCCGCCTTAATGAAAATACTTCTGCGCTCATAGTCAAAAGCAACAGTAACTGTTTCACCATAGTTTGCTGCCGTACCTGTCAAGGGAATGCTGTCGTCATTTTTATAGCCGGCGAGAACCGGAACCTCAATGTCGGTCCGGGGCGGCGGCGGGATAATATCCGGAACCTTAATATAAGGTAATTGTTTTTTTATTGTCCACTGCGTATCTCCGGGCAAATAGGCACCAGTGTCGGTAAACGCTATATAATCGAACTCATAACAAACCGTTGGGGTCTCGTTGCCTGAAATATTTCCGATTAACAATGTCGGCATGCCTTTGCTTTGAAATCTTTTCAAGGTCTCCGCCTCAAATATTTTCAAGTCGTCCACAAACATGCTGACCTGACCATTATCCAGGGTAATTCTTGTCTGATGAAAGTCACCCGTCAGGTCAATAGCCTCAACTTTGTGTTCGACTCTTCCATTGTTTATGAAAAGTGCTTTTTCATCGTCTTTGTACTTCATCACCAACAGATACATTTCACCGGAGTTTTCTTCTTCTGCAGGTGGAAAAAGGAGGTACACAATTGTTTCGTATGCCGAATTTTTAACACTCCCGGAAATATGGCGGAAACTCACTTCCAGTGTCCAGGTACCGCCGGCTGTAATGTTGATTCTTTCTCTGGAAAGGATTGCCTGTAGTCCTTTTCCATCTTCGTTGTGATAAGTACATCGCAAGATGCCATTGTTCAAAGACCACACTTTTGATAATCCACTCCATAAAAAGGGTGTTCGACCGGATTCACCCGGAGATGTAGAAAAGGTATCTACAAACGCAGTTTCCGGGAAAACAACATTTCCTGATACAATAAAAACGAAGAGTATTATTAATATCAGGGATAAGGTATGTTTATTAAACAAAATTGTATTTTTCAATTTTTTACTTCATTTTAAGTAATTATTATAAAGAAAATTTAATTGCTTTAATTTTATACATACATGTTTCTGTGCACCAGAAAAACAAATAGAATTCACTGTTTGAAAGGCTCAGTAATGACGGCTGTCCGAATTTTAAAGCAGCAAATTCTTTAGAAATTGCGGTGTCGTGTTTTTTTTTAATCATACCGCCATTCCATACCATTTCTTCCTGTACGACTTTCCAGGTGTTTCCGGAAAAGTCTACCACACGGATAAATATACCGGGATTGTCTGACCGCTGGCAATGGACAGTGAGAATTTTATTGCTGCCTATACTGATGAGGTTTGATGCTTGCCCCATAAAGCCGGTGCTTTGAGGCCGGCTCCACGTTTTCCCGCCGTCGCTGGAATATGTAAATTGATTAGGCAGGTGCTCCTGCTTGTCTATGTGATATGCCCAATACAAGGCAATAAGCGTACCTGTTTCAGTTTCAATTATTCTTGTTTCCCATGCAGCTATATTGGTCTCGGAATTATAATCTCCGATATGACGCCAGCATGAACCTTCGTCGGTACTTTCAAGCACTACTCCGCGTTGTGCGCCTTTTTTCAGTGTGAAAACAGGGGCTGCGATGATTAATTTGCCTTCAGACGTTTCGAGACATGGTCCTGAGATTTCAAGAAAACGGCCGAATTGATGTGATATTTCTTTTGGCGGAGACCAGGTTTGCCCTTTGTCATGGCTTAAAGTCAGGTAGTTTGCTCCGTCGGGAAGCTCTCCGGAAATCTCTGCAATTTCCGAGATGCCTTTACTGATATCTTTACGGAAAAAACCATACCCCGCAGCAAGTATTGTACCGCTTTTCAGGAGCGTAGGTTTATAGCAATCGGTAACTGGCCAGGGCATATTTTGCTTTGACTGGTCGTACAAAGGGAGAGGCGCACTCCAGGTAAGCCCGTTATCAGATGATTTTGAAATATACGTCCGGGAGTCAACCGATTCGAATGCTTCGCCAATTACGAAAAGCGCAAGCAGTTCTTTTTCGGAAACGCGGATTACCCCGGGGAAGGCCGCTTGCCTGTTGCAAAGAGCTGGTTTTGGATTTTGATAGACTGTTATGTTTTCGAGGGGTTTTATCATATGTACGTATTATAAACTGAAAATATACATTTTACTTTAAAAATATTGGCGGGAACTAGTAAACTATTGTAATTAACTAAGAAAGAAAGCCGCAGAGGACATAGAGAGCACAGAGATATTAGCGTTCATTCGCGTTTATTCGCGGTTAAAAAGAAAAGAAAACCGCTAATGGACGCGAATGAACGCTAATTGGGGAGAAGTCGGAAAATTAAAAGTTGTTTTAGATTATCTGTGGTTTTTTAATTTTAACCAATAAATCAGAACCTCATTAGTGCTATGTTTCAGCAATATTATTTTGCCGCGGATTCTCGCGGATTAAACTAATATAATCTGCGTTTATCCGCGCTAATCCGCGGCAAACTTTTTTTAAATTGCTTTAACTGAATTATGACACTAATCAGAAATAAGAATAAAACATCAATCTTTTTAAAGAAAAAAATCAGATCGATGAAATAAGCCGCAGTAACTATGCCGACGGGACGATGAACTCGCTCTGCGGTCGGCAGGATATTTTTAAGATGAAAGAGAGCTACGGGAAAAAAATAGCCTTGCATGGCAATATCGACCTCGCCGGGGTTCTTGCATATGGAACTCCTGATGAAGTGTCTGCCGATGTGATACAGCATCTCGAAAAGCTTTCGATCGGCGGCGGATATGTGTGCGCATCAAGCCATAACATCACCGAATCTGTCCCGGTTGTCTTCTGTCACGCCCTGCAGACCCCTTTTAACTATACACTATTTTTTTCCTGGCTATCCTCCTTTTAAAAAATTAATTTCTAACCATACTCAAAGTACCATCATTATTTTTTATGAGCTTAGTTCCAAGCTCATGACACGCTTTTTTTAAGCCTTCCGCATAGTACTTTTTCTTCTGCTCGAATGTCATATGTTTAATATCCTGGTAAACAGCTTCTTTCATATCCCAAACTTCCTGCAAAGCTTTGGAAGCCCATTTTTTATTTGTATTCATCCATCACTCCCATCGGGTTTAATAAATTAAGCGGGTATTAATATCCCTCTTTCCCATTAACCATTGTTATGAGTTGCGCCTTATTAAAATTTGCCAGCTTATCTGCTTCATCTGTTAACTCAAAAATCCTGTGGCAGTGTTCATTAACAGCACCAAGTAGTAAATTTCTTTTTTTGTCATCCTTTGTTCGTTCAATCTCCTGGATAACTATTTCCGAAATATAAATATCATACCTCTCAGTAACAACATAATTCTCAAAGAACTCTTCCGTGATTTTTTTAAAATCAGGCGCATCATCGGCAAATAAAAAATTAATAACCGATGTATCCAGGTAAATCTTCAGCTTCTTCATCTGTTTAATTTTATCATCACACCGCCTTTTTTTAGTTCCAATCTGAACGAACATAATCTCAGCTTCAGATGGAAATAAAAAAGCATTATAACCGGAATCTGATCTTTATTTTTTTAAAGACTTCTTCTCCCGGAAGTATTTCGGCAGTGCCGTTCGTAATACTGCTCCGACGTTTAACAATTTCTTTCTGCCAGGCCTTATCGATGTCTGACTGGGTAGGTGGATTGGCGATGTGGAGAAGTTTGTCAGTCAATACATTTTTATTTACACTTATTAAACAACTTTGTGAATTGTATCCATAAGCGTTGAACAAGCTGAAAACAATAGGCCGACATCAACAGAATAACAAATGTAATTCATTCCAAGTGCATGCCAGAACTTCACATCTTCGATGCGTTCAACAAATGTTCCGGTTTGCACTCCTCGTGCCCGGCATCTTTCGTTAATTTTTTTGATTGTGTCAACTACTCCCGGGTCTTTTACTTTTCCTGGAATTCCAAGCGTTTGGGATATATCATAAGAGCCCATGAAAATAACATCAATACCTTCCACTGAAAGAATATCGTCAAGATTATCGATTCCCATTTGATTTTCAATTTGCACGATAATAACAGCATCATTGGCTGATTTGAAGTATTCATCAGCAGGTCTGGCGGAGTAATTTGCCGCTCTGACATAACGGCATACACCGCGAGAGCCTTTCGGGTAATATTTCGCAGCCAGAACAACATTTTTTGCATCCTGTATTGATGACACCATCGGCACCTGCACTCCTGCTGCTCCAATGTCCAGAGCTGCAGAAATTTTATCCGGAAATGCTCCCGTAACACGAACGATTACTGACGTGCCGGAACATTCACCCGCCCGAATAAGATTTTGCATTGATTGAATGTTATTGGGCCCATGTTCCATGTCCAGGATAACAAAATCAAAACCAGCATTTCCCATCACCTCAATAAATGCCGGATCTTCCGTTTTACAAAAAGGTCCAATTGTATATTTTGAATGCAATTTTTGTTTAAAGACTTCGTTTGTTTTAATATTCATTTTTTAACCAGCCTGTCTATAGTAATTTTTAGTTTTGAAAAAGAAGATACGCACTTTTTTTGAAGAATGTCTTCTTCTGTAAATCTCGCAAGCAAAATTTCGCCGTCAGTGGTTCTTTCCCGATCGTAAATTATGTAAATTGAACCGTCTGATGACTGACAACCGTCGGGATATGAAACATTATTTCTTTCGTCAAGCAATAGGCCGTCTGACCATGAGTTACCGCAATCGTAAGATAATTTTGCGGTAAGATGTGATCTGTTGTGAAACTGGAAGTGATTTACTAAAAGCAAATTTCCGCTTAACAGTTTACGGATAAAAAAGCGGGAATCGGGACCTTCTATCCTGGTGGCACGCCCGCGGGACCAGGTGCACCCACCATCAGTAGATATACTTTCTCCAATACCGTAAAAGGTGCGTACAAGCATCCATAGGCAGTTCTCGCTTTTTTCAATCAGCATATGTTCATCGAAATGACGTGCAGGAACATCAGCCCCCCCCTTTCTATCCCAGCTTTTTCCATGATCCGAACTTGTAAAAACTGAAGAGTATTGTTCATTTGACATGTCCTCTCTTTTTATACAGCCGGTAAAATTCCATATAGCCACAGGTAATAACCACTCACCGCTAAAAGCTGAAACTATTGGTTTGTTAATCATTATCCCATTGCAGATTCTAACCGGCTCTGTCCATACGGGATGTTCGTCGGCCGGATTGTCGGTTCGAATATACCATACACCGGCTTTCCCGTCATAAAAATGGTAACTTTGCGACCAAAATAACCATAATCTGCCCAATGGATCTTTCCATAAGCAAGGATCAAATGCGCGTACACTACGGGACGGAGCCACTATAAAAAGAGGATTGCACCATGTTTCAGTATTATTCTGACTTCTTGAAAGAACAACATAGTTTTCTTTCCCTTCGCCTTTGCCGCCGCTATACCAGCATGCATATATGGTATCCGGTGATATAACTTCAATACCGGGAATTCCCTGCCATAACCGTTTATCATTCCGGTAGGCTCTGCAAGGGTTAGAAATTATTTCCGGCTTTTTTAAAGACTGTTTTCGATTTAAGTATTCGAACATGTTTTTTACCTTATTGACTTTTAAAAATCAACTCATATGAAAAATATGCCGTTTTGAGAATCGATTACTATTTTCATATATAGCACTTTTCATCATTTAGTTTTATTAAGTATAATACAGTTTTCAAAATAAAGTTTTCTTTATAATCACTTTTTTTTCTACATTCTGCTGTTTATATGTGTAAAAGTAAATTTTTTTTTACTTCTTCGTAAATGTAAATTACTACCGCGATGTTAAAATATAGGAAAGCATGTTATTTTTCAGAAAGCAAATGTTGAAAAAATAATATATAATGACTTACTGAGATGTATGGGGGAGAGTATATCGAAATGTATACCTATGCAATAGTCAGTGAAAATAATTTTTGGAGCAGAAAAATGAAAAATTTGTATCAAATAATATTATTGGTTTTATTTACAAATTATGCGTATTTGGAAGCGAAGGAGAATATTTTTATTGAGTATAACTTTAGTGAAATTACACAAGACGGCCTTGAAATTTCCATGCAGGATGGGACAAAGGGTGCGTTGAAAGAGATAGAAGATATGCTTGAAGAAATCGGTGACAGCTCCGGCAATTATGCACTGCGGCTTACCCGCAAAGGCAGCTTGAGGTTTGTACATATCTACCGGGACACACCTGTTCCCGAAAATAGTGATTACGTAATAACAATGCGATTCCGCCCCGAAGAGAACGGTGATTTTGGTATATCTTTTATAAGCGAGGAAAAAGAACCGATTGGGACGCTTTATGTTCAAAAAAACAGACTTCTTGCATTTAATCAAGAAGGAAAATACATTTTTTCCGGGATAAAATTTAGTAAAACTGAGTGGTATACTCTGAAGATATATTTTAATATTTTGGATGAAACCTTTAAAATAAAGATGACTGGAGAGGATGGAAAGGTGTATGAAAGTACTGTGCTACAGGTTTTAAGCAAGAAACGCTTGCTTGGAGTTAGGTTTTCGAATACCCCTCCGGAAGGCTCAAGTGTACTTATTGATGATTTGAAAATTATTTATAACCCGGATGTTCCTGTAGAGAACAGATCTGATGCATGTGAAGGAGCGCTTATTACAGTTCCACAGAGTGACGGAAGCAGTAAGTCATTTCCTTTGCTTAATAATAAAGATTTGACACAAGTTGCTTCAGTATATGAAGTTCCTGTCGAACTATACGTTGAATTAATAAAAACGACAAGGGTCAGTACGATACGTTTGTACGACGGCGACCCAAGGACAGAAAAATTTCCAAGCGGAGCATGCAGATTATTGAAATACACGATACAGGGGCAAAATCCGGCAGGAAGATGGATTACACTGGGGAACCAAAAAAATGCGGTTATTTCACAAAAGGATTTGCTGCCGGAATTTATGTATCATCAAATCGATTTCCCTCCTGTTGATATTACAATGATAAAAATTTTAATCAGTGATTCTTCTGATACATTAAAAAGAGTTAGCGGAAAAAAAGCTGTTAAAAAAGTTATTAACTTACGTGAAATAGGCTTATGGGGAGATACATTACTTTCGCCGGAAGATAGAAAATTTAACTTCCTTAAAGATATTATCGGGGAATTCCGTCTGCCGGTATACCAACAGCAGAAAATTGCAGAATTTCATCTTCATAATTTAAGAGAAGATAAGAAACCATGGAAGGTTGGGGTTGAAGTTCGCGATCGGTACTCTGATAAATTAATGCATGCAGTTCCATTGATCGAATTGGTGTATGGAGAAAACATAATAAAGATTAAGCTCGATGGACTGCCTGACGGTGAATACGCCGCTGTGGTGATTGATCGGAATTCAATAAGCAGCAGTCAGAGCAGTTTCAGACGATTACTCCGTTTGCAGCGCCTGAAAGAAGTAACCCCGGGTCAGCGAATAGAAAAAATGACCGGCAAAAAGATGTTTTTTCCTGATGCTTTTTATCTTGACACACTTACAAATATTGAATTTAAAGCAGCGCAGGCGAAAATAGAACAGGCAATAAAACCTGATTCAGTATCTGATAATTTTATTCGCCATGGATATCAAATATTTTTTGATAAAGATGGGACTATGTATCTGCCGTTTTGGACGGTGGATAGATACTGGCGTAAAGAATCCAAGAAGGAATATGTCGCGACACGCCGTTTAGAAAGCGACAAGAAGTGGGGTTCATGGGTAATAGACAAGATGACACCTGATTACATTACTAATAAGACTTCTTCAAAATCGCCGTTAAATGCCCTTCCCACTTCAGAGACCACGCAGGATTTTGAAAATAAACCGAAAAATAACGAAGATATAGTATTCCGTTTCTACGATCAAAAAAAGGATGGTGCTGTTAATTTGAAACAGGTGTATTTTGAATATACAAGAAGATATTCGGGGGCATTGGGAGATCAGCAAAAATTAATAGATTGGAAAATTGTCAATCCGCCGGCAGCTTCGACTTGGCCAATTTGGTATAAATCCCCAAAGGAAGCACTGCTGCTTACAAAAGCACCTCTGTTGATTGACAGTATATCTTCCGGGGAATTTGAAGAAAAAACTGATTGTAATGATAATATGGTCGGACAATGGCTCACCTCTGATGGAAAAACTTTGATATATGCGAGAGGCATGTTACTGAAACGATACCCTCCTTTTATTGCTCCTTATGATAATCTTCCCAATGTGAGTCGGATCATAAATGTCATCAGTACAGTTGACGGTATTAATTGGAAATATACTCATATGGTACCGCCTGATGAAACTGACCCGCCAGTTGCGCAACATTATGGGGCACAAGTTTATCAGGTACCTGAAGGGAATGGACTAATGCAGGCTTTTGTCTACCGTTATGATGCAAAAAGGCAAAGATATGATGTTGAAATTGCATTCAGTTGGGATAGTATAAATTGGCATCGTTACTCAGGACAGCCTGCGTTTATTGAGAATGGTGAACCCCGCAGTTGGAATGCCGGACATATGAATTTAGGCAAAGACGCAGCGGTGGCTTACAATGGAGTTGTGTATCTTTTAAATACTTGGGCAAGCCGAGCTTATCATTTTATGGGTCATTTCCAGTATAACCGCAGTGATATTAATACAATAACTGGAGAAAAAATAAAAACATATTTTGAAAATAAAAATTTAGAAAGTTGGCCGTATTTTATGAAATTTGGCTCTTATAATGCGATAGCTGCTGAAATACGTGAAGCGGGGGTCAGTGTTGGGATTGCATCGTATAGAGAAGACGGACTCTTTTACCTGGAAGGCAGCAGTGAGCGGGAAGGAATGTTTATAAGCCGAGTATTGATGTCCAGTCAGGGAATGTCTGCTAATGTCGTTATTGGGAAAGATGGGTTCCTCACTATTACTTTAGTTGATGAAAACAAGAAACTAATTCCCGGATACGAGAAAAAAATAGGCATTACGGATAGTGTTCAATTTCATGTTTTTGATAAGTTGCCTGAAATTCCTTTTAGAATTAGTACAAAGTTTAAAAACATTAAGTTGTATTCATTGATTTTTTAGACCCCATTACTATTTATCCTGACATGGGGATACGCGTATTGCCGGTGTAACAGTGGAAACCATGGAGTTTTCCCGGGTCTTGTTTGGAATTTATACCGCGGGCTTGAATATTTTCCAAATTAATATGAATATCTATTAATGCAAAAAGCGAAGCAGCTTTCTTTACTTTTTTCGAACCGGATAGTTCATACAACCAGGCATATTATTAAAAAAGGCGATCTTCAAAAGATGCATACCCATGACTTTGCTGAAGTCTTCTGGGTTGTGGAGGGCAGTTGTCAGCATGTTGTTAATGGAGTAAACAGTATATTCGGTGAAAATGAAATTGTTTTACTATACCCCAGTGACGAGCATGAGCTAAAAAATGATTTTGAAATTCCGTTTGTGTATGATTTAGTATGCTTTCCTGCTTTCATACTCACATCGTTCCAGGATAGATATTTCCCTGAGCAAATTCCGTTTTGGGGCGGCGACAATTGTTTGCAGCGGAAAATATTAATCACAGAACAACAGCGGATTTCGTTTAGTAGTGCAGCAAGATGTCTGGTTCAAAACTCAAACAATAGAATGATATTAGACAGGTTTTTAATAAATCTCTCTTATGAGCTCGGCATGTATGACACAAGGCAATCAAAGGATATTCCTGAATGGCTTAATTCCGCTATTTTACAACTTAGAGATATTAAATATGCCCAATGTGGTGGAAGAATTTTAGAGGAACTAACAGGGAGGAGTTTTGGTCATATTTCCAGAATCCTGAAAAAATCTATGAATACTACACCAAGTGCGGTAGTAAATAAAGAAAGACTCGAATATGCACGATCTCAACTTGTCCTGAGTGAAAAACAAATTATTTCCATTTCTCTTGAATCCGGTTTTAAAAGTTTGTCGCAATTTTATACTTCATTCAAAAAATTATTCGGGATTAGCCCTGCTGCGTATCGTAATAGAAATCGGGATTTGTTCTTCAGTGATTGAATTCAACTCGCGTTTTTATAGCTAAATTACAATTTGCGAAATACACCTGAAACTACAAAGTTTGCGATGGCCTGCCCTGAAACGCTTTTCACCATTTCCGCCACCCGGGAAACTTCGGACTATACAGTTCATGTTCTTCAATAGCCTGTATTTCGGGAATGAGATTACTTGTCCGTAAATTCTGCGGGAGAAAGATTACTTCGTAAGCAACCCAGGCAAGTGCGTATTCCGCTGTGTGAGTGTAAAGGAGTCAGCATTTTTCTTACTTCAGGATAACACAATGACGGCGGGCCCGATAATCTCCGTTGTCCTCATCGATCTAGTAGTGAAATTCATTACTAACAACGCAGCAGTCATCGTGAGAATGAAACCACCATCTCCTTAACGGTGAGTACTTTTAACAATCCTTTTGAAACCACGAATGGACACTAATGAACACTAATAAAAAGACGGCTTTTTATGGATAATTCGTGTCTATTCG